>Ga0206829_10024_pt2 | contig 61701 bp, 51 predicted proteins | sample Alteio_BWOrgCont_75_FD_152862 | JGI IMG/M metagenome (GOLD analysis project Ga0206829, IMG submission 152862) | Enriched cells from forest soil in Barre Woods Harvard Forest LTER site, Petersham, Massachusetts, United States -... | ecosystem: Environmental > Terrestrial > Soil > Temperate forest >... | reverse complement strand
GCAATTGAGGCGAACAGACCCGAAACTGAATTTTAGCATTTAATATGCTTTGTGTAGGCTCCTGCTTCGCAGATCGCTAAACCTTGATTTGGGCTATACCCCAAACGGACTCGGCTTCCGGTAAAAACGCTTCGCGTTTTTCCTGCAGCCCGGGCTCAGCGCGGGATCGGGTAGGAGGGGGACAGCGTCCCCCGTCCTCCCACAGAACCGTTCGTACGGGTCCGTATACGGCTCTTCATGACTTTGATGGCCAAGTATCCAGAGATTTCCAATGAGCTAGGCGTTCGTCCGATCTGGTTTTCAACCCAAGTTGCTTAAACCACTGATTTGGGTATCCAATGTGCATTGGCGTGGATGCTGACAAGGCCCATCTCCCTTTGTTCGAGAAGATGTGCTTAGTTATGATCCGGCGCTTCACCCCTCTGGATAGCAAGTTCGCAAACAGATGACGTCGTTTCTTTTGCTGGGAGACAATCCGTGCACGAAGTCTTCGGCGGATGTGGGCTTCAACCTTTGTAAGTTGCGCTGGATACTCTGTCATTCGGTAGTATCCACTCCAGCCCATATACCAAGTGTTGATTCGTATCACAGTTTGTTCGATGGGCTCAGATGTGCCCCTCGGGATCAGCTCTCTTAGTTTCTCATTGGCTCGCGCCATGGAGATCTGTGAGATCGTAATTGATCCGGCGATGATGGTCATCCCTAGGAACTTAACAGCACTAGAGAGTGCCACCTTGCTTTTCTCCTGGTTCACCACTAATTTCAGGCGATTCTCAATGAATTTGGTAACCGACTTCATTACGCGTTCTGCTGCTGCCTCAGATGCCGTAAAGATATTACAGTCATCCGCGAAACGACAGAACGGTAACCCTCGCCTTTCGAGTTCTTTATCCAATTCATCCAAGACCACGTTAGTCAAGAGTGGGCTAAGTGGACTACCTTGGACCGAACCTTGCGTTGAGGGAGTGATGGAACCCTTATTCATAATTCCACTCCTAAGTGTTAACCCGATCAAGCGCAGGACACGCTTGTCCGGGATTTGTAAACTTAGGCGATGAATAAGGCGATCGTGTGAGATGCGGTCGAAGAATTTGGATAGATCAATGTCGACCACCCATTTTCGGCCGCTTTCGACGATCTGTTTTGCACGGTTTACTGCATCTTGTTGGTTTCGCCCTGGACGGAATCCAAAGCTAGAGTCCGAGAAAGATGGGTCTAGGATCGGCTCAAGAACGCTCTTGATTGATGCCTGAACCACCCGATCTCGTACCGTCGGGATTCCGAGTAAGCGAACGCCTTTTCCTCCCGGTTTGGGTATTTCTACCCTTTTCACCGGTTGGGGCTCATAGCTCCAGTTTTCGAGTTCCTTCTTGATCTGGGCTAGTTCTTCGTCGAGTCTGTTACCAAAGTCTTTGGTCGAGACTTGGTCAATCCCCGGGGCGCCTCCGTTGCGATGAACGCTTCGGTAGGCTTCTCGGAGCACATTGATGTCACAAATTCTTTCGAAGAGCGTTGTTATTTCTGCATATTTGAATAAGTCGAGGATGCTCACTTCACCTTCTTTATTTGCGCCACTCTTTCGTAGACCTGCCTAATCTTTCTGCAACATACGGTTGTAGTCGGGCTATCGGACTCTGGTCTCAGGGTGGCAGTTACAAGTTTGAGTTCCTTCTCTTGTTTGTCATGTTACGGTCCTTCGCCTTTAGCTTCATGCCTCTTGCCTCGAGTTTTATCCTCTGATGCGTCACCGCATCTTCATTGGCTCGTGACTTTACGACTACTATGACCTCATCTGCAGACCACTGATCCATGGCCTCTCATTGCTGAGAGGTTTATTCGTAGGAGCATTGTAGTTATGACCTACGGGCTGATCAGCGGCCTTTCACTGGGTAAGAACAGTCTCGTTTTCATGGCCCAACTACCTCCAATACTCCGGAGCTTACGGTGAGGATTTTGGGCTTCAGCAATTAGCGCTGCCTTGCCCGGCCCTTAGAGCCTTACGGAGGTTCACTTTCGTTTAGCTGGCCATTTTGACTCGGGCTTCCTTCAGATTCCTCATTGGACGATCGTCTTCCAGTTTTGTCCCGCTTCTGGGCTGGTTACGCCGTTTTCTTTGGACACCCTTGCCTCTGTCTATTCATTCCCTCCTCTCAGGGCTGAAGTTGGATTTTCACCAACTCGATATTGTTCATGCCAGTCGCACGCCCGGCTCCTCGCGACTTTGTCGCTGCGGGGCACGGGCGCCCCCCGCACTTCCGCCATTCGAGTCCTAGTCCCCAAGGCAAAAAAAACCCGCTGTCGCTTTCGCGACGCGGGTATTTTTTTGGCTGGCCAAGCGCGAGGCTGGTCGAACCAAACTTCGTTTGTCGGGTTTTTGGGGCTCGGTGGTCTAGGCCTACGATTGATTTAGTAAAACTCGCGAGGCTTCGATTTCAAAGTGGCTGGACACTGCACCAGCTGATGAAGTACTTTGGTTGTGGCCAGCCAACGTTGTATCGAGCTCTCAGCAGAATTCCAAAAAAGCTACCTAAACAATAGTGACAGGCCCGCTATTGAACTTGGATCTTCAATTTGCACCCATGCTTCAGTTTATATTTCAGGCTACACTCACCTTCGAAGTAAGATTCGCAGCCCTTTGGGGTCTTGAATCTGTCAAAAACCCACGTCGTAACCGTTCGACCTGCCTGGTCTCTTTTCTTATTGATGAACGACCCGGAAACACAGACGTGCTGTTCCTGGTCTACTAACCTAGTCCAATCAGCAAGGTAGGCCTTGCAAGCAGATAATGGTACGGGCCTCCTCGTTATATATTCGTGTCGTTCACCTTCTAAAATGCCGGAAATAACCATCATCGTGACTCGTGTTTTTTCAGTTTCATCGTAGCCATTTCCGTCACAAAAAAGTTTAGAGCTCTTAACTTCGAAACACTGCCAGTAGGAATAGGATGTTGATTCGTCGGAGTAAGGAACTGGCCTTGCGACACAGGTATTAATTGCCAAATCATCAGAGGTCAATATCCCAAAGTCAGCTGTTAATAGTCCAAATGGAAATTGTGAGCGTAGCTCCCCTTCATGCTCAGATAGTTTCTTGGAAGAGTTGCTGCACCCTGTAATAAGTAGGGCGCAAAGAAAAAAGCCTACTTTTTGACGCATTTTTTTAATCTCTGCAATACTTTAGAATATTCATCTATGAGTTCCTTGGCGCGCTCTGGCTCTACGGTGCTGCACCCTTTGTATTGGTAAATAACTTCTTCCCAAGTTATCTCGCGTTTTTTCTTGGCTGAAGCTAGCTTCCTCTTGTGAAATAACCAGCGAACTCCGGCGGAAATATTAACACTCGGATCATTGAGTTCCTTCCTTGTCACAGCAATAAAATGATCACGCAACTCACCCTTTTCGTCTCCAAGAATTTTTCGTGACCCGTTCGTAATCTGCATCAAACCGCGTGCGCTATTCTGGTTCTTCTTGCTCGCAAGTGCATCGGAATCAAAACTCGATTCGGTCGCTATCAGAGCCTTCACAGCATTAGGTTCCAGAAGTTCTTTTGGTTCGAAAATGTCATTCCAATACTGGACCCAGCCCGCGATTAAAGCGTCATAGCTGTCTCCGTCATCACACTCAAGGCATGAGTCCGCACCCAATGTTCTCCAGTTGGGCACAACCTCCAAGGATGAACCTTTTGACTCTGTGCCTTGGTGGTTTTTGTTGGCAGAGCGTTGTTTTTGGCCTTCCTTTTTTTTCTCATTCTTTCACCATCTTTGCACCGAGAGCAACCAGCGTGCTCCAGGCCTTTTGAAAGTCAAATTTCTCAAAATCTTCGGGCCGCAGCACCGGTCGAAGCTCGGCCTCAACTTGCTGCAATAGCAGAGCCTTCCTCGCATCATCCAATCTTACTTCGCCATTTCCAGGGACCGTCAATTTCTTCATCACCAGTCCTTGAAAGCCCGGGTCAAGGAAATCAAGCGTTTTGGCCCTCATTGCGAAATCAATGTCGAAGAGATCTCTTATTGCCGGCGTATTTCTTGAGAGAGCGGCCCGCATTTTCTCTGCATAGGCTTCTTGAATATTTAAGACTCGAACTTCAAATGATCCAACGAGTGGGCGGTCTAGAAAGGGATCGCGAACCATAGTCTGAGCTTCTGAGGCAACTACGGCTCTGAGAACTTCCTCACGCAATCCGACTTCTAAACGGATAAACCCCGATGTAGGAGAAACACAAGATTGATATTCCAAGTCTGAATTGTATTGCATTGACTGATTTGATCCGACCAACCCTCTTTTTAAAGCTACCCCGGCCACAACACCGACTACCTGATTTAACAAATCTTTTACGGGTGCTATAGTGGCCTTCCTGCCGGCTCGATTTGCGCCACTTGAAATGGAAATCGAAAAATCAAGGTCCTCGCTGAGTCGATAGAAACCAGCATGGACCTTATTCAAACTCGTCCCGCCCTTGAAAACTAGCCCATGTGCATTGGCTCGGTAGATCTCTCTAAGTATCAGGGAACAAAAATAGTCCTTCTCAATCAGCGCCGGAGGAAAGCCTGTTTGTGCGGCCGTAAATTGAATAGCATCCCGAAAGGTCCTGGCCTCGGTATGCGGAAAAAGAACTGAACTCTGATGCCCATCAACTGGCGGACCCTTTACCATTGTTCTCTCGCATTCACTAAGATACCCCATTTTTTATTTACATTTCCAGACGGTCTACGAACTGGAATCAGTGGAATGAATGCCCTAGACTTTTCTACCGAACGTTCCAATGGGCGAATCAATGTGGGTTCGACTTTCATAAGTTCCAGCAGACACCCCAGCCGTCTTCGTGTACTGACATTTCCGTATTTTATAGACATATCTATCAATGATTTAATAAATGTCGGGTCTTTTTTACGATCGTTGATCCAATCGTAGGCTCTTGGGAGAGTGTTAAATCTTGAATAGTCGTAAATTGCATCAATAACTACTCTGGGAAGTGAACTCATGGGCGTTCTGATCGTGCGTTCATCAGAGGTTGGTGATTCAAAAATTTCGTCGCCTCCTAGTCTAGAGCGCGCTACCTTGATAAAGAGAAAGGAAAGGCCCCCTAATTTTCTCCTACCTGAAAGAGATGTATTGTAGATGCAGGTTTCGACTGGAACTTGCATGTCGAGCTGGTGAGCGTTGAAAGCGAGGAGGCCGGTAACCTGGTAATTTGCTTGTAAATTCCTCATCAAAACGTCCAAGATCAAATAGGGAGAAGGTGCGAATCGCCCCCCAGGGGGGAGGCGAGTTGGAACTAAATAGAGCCCACGAATGAGCTTTACTATCAGCCCATTTCGACTCATATTCTTAAAGAGATCGGCCTCTTGTTGCTTGCTGAGAGCCAGTCCACGAACTAGATCTCCTGTTCGAACTGTTTCGATTCGACGGGACTGAGCCCAAGTAAAAAATTTGGTTTCCAACGGCCCCAACTGCCGATCCGATCTTTGCATAGTATTTTACTATAATAGAAACCTACTCTATTACAATGAAATAAAGTGCAACATAAAGCACCCCTCGAAACCTTTGACTTTTTGGCTTCTAAAATGAAAACGCCCGAAAGGCTTTCGCAATTCGGGCGTTTTTCATTTGGCTGGGGGACTAGGACTCTGGCTTAGTCCCTCCGCAAAGGATTGAAAAACCAGAATAATTAAAAAAAACAAGAAGTTACTCAGAGGCGCAAACTGCGAGCAACTGCACCTGACTGCACGGATTTAGCCTGACCTGTCCCGCAAATGTCCCGCACCCGAGCAGGAAAGTCTGTTATTACCATTATCTTCCTTTTGCCGCCACCCTGTGAGTAAGCCCAGAAGCTGGTTTTCCTCCCTTAGGCTCTCGGCGGTGACGGGCAATCAACCTTACTTCGACATCACAATCCACTACTTCTGCTGCGCGCGCCATCGTTTCAAGGGATATGCCTGTATGGTCACTGAACACTCGGTCAGCCGTTGTTGGGCTACCCAGGGCCTTCCGAAAGTGTGTCTTTTTCTTATGTAGTGAATCCATTTTTGCTTCAAGTTGATGGACAAACGTCCTTTTAGCCGCTTTCGCCGCTACCTCAGCCTCCAAGCCTTCTTCCTCTAAAAAACTGTCGAAGCCAGAGCCAGAATATTTGTTCTTCATCTCATTCTCCTTTGTTTCTTCATCTTCGATTCCATGTCTCGTGCTTCTCTCACCCATTGCCTCATTCGGTTCCAAGCCACTTCAACTCTGATACTGGAGTTTTCTGCGTCTTCTTCTTAAAGAAATGCACTAAGACCATCCGCGCCCCGTACACAAAAAACAATGTTCGGAACTCAACTCCCACAACGGTATGTCTGACTTCGTAAATGCTCTCTTCTTACTGACCTTTCCCGGTCCGTAGCCTATCGACGTACGGTTTATCCTCTGCGCTGACTCTCTTTTGATGCGGTTCGGTCACATATTCTAATTGTACTCTAAACAGTACATTAGGTACAAGTCTAATCGGTACTCTTTAGTGTACGCAGTAGCAATACCTGGAAGTAATTGAAACTAAGAGACTTTTACAGGACAAAAAACATATGAACTGAGATTGACAAGCTATGCCAATCTCAGTAGTGGTCGCAGATACATGTGTATCCTTAAAAAAGTGCTTATAACCCTTGGGCTTTCAATTCAGGTGGCATCATCCACCTCTGCGGGGGAACATCCCTACAAAGGATCAGAGGCCGAGATATTCATGAAACTCAGGGAGAAGCGCGTCTCTTCACCCCTTTATCTAGACTTCATCCAATACAAAGATAAGTGTTTGCCCCTCGTGGACTGCCCACCCGGCTTCTTTTTGGAGGGAGGGTTCCCAAATCCTTATTGGTGGAAGGAGAGAACGCCCCTAGAGAACGACGATCGTGCTGCGATAGTGAATCTTCAAGAACAAATTAGAACTAGAATCAAATTACTAAACGAGGCGTCAGAAGGTAAGCCTTACACCAACCCAAATGCCAGCGGATCTATCCAAGTAAATAATGGAAAGTACGACCAAGAAGCCTTTCAGAGAGTTCTTGAAGCCACAAAAAATGAAGATTTCGAAGGATTCTTAGAGTCCGCTGTTGCCTTTGCGACACGATATTCTGCGAAATATTTCGACAAAAGAGCCGGGTTTATTGATACATTTTCTTATTTATTTGTGATGAAAGAATTCCCTTCGGAAGGGCTGAGAGAATATTTCTCACATATGACATTACACTGTGGAATAATGACGTTTGATTAGCAACTCATGGTAAAGACATTGAGCAAAGGTGGGACGTGAAGAGGCACCAACTACGGAGCCATTTTTACTAGTTCCGTATTCGACACGGTATTTTTTGTCGATCACTGCAACTAAACTGTAGTCGCAGTTGGATCGTCGCTCGAACACTGAGCGACAACTCAATCTAAACCAAGGAGGGAAATTTCAATGACCAAAGCCGTCCATTTAGTTGTCTTTTCAATGATCTCCTTAAGCACGTTCAACGCACAAGCCCAACTCAATCATTGCCGAGGCACGTCTGTGTGCTATTGCGTCCAGAATTGCTCTGAGTGTCCGGATTCAGAAATTCCCTATCAAGCCTGCATAGTCGACGAGAAGGATTCTATGTGTCCTAATCAATGCAATATTGAATGGTAGAGATCCGCCGGACTAGATAACAAAGCACGCCAGGAAATCTTGAGTTCAAGCAGCGGATGTCGTCTAGTCCCACACCCGCTGCTTGGATTCAATCGTCAATGGCAGACAAGCACAGCTGAAAAGTTAACAGGCATTCCATCGGCATGGTGGATGAAGCCATGCCTCTTTTCCCCTTCCAGATCCACAGTTACTGTAAAGGAATACCCAGTATTAGGATGCCCTCTTCTGAAAGAAAAAAGCCTCTCACCTTTAGACCCTGTAAGATAGGCAGAATCAATCTCTGCATCCGTAAGCTCGAAAGTATTTTCGACGTCAGATCCCGCCTGATCTAAAAGCCCAGCAGTATTTGGACCGACGTAGTGAAACTTTACATAGGTCTTCCATCTTGACTCATTTTTGAGTTCGTAGATATCCGCCGTGATGGAGTTTTGCGGACTAGGATTTGGATTGTGACACCGAGCCAGATAGGTCGTATCAGGGGTGGCTAGGGCACTCTGCGCATACACCCCAAGGACCAACGCTCCAAATCCTGCAATTTTAGAAACTTGCTTTATTGATTTCATATTTTTCTCCCTTGTCTTTCAACCCTTACACCACCGATCGATGGAACACATAAGAAGCGCGACTCGAATACCACTGATAGATTAAATAAATATCCGTACTGAGTACTGTAACAACAAACGTGGATGCTCATCCTCTTTACGTACGATGCCTCCACGGGACGACTTTTGGACAATAGGTCGAGAGCGTCTCGAGTTGCGATCTTACATGATGCAAGAATGCATCTTAGGAATATGCCGAACGACAGTAGGGGTGGATCCCCCATGCAAATGGAATTCACCTGTATCCCTTTTGAAATGCGTGGCTGGCCCAAGAAGAAATTTACGCGAGGATTCAGCAGTTTCGATATCATCACCGAATTGAGAACGGGGAAGCTTGGGAAGCCTGGGGTAAACGGCATCAGGAAGGCATTTATCTACACTAAGCGGGGCACCCGCCCGATGCTGAGGTCCCATTTAGGTTTGTTTGGAGTTCAATATCTTTTCTAAGTAATCACCTATTTGGGACTTTTTTTCACAGTTCAGCTTACCTTTGATTGAAATGATATGTTGTTCGACTGTCCGGTAGGATAACCCAAGTTCGTTCGCAATTTCCTTAGCGGTTTGTCCTTTGGAGATAAACACTAAGCAATCGAGCTCCCTTCGCGTAAAGGCCAGCTTTTTCGTCTGAGCAAGAAGAACCTCGAGCTCTTGTCTTATGCTTTCACCTCGAAATCGAAACCTCGTTTTCATTTGAGAGAGGTCTTGAAACGTCAGTCCGCCAAAATTGGGGCGCATCTCTTGCGGCAGGTTCAGAGGGCTTTTGGTCAGCGTCGAGATCATTTCTTTCATTCGATCGCGCGCTGAAAGCGAAAAATCTTCAACTTGTTCCTTTAAATTGATAAATTTATTAGCGGCAACGTCCAATTCCTCCTGAGTGAGGAAACAAAACATGTCATAAAATCCGCCAAATCTCTGAATAAAGTCGACAAATCCACCTGTTCCTGCAATTTCCTTTAAACTACGAACGAGTGGCTGATAAGGACCATCTTTGGAGGGAATGTGCCAGAATTGAGACGTAACAGTCGCTTTTGGGACATGAGCCGTAATATGTACCTTGTTCTTGATTACATACTCGGAAATCAAAGGATTAGAATAGAGAATCACTGCGGTGCCGTTATCAAAAACTCGAGCAAATTCAAACGCCCGAATGTTGTGATCCTTGAGAAAACGGGATGACACTTCGCTCACAGCCCTCACCACCGGTTCGGAAAAACAGGGATGGGAAAGAGGGTCGGGGTTCTGAATTTGTCCATTTCCAAGCATACGCATCCTTTGCCAACAGGCTCTGCAATTGTCAACGGCAACTGCTCTTGGTCTTCTCTAGAAAGTCACCAAGAGGACCTACTTGCATCCCACGCCTAGTAACTAATTTTCGTACCCATTCACGAAATTCGCAAACCAGGTTTTCAGGAACTCCATCACTCACCAAGTCTTCTGCCACCCAAGCCATTTCCTCCAAACGGGCTTCATTGAAAGGAACCAGCATGAGCATGCTCAAAGCTAGAGGGTAATAGCGGGTCAATTTATACCGGAAAATCGTCCTTATTACGAGCCAGCCGTCTTCAGCAGCTCCAGGGAGGGGGCCTAAAAGGATAGGAAGAATACTGAGGTCTCCACCTTTACGGGTCATCCATCCAACCAAATGGCCAAAGTAAGGAGCGTCCCAATCCCCCAACGACAAATCACTGCCCAAAATCTGGATCATTGATTCCTGTTCAGATCGTGTGATGGGGAAATCTTCGTATTTCTCATCGGTAATGAACGAGCCTTTTTCATTTTCTGCTATCTTGTAATCTGAAATTACAGAAATGGCCGATTTCTCCGGCAAATAATCAGAATAAAGGCTGGGAATCCGCAGCATCAGTGGAAATCTGAAATAGTTCATTGGAATATTTTCGTAATGGGCATAGCAATGTCTGGATTTGATGTCGACAATTAAGGATGGTTGCCCTGCTAGGTCCTTCTCCGCCTTCCTTTTAAAAATCAAACTCACATTGGTCCAGGGGATATCTGGATCGTACGGCTCACTGTCTGGAAAGATCGCAATTTCACATCCCCAACGAGAACAAAATCTTGCTAGACGATGCTTCCGTGGAGGCTTTGGGAGGGTAGGATCATCTTGGATATCTAGGAGATGTTCCGCCACTGCAAGAAAGTTGTCTACTGATGGTTGGAGATGATATTTGAAGATCTTTCCGTCAATTTCTGTCTGCTCGTAGTAGGAAGCACCAGGGATATTTGACAGGAGTTCTTTCCAACGCCCCCTCAAGTCCAAGTCCTTTGGATTGACGCCGGACGGAGACTCCCATGCCTTTCTCATCATATCGAGCTTGGGCCAGCGATCCAAGAGCGAAGCGTTACCCAGAAAGATATTAAAAAACGCAGCTTCACAACAGTCGCTCGATTTGATTTCCTGACCTTTTTCGCCCAACTTGAAAGAAACTGGGTAAGCGCTTTGATTCAAGAGTGGAGCCCAAAAATTGTCTGCCCTGTGGAGAGCCAAGGTATCATCTGGGTGAGAAGCCCGACGGACCAAATTGACCGTGCTTTCGTAAACCGGAGCTGTAATTACCGGCGGAAATATCCATTTAATGAGCTTATCCACTTCATGTTCCCATTCTGCCCTTTGAATAGTTCTATTCAGAAAAGCCCTTTTTCGAGATTCAGAAAAGTTCGGATTGCCTTCAATTAAACCTTCCGCATGAGAACTAATAAGTCCAGGGGTGTGCTGCCACATATCGAGTAGAGTTTGACGATAGTGACGAGACTTCAAAAGAACGAAAGAAATAAGAATGCGAACCGGAAAATACGAAGGGTACAATGTACCAGGCTCCCTGCAAGCCTTCAGGGCAGCGGAGAGATCTGCTGAGAAACCCGCTGCTTTATAGGGATCCAGGCTACGATTGAGGATAAGAATCCCCTCTCGGAGATTCACTATTCGTGGATCAGGTTGATCCAGTTTTTTGGCAGCAGCTTCCATCCGGCTTTTTTGACGTTCGAGATCCTTTTGCAGTCTAAGAAATCCACTCCAACTGCCGTCGGTTACTGAAACTCCAAGACCACTCAGCTCAGCGGTGAGTAATGTAGCAATAGGTTCCCAAGTATTCGGCGGAAGAATATCTTCCCGAATGATACGCTCGAGACTTTGCGCATCCTCTGTTCTATGAACGAGGATGGCTTCCAAGAGCTTTCCAATCGTAGAGGGCCCAAGATAGAATGAGAGCTGAGTAGGAGCATCCTCTGCGCGGCGCTGACGTCCCACACTCAATAATAAGCTGTGGTCATCTCCCGGAGTCATGTGGAAGAGCCGATGAATCAAATGAATGACGGGATCATCTCGAAAGAGTCTGCCAATTGGACCCAGCTGACTCCTCGGAATATCTGGGTCCATTCGGCGATAGAGGTAGCGGAACATTCCCGAAGTGAGAAACGAATGCGCCAATGCAGGGGAGAGAATATGATAAAATTCGTCCCGATAGTAGGGCTCAATTCCATACAAACTAGTAACATCATCCTTCTGAATGTTTAGTGTGCGGACGAGGACCTCGACGTCATAGACCTGGTTTCTACGCCTCTCTTGCAGATGCTTCAAATAGCGTTTTTGGATCTTCTTTACTACGGCATTTTCTACATCTGCTGGAGGGGCCGCCCAGAGGCTGCTCGAAGATGCAATCTTGATCATTGCCAGGATCAATAGGATGAAGGTTGACATTACTACTCGTGCAGCCTTTTTCTGAAATTGTGTCACAGGGTGTACCCAATACCATGAGACCTAGTCAGAATCACCCCCTAGAAACAACGATTTCAAATGAGCACACGGGCTATCGAAAAAGTCAGGAAAGCCATCTCTATCTACTTAAGAAAGAACTGACAGGACATCTCGGACTCAATTGAGGGCGGTGGTGATCCTGCCTGCCAATGAGGGCTCATGTGTCACTGCAAACCTTGGCCATACCGTACATCCCGCCCAAACAGACCTGTCCTCGAAAATTTAGAATTCATTTGGTCATAGGCATTCCAAAGTGTGAAGAATTTCAGTTCTTCCATTTTGGTCCCAGCTTATTTCACCGAGCTTCAGGTTGCCGTTGTGATTTTGACCTTCGATGAACCTATGAATTGCTATTGTCTTTGGAGAATTAAAACCCATAAAGCCAGTAGCCCACTCCAAATAAGTTACGTTTGGAAGATCCTCTGCGCCTGGGAGGTACCGTGTGTAAGTGGCACTTGGAGCTAAGGGTCCTGCTACGTTAGTATGAACGTACACCTTGTCTAGCCTTCCGTTATCATATCGAAGCGCCAATTCGCTCCCACCTTCACTTGGAAAATTTGCACTCTTGCACCGAATCTCTGAAGCGTCAGCAAATGCGCAGACTGGCATACATGCCATAACCAATAAAACATGCACTTTACCGATTGCTTCAACTGATTTTCTAAAGTTGAGCTTAGCTGTTTCAATAAATAAGAACTTTTTCGTTTTCTTCATTATTCCCCCTCGGCTAATTTCGTCAAAACCACCTTTTAAAGCTTTGCTGTAGCACAAAAATCGTGACTGGATATTGTGGTCCAATATGGCATCCAAATCTATTTCCTATGATCACTGAAGGCGGATTACTTTGTGAATGGCCACCATCCTCGAGTTTGCTTTTGTGGCTCTGTCGCCTTGCATCGAAACAATGAGGTCAAAGAAACCTCGTTATCGCCTTTCGACTCGATTCTAGGAAACAGAACATCGAAGTCATTTCTTTTTGGGGTAGCAATGGTGATGCTGTCTCCACATTTGAACGTGTCGACTACTTTGTAACCATGTATGGTTCGGACGGTTTTTGGGTCCAAATCAATCATATTGCAGGCAAATTTTTGAGAATTATATTCTACTGAATACTGCAATTGGGAATTTGCATTGAATTCGACGTTCCATTTGAGTTCCTGTTTGACCTCTTCTTCATTCCAACTTTTCCAGATTTGTGTGCAATACCCTGGGCGGATCCTTGCCAGATCTGAAAATCCAGGTCCCAAGCAAGTTAACTCCTGCTTATCCAAGATTCCTTCAGCGACCAGGATGCCGTTAATATCCTCTTTCGGGACGGTAATTTCAAGGATAGGTCCGGTTTCGTTTTTGAATACGATTGAGGAGTTCGCGTCTTCAAGATTTCCTTCATGATAGCTATTGACCGCCAAGCTACTTTTCTCGCTCCAATTCGCTTTGTCATCTTTCACAAAGACCGAGGCTCCCGATTTGTACCAAATCTCGCTTTGGTAGACTTCGACCTTGGTTTTCTCGTCCTTGGTCATGCAGCTGTAAGCCTGCCAGGATTTCGCTCCACCGCCACCTCCGGCGATTGCTAGATTAGTAAAAAAGATGGTACTCAATAACAAAGTTCCAATTCGAGATAATTTCATTTCATACTTCTTTCACACGTTATTTCCACGGATTCCTCAAAACTACCCTGCGATACAATTCAAAGGAGATTTAAAATGAACCTCGTCCCCATCTGCACTTTCCACAGTGCCCTTAAGAGCTCCAGTAGGGTTATCGTCACCTGGCAATTCAGTGATAAAGTTGAAGAAAAAGGGCGAGCCTGGAATTATACGATAAAGTGAGAAATGCTCTATGCCATTCTCGTCTGTAAAATAGATTTCATCGGCTTCTTCTCTGTTGACTTTGAATCTAGCCGAAACACTCGATCCAGGTTGATCTAAATACCCTAAGCTATTGGGTCCTTCATACGTGTAAGAAACTTCCTGCTGTGCCGGGTGCACCCCATCTGTCTTCGTTATATAATCAACTGTAATTCGCTTGATCCTCTCATCTCCTTCAGGAGCCTTGACGCAACGAAAAAGATATCTCGTTTTTTCTTCTGCACGAGCTCCTTCTGAATAGATACCAGCCGAAAGACAGAGGCCGATATAAGACAAACTGACAACAATTGTTTTTAGCTTCACAAGTCCCCCTTTGAGTTCCACTTTGACATCCCCACCTATACTATTAAGTTTGGGGCACGCGGTCGTTCTATAGGATAGGCAGTTGAATTATTATCGTAGCAAATACGGATGCGGCTACTTTTCCGCCTTTCATAAAAATCCCCCTGTTGCATAGCTGCTCTTCCCGTCCAGTGAATTACATTGAAGAAACGTTGACAAAAAGTGAAGGTAGCAAACGCACTCAACGGCATCTTGAAAGGAGCTTTTCATGACAGAAACAGCGGACCATCCGGGGCATCTGTCCCGCAGTGTCCCGCACTTCGATTGATGAAATAAAAAAACCCAGCGTCTCCGCTGGGTTATAGATGATATGGCTGGCCAAGCGCGAGGCTGTTCGAACCAAACTTCGTTTGCGGGGTTTTTGGGGTTCGGTGGTGTAAGCCTACAATTGATTTAGCAAAACTCGCAATGCTTCGATTTCACGGTGGCTGGACCCTTCACCAGCTCATGAAGTACTTTGGTTGTAGCCAACAGTCGCTGTACGCGGCCATCAGGAAGATCGAAAGTAGACGCCGAAAAGCTGACTGAGATGGGATTAACCGAGGGTGCAAGTAAGCCGCAACGGTCTTCGCTTTCGCTACCAAACGCTGCGGCCTGTTTTGCTATTCGTCTGGTCTGTTTCTAAACCAGCACGGGATAATGGCCTGGACAAATCCTAATGCACTGAGCTGCAATCCGTAAACGGCAGCTATCTCGCGAAAATTTGTACTCACCAAGGAGAAGCCCATATTGTCGTTGCGGTTGCCAGCGTTCGCGTTGTTGCGAATGCCTAACTCGGCGTTGTTGACGTCGTTGTTCCAACTACCGCCACGAACAGAGCGGCCTGTGTAGGCCATTACGCCCTAACTCAACCTATTCCATGAAATTCTTTTCTTCTCAACGCCAGAGTGTTGGCATGGGAGATGTGGGCAACGATACTGCTGACGGACTGGATAAATTTCAGTTCCTCAAGTTCTCCTGCCTCATAGTCCAACTCTCTTTGCTTAAGTTTTTGTCTAAAGCGAACCAGGTTTGCTCTTTGAACCCGAATCAGATTGGGAAACACCCTGAACCCCAGAAATGGAACCCCTTCGCTCACGGGTGCAATTCGTGTTACTTTTTCTTTAAGCTCTAGTTTTAACCGCTCTGGTAAGAACCCTCTGATCTGCTCCAAACAAGAATGGAGATGACCTTTCTCCTGGCTAAAAAGAATGAAGTCATCCATGTACCGAAGATATGATTTAACGCGGCGGTGATCTTTCAAAAAATGATCCAACTCCCCTAAATAGAGATTTGCGAAATGCTGACTGGTTAAATTGCCGATGGGAAGACCCTTTGAAGCCTCATTCCCAGACACTGGATGATCTATGACCCTCTCTAGGAGGCTCAAAGTCTTTGGGTCTTTGATTACCTTTCTTAGAAGCGCTTTTAGAACCCCGTGGTCGATTGTCTCAAAACATTTCCGTATGTCGCATTTGAGATAATACCCATTTTTACGTGAAAAGAGCTGGCAGCGTTTCACAGCGGCATGAAGCCCCCTCCCCACGCGGCAGGCGTAGGTATCAGAGATGAGTCTTTTTTCAAACCTGGGCTCTAAGATATTACAAATAGCGTGATGCACAACTCGGTCACGAAAGGCTGAACTGCATATTTTTCTGACCTTTGGCTCTCTAATTTCAAAGATCCGATAATCTCTTGGCTTATAGCCCCCGTGAATCAGCTCTTGCTTAAGATCAAGCAATTCGAATTCGAGATCAAAAAAGAACTCATGTACCACCCCTTGATTTTGTTTTCGCCTAGAAGCTTTCTTTGATGCTGAGAGTAAATTTTTAAAGCAAATAATCTGCTCAAAGAGATCCCGGTCACGTCTCACTGCTTAAGACTTCCTGTGGTTTGGGTTTGCTTGATCCAACCCCCAAGCATTTTTCCAATCTCCTGAAGGCGACTCATCGCTTGTTCATAGGCAGAGGTCGATAGGAACCTAAGTTCGAAGCAAATTCGAAGTAGAACCCGTATTTTCTCTAAACCCAAATTGATTCGCTTGAGGCTTTGACCCTTGTCTTTGGAGTATCTTGCCTCTACCAGATCCTCGACCACTCCCAGCCCCAGTTGGTTTAAGCGCTCAGAAAACGTAAATCGTGCTTTCTTGGGGAAGCGATCCGTTGTCACAAGGAGCCATTTCAGAAAATCGAGCCACTTGATAAAAATGGGCAGGTCCAGATGATCCGGGGATTTTGACATGGGGATGACTTAAACGTTTGAGGGCGGAATATCCAAGTTGATTTTGGTGATCTCCAAAATTTCACTCCCGTACTTATCAATCTTAGCCTGCCCCACGCCTTCGATTTTTGCCAAATCACTTAAGACCTGAGGGCGAGCCTTAACGATGTGTGCAAGCTGTGCGTTAGAAAAAAGAATATAGGGGGGTGCCCCTTCTTTTTTCGACCGTGTGAGTCTCCAGTTGCGCAGTAAATCAAAAAGCCCTAAGTCCGCTTCATTTAGCAATCGTCTCCAGTCTTCCTGCCCTGCTTGAAACCTCTCTGGCCTCGTATTGGATGGAATCCAGGCATATTGAATCACGAATGTCAGATAGGGTGTGTCGTTTTTAAAAAAGAAATAATCTTTAATCGAAATCACTTCTTTGTCTTTTGTAAACGCGTGAATGATCTCGTCGTTAAAGCCACCGTGGAGCGGATCAAATTTGAGAGTAATAATCTTAACCTGCATTGAGGGGTCCCTTTTTGCGCAGACGGATTAATCACGAGTGATAGTGCCGGCTTCGCTTCGGCCCTATCACTCGGATAATCCTGAACTTATGCGCTAAAAAACCCGCAAAGGGAACAAGGGTAAAAGAGCCAAGACTAACGGCACGTCCTCACCAAGGAGAAGCCCATATTGCCGCTGCGGTAGCCAGCGAGCGCGAAGTCGCGAACGCCCAACCCGGCGCTGCGGACGTCGCTGCACCAACTACCGCCACGAACAGAGCGGCCCCAAGAGGGGCGCGCGGCGTCATATAGGTCTTTGGATATTTTCCAAACGTTTCCAAGTTCAATTCCAAATCTATTGGGCGTCTTAAGCCCTACTGGTTGGATTTGACCATTTGAATTTCTATAATTCACAAACTGATCTACGTTTTGTTCTGTAACTCCCGCTGAATAGGGATCTTGATTTTCTCCACTCGGATCACCCGTGTTTAAATAGAGTAGTAGCTTGTCGCCAGGCAGAGCGTAAGTACAGCCTGAGGCAATTTCTCTTTGATTGAGTCTGTCGATAAAGTCTTGAATTTCAGCTCTTGAGCGATCTGCATTTTCCCAATTCACATGGGTCACAGGAACACGAGGCGATCTGTTCCAAGAAGCTCTTTGGTCAGCTGGCACATGTTCTGGCATGCCACCCATGATTACATTCCAGAGTTCTCTGGTTACAGGATACTTATCTGCCTCAACTGCCTCGATTTGAGTCCCATCGGCGAGCCTCCCCGCTGGGATTTGTACAAACTGACCCCTAAAGCGATCCATGATGGACCCCTGACCTTCTTCCAGGGGCGCTATCTGCTGCACGGGCACGGTATGTGCGGGGCTAACTGGACGGGGGTGAGGTGCTCCCTCTTGAGTCACAGGAGACACTCGCGTACTGCTGGTTGGTGGCTTATCGACGTGCAACACGACTTCAGTGACTTCTTGAATGCCTTGAACAAACAAAGGCCCAAAACTCTCAATATTCTTCCTACAGGTCGGGCACCTCTGCGAAATAAACCTAACCGCGCAGTCACTGCAAGCGGAAGCATGCCCACACGGGAAAACAGTATTCACATCCTTATCGACGCAATATTCACACAAAGTCCTAAACCTTTGCTCCACGCGCATAGGGTCAGTCTGAACTTCTTGAGCTTGGGTAGTTGAAACTTTGGACGAAGAGGGGCGCGTCTCGCGGCCCTCGCTTGGAGAACCCTTCCTCACCAGATGGCCTCGATAAATCCTCTGAATCTCAGTTGCGGCCCTCTTTGCTAAAATTTTTTGTTGTTGCTCCAGGGCTTCTCGCTCTTCTTTGAGTCCTGCATGGGCATGAAGCGAGAGTACTAATCCAAGAATCACTGTTTTATTAAAGGCCTTCATACGCATAGGTTTCAACCTCATTGAGGTAAGATAAAGCAAGTAACGCGCCATGTCTTAAAATTAATCGTTTCGTATGCTTACAAAACAGGAATGTGTCTAGTTCTTAGACGAGAGGGGATAGGTCTGGCAGGGTCGGAGAAATCCCCCGACACAACTATCAAGCAAAACGATTAACAAAAAATCAGCCAATTGCCCGATCACTGGGAAATATCGGGCAACTACCGTCGCTGCTGGTCAACTTTTTTCAACACTTCCTCAACTCAGTTCAACACGCGGACATCTCCAAGGGTGTTGGGCGGAGCAAATTTGCTTTGAGCCAACGCCCCCATCAACCTCTCGGCCAACAATCGGACGCAAACTAGATTGGCAATCACAACTAAGGTCCTCAGAGCCAGCGATATGCCCAGACTGCCCACCACAATTTCCGGGGTTTGCATTGTCAGACTCACCCCGCGAGCCGTCTCTAATTTATGCCGAATCTCATCCAGACCCTTCTCGGAACTTCTCGCTGCTCCAAACCACCCTCTCCCCACCAGCTGCTGCCGAAATTCTTCCTTTTGGGCCTTCTCGGCTTCTAAATCGCTCAGTGCTCGGACCGTGGTCTTTGCCCTGGCAACATCAACCAAAGCAGCCCTGACTAGCTTACCGCTCATTGTACACAGGGTAAGGCCGCAAAAGAGGGCGACTAGCCCCTGCTGAAACCACCTCATGCGAGCGCCCTTGCTCTTGATCACAGAAAGCAAGACCGCTACCCCTTCGACCATCCCAGCTTTGAGATAGGCCCAGGGAAGGCTATCGTTGCCCTCCAGATAGAATCCTGCCCCCTCACGCACCAGGAAGTAGGTCATCAAGGATATAAAGCCTCCTAGAGCCAGAACCTCTAGCCATTTCGCGGCGGAAAGCAATAGGTGGCTGAAATTGAGGCCTGGCCTCGAGGCGTCTTCTCCCAGTCTGAACTCCTGCGGCTTTTCCCTGTCTCGTTTCCTTTGAATAATCTTTTCCTTGTTTCGTAGGTAGTAAGCTCGCTGGTACTCATTGCGTGAGCCTGGCTTTCCATTCGTTTGGTTGTTCAGCATTTCTGGCCCCCCTTAGACAGGACTGCCGAAGGCCTCTCACCGTTTTCAACTTTCAGAAAATGCTCAAGGACAGCATTTCGTACCACTGCCCCGTCCCAGCCAAACTGGGCATAGTGCCGCCGAATGTAGTCCCTACCAGGGTAGAACTCAGACGCCTCTTCAACAAAGATCCGGAACTGCTCCAACGAAAGCTCGAGCGCAAGGAGTCTCAGGGCCGCAGCATCCTTCGTCACTGCACTAGCCACCTCAGATCTCTCCTCCTCGGCCTGCAGGCGTGCCCGGTCGGCCTTCTCCACCTGTCGCCTCGCCTCCCCATCCATCCGCTGGGCATGGGCCTCCTGAAGGGCTTCCTCGGAACGCATTTCCATCCTTCCAAAGGAACTGCCGGCCAAGCCTTTCTACAAACAAATGGAAAAAATAGTAGAACTCAAAAAACATGAAGAAACCCGCCTCAAGACTATCCAGGGCAACGAAACAAATCGAGATCTACCTGTTGAATTGCCGCAATACACCGCACTCCTAGGGGTTTTGCGAACGTTCGCATCTGACACTACCGCTATGGAAGCCAAAGCGAAAATTATTCAACGACTAGTAGGTAAAGTAGAGATCACTCCAAACAGTTATAAAATTCACTTTTACGTAGGGAAGGATCACATCGGCAGACTCACGTCCGCCCACAACGAACTAAAAAAACAAAAAAAAAGGGGCTTCCCGGAAGTTCCGGGAGCCCCTGAATTTGGAAACCATTCGTACTTTGGTTCGAACAGCTTCGCGCTTGGCTGGGGGACTAGGACTCGAACCTAGATAGCCAGAGTCAGAGTCTGGAGTCCTACCATTAGACGATCCCCCAATGTTGGGTCCTTTTTACTTTGCCTTTTATTTCCTTGCAAGGAGTTTTCCAACTCAAAGCGTCTCAACCTTCTCCATTCGCCCCTGCACCACGTCCCACGGAAGCAGGGACATGAGGTCAAAAAGCCCTGCGCTGACAGACCGGCCAGTTACGGCAAGTCTAACAGGCTGAGCAAGATCTCCAAGCTTTACGCCATGTTGTTCGCAGACTTGCCTGAGGAAGGCATCTACGTCGGTGTGGGACATTCCCATATCCCCCAGGGATGGACTACTCCCCCAAGCAGATTCTGCACCTTCCCGGACTTTAGGGGCTGCATCTGCCATTTTTTGGTTGAGGAGATTCACAGCATGTTTGACCGCGGCTTTGATGGCGATTTTCAAATTTGCGTCTTTTTCCCATTTCAAACCGCTCGCATCGACCTCAACGGTGCCTGGTGTGCACAAAGGGACGAGTTGCTCAGCTAGCTCTTTGAGTAATTTGACTTTAGGTTGAATGAGTCCGGCCGCCTGAGCTCCCAGCTGCGTTTTGGCGCGCTTCAAAGCGGTCTCCGAGAAATGATCTGCAAAATCATCGACTACGATGTCTCTCAGGCGGTCTGAAGGAGTCGTCCGAATGTGAGCGCCGTTGAGCCACAAGAGCTTTTCCATATTAAATACAGCGGAGCTCTTTTGAACATGGTCGAAGGAAAAATGCTGAACCATTTCCTTGATCGTGAAAATTTCTTGATCTCCGTGACTCCAGCCCAACCTTGCTAGAAAATTCAGCATAGTCTCGGGGAGGTAGCCATCCCCCCGATAAGCATTTGCAGATACTGCTCCGTGACGCTTGGAGAGTTTCTTCTTATCCGGGCCTAAAATCATAGGGAGGTGGGCAAATTGCGGGATAGGATATTTCAAAACCTGGTACAGGTGCATCTGCTTAGGGGTGTTATTGATATGGTCATCTCCTCTCAAAATATGAGTCATTTGAGAAAAGACATCATCCACAACCACCGATAGATTATAGGTTGGAGCGCCGTTGGACCGAATTAAAACGAAGTCATCGATGGCCTCATTTTCAAACCGGATAGGGCCACGAATCAAATCTTGAAACTCAACATAGCCGTCTAACGGAATCTTAGCACGGATGACAAAGGGCTGATCCGAGGCTGCCAAACTCTTACTCCGACATGAGCGATCATATTGGGGCTTTTTGCCTTCCTTCATGGCCTTCTCACGCATTTGCTCAACTTCAGCCTCTGTGCAGTAGCAGCGGTAGGCATGCCCTTGAGCGATGAGTTCCTCTGCTTTCTGCCGGTAGACATCAAGCCTCTTGCTTTGAAAAATAGGGTCCTCGTCGGATTCCATCCCGAGCCATTTTAGGGATGCAAAAATATCTTGGGTAAATCGGTCTTCAGATCTCTCAAGGTCCGTATCTTCAATTCGTACTAAGAATTTGCCCCCATGCTGGCGGGCATAAAGCCAGTTGAACAAAGCCGCACGAACTCCCCCGATATGCAAAAAACCAGTGGGAGAAGGAGCGAACCGTACACGAACCATTTTCTGAGATGCGTTATGTGACATATAGATGTCCAGATAATCCTTTCGTAGACGAGCTCCAGGTATTGGCTTTGGGTTGATTACCTATAGAGCACCATAGACCCGGCACATAATCATTTTAAGAGAAAAAAGTAAATCCTCGGGGAGGCTGCTTTGGCATCATCGTCCTAAGAAAAACTGCATCCCCATGGTTTTCCCCCCAGCTCCGCCGCCAGCAGCAGGAGCTGAGTTCTCTTCACGGTGGAGGACCAGATAGCGAGCGATGGACTTCCGATCTCTCTCTGACAATTTGAGAGCAAGAGGCGTCTCAGGATGTCCTTGGGTAGCAAACAACTCTTCCCGGGCTGGATCAGGGATTCCCGAGATTCGAGAACCTCCCGCAGCATGGCAGCTCACGCAATTTCTGACAAAGAGCTTTTCGCCTCTCATGGCGGCAGGATCGGTTCGCCTCTTGAGAAACAGATCCTGATACTGTTCCCTGTAGTTGGTCAATTCAATGGAGGCCACTTTAGGCACAAAAAAGTGAGCCAGCGGAAGGTCTTCTCTTAAAATCTGGGGTTTGGAGCTCCAAGGTACGACTGAATAGATAGGCCCACGGCTCTGGACGTCGCTCGGAGAACTTTCAGAGCTCGGCAAAATAGCCAACAAAACAGGATATTTGTTGACCAGCGCTCGAGGAATCAGCGCCTTCTGGCCTGTAGTACTCTTCAAGACGACTAGGTCTACTTGTGCCTGACTTTCATTGGGCAAACCAGCCAAACTCTTCTCAATCAGATGAGACAGCAAAACACCTTCCCAGCGCATGAGCTTACTGGTAACGGGATCTTTCTCTCGTCCAGTGGTCTTTTTATACTTCCCAAGATCGGCTAGAGACCAGCTCTTGAGCTCCTTGGATGTCCCCCCAGAAGCCAAGGTAGCTGTTAGGCGGTACCCCGAATCCTCAGCCCGAACGAAAGTCCGAGTGCCTGCGAGGCAACAGACAACCCCGAGCGCTGCAATTCCAAGCTTCCAAGACATCATCTGAGACACGAATTTACTCATCTCACTAAACCCCGTCTGTTAACACGCTATGTTGATCTCACTTCTATTATACCCGACCCCACGAAAAGTATATTGGCTTCACACACTATTTATGCTAATAAAAATTCAGATTTAAGGTCACACAAAAAGTGGGTCCCGAAACCCGCTTTTTTTTTGGCCAAATGCCATGTCAATGATTTGACAGGCAAAAAATAACCCTGCGTTTTTTGGTAGGAGTAGGAAATTTAGGGATTTACCGAATGAATCGTTCGTCGTCCGATTTAAGTTCGCCCGAATCAAGGTCGAAAGACCTTCCAAATAATCAGCTGATTCAGTTGATTTCTTCTCAGATAGCTCCCTTGGGCTATCAGGTCATTTATATTGAGTTATTGGCGCATCCGGAACGAGCTCTCAGGGTTTACATCGACCATTTGGATCCTTCTCCAGATCAAGGAATCGGGATTGAAGATTGCGTAAAGGTTTCAAGAGCTTTGGACGAGTTTTTGGATACAAATTTGGAAATTCAACCTTTACTTCCATCGGCTTATGAGCTGGAAGTATCTTCTCCTGGTGTCAACCGTCCGCTAAGGACCTCAAACGATTTTCAACGGTTCGCCGGACAAGAAGTTCGTATCCACCTCTTTCGCCCATTGACTGCGGAAGAGATGGGAAATGACCTCTATCAAGGAAAGAATTCAAAGCAGAAGAATTTCCTGGGAACTTTGATGGGGTTTGAAGATAACAAAGTCAGACTTTTTATTTCTTCAAGTGGGGGCGTAGGCAAGAAGCCAGGCCTAAAGTCCAATAAGAAAAAGAAGCCTGAAAAATCGAGTCAAACTGATGAAAACTCAGCTAAACTCACGACAAATAGCGCGGAAGGAAATAGCATTACTATTCCCCTTCCCCTCATATCTAAGGCAAACCTCGAGCCTGTATTCAGCTTCGAGGGGAGCGACGAAAGAGAGTAGAGAGCATGAACGCTTCAGAACTAAGTAGAGTAATTGATGCGGTTGGAAAAGACCGCGGAATCAAAAAAGAAATTATTATCAGCGCACTTGAGCAGGCCGTCCTGATGGCTGCTCAGAAGAAATTTGGACCCACCGCTGTTCTCGAAGCTCATTACAACAATGAATCTGGCGAGATCGATCTCTTTCAATTCAAAAAAGTAGTTGAAGTGGACGCTAGCGAGCCAGAAATGCTCGATGAAGCAGAAGAAATTGAACTTCAGGAAGCCCGTAAACTAGACCCAGAAGCTGTTGTCGGCGATGAACTGGGGATCAAAGTGGAAGGCACTGGATTCGGTCGTATCGACGCCCAGACTGCTAAGCAAGTGATCTTCCAGAAGGTTCGCGATGCAGAACGTGAAATTATTTACAACGAGTACGTCCACCGCAAGGGCGAAATCATCACAGGGATTGCTCGAAGAATCGAACGAGGCAATCTAGTCATTGATCTAGGCAAGACGGATGCTCTTTTGCCTCGCACTGAGATCATTCCTGGCGAGCAGTTTAAACCTGGCGATCGAGTTCAAGCGTACCTTTCAGATGTCGCTTTGACCAGCCGAGGACCTCAGCTCTACTTGACTCGTACTTCTCCAAAATATTTGATGAAATTGTTTGAAGTCGAAGTTCCTGAAATTCGTGAAGGAATCGTAGAAATCAAGCTCTGCGCTCGCGAACCAGGTGCCCGTTCGAAGATCTCTGTAACTTCTAAAGACAGAGATGTCGATCCCGTAGGCGCTTGTGTCGGAATGAAAGGGATTCGAGTTCAAAACGTTATTCAAGAGCTCAAGGGCGAAAAAATTGACATTATTCCTTGGTCAGACAACCCAGTTATTTTCGTCCGATCTGCTTTGGCCCCTGCTGAAATTTCGTCTGTCCGCATGGATGAGCGAAATCGCACCATGGAGATCATGGTAGAAGACGATCAACTTTCACTGGCCATCGGTAGAAAAGGTCAAAATGTGCGCCTAGCAGCCCAACTCACGGGTTGGAGACTGGATATTATTTCCAAGTCCAAGCTTCAAAAGCGCACTGCTGAAGCTATTTTTAACTTGCAACACATTGAAGGCGTCAATGAGACGATGGCTCAGGGGATTTACCAGGCAGGTTATCTCAATGTTCGTCAAGTGGCAGAAGCCACCCTTGAAAATCTTCAGAAAATTCCAGGCTATGACTCAGCCGAAACGTCAAGCAGCTTAAAAGAAAGAGCCGCAGCTGTTGTGGAGAAGGCCGGCGATATGCTATCCGTAGGTGCGCCGCATGATGATGGAAAAGGAACATTTACTGCTCAACCTTCACAAGTTAAAGATGCAAAAGCTCTTGCGGAAGAACGCCTCCGCGAAATGATGCGTCAAGCAGGATCAACCCCCGTAAGCTCAAGCGACAACAAAGGAAAGTCAGAATAATTGATGACGAATTTTGGATGGATTGAGGGAGACAAGCGAATGTCCGAGCAGGAAATGGTTAAAGTCTACGAACTAGCGAAGGAGCTAGGAATTGATTCCATCTCTTTGTTGGATAAGCTGAAGAGCTTAAACATCAAGGTGAAGAATCATATGAGCGAACTCCGATCCGAGGAAGTTCAGATTGCCCGCACCTCCCTTCGAAAGGGATCGGATTCGGATAAGTCCGCCGCTAAAAAACCTTTGGCAAAGACTCGGAAAAAGCCCGGTGAAACTGGAAGTGTTGCCGCTACTGGCGCGACAGATACCTCGGCCTTAGAAAAGAAGTCCACTTCTCCGATTATTCGGCGTCGAGGAAAGGACGGAGAGGGCGTTGCTTCTACCGTTACTTTGAGGCGACCCACGAGGGAAGTGGCTGAGCATTCAGTCAGCCACGAGGAAACTTCTGAGCATAAGTTTCAAACTTCGGCGGAGACCTCTTCATTCGAAGAGGCGGCTCAATACGAGTCAACGAGCGGATCTCTCGTTGAAGAACAAGCCGCTGCGAATCTTGAAGCCACGTCTCTTACGCTCGAGGAACCTCAAACTCAGCGTGAAGAAACTGTGGTCAGCACTCCTCAAAAAGAAGAAACGCCTGCACATTTAACTAGTGCGGCCTCTATTTCAACCCCATCAAATACCATGGAAGCACCTGCAACTTCGACTCAAGGTAAAGTAACCTCCCCGGCTATTCCTGCTGCGCCTACACCAAAGCCACCGCGCCCACCGATTGTTTTGACTCCAAGGCCAGTTGCTCCGCGCCGTAGCATTTTGAAGATTGTTGAAGCTGCTGCTCCTCCTCCAAAGCCAATCATCAAGCCAGCGCCGGCTGCAACCACTCCTGCTAAGCCGACCGTAAAAGGTACGACGACCAATCAGGATAAAGACGGTTTCCGGATCATTAAAATGACCAAGGAAAACCTCGATCAGATGGTTGAGGAAGAAGCAGCTAAAAAACGAGGTGGCGGTCGGGAGCCAGACATTCGTCCTGAAGATGTTCGCTTTGCCGATTATCGAAAGAAAGAACTCGTTTTCCTACCTAAGAAGAAAAAAATCCCAGTAGGTAAGGAAATCCAGAAAACGCAAAAGACGGTTGCAAAAGCTCAAAAACGCGTGGTCCAAATGCAGGACACCGTCTCCGTCCAAGACCTAGCCAACCAGATGAGCGTAAAAGCTACGGATGTCATTCGTAAGCTCATGGGTATGGGCCAAATGGTAACCATCAACCAGTCTCTGGATTTTGATACAGCGACCTTGGTGGCCACTGAGTACCAATATGAAGTGAAGAATGTCGCGTTTAATGAAGGCGAATTCCTTGAAACTGCAGAAGATACAGCTGAAGACCTCCTTCCTCGTCCTCCTGTGGTGACCATCATGGGTCACGTTGACCATGGAAAAACCACTCTCCTTGACTCCATCCGCGAAGCGAATGTGGCTGGGGGCGAAGCCGGTGGGATCACTCAGCATATTGGTGCCTACACCGTTGAGAAAAACGGTAAGCTCATTACCTTTATTGATACCCCTGGCCATGAAGCTTTCACCGTAATGAGAGCTCGTGGAGCCAATGTAACCGATATTGTCATCCTCGTGGTTTCTGCCGATGACGGCGTGATGCCTCAAACGCGTGAAGCATTGAGCCATGCACAGGCTGCAAAAGTACCGGTCATTGTCGCCATGAATAAAATCGATAAACCGGGAGCAAATCCAGAAAAGATTAAGCAAGCATTGGCAGAGCTGAACCTCTTAGCTGAAGACTGGGGTGGAGAAACCATCTTTGTTCCTGTCTCGGCACTGAAGAAAACCAATCTAGATAAGCTCTTGGATGCGATCTTGCTCCAATCAGAAATGCTGGATCTCAAAGCCAATCCAAACACCCGCGCAACGGGAACTGTTCTGGAAGCTCGTTTGGAAAAGGGACGAGGCGCTGTAGTCAGTGTCCTGATCAAACGCGGTACCCTTAAAGTAGGCGATCCAATCGTTTCAGGACGTATCTCTGGCAAAGTGAAGGCCCTGACTGATGATAAGGGTCGTTCCGTGGATAGCGGAACTCCTGGTATTGCTGTCGAAATCTTAGGTTTCGAAGGCCTTCCCCAGGCAGGAGAGGCATTCAACTCTACAGAAACAGAGGCAGATGCTAGAAACATTGCAGAGAACCGTATTGACAAAAACCGAGCCAAGGCATCTGCACCTCAAGCTAAAATGAGCTTGGAAGAGCTCTTCTCTAAGATTCAGACTGGCGACGTCAAAGAACTCAATGTCATTCTTAAAGCGGATGCTTTTGGATCTGTGGAAGCGATTCGAGACAGCCTCATCAAGGCTTCTACAGAAAAAGTGAAAGTAAAAGTGATCATGTCCGCTCCAGGCGGAATTACTGAGAGCGATGTGCTCTTAGCTAGTGCGTCTAACGCCATCATCATTGGCTTTAACGTTCGCCCGGAAACTAAGGCCCGCCAGCTTGCTGAAGGTGAGCATGTCGAAATCAAGTGCTACAGCATTATCTACGAACTTCTGGATGAAGTGAGAAAGGCCATGTGCGGTCTTCTGGATAAGAAGAAGGTCGAGAAATTCTTGGGCCGTGCAGAGATTCGTCAAATCTTTAGCGTTCCAAAGATTGGAAGCGTGGGTGGCTGTTCCGTAATCGATGGAAAGATCATTCGTGGCGCCAATATCCGATTGCTGCGTGATAGCCGTATTATCTTTGAAGGAAAGATGAGCTCCCTGAGGAGATTCAAGGATGATGCTAAGGAAGTCGCAACCGGCTTCGAATGCGGTATCGGCATTGAAGGCTATAACGACCTAAAGACGGGCGATATCATTGAAGCTTATCAAATTGAGCTTGTAGCACCGGAATTAGACTCCTAAAGGTAGTAGATATTTATGCAGCCAACTAGAAGAATGCGGCTCCAAGCCGTAATTCAAGAAGAACTTTCCGTGGTCGTCCCACGGGAAGTGAAAGATCCTCGCGTTCCATCGGTGACTTTTACAGCTGTAGAAGTCACTCAAGATGGAAGCCAGGCCACCGTTTTTGTGTCCATTTTGGGCGGCGCTCAAGGTGGCCATGACGGGGCTCCAGCCCTTTCTGAACATGGAGCAAAGCAGAGAATGCAAGACTGTCTGGATGGACTGGCTTCGGCTTCCGGCTTTCTGAGAAGGCATTTGGCTAAAGCCTTGAGTGTCAGACATATTCCTACCCTCATCTTTAAAGAAGACCGTGGGTTTGAAAATGCCATTCGAGTTCATGAACTTTTGAAGAAGATCTAGGTCTTTGCTCCCTTGAACGGCGCACTGCTCATAAATAAGCACGCAGGAATTACTTCTTTTGGTGCCATTGATCTGGTTCAGAGGCAGCTTTTTCGGCCAGGCCTGAAGCGTCGGGACCTTCCCAAGATGGGCCACGGAGGCACTCTTGATCCCTTTGCGACTGGATTGCTCATGATCTTGGTGGGACGAGGAGTAAAATTAGCACGTTATTTTCTTGGCTCTCAAAAGGCCTATGAAGCTCGATTTCGCTTCGGCGAAACCACCATTCCTGGAGATCCAACAGAGGCTGTGTCAGAGACTTCTGAGCATATCCCACCGTCTATTGAGGAGCTGCGAGAGCTAGCCCACAAATTTACGTTGGAACCTTATGCGCAGACCCCGCCCATGCATTCAGCCAAAAAGAAAGATGGGATAGCTCTTTACAAGTTAGCTCGCGCTGGCATTGAAGTTGAACGCCAACCTAAAGTTTGCCACCTCTATGAATTTCAAATTGTCGAATATAGCCCTCCTCGAGGCACCCTGGTTTTGAAATGTAGCTCAGGAACTTATGTGAGGACGTTACTTCAAGATTTTTCGAAGAAGCTTGGAACGGTAGGCCTTCTGGAAACTCTCCATCGAAATGCGTCGGGCATTTTCTCTGTGGATCGAGCTTGGACAATCCAACAACTTGCCGAGGCTGGTACCGACTGGGAAAGCCTTCCGTGCTGGGTTCCCTTTGATCGACTTCTAGACGGTTTCGATCGAGCAGAAGCTACCCAAGAAGAAGCCACCGCCTTACTTCACGGTAAACAATCTGTCTTGCCTGGACTTCTCCAGAAATCCAATCTCTCTCCACTTTCGGAATGTGTGGCCATTTATTCTTCTAAGCAACTCGTCGCCGTAGCTCGTAAAGAAAATCACCTTTGGGGCATTGAGAGAGTTTTCTCAGATACTTAAAGACCCTGTGAGATTCGTTCAAAGAGCTCTTTAAAGGGGCCACTTGAAAATTTCGCCTGGTACTGTCCAACAAAGCTACCGAACAGATGATTCGTTAAGTCTGAATTTTTGACCACGTGGAGAGTCAGAGAATGCGCGATCACAAAGAGGCTCGAAAGAGGCTGAAAATCTCGCGAACGGACCTGAGACGGAAACCCTGCCCCGTCGGGATCTTCATGGTGAGTCACTAATATGTTAAGAATATCCTCAGAGATACTTCGATCGTTCTTCGCCAAAAGAACAACATCTTCAGGGTGCTCTCTAAAACTCAAATTAGGATAGTTTGAGTTTGAATAGATTTCTTTGATTTTCTTGGGGTCTAAATCAAGTTCGAGCTCTGCCATCTTACCCGAGTCAAGGGTGAGATCATGCATGATAGCGGCGTAGGCTAATTTGTATTGAATTTTCTCCGAAGTCCACCCTACCGAGGAGGCCATCAAGCAAACGATCTGTGCCAAAAGTACGCTATGAAAGTATAAAAAGTTATCTGGATGCTTTGCTACTTTAACTAAATATTGCGCTAGAGTGCCAGAACTTGAGATTCCACGTAGAGCCAGGTTAGTGCAGTTTTTTGCAACTTCTTGAGCCTCAGGAGACAAACCAAAGGCCGAAACCATTTCGTGAAGCACGGAGTGGGTCAGACTCACGATCTCTAAGCTGACGTGGGGAGATCCCTTAGCTCTATTTAATTCAAGAGTTTCAGAGACCAACTTATTAATGAAATTCGGAAAATATTTCGACTCCACATAGATAAAGTGGATATTTTTCTGAGAGGTGTGCATCGCGTCCATTTCATCAAAAACATCCCCCTGGTTACAAATTTTTACGTAGTTGGAATCAGATAACTTAATGAACAGATCAGTCGGAGCTATGACAGCCGCTGAAATTAAACGAAGAGGTAGAGAACAATATTCCCGATCAAGAATAGGCTCCTCTTGAGAATGCATTGCCTTTGCGACCACAGTGGAAAGTTGCTCCATGGTGAAAGGTTTGGGCAACTCGAAAACATTTTTTTCCTTTTGAAGTGATGGAACATCAGACACGGGAACAGTGCTACAAAGAATATATGGAGCGGAAATTCCACTATCCTTCATATAGCGATGAACTTCATTACCCCGCCCGTCTGGCAAATTGTAATCGGAGATTACGCAATCTATGCCCATGTTCTTACTGAGAATTTCCTTAGCCTCGGCTACGCACGATGCTTCAAGAATCTGTGCTGAAAGTCTAGTTTGCAAGATAATTGAGATTAGATCTCGAATATCCGAGTCATCCTCACATATTAGGATTACAGGTCGGGTCATAGGGATATCCAGATAATCCTTTCGTGGACGAGCTTCAGACAAAATGACTTCGAGCGCGTTAAGGGCCCCCACGCACCCCAAAGTCACTTCCTGAAGCACTATAAGTTTATTATTATTTTATCAGATAATTTTTGCAATTGACTTCTTGAATCCCTTTCCCTTTTCGTTATAGAGCATAGAGCCGGGGAGGACAGTAAAAATGGAATTCAGAACGTTTAAACCGACTCAGACTCAGCAGGGCGTTCTGGAAAACACTGCTGCAATTGGAAACCTCTGCGCTGTTTTCCGCCTTCCTTCAAAGCTGCTGAGCGTTCTAGATGAAAAAAGACTTGAAGCCGCAATTAAGACCGTGATCTACCGAACCGAGCCTTTTTCTTACCGTTTTGTAAAAATGGGTGAATCACTACAGGTTCTCCAAAGTACAGAAGCTCCCGAGGCGCTTCGCGTGATCGATATGGCAAGCGAGGACGAAACTCACGCTTTCCAACTCATCAGGAGCCTTTGCACCCGAAGCTTTAGGCTTGACGGAGGATCCCCATACCTTTTTAGTCTACTAAAGGGGGGCAATTTCCAATATTTCGTGTTTTCATGCCACCCTGCTTTGATCGATCGATTTTCTCTAAAATCCCTGTTTCAAATGATATCCGACCTTTACAATGGCAAGAATATTCCTGAGTTATTAGGTCTTTCTCAGGAGGAACTCATTGCAGCTGAAACCCAGCTGGTAAAAACCCAAACTTACAGCGAGAGCGTGCGTTTTTGGGTGCAACTTCTCAAAGAGACTTCGTTTGATTGGAAACCCACTCGTCTCGAGAGTGAGCTGAGCGATACCTATTTTAGTGCGGAGTTGCCTTCAGTGGCGGCTGATTCCCTCTCTCAACTTGCTGATGAGTTGAAAGTAGATCTTGGGGAGCTACTTTTATTCTGCTTTCATCTATTTCTATTTCGAATGACACGAAACGAGATGGTGGTCACCTCCCATCACCATCGCATTGCCTCCGATCGCAACCTCGATTCTAAAAAGATTGATTTTATTGGCTTTAATGAAACCAAAGTTGCCCTCAAGAGCCAGATTCAGTCTCACCTATCGGCCAGGAAGTTCTTTAAGAATGCGAAACGCCTCTTTGGACGAATTAGCTACCATTCCGACTTTCCTGTTTATGAAGTCTATCAGGAATTTCGGCGTGAAAATGCGGCGTTTGAGCGGGTCACCAATGTGATTTTTGATGAGGACTCTCTTCCGTACAAAGAGCTTTGCCTGGACGGAGAGAACTGCACGTTACTCCCCTTCTTTTCCCATCGTCTAGACAGTGAGGATTTCTCGATTTATTTTGAACGGCGCTCCTCAGACGCCTCCGACAAAAAAGGTTCGATTGCCTTTCACGTCTTAAGTAGATCCCCTCAATTCACCTCTGGAATGAAAATAGCATTTCAGCATTATCTAACGCTGCTTGCAAATATCCGAGCCGATATTGATAAGCCTATCAGCAGCCTAAAGTTATTTACGGATGATACCCGAAAAGAGGCTATTCAGCTTGCCGAAGGGGGGCCTCTCAAAATAGAGCCAAGAGATGTTGTAGAAAGCTTTTTTTCAATAGCAGATCAATATCCTCAGTACTCTGCGGTGAAATTCGGACAAACCGACGTTTCTTATGGAGAAATGGCGACAAAGGCCAAAAGAATTGCGAAAGGTCTCATTCCCTATTTCGAAAGCAACTCAGAAAGTCTCATTGGGCTTTGCCTTTCCAGAAGCGAAAATGTCGTTCAGTCAATCTTTGGCGTGCTGTCTTCTGGAGCAGCTTACGTTCCATTAGACCCCAAGATGCCTGACGAAAGATTTTCATTTATTGTAAAGGACTCGGGACTATCTGCCGTTGTGGTCGACCGGGCCACAGCCGCACAGGTCCAGCCGCTGGTCAACTGTCCGATCATCCACATAGATTCTCTGCTGAATGATACTCAACTCCCCTGCGCAAATATTGATGTGCCAGTCCAGGTTGGACAGAACCGAGCAGCCTACGTGATCTACACCTCAGGGACCACCGGTAAACCCAAGGGCGTTGTATTAGAACGCGGAATGGTTTCCCATTATGTAGCTGCAATGGAGGGCGTTTGCGAAAGAGATTTTGGATCACGCTGGCTCCAACTGGCATCCTTCACCTTTGACGCCAGCGTTTTAGAGATTTTTAATAGCTTGACCCGAGGTGGGCAGCTTGTCATTGCGCCAGAAGAAGTTCGGACAGATCCTGAAGCTCTTTTTACTTTTCTAAAGAATGAACGCATTACTCATGCCTTCCTCCCTCCTGCTCTTCTACTCCTGCTCCCGAGAAAGCCTCTTCCCGACCTCAAGGGATTGTTTTTTGGAGGAGAGGCCCTTGATGAGGAAGCCTGTCGCTTCTGGTCTAAGGTCATCGAGCTAGGCAACTGCTATGGCCCTACGGAAACTACGGTCATGGCAACATTCAATATCTTAAAGGGATATAAAGCAGCGGTCGACTTGGGTAGACCGTTAAGAGGCTACAAAACTTACATTCTGGACGAGGGCTTAGAGCTGACTCCCATCGGAGGGGTGGGGGAGATTTGTATCGGGGGCAATGCCGTCGCCAGAGCCTATCTGGGAAGACCGGAGCTCACCTCTCAGAAATTTATTCCAAATCCATTTGGAGAAGGACGCCTTTACAGAACGGGTGACCTAGCTCGCTATCTCCCCAATGGGGAGCTAGAGTTTCTTGGACGAAATGACTTCCAGGTAAAAATCAGGGGATTTCGAATCGAACTCCCAGATATTGAAAATGTCATCTCCGAGCAGCCAGAGGTCAATGGGTGCCATGTCGCGGTGATTGACCACGTGGGAACAAAAGCCCTAACGGCTTGGTATGTTTCATCGAATCTTTCTCCGGAAGTCTTAAGAACACGGATTTCAGATCGCCTTCCTCATTACATGGTTCCAGCTTTCTTGGTACGCATGAAGGCGTTTCCGCTGAACATTAACGGTAAGATCGACCGAACCAGACTTCCTGCTCCTAGGGCTAAATTTTCGCAGACGACTGAAGTTCTAGACGACTATGAAACTCAGGTGCGTGAGATCTGGGCAAAAATACTCAAGGTGAATCCCGATTCTATCGGCCTTGAGAGCCACTTCTTTCATCTCGGAGGACATTCCCTGTTAGCAGCCCTAGTTTGTTCTCGTGTCAGCATGATCACGAAAAGAACGGTGGGTCCCAAAGTCCTATTTGAATTTCCCGTCTTTGCGGACTTCTGCGCTCAAAGTCGCAGTGTTTCCAAGAGTAGCTCGGCCTTGAGACAGCTCGAGCCTACCAACTACCTCTCCGCTCCAGTCGAGAGCCAAATCATCAAGCTTGTCTACAGTCGAGCCAGGAGGACCCCGGACGACAATGCCTATAACGTGGTCACTCAAATTGACTTTTCCGGAGACATCCATCCTTTGCATCTCAGGCAAGCCCTTCGAGACATCATTTCGGAGAACTTAGTATTTCTATCAGAATTTATTGAAATCGACAATTCTCTCCATGTCCAAGTCAAGCACTCCTGCCCCATCGTCATTCCTCTTGTGGATGCCACAGACGCAACGATCACCGAGAGAATCCATTTTTTCCGTAGGGTGCCGCTCAGTCTTCATGAAGCGCCCCTTTGGCGAGCCGAAATTCTTTGTACGGAAAAGGGACGAACCGTTCTTCTTCTTGGAATTCATCATTCCATTTTTGATGGTTGGTCGTTGAACTTACTCTTAGAAGAGTTAAATGCACGCTATGAAGCAATCAAAGAAGGGAAGAAATTCCTTCAAACTCGCTTGACGTGGTTTGACTATTGCCATTGGGCCAAAGGTATTGCAGGATCCCAATCTTACCTGGAAGCCCTCTCCTACTGGCGAGAAAAGATGAAAGGAGCCACCGCAAGGATCGAGCTCCCGCTCGCCACACACCAGAAAAAGCCTAACTCCAACATCGGAAAGGAGGTCCGATTTTCGCCTCACGTCGCCCGCCAGCTCAAGCAGTTTGCTGACAGTCTTGAAATCACTCTACCTCCCTTATTTTTCTCCCTTTATTTAATTTGGTTGTGGCGACTGAGCAATCAGGAAGACTTGATCTGCGCGTATCCCTGTGCCGGGAGGGATTTGGCTGGCACCCAGGAAATCTATGGCTCATTTGTCTGTATGCCATTTCTCCGGCAGGCAGTACGGGCTGAAATAGGTCTAAAAGACCTCGCCCTCGCCGTCCATCGCCAAATGATCGAGGACAAAGAGAATCTTGCGGCAGCCCCTTATGAGGCCGAAATCCCAGGAATGGATTCGCTCAATGTCATTTTTAGCTTACAAACGGGAATTGACTTAGAAGGAAAATTTTCAGGTTCCTACTACAAAATTCGTGAACTTCCTTCTGAGACTTCGAAAGGGGATTTGGCAGGAGTCTTCTACCATTCTAATGATGGAACTATCGAAGGCCGTATTGAATTTGATTCCTCCGTCTTTCAGAATGAAATGATCGACGGGTTTACAAATCATTTTGTCACCCTAGTTTCAGCTGCTGCAAGCAACCCTTCTTTGCGGGTGGGAGAAATTCCTTTTCAATCCGAAGCTCAACTGAGGCGAGTCCTTGAGCTCTCGAGCGGCAAAGAACTAGACATACCCGACATGTCGATCGCTCAGCGTTTTAGATCGATCGCAGCGAAGTATCCCCATCAAACAGCCGTGGTATTTGGAAATCAGAAGCTGTCTTATCGAGATTTGGACAGTTGGAGCGACCAAATTGCAGCAAACCTTCCGAACGAACTGACCCAGGAAAGCTGTGTAGGTTTAAGTATTACAAAAAGTGAAACGCTCGTTGCAGCCCTGCTCGGAGTGCTCAAGAGGGGGTGCGCCTACGTGCCCCTGGATTCGAGCTACCCAGCGACGCGACTTAAATATTTTGCTGCGAATAGTGGACTCCAATATGTAGTGTCTGATGAATTCTCTGCGGCGGAGCTCAAGCGTGCTGGGCTTTCGAATCTCACCTTCATTTTTCCGGTAGAAGATCGACAAGAAAGGTCGATCACCCTTCCCCCAGTTTCTCCGAATGCTCTAGCATACATTATTTATACCTCGGGCTCGACGGGGACCCCCAAAGGGGTGATGATTGAAAATGCCTCCGTTGTAAGAATGATCGCTGCCGCAGAGCAAGCCTTAGGTCCTCAAGAGAGAGGCTGTCTCATTGCCTCCCTAAATTTTGACGCGAGCGTCCTGGAGATCTTTCTACAGCTTCTCACCGGGGGTACGCTGGTGGTCATGCCAGAAGAGGTCCGAAAAGATCCCAAGAAGCTCCATCAGGCACTCCATGAGTATCAGATTGGGATCGCGACATTATCGCCAGTTGTTCTGCAAAGCTTACCTCGGGAAAACCTGCCTCACTTAAAGATCATGGCCTTTGGCGGGGACACCCTCGATGAAACAACCGCCCAGTGGTGGTCCCAGCAAACTCGACTTTTCAGCCTCTATGGCCCTACTGAGACGACCGTCATGGCATCGCTAGGAGAGATCCCCCCAGGTGGGAATTCTAGAACAATTGGTCGCCCTCTCTCTGGATACCGCACTTATATTTTGAATCAACAAAAGCAACCCGTCCCTATTGGAGCCGTTGGGGAAATTTGCATTGGCGGAGAGGGAGCCGCAAGAGGCTATTTAGACCTTCGGAACCTGACTATGGAGAGATTCGTGACAGATCCTTTTGGAACCTCTCCTTACGACAGCCTCTATCTGTCTGGGGACCTAGGGCGGTTTTTACCCAATGGAAACATTGAATTTCTGGGACGAAATGACAATCAAATTAAATTGAGAGGGTTCCGAATCGAACTCGGGGAAATTGAGCACCACCTTTCGCAAGTGCCAGGGATGGGTCAAGTGGTCTGTACCATCTCGGGAGAAGGAGAGCACCGGCATTTGGTGGCCTACTACATTTTATTGGCAGGACAGAATACCTTAGAAGACGAGATCCTTCGGGAGCATTTGAAAAAATTCCTACCAGATTATATGATCCCCTCGTTTTTCGTCGAGACTAAATCGTTTCCAGTCACCCCGAGCGGAAAAATAGACCGCAAGGCCCTCCCCTCCGTTTCGACAAGCGCAAGAACCGATACACACCTCGAAGGCCTCGAAAAGAAAATTGCCGAAATTTGGGAGTCGGTGCTGCAGTTCCAAGGAATCAGACGAGACGATAATTTCTTTCACCTCGGAGGCAACTCTCTACTTGCAGTTCGTATGCAGTCAGAAATCAAGAGAAAGCTCGGAATTCAAGTCTCTCTCACGGACTTCTATCAATCTCCAACTGTACAGGCATTGGCTTCTCGCCAAGAGATAGATCCGATTTCTCAGGCCATTCAGGACGCACAAGACCCCCTGTTACTGAGAGGTCCTATTCCAGAAGGAAAGGCCAGAAACGGGAGCGATCAATCCGCGTTACTCACGGGGGCAACAGGATTTCTAGGAATTTTTCTCCTACAAGAACTATGCAAAAAAGTACGCCGAGTCTATTGCTTAATCCGGTGTGACAGCCTCGAACACGGGCGAAAACTTCTCGGAGCTCAGGCTCAGACTGCCGGCCTCACGATTGATTTTAGCAAAGTTGAGGTGGTACCTGGCGATCTCTCTGAGCGACTCCTAGGGATAGAATCCACGAAGTGGGAGAAGCTCGCTGATGAAATAGATGTCATCTTACATTGCGGCGCATTAGTGCACCATCTCCATGGCTATTCACACATGAAGCCAGCAAATGTAGGAGGCACAAGAGAACTTCTTGCTCTTGCCCTAGAAAAGAAGATGAAGCCCTTCTGCTTCATCTCGACCCTGACAGCCGGGGCCATAGGTAAGGACACTGATTCTATAAAAGAAACCGTTCTCCCTAACCCGCCAGTCATCAATAACGGTTACATTCTAAGTAAGTGGGTGGGAGAACAACTCGTTGGAAAAGCCGCCCATGAAAAAAGTTTACCGGTCCTCATAGCTCGCCCCGGAAATATCGTAGGAGATTCGAAGAGCGGATTTTCAAATTATGAAAAGAACCACTTCTGGCTATTTAACCAGGGATGCCTCCAACTCGGATCCTATCCCGATACCCAGATCAGAGTAGAAATGACACCCGTAGATATTTTAGCTGAAGCAATCGTGTCACTCTTTCTTTCACACCAGCAGGGGCTTAAAGTAGCCAATCTCAACAACCCAAAATCACTTTCTCAAGGAGAGTTCTTTCAAAAATTATCGCAACTAGGATTTGAAGCAAAACCAGAAGCTCCAGCCGAATGGCAAAAACACTTAACCGTCCTAGACGAAAAAAATGCCCTCTCAACACTAAAAGACCTCTATATGGGAGACCTATCAGGTGAAATGCCCCAAACAGAGCAATCCCAAACCTTAAGCGAACTACAGAAACTAGGTATGAGCTTGGAAACCGACTACGACACTCTCCTAGGCAAACTCTGCAGAAACCTACCCGAACGCCCCGGTCTTTTAGGCCAAGCCAACTAGCGTAGGTAGGATGTTGGAGCACCAGGTGCTCCAACATCCTACCTATGACTTCACCCGAAAAGGAGCAATCTTAGTCCCATGCTGAGTCTGCCACCTCAACACCACCGTGTCCGAAAGCTCTCCAGCCAATCGACGATCGATCTCCCACTGATCCATTTCAGCGACGAGCTTGCCATCCACATGGGAAATCGACATCCCTTGGCGCAGTCCTTCCTTCAGAAGAGCCTGAGCTGGGGACCGACTTTTGATATCCTTCACGAATAATACCCGCTCGCCCCCCACTTCCTCAAAAGCAAGGGTAAGACCCGAGGCATTTTTCTTGGGTCCCTGCTTGGAATGTTCCGGAGATAGCCAAAGTCGGCCATGAGGGATGTCAATGGTGTATCGTCCGCGCCCTACCAGGGGCGTATCTTTTAAATTATGAATCTCTACCCAGGGCACCTCAGGGGACCAATGAAAGTTCTCCACCGGCCAAACGCGAACCTCTGACGGAGCTTTAGGATCAAATTCCACTGGATAGTGCTTGAGGAAGTCTTGTCCAAGTACTCCATCACAGCAAGTCGCTACATTCTCAGGAGGGCCAAAGAACTCAGTGTCATAGAGCAGAAAGTCCCGAATGGGTAAAACAAAATTGCTCATCTCCACCCTTCCCACTCGAATCTTCGGAGCCAATGCCTTCCTAGGACCCTGATCGTTAAAAGGAGTGAGCTCAACTTTTCCGGGAGGCTCTCCGGGAATCTTAAGCAAAGAGGGAAGCATCCCCTGGTTTTCTAACCACGTGGGATCAATCACACTCAGAGGTGCATGAGGATCGATTAAAAACCGCCCATTTAGATTTTTTCCACCAACACTGATATTCAGTCGCACCGAAAAGTTCCCGTCCCAGAGACGGGAGGGGGCACGGGCCAGAAGGTCTGAAACGGCAGGAGGTTTTCCAGCGGGTACTGGCTCCATTCGAGATTGAATGCTGGGCGGAGTCGCGAGCTGCTTCGGCTTCCCTGCGCACAATCCGTCAGCCTTAGCCTCGGCCCAATAAAAATTCCATTCCTCATTTCTGGCTAAGCTGGTTGCCTTAGCCCTCCAGACTTCATCCATTTTTCGGAGCCACTGCCTGAAAACAATCTCGGCTTGATCCAATGCCACAGCTTCTGTGGACTCAGAAATGCGGTTCAGGCGAAGAGCCAAATCCCATTTTTGACTCGACAGAACTTCAGACCAAAGAGTTCCGGCCACACCTAAGGCTTTGCGAGCGCCTTCCTCAGTTCCAAACCAAGAATCAGGATTTTTCTCACAGGTAAACTTTGACTCTTCCTGGTACCACGGACCCTTCCCTCTCAAAAAACCTACCGCAAGAGCCTGGATGCCCGACGCAGTCACTCCATACCTTCCTTTGGGTTGAGGCATGGCTTTCAATCCCATCAGCTCAGCGTGGCGACTGACAATCCAGGATTGAAGATGAGGGTTATCCTGAGAGGGGTCAAGACCAGCGACCTTTTCGGTGGTGAGGGGCTCCGACGAAACCCTGAAAGCAGATCGGATATCAAGATCTCTTACAGGAATCTTTCCAGTCGTCTCCTTGGAAGCAGCAGCCGAAGTCAAACTTGCAAATACCAACCACAGCAAGCCAAGAGTTTTCATAAACGGTACTTCTCCAATCCTAATTTTTTGGCCCTTCCCTCTTCCATTCTGAGTCGATAAAAAGTTCCTTTTTCCATATGTCGCTTCAATTCGACACTGCCATAGGCGTAGAGCTGAGACTCTAACTTACTTTCACTGTAAGGTATCATAATTTCAAAGAGCTCCAGCTCTTGTTGAAAATGATTTAAGATCGTGTCTCTGAGCCGGCGAACGTCTGCTGCGTTTAACGCAGACACTGCAATAGCCCCGGGAGCGATGAGTTTTAAGCGGTTTCGAGCGGGGCCCTCTTCTACCTGATCAATCTTATTCAAAACGGTCAGGCGAGCTTTCTCGTGGACTCCTAATTCCTCAAGGATTTTCTCAGTCACCTCGAGTTGCTCTCTCCCTCGAGGATGACTTGCATCCACGACGTGTAGCAAAAGATCCGCTTGCTCAAGTTCTTCCAAGGTGGATCTAAAAGAGGCCACCAACGACGGAGGTAACTGACTAATGAATCCGACGGTATCAATCGCGACAATGGGAGGATGGCTATTGGGATCCAAAGCTCGGACGCTCGAATCCAAAGTAGCAAAGAGCTTGTCCTCAGCGCGCACATCACTTTGGGTCAATGCATTCAGAAGAGTCGACTTGCCAGCATTCGTGTAGCCCACCAATGCCACTTTTAATATGTCCTTACGGCCCGCTCTTTGGACTACACGCTCACGCTCGATTGCTGCCAAACGATCTCGCAGAACAGAGATTCTGGTTTTCACCAACCGACGGTCAACTTCGATCTGCTTTTCACCCATCCCTCGACTTCCCGGAGCTCCTCCTCTTTGCCGCTCAAAGTGACTCCAGAAGTGAGTCAGCCTAGGCAACAGATACTGGAGCCTGGCCAGTGCAACCTGAGTTTTGGATTCCTTGGTACGAGCATGTCTTGAAAAAATCTCAATAATGACTCCTGGTCGATCCAAGATAGGCTTCTTAAGCTCTTTCTCCAGATTGCGAAGCTGATTTGGGGAGAGCTCCACATCCAGAATGACTGCTTGGGCCCCTGTAGTCTCCAGAGAGAGTTTGACCTCCTCGATTTTCCCCTTCCCTATGAAGGTGGCAGGATTGACCTTTTTTGACGCGATGCGAATTCTAGCCACCGAATGGAGACCCAAGGTAGTTAAAAGTCGAGTGAGCTCATCGAGCGAATCGTCCTGAAACCCTACGCAGACAACGGGTGGTTCTTTTGCTTGAGAAAGAATGGGCAAAAGGGAATCGGTGGTTTCAAGCATGTTTTACTCCAAAAAATTTTAGAAATGGGCATATAACTGTTTGAGCTATGCAAAACGCGATCATAAACGTCAAAGGACAGATTTTAAACCCTGATCAAGCAAAAATCTCCGTATTTGACCGAGGGTACCTCTATGGAGATAGCCTTTATGAGGTAGTCAGGTCATATCACGGGGAATTTTACTTACTCGACGAACACCTCGGTCGACTCAAGGCCTCTGCTAATCTCTGTCATATGACCTTAGATCAGAATATTAGCACTTACAAAAGCGAGATTCTGCGTACCTTTCAAGTTTTTAAGTCCCGTCCAGAAAATCGAAAGCTGGAAGCTTATGCAAGAATAATCATCAGCCGAGGGGTTGGAAAGATTGGATTTGGCCTCGACTGTTTAGAGACCCCGCCGCTCTACACCATCATTATCCAACCCGTTGAACCCCCCACCCAAGCTCAATATAAAAAAGGAATGCGTGTCCAGATTACTCGTCGAATTCGCAATGATCGACGAGCCTTGGACCCCGCCATGAAATCGGGGAACTATCTCAATAGTGTTTTAGCTTACCTAGAAGCCAATGCCGCTGGCTACACGGACGCGCTACTGACAAATTCAGAGGGTCATATTACCGAAGGCACCACCTTTAATGTGTTTTACGTCAAGCGAGGGATCTTAGCGACCCCTCCTCTAGACGTCGGCATCTTAGAAGGTGTGACCCGTCGAAAAGTGATGGAGCTCTCTCGAATTCTCCAAATTCCCTGTCGTGAGGTCAGGTTCCCGAAAGAAAGACTCTTTGACGCAGATGAAGTTTTCCTTTCTAGCTCTATCAAAGAGGTTTTTCCAATCACCCAGATCGATTCCGTGAAAATTGGAACCGGGGCTCCCGGTCCGATTACTGAGAGACTTCACCAAGCCTATCGGGACTCTCTTCCTCAAAGGACCCACAAATGAGTTTACCCAAACCTCCGAAAGCTGAAGATCTCCGAAAAGCCGCTGTTGAAGCAGCAAAATGTGGCGGCAAAATTCTCCAAAAATATTTCAGAAAAAAACTGAAAATCTCGGAAAAGCCGGGAGCTGGACTAGTAACCAATGCAGACTTAGAATCTCAAGAGAGCGTGGTCAAGGTCCTCAGAAAAGCCTACCCGGAATTTGGCTTTCTCACTGAAGAAGCCAAGCCAGAAAAATCCGGTAGCCTCGGGCGATGGATTATAGATCCCCTCGACGGGACCACCAACTTCGTTCATGGATTTCCAATGTTCTGTGTATCGATCGCTGCTGAATGGAATGGTGAGATTATTCTGGGGGTCATACATCAACCTATCCTCCAAGAGACATTTATTGCCATCCGAGGTAAAGGAGTAACCCTCAACGGAGAGAAACTGCGCGTTTCAAAAACAAAAGATCTCAAAAACGCTCTCCTCACCACCGGGTTTACCTACCGCAAAGATCAGCTCCGGGCAGAAATAAGTGCTTTTGAAAGCTTAAGTGGTGTGGTGCGGGCAATTCGTCGCCCAGGAAGCGCCGCATTAGATCTCGCTTATACCGCGTGTGGAATTTTTGACGGTTTTTGGGAGCGGGGCCTATCTCCTTGGGATGTTGCCGCAGGGTCACTGATGGTGACGGAAGCAGGTGGAAAAGTTACAGATTTTAGCGGAAATCCGTACAACGTTCACAGCCCGGAACTTCTTGCCTCTAATGGAAGACTCCACTCCTCTCTCATTCAAGAAATTGCCCTGGACACCCACCTCATGTCTTCCTACAATAAAAGTAGATGAATTCATGGGTATACCTTTTTTCGCAATTCACTCCGGAAGCACTTTTATTTGAAGCTCTCTTTATTTTTATCCTTTTCGCTACCTACGCGGCCTTTTGGGTATTGAAGAAGAGGAAATACGGGGTAGTCGAGACTCACCTTCCCGCAGGTCCGGTAAAAGAATATTTGAATCAACTCATTGGAAACGCTGAGCAGCTTCGAGCCCAGCTTTTTGGACTCTTAGGCACAACTGAATTTCCGAAAGTATCAGCTCCAACCCCCACTCTGGTAAGCGAACCCGTATTTACAGCAGTGTCATCAGATGACCCTGAGCTTGCACGGAAGCTAGCGGAGTTCGAAGCCAAAATTCAACAGCAAGCCAAAGCTCTCGAAGCCCTGGCAGCGGAGAAGGCTAGAATTGAAGCGGAACTTGCTCAAGCGCGAGCAGCTTCTCAAGGAAAACCAGCCGATTCCGGTGGCTCTGCAGCGCTGGCTGAGCTTCAAAAGAAAATCAAGGAGCTTGAAGAAAAGCTTGCGGAGTACAGCGTCATCGAAGACGACCTGGCAAATCTTAAAAGGCTTCAGCAGGAAAATGCGCAGCTTAAGTCTGCCCTTTCAGAAAAGGGACCTCCTGCCGCCCCTCCCTCTGAACAATCACCCAAGCCCGCAGTTACCGAACCTACTCCGACTCCGTCCCCTGCTGCTCCGTCCCCTGCTGCTGCACAAGCCGCTGAACCAGCCCCCGAGCCCATGCCAGAACCTACGCCAGCCCCTGCTGAGCCACAAGGGGTTGAGAAGACTGAACCTGCAGCTCAGGAGCCGACCTCCCCAGAACTACCCCAAGCTGATCCTGCAGCCGAAGCCCAAGCATCGGAAGAGCCAGCTCCGGAGAACGCGCCTCCGCTTACCGATAAGGATGCCGACCTAGTTGCTGAATTCGAAAAGATGTTGAAGAGCTGAAAGCTTCAAAACTGCGTTAGGCAAAAAAAAACCCGGGCCAGAGATCATCTCTCTGCACCCGGGCTATAAGAACTTAAATCTACGAATTAGACTTATTTACGTGCTTCCAATTCGTCGTCGATCACTTCTGAGAACTTCTCGATTGGAACTGCACCACTGATCAATTGGCCGTTCACAAAGAAGGTTGGAGTAGACTTCACACCAATGGTTTCTCCATAGGCCATGTCTTTCTGAATATAGTCGGCAAATTTCTTGGAGTTGACGCACTCATTGTACTTAGCGACATCAGCACCGGATTCCTTTGCATACTTCTCAAGATTAGCCTTGTCTAGCTTGTCCTGATTCTTGAAAGCCAAATCATGGAACTTCCAGAATTTGTCAGAGCCTTGCTCGTTAACACACATAGATGCTTCTGCCGCAGGGCGAGCTTCGTGGTGCATAGGAAGTGGGAAGTGTTTAAACACAAGACGAACCTTGCTTCCATATTTCTTCTTCAACTGAGTCACGGTCTCAGCACCCCGAGAACAGAATGGGCATTGGAAGTCAGAAAACTCAACGATCGTGATCGGAGCTCCTTCTTTGCCGTAGACGGGTGAGCCAGAACCCGCTTCGACATTGACGACCATCTTAGGTTTTGGATCGTAAAACTCGATCTTCATCCCCTTCGCGCCGTTCGCCACGAATGCATTCTTGATATCGTCCTTCTTCATGTTTTGAAGATAGGCCATGATTCGCTCTTTAATTTGCGGATTGATTTGGGCCTCAGGAATATGTTTGTCAGCGACAAACTGTTTGTATTCCTTGTCAGTAATTTTGATTTCCTTAGGAAGGATCTTCTTATTGAGGAAGTCTTCTTGAGACATGCCCGCTTTTTTTGCAGCAGCTCCAATAATCTCATCGGCCACCATTTTATCAATAATGGCTTTTTCGAGCTCCCATCGACGAGTCATGAGTTCGAAAAACTCTGACTTGCTTTCGTTCTCGACCATTTCACGACTGACTTCTTTGTCGCCGATCTTTGCAACCAAACCAGGCTTGGATGCTTCCTTATAGATGTAATTAATTTTGAAAGCTTTAGCTTGGTCTGTACAGGCAGTAATGACTATAGCAGACAGAACAGTAGCAAAGCTAACAACCAAACCTAACGAAAAATATTTCTTGCGGGACTCGAGTTTACTCACGCTGATCGCCTCCGCCTCCACTTGAGTGGAGGTCAAAATTTATAAGTTTTCCAGGCTATTATGGTAAGACTAAGCGAGCCAGGATGCAACGTTTTAAATACGAATTTTAATTTTAATCTTTCATCAGAAAGCCTTGACGAGATCATGGAGTCGCAGTAATCCCGTCCATTTCCCCTCGGAATTCAGCACCGGCAGAACGCTGATCTGGCTCGGACGATCCTCCATCAATCGCAGGGCCTGCTGCGCCTTCATTTCCTCCTGAGCGGCAATGGGAGCGACGGTCATGACTTCTCGCGCTCGCATCTGAAAGAATTTTTCCCGATGCTGAAGTGCTCTTCTCAAGTCCCCGTCAGTAATTATTCCCAATAGGTTTGGGCCGTCTACCACTAAGACTGCTCCTAGCCTCTTTTGAGTTGAAACCACGATGACTTCTTCCATCGGGGCATCTGGAGTTACAGTAGCGACATCTTTTGCGCTATGCATCAAATCCCTTACTGTAAGACTCAGCTTTCTTCCAAGAGAGCCCCCAGGGTGGTTTTCGGCAAAGGCTTGGGAATCAAACCCCCTGAGCTGCATGAGAGTAATCGCAATAGCGTCACCGATGGCAAGCGCCAAAGTAGTGCTGGTTGTCGGAGCCAAATTATGAGGACAGGCTTCTTGCTCCACTTGCCCATCCAACCAAACATCGCAGTACGAGGCTAGGTGGGAAGCAGGATTCCCCCCTAATCCCACAATAGGAATACTCATTTTCTTTAGGGAGGGAAGGAGTCGAACAACCTCCTCCGTATTTCCAGTATAGCTCAACGCTAGGACGGCGTCTTTTGATTGGACGACCCCGAGGTCTCCGTGAAGTCCTTCAGTAGGATGCACGAAGACTGCTAGACTTCCGGTACTGCAAAGGGTGGCCGCAATTTTTTGGCCCACTTTTCCTGACTTTCCAACACCTGTGACTACGATTTTCCCGCCCTTTTCGAGGGCATTTAGAAAATAGGTTAGCGCCTTTTCCATCTTCTCCGAGTGTTCTGGCCGTTTCAGACGCTCAGCACAATCCAAAATCGCTTGTCCTTCCAAACGCAAGGTCCTCATCACTTCCAGAGTGACATTCATCTTTTTCATGCCACCAGTATTGGCACAAATGAAGGTTGCTACAAGCGTTTTCTCAAGCGACAATTAGGAAATGATGAGCTCGGCGAGAAATCTCCTCGGAATTACCCTCCTTTTAATCGTAGGAATAAACCTAGGCAGTTGCTCCAGTGCCTATAAAAAGAGTGTAGGAGGAGAGACCTCTATCCCCTTCGAGCGAATTTACATTACAGACTTCAATACCGCGTGGCAATCGGTGCTTGATGCCCTAAAATACAACCGCTTAGACGTTTCCAATAAGGAAGCTGGATCCATTCTCACCCGATGGACAGACAATACCGTCGAAAAGAATTTTGCCGATTCGTTTGGTGGCACAGACGCTTATCTCAAAGCACAGTACCGATTCCAGATCAACGTTGCCAAGGGATTCTATAATGGCGAACCCACAATCAAAGTGTCGGTTCAAAAGGAACAGCTCATCATGCGCGACGTGCTAGACGGCTGGCGCCCAAACGAGTCGGACTCCATCGAAGAAAAAACCCTCCTCTACCGAATTGGCAGGCTCATCTACATCAAAATGAAGCTAGCAAAACTTGAAGAAGAAAGAATTAAAGAAGACATGAACTCAAGTGAATTCTAAGTCACTACTAGCACGCAGTAGCCCCAAAACTGCCGAGAGAATGGGCTGAAACTGCCCAGATACTCATCCCGTCTCCTAAACCGGCCTCCAAATCATTGATCTTTTTCTGATCACTCGCTGGTACAACCTTTGCTCTATCTTCTCCAAGAGGGAATAAAATGTCGAGCGTATCACCTTCATCGGATGCTCCAAACTATTACTATAGAGATATCAATCGTCTTGAGGAGGACATTCATTCCGAGGCAGAAAAGAATCGTAACCGCAGCGATCAGAAAATTGCTGAACTCGAGGAACGATACGCAAGGGCTTTGGCAAAGAAAGATACTGAAAATCAGGAAACCATCAACGAACTTCGAAACGCATCTGAACAGAGCCTCAACAAAGAAAGGGACAAGTTCAAAGATGCAATTAACGAACAAAAGTACGAAAGCTACAACAAGAGAGGAATCTTAAAAACAGAGGACCAAAGAACAAATGACGAATATAGAAAAATAATAAATAGCCAAGACCTATCCCATCAAGAAGAGCTCAAGAAAAAAGAAGACCATCTGAAATTTGACTTACAGGCTCAAGACGAGAACTATAAAAATAATTTAAGAAAGACCGAAGAGAACACCAACCAAACGGTCGAAAACATCAGGAGATCATCAGCGGAGGCCTCGGCAAAGGATAGAGAAGCCTCTCTCGACCAAATCGACCAGCTCAAAACCCAACTCTACAATGCCAAAGGCGAAGCCGTACACACCGTCCCCTACGAGACCTATAAGCAAGAACTGCAAAGCGCCCTCGACGCCGCAAACAAACGCCACGAAGCTGATGAAGAAAACAATAACCAAACTCGACTCAAGCACACTGATAACCTAAAAAACCTGACGGACAAGCACGATTTTCAGATCGCTGATTTAACTAAAAGGCAAGCAGCGGAACTCAAATCTGCAAACAATGAGATTCAAGATCTAACCAGCTACAATGATACCGTCGTCAAAAAGCACTCCGAAGACCTTGCTGATACCATAAGGAATGAGTCCGCACAAAGGCGGAGAGAAATAGATCACCTACAGCAAGACTTCGAGCTAAAAAATGCAAAAATTAAAGACGAAATGGGCGAACGGGAACAGATCCTAAGCAACAGAAACAACGAAATCCTTAAAAATAAAGAACAGTACCTTTCAAGAGTAATCGCAAACCAAAATGCCGAAAATTATCGCGGCATCAAAGATCTCCAAAATGAGTTCAATCGACAGAGGGAAGAAAACACCCTCACAAGACAAACAGAAAAGATGAGAAACGACAAACAAACCGAGTTTTTAGTCAACAAAGGCAGTGACGAAAAGTCTAAAGCACTTCAAGATCAGGCAGCACAGTTCCAACAAACTCTGGGGAGCCAAGACAAAAACAACAAAGAACAAGTCCAACAACTTCAGCAGGCTCTTCATGAACAGAAAACGACTGAAGACTTTGCAACAGTTTCGCCATGGATTGAGGCCAAGCTCCGAAATCGCTTGGTCGAAGACTACAATAAAACTCTAGATGCTGAAACTGACAAAAACAAAGTCGCAACGGATCACCTGAGACAGACGTACTATGATAAGTACAACGAAGCTATTCAAGACTTTCGAAACAAGGAAACTAAAAATCACGAAGACAAAAACCGGGAGCTCATTTTTCAGAAGAATCGATTCCTTGACTCCGTAAGTGAGGCGGGTTTCCAAAGCGATGCTAGGATGCGCCATCAGGTTCAAGACCAAGAAAAAGAACGTGATAGCTTGTTTAGACAGTTTAACAATGTAGTTGACAGGCAGAAACAGGATTACGAAGAGCTGCTTTCGAATTTTCAAGTCTCATCAGAAAATAAATATATGGATCTTCTCCAGCGGTCAGATTCCGAACTCAGGACCGCTCTTCGCACGGCAAATGGAAAGCAGACCGACCTGATTCGAGACTACGAAAAGAAACTATCAGACCAAAAAACTGAGTACGAATTTGAGCTCGAAAATCAAAAGGTAGAATTTCAAAGTGAGGTCCGAAATCTAGATCGAAAATCTAAATCTGATTTAGAAGCGATGTCCAAGTCTTACGAGCAGCGTATTGCTCAGCTGGATGCTCAAAACAAGGAACGCGAAAGAAGTGTTGCACAAACATATCAAGATGATCTAGATAGGACGAGGCGTTCATATGAGCTTCTCAGCAAAAAGAAGAGTTAAAATTGTTTGTACTTTAGGCCCTTCCTCAAAATCTATTGAGCAAATCTCGGCCCTGATCTCCGAAGGTCTGGATGTCGCACGACTCAATTTCAGCCATGGAACCCACGATTACCATCGTGCTCTTATTGAAAATATTCGAAAAGCATCTCGCAAGCTGGGGCGACATGTAGGAATCATGCAGGATTTACAAGGCCCTAAAATCAGAGTCGGAGTCCTGCCCAAAGAAGGAATTACTCTGAAGCCGGGTGATACAGTTTTGCTATATCCAGAAGGCTCATCCCCGAAATCAAGTACGCACGGAAGAATTCCAATCCCGATTTCTGCAGAGATTGCACTAGCAGTAGCCCAGGATGCTCAAAAGGGCGCCAGGATCCTCTTTGATGACGGGAGAATTGCCACTCGTGCAATTCAGGTCTCGCCTCCTGAAATCATCGTCGAGGTCGAAGTCGGAGGCGTTCTCACTAGCCAAAAAGGGATGAACTTGCCGGGTACTCCCCTCTCCATCCCATGCCTCACAGAAAAAGACATTGAAGATCTAAAATTTGGACTTTCCATGGGCGTAGATGCAGTGGCACTGTCGTTCGTGAGGTCTGCAGGGGACATAACGAACTTAAAAGCCAAGATGAAAGCCCTCTCAAACGAACCCCCTTTGGTCATTCCGAAGATCGAGCGAGAGGAAGCCGTGGAATCGTACCAAGCCATTATCCAAGTCTCAGACGCGCTCCTGATCGCCCGTGGGGACATGGCGGTAGAAGTTGGAGCGGAGCGAGTTCCCATTATTCAAAAGAGATTAATCCACGCCTGCAATCAACTCGGGGTTCCCGTCATTACAGCCACCCAGATGCTCGAGTCTATGATCTCCTCCCCGACTCCGACTCGAGCGGAAGCCACAGACGTCGCCAATGCTGTTTTTGACGGCACAGACGCCGTGATGCTCTCCGGAGAAACCGCCTCCGGCAAGTATCCCCGCGAGGTCGTGGAAACCATGGCAAGAATCGTTCTTGAAGCCGAACGAGCGGACAGCATTTACTCCCGACACCTACCTGTGAAACCTGTTCCCGGATCGATCGTAAACTCAATCGAAAACAGCGCATCTCAAATCGCTGAGCAAGTAGGAGCAGTGGCCATCGCATGCCTCACCCATTCTGGAATGGCGGCACGCACTTTGGCCAAATACCGGCCCCAAACGCCTATCGTCGCAATTATGGACAACGAGGCCATGCTCCGGCGGCTTTCTCTGGTTTGGGGTGTACGCGGAATTGTGATTCCCAAGATCGTGGCGACGGACCGACTGTTTACTATGATTGAGAACGTTCTCAAGGCCAATGGCTGGGCTCAGGCTGAAGACCTAGTGGTTGTAACGGCAGGGGTCCCTACTCTCAGTAGAGGAACGACTAACATGATTCAGGTGCATAAGGTAGGCGTTCGGTTTGAGCGCCACTAGAGAGTTCCGTGTTGCCGCACAGGCCTAGAACTGTTATTTGCATGTCTTCACTATGCAAACGAAGACTCCAACAGGCCCGAACCAGTTCGACGATCAAACCCCACTCATGAAGCAGTATTGGGAACTTAAAACCCAAGTTTCCGACGCTCTTTTGTTTTTTAGAATGGGCGATTTCTACGAGCTTTTTGGAGAAGATGCGGTTACAGCTTCTGGGATCTTAGAAATTACCCTGACCAGTCGCGACAAAAATAAACCCAATCCGATGCCCATGGCTGGGGTGCCTCATCACAGTGTCCAGGGCTACATCCAGCGGTTACTGAAAGCTGGAAAAAAGGTGGCCATCGGGGAACAGGTCGAAGACCCTGAAACCGTAAAGGGTACCGGAAAAATTGTGCGTCGTGAAATTGTCCGTGTGCTGACGCCAGCAGTTCATTTTGACGCAGAGGGTTCAGACCCAAACTACCTGGCCACTGTAGCCAAGACCGAAAATCAAAAATGGGTCCTAGGGTGCCTAGATGCTTCGACGGGCGAAGCGCTTCTGAGTCAGCCTCTTGAGATGGATACCCTTCTGAACGAGCTCCGAAGGCTTCCAATCCGTCACTACCTACAACTAGTTCAAGACTTAGATTCTACACAGCTTGGGCTTGCGGAGGCTGCTCTCCTTGAGACTCTGCCGAAAAACTATCTTTCCTTTGAGAGAGCCCGAGACACGCTGAAGCTCCACTATGACCTTGAGAATCTCTCTGCGTTTATCGACTCGGATGCGGGCGTTACCGCCTTGGGGACCCTGGTCACCTATGTCCTCAGAACCCAACAACAGGAGCGCCTGGCTCATCTCCAGCTCCCGGAACCTCTACAAAAACCCAAATCTCTCATCTTGGGTCCGAACACCCCGCAACACCTCGATCTCGACGACCTCTTTGCTTTAATCAATCAGACGCGCTCAGCCCTGGGAGCGAGGCAGCTCAAACGCTGGTTAACCGCTCCCCTTCGAAATTCTAATCAAATTTCTTTCCGGCAAACTGCCATTCAGGAACTGGCCAATCGCTGGTCTTCTTTTGGAGATCACCTTTCTAGTCAACTCTCTCAGATCTATGACCTGGAACGAATCTGTGGACGCATCAATACACGCCTTGCGAATCCTCGAGACACCCTGGCTTTGGGGCAATCTTTGGTTTGCCTTCATGCGCTCGAAAAATCATTGAAGGAAGCCCAAGCCCCCTTCCTCGTTGACCTTCGCAGTAAACTGGCTTCTCTTTCGGAAAAACTGGGAGCACTTTCTCAAAAGATCACCCAGACTCAACGCGAAGACGCTCCTCTGACGTCGCGTGACGGGGGCATCTTTAAAACCGGTACCACTCCTGAGCTCGATCGTCTGATCTCTCTCACAGAAGATGGTCAACGGTGGCTTGTAGATTTAGAAACTCGCGAAAAAGAGGCCACGGGAATTCCTTCTCTCAAAGTTCGGTACAATCGTGTTTTTGGGTATTACATTGAAATCACGACCGCCCACCTCAAGAATGTTCCGGCGCACTATCAGAGAAAACAAACCATGGTAGGTGCCGAGCGATTTTTCACGGAAGAGCTCAAAAAATTCGAAGAGGAAATTCTGACAGCCTCGGTGAAGCAGAAGTCATTGGAGCAAGAGCTGTTCAATCAACTCGTGTCGGAAATCCAGACTCTCACCCCCCCGATCATGGAGGCTGCTCGCGTGATCGGAGACCTGGATGCCTCGTGCGCCTTGGCGCGCCTGGCAATGCAACCCAACTGGTGCTTTCCTGAAATTGATGATTCGCTGGCTCTTGAAATTGAACGCGGCAGGCACCCAGTAGTGGATCAAGCTAAGCGCGGAAGCTTTGTTCCCAACACTGTGACCCTCTCTCCTTCCACCCGCCTCACCTTGGTCATCACTGGTCCAAACATGGGCGGGAAGTCGACCATCATGAGACAGACGGCCCTGATCGTCATTTTGGGGCAAATGGGAGCACCCGTCCCGGCTAGCCGCGCAAAATGGGGCGCCGTATCTTCTCTCTACACTCGTATTGGAGCTCAAGACGCGATCGCTCGAGGACAAAGCACGTTTATGGTTGAGATGAGCGAACTGGCTCACATCCTCCATCATGCCGATGATCATTCTCTCATTATTCTGGATGAAATTGGCCGCGGAACCAGCACCTACGACGGAATTAGTGTCGCATGGGCGACCCTAGAATGGATCTGCAATAAAATCCGTTCAAGAACCCTGTTCGCCACCCACTATCATGAGCTCATCCACTTAGCCTCTACCTTGCCGCTCCTGGCAAATGCGCACATGGCTGTCGAAAGCACCAAAAGCGCAAACCGCGCCACACTCCGGTTTCTCTATGAGTTGAAAGACGGACCTACAAATGAGAGCTTTGGAATTCATGTTGCCCAACTCGCAGGTCTACCTAAGAGTGTGATTCACCGCGCCTGGGGTGTGCTAGCCGAGCTCGAAAAAAATAGTAGCGGAGTAGATTCTTCTAATCAGCTCTCCCTTTTTGGACAGCCCCAACTCGTGACTGAAGAGATTCCCGAGGTTGAACCCGAGGAGCCTCAGCCTCCACACCCTGTTCTGAAAGAATTGGCAGATCTTAAAGTGGATGAGATTACACCACTACAAGCGCTCAACTTTGTCGTGAAACTGCAAAACCTCGCAGTGGGATGACCCGGGACTTCTTCTCAATGGTCTTTTACCTGTTGCCGATTTTCTACGTCTGACCCATAATTTTTCTGTGGACATCAAAAAGTTTCGGTTGGGCCTTGGTATTGGACTCGCAATTCTGTTCCTCATACCTATCGAGCAATCTGCACATGCCCGAGGGAAGACCAGATCCTCTCGGATGGTGACTCCGATTGCGCAAGAAGATGAGGAAGATTACGAATCCTTCCCGTCCTCGTCGAGACAGCTTGACCGACTGGTAGCCCCCCCTCAATGCAGGAAGTCCAACTTTCCTTCGCGGTCGGATATCATGGGTGACATTCTGTCAGATGGCAGATTTGATCTCTTTGGACGGAACTTATCCAACCAAGCTAAGATAAACAATGCATATATTCAAAATGACATATGGGCACTTCGCAACTGGAAAAAAGCTAGAGCCGTGGAAAGAGATCTTGAATACTTCTTAGAAAGTGCTGATCTCGATACCGCCAAATGGGAAAGCCAGTCGTCGGGGATAAATAAAGACAGCTCCTTTAAACTTACGTTTCCCAATGGGGTTCAGGCCGTTCTCAAGTATGATACAAGACTCGAATCAGCCAACGCTAACGTCGCAACTTACAAATTCGATCGCGTGATGGGAATTCATCAAGTTCCAGTCACCGTAAAGCGGGCGTTCAAAGGGAAAGTCGCGTCCCTTCAAGTCTGGGTACCGGACACCACTTCTGCAGCAGCCTCCTTTAACGAAGGGCAGGGCGGTTCGTCGAAACACAAGAGCCCGACTTTGCGATATTTAGATTGGGCCGTCCAGAATTGCGACCGCGCCAATAGAAATCTTCTTATTCTAGAGGAAATACCAGGTGACCCAAAAGAAGTCGCAATCGATAACGGTCTTGCCTTTAACAAAAAATATTGCAGATCGAAACGCAATTCCCGGACCCCCAATAGTCGGAAACTTGTTCCTAAATGCGTTCCGCTTTTTGAAGCTAGAATCACTGATGCCCCAGATCGAAAAATTGCTGAGGCCCTCAGAGAAAATTTAAGCAAGAAGGACATCAACGACCTGATTGAGAGGGTCAGGTTGTCTCGGAGCAATTGTTTGGGCCAGCCCATGGACAGTTACTGATCAAGAAGCCGGACCACCGCGTCAAGCGATCTTCGAAGTGCCGAGCCTACTGCTACCTCAGGATCCTGGATTGAAATCCAACCTAGATCGCCGGAGGGAGGGAGACCCCATCCCTCCGGCCCGGGCAGATTACTTTCTGCGGCTTGTAGCTGAGATGCACCTAGGGCTTTAGGGCGAGGAACTTTCCAAATCTGAGTTCGACGCCGGATCTTATGTCGGGTCACGACATGGCGGGTCTCAACTTCTCCTAAGTGCTTTGCCTGGGGGTATTCTTTTGTCGGGCTGACATCCAAGAGGTCCCATAGACCCGCACGCCATTCTCCTTTTGATCTTCGCCGGAGCAAAACTCGGTCGGATGAGTCTACCCAGCAATGGAGTTCCTCTTGAACCTGTAGCCACTCCTTGGGCTTCTTCTTAGGCGGAAAGGCTTCGACCTCACTTTTAGCGAATGCCCGACAGAGGTCCCGCAGGGGACAATGCCCACACCTTGGCTTCTTGGGGGTGCAAACAGTGGCGCCAAGTTCCATGAGGGCTTGGTTCAAATCGCTGACCGCAATTCCGTGCCGGTGGGCTGTTTCAACAAAAATTCTAGACAGTGTCCAGAGTCGATCTTTAAAAGGTCCGTCACCCTTTTGGCGCCCCACCCGTCGAACTCGGGAAAGGACTCTCTCAACGTTTCCATCTAGAATAGCCTCCGGCAACCCATTCGCAATGGAGAGGATCGCACCGGCGGTATAGTTCCCCACCCCCGGAATCTCAAGCCACTCTTCCCGAGTCCTTGGAAATCTTCCTGACTGAACGATCTTCTGAGCCCCTTTTTGCAAATTCCTAGCTCGCGAGTAATACCCTAACCCTGCCCAATGTCGCAAAACCTCTTCTTCCACAGCATGAGCCAACGACTCTACGGTGGGGAAGCTGCTGATAAACCTCTCAAAATAAGGGATCACAGTTGCCACCTGGGTTTGCTGCAACATGATTTCCGAGATCCACACCCGATAAACGGTAGGATTGTCTCGCCACGGGAGGATTCGCTTTTGAGTTTGAAACCACGACTCCAGCTTGTTTAAACTCACCAAGAACTTGCTCATCCGCCATGCATCCCATAAGCTAAAACTAGAGGGCAAGTGCATTGTTTAAGACCCACACTTGGATATTGGGATTTTTGGGACTCATCCAGGCAACCACTCTCTATGGGCAACCTTTTAGAGTGGTCATTGACCCTGGCCACGGCGGGCCCGATGAAGGCACTGTCTTTGTTCATGGTGCTACCCGGCTCACTGAAAAGGAAGTTACCCTTCAGCTTGCTCAGAGGGTTGCTCAGCAACTTCTTGCTCAAGGAATTCAGGTGACTCTGACTCGAACGACTGACCAAGAAGTGACTCTCCCCAGACGAACAGCCCTGGCCAACCAACTCGGAGCGGATGTTTTCATCTCGATTCACATGAACTCCACTCATGATTCTTCGCTGACGGAAGCTGAAGGGGTTGAAACCTACATCCTGAATAGCACTTCCGATGCCTTATCTAAGAGACTTGCCCGACTTGAGAACTCCGTCATTTCCCAGCCCACCGAATCGCCTGAGCAGATGGACGTGGCCCTCATATTGAAAGATCTCCGCCTCGATGCAAATCTCTCCGAAAGCAAGCGCCTCGCTTGTAGCATTCAGAAGAGCCTAGTCGCTGCGACCTCCAAACGGCCTTTGTTCACAAAACGGAACCGCGGGGTCAAACAAGCTCTCTTCCACGTACTCCTTGGAGCGGATATGCCTAGTATTCTAGTAGAGGCTGGGTTCCTGAGTAGTCCTAGAGACCGCGCACTGGTAACCTCGCCCGAAGGGCAGACAAAAATGAGCCAAGCCATTGCCCAAGCGGTGGCCGAATTTCAGCACCGCAAGAACATGAAATCTCGATTTGCATTCAACAGATGTAAAGTAAATTAACAGCCAAACTCAGAACAGCCTTTTTATAAATCAATCTAGGTTAATTAATTAATCAATAATTACAATCTCTTACAAGCTCAAGGCACACAGGTAAGAAATGACGCACCTGGCATCGCTCTTGCTTTAATCCTCCTTTGACAGACTCTGATGAACAGACAGATCTGTGGATATCAGTCTCGGAGTCTTGGAGGTATTTATGAGAAGTTTTAAAAATATAGATAAAGCAGCCATTGCCCTGGCCGCGGCTAGTCTTAGCATTTTAGCATCCGGATGCGGAGGCTCTCCTTCCGCTCCCCCGATAGTAGCAGCTTCTGCTGCTGCAACTTCGGGTGTTGTTGCGGGCGGATGTCTTCCCATCACTGGGCCCATTCCGTTTTCAGCCGCAGGTGTTTATCTGGATAGCATGACGATTAAGCTTGGACAAATTCCATATGGGGTGGACCCACTTAGAGGTATCAATTCTTATGACTTGATCATCGGAGGAAATCCCGTTTATCTTCCTCAGTACGGCTATTCGTTCCAGAATTTCGGAAGTGCCTCGATAGGTGGTGCTGCAGTTACCGGCGCCTACAACACAACGAACAATACCCCTCACCCTGCAACTTTGAGTTTGAATGTGACTAACGTAGTGAACAGAACCGACTTTATTGGGGTTTCAACCGGTAATGTCCAGGGAACTATTGTTTTGGCTCCAGCCACGCAGCAGTCGCTTCTAGCCAACGTTTCCAATTCTGCGTACTTCAATCCGTACGGCGGTGCCGCTCAGCCTTTAGCGGCTACCACCTGTGTGGTACAAGTTGCAATCAGTATGAGCGTCTCCTCGTCAGGAATACCTGCGATGGGAATTCCAGCAAATACACTTTATAACGGTCGAATTTACCTCTACTTGAGAAATCCTACGGGAATCTTCTCTAAGTTGTATCTTCCGATCTAAAACAGGCCTCCCCCGGATCCAGTAGCCGTCCACGAGAAGAGCAGCACGTAGCTCAAGTAGTGCAGGGGCAAGTTGTGAAGCGAAGATAAGAGACGCCGCCCACGTCCAAAAAGCGAAGAATGATCTGTCTACTACTGGATCAGAGCGCAACTATCGGGCAAGATAGGCGCTCAAAATGAAGGGACCCACGCGACATGCGCGGGTCCCTTTTTTTTTGGGGGGAATTTTTGGGGCCTCACTCAGTCATCGTGCGGATCAGTACTAGGCCTAGCTCTGAGCACGGGGCACTGAGCACTACGCACTACGCACTGAGCTCAGAGCTCTGAGCTCTGAGCTAGGCCTAGTACTGATCAAAGTACTGTTCGGGTCGAGGATTCTCTCAAAACTGTAAAGAAACTGCGGCTCCTGGAACCAGTTCCTTGGTTTTCTCATCCATAAAGAAGGTGGGCTGTGCGATCGGTCCATAAATTCTTTTCTTATAGTCCCTCTGTTCGCTGCTCACATCGCTCCAGTGAGACCCAAAAATGAGGGGCGTGAACGAAAGAACTGCAGATGTGATCGAGGCCCCTAACTGGGGATAATTGGTTCCATTAGAATTGGATGGAGTGCCCTTGGTCATCATGAAAACCGACGCGCCCAAATTGGTAATAAAGGAAATCCACTTTAACCTTTGACCGGCGGCGCCGATGCTGTTGATCTCTTCCTCGGCCAACCGCTCGCGGGTCAGCTGCTCGCGCGTCGTGCCCTTTGGAAGTTCTGAGATCGTGCTCCAAGAAGAGGTATAGGGGTGGTAGCTGGTCATCAAATAGACCGTCCCAGCCAACCAAATCCCACCTATAGAGAGCCCGACAACCGAATAGCCGGAATTAGTTGAATCCCAACTCATAGCGCCCGCAACCGTAGTAGCTAGAGCTGAAATTTGAATCGGAAGATAGGTCCACTTGCGATTTTCTTCATCCTTTGCTTCCATTTGCAATCGATCCGAAGCCCGTGGAACGACAGTGAGTTCGGGGTAATCAAAGGAATCCGAGGCGCTGGCTGGCGATCTTTGCACCGCTACAGTTTTGCTCCAAGCTGGAGCTCCACTAAAAATACAAACCAAAGTGAACATCCCAAGAATACCCAAATGACACCATTTCTTTTGCATTCCAATTTGCATTCGAAAAGTTCTCCTTGCCAAATTCAGTCATTCCACATGTAATGAAAACAATCATGTCAACGTTGGGATGGATTTGCACGCAAAAAAGGATATTGGGATTATGGAAAAAATAGGACATTTTACTCTTTCTCCAGTACCCACGAAAATACTTAAAACAGTTCTGCTCGGAGCAACTCTCACTTCCTTAGCTTCCGCATTTGAACCGGTGATTTGGGCGGGAGATCAGGTAGGAACTTTGACCCAAAGCGAGGGGAACGTACGCCTGTTCCATCATCCCTCCAAGACCCTCCAAAAGGAACAGGGGGCACCCCATGCCCTATTTGAAGGAGAATATTATCTCGTCACCAATGCCAAGCCGGGTGACAAGGTTGAAAAAGGGAATATCGTGGTCACCGCCCCAGAAGCCAAGGCTCGCGTGGTTTTTGATAACGGCGACCAATACAATGTCGGCCCAGCAACCGCATACCGGGTAAAATGGAATCAAGATACGGCCAAAGCCACTAGTGAAATTGATCTCAAGTATGGAAAGCTCCGAGGCATCATAGAAAAAGGAGGCCCTCGCAGCCATCTCCAGATCAAAACACGTACGGCGGTGATGGGGGTCCGAGGCACAGACTTCTTTATTGCTTCAGGGGGAAAGCAAGAAAGCACTGAAGTTTCAATCATGCGAGGCAAGGTAGAAGTGACTCCTCGAGGCGACAAGGAAGCCAAGCCTATCGAAATCAACCCAGGCTTCTCAGCCAATATCGCGAAGAGCCCTGCCTCAGAGGACAAAACACACCCACTCCCGGTGAGCCCCTCAGTTGAGCTTAGAAAAACGACTCAGGAAGAGCTAGTTGGGATCCAAAAAACCTCGACGTTCACTCCTCCGACTACTCCCCCTCCACCCCAAATAGCAGTACTTGAGAAAAAAGCTACAGTTACAACTCTAAAGGATATTCAAGCGGCAAACCCTGCAATGGTTGCTAGTCTGGGCAAAAGACCCTTGGAAAGCCTTTCTGCAGACGAACTCAACCGCGCATGTATCCAAGCCTTGATCAAGGACGCACCCAAAGCGCCGAAGAACCGAAAACCCTACCAGAGCGAAATCGAAGATATTGGCGATAAGCCCTACGATAAATACTTTAAAGAGCTCAATGAATAGCCAAGATTGTGTTAAAAGCTAGGCCATATGGGATCAATTGCTGAAAGTATTCAGATGTTATCAATCCAGCTTGTGCCATTTATCATGGCCGTCGTCTTTCACGAATTTGCACACGGCTATGTGGCAAACCGTTGGGGTGACAGCACCGCAAAAAATTTAGGCCGCCTGACCCTCAACCCAATTCCACATATAGATGTCTTGGGGACACTAGTTTTTCCGATGATCAATATGTTGACTGGAATGAACTTGCTTTTCGGGTGGGCAAAACCTGTACCGATCAATCCTACTCGATTTAGGAAGTATCGTCCGGGTTTGTTTTGGGTATCCTTGGCTGGCCCTGGGATGAATTTCTTATTAGCATTCGTTTCGGCATTTGCTTGTTGTGCGATCCTAACCTGGATGCCTCCCACCTTCTACCTGCACGAGCCGCTCCTCAGGATGGCGATGGTCTCTATTTCGCTCAACTATGCCTTGGGGATATTCAACCTCATCCCGCTTCCTCCGTTAGACGGAAGTAAGATCGTTGAATCATTTCTTTCCTATGAGCTCACTCGAAAATATGAATCAGTGGCGCAGTATAGCTTTTTTATCTTAATGGCCCTTCTCTTCAGCGGAGCTCTATCCCTGCTGAGTTATCCAATCCATTTTTGTTCGGAGGTCACGTTGCGCCTGGTAGGTTACCTCTTTGGCGGGATATTTTGACATCCGAATTGGGATGAATCATATTTAGGGCTCCAGGTCATCCACGAAGGAATTGTCTAGATATCTATATACCGGAGAGGAAAGAACTTCACTTGGCTCAACGAGTTCCTATTACAGTTCGGTTGGAGAGTTTTGAGGGTCCACTTGATCTTTTACTTTATCTCATTCAAAGCCATGAATTAGATATTTCAAAAGTCTCCATTGGCAAGATTACGGATCAGTACCTGGCTTATGTGCGGCTGATTCAAGAACTCAACTTTGATACGGCTAGCGAGTTCTTGGTCATGGCTGCCACGCTATTGCACTGGAAGAGTCGAGCCCTCCTTCCTCAAGAGCAGAAGACGGACCCTAACGGCAACCCTATTGAGGATGGGCCACTCACCCAGGACGAATTGATCCGACAGCTCCAGGAGCATAAACGCTACTTAGAGGCTGGAGACCAACTTCTTCAACTCCCTCACCTCGGGCTAGACGTGTTTACGCGGGCGAACAGCAAGCCGCCGATTGAAAAAATCTGGCGCGAAGCAAATCTCTCAGACTTAGCCATGGCCTATCAAGAAATGCTGGTTCGCCAAAGAAAGAGAACCCAGGTCCTCCGAAAAGAAACCGTCTCGATCACGGACAAGATCATGGAGTTTGCCGACCGCATCCAGGTGGACGAGGTCGTTGAATTGCGTACCCTTCTTTCTGCATTTCCATCTCGACCTGAGATCGTAGCGACTTTTCTTGCTGCTCTTGAACTCGGGCGCCTCAAGAAGATGAGACTCCATCAAGAAGGAATCTATACAGCGATTTATCTCCAGCTCTTAGAATCCTTAAAGAACTTTGACACCAACTTAGCGATTGGATTTGCCCTGGAGCTCAATCCAACGGCAGTGGGAGGCCCATGAGTAAAAAGAAAGACCACACCCAACCCTTAGTCACCTTAATCGAAGACCCATTCGGGATTAATACTTCTGAAATCGCAGAAGCTCAAAATGAACAAGGCGAGCTGAATCTGGATCAAGATCTGGATATGGATTTAGATCTTGGGGTCAATCCTGACGAGCTTGAAGCGATCAGCGAGGAAGAGGCCGAAGAAACCCTCGAACAGATTGCTAAGGCTATTCAAGAACAAGTTAAAGCGGATGATGAGTCCCTCGAGGCCACGCCCCTCACCACTGACCCTGAGGCAGAACTGGCAGCGCAAATTGCAGAAGATCAAGCCCTTGAGCAGGAACTAAAACAGGAACAAGAAGCTCAAGATCAGCAGGAAAGAGAGGCCTCCCAAAAAGCCTCAGAGACTTCGACTCGCTTGGATATCGAAGAAATTCAATCCTGCATGGAGGCCCTCTTCTTTATTTCTGATAAGCCACTGACCTTGGAAAAACTCCGGGATCATCTTGGCCCTGAGCTTTCATTCGCACTTTTCCAAGAGGCGATCACAGCTCTCCAACTTCGCTACCAGGCTATTTACCACGGAATTGAACTCGTCGAAATCGCGGGTGGTTATCAATTTAGAACCAAAGTGGGCCGTGCCCATTTGGCTCAAAAGCTGGTTCGAATCCAAACTCAAAGACTTTCCAGCGG
>Ga0206829_10014_pt1 | contig 64546 bp, 46 predicted proteins | sample Alteio_BWOrgCont_75_FD_152862 | JGI IMG/M metagenome (GOLD analysis project Ga0206829, IMG submission 152862) | Enriched cells from forest soil in Barre Woods Harvard Forest LTER site, Petersham, Massachusetts, United States -... | ecosystem: Environmental > Terrestrial > Soil > Temperate forest >... | reverse complement strand
CATAGAAGGCGAGTCCGCAACCGGTTGTCTCTAACAGATATTTATTTGCGCCCTCCGCGCCGTAGATCGTCTTGACGTTGAGCCCCGATTCTTTGACCACGTCGACGAAGCTTACGCCCAGCGCCGTGCCTTCAATGGGAGACTTCGGACCGGGTGGTGGAGGCGCGGGCTTCGCATCGTAGTTGCGCTCCTGTGCGCCTATGCCTTTTTTCGGTTCTTCTGATGATTGTGGCTGCTGTTGCCCCGGCGAGGCCAATGCAAGGATGTCAGAGAAAGGCAGGACAAGCGCTGTGCGACTGAGCGAACGGATGAACTTGCGACGATTCACAGATGTTAGGTCCTCACGCTTACGGTTGACCTGCGCCGTTATTGCCGGCTGTGGAATGGGTCGGCTCCGTATGCATGTGCCACGGAACGCTTTCAGTCGAAATTTCAGGATGTTTACGCAGGTAGTCGAGTGAGTAGGTGGGTGCTGAGGGATCAATGCGCTTGATGGTGTAGAGTGCTGCCTCCTGCGTCGCCTGCTGTTTCATGCCAATACGGCGATACAGGATCGCAAGATTGTAGTGTGCCGCGAGATCGTCCGGATCGATGGCTTGAAGGGCTTTGAATTGTTTTATGGCCTCATCGCTGCGGTGCTGTTGATAATAGGAGATGCCCAGTTCTCTTCGCGCATCTCTCGAGTACGGGTACTGTGCAACCACCTTTTCCAGGTCGGCGATTTCAGCCTCGGAATGCCTCTGCCGCCGCTCAACCAGCGCCAGGTAGTAAAGTGCTCGCGCATCGTCAGGACGCAGGGCGAGCGCCCTTTCAAGGGGGACGCGTGCCTCCGCATACTTTTCCCATTCGATGTAGACGATGCCGAGGTTGATGTATCCATCCTTGTAATCCGGGCGCAGGCGGACAACCTGCTCGAATGCATGCATCGCGTCGTCATATTGCAGTTGATCGAGATATCCGATGCCAACATTGTTCCACCGCATCCACTCCGGATTATCTGTTTCCAGCGGAGCGGAGATGGGGTTGTCGCCGATATTCAGTGTGCGGCTTCTCGACGCAAGCTCTACGACAGGATATGCAGGATGATCCTTGCCGAATACGTTATTCAGATAGCTTTGCCGCAGGTGACGATAATTGACTCGCGCTGTTATGGTCAGTGGACTCTTCGCGCTTTCGGGGATGTGGAACTGATAGCGGATAAGCGCGGATCGTCCGGCCTGGATCGTATTGTCGTAGGCCATCGAATGGATCGTCCAGACCTTATGGTTGTCCACAAAATTTCCCGTTAGGTCTACAGGACGATTCGTAAAACTGTGAGCGCTTGTATCCAGCATGCCGTCGGGCTTTAAGAAGCCGCTGTCGTAAATCGTCGTCCCGGACGCATCTTCAACGGTGAACTGCGTCCATGCTTCATAAAGATCGCGAACCTCGGGAATAAGCGAGTGACCGATGTTCTTGTTCTGAACCACAACATACGCGTCCACTGTCTCGTTAGGCTTGAGCTTGAACGGTGCCGAGCCCAGCGGTGCTACCATCGCATCACTGTCTTCCACCTTCAATGCGAAAAGATCGACGTTAAGGTAATTGCCGCTTTTCAGGAATTCGATTGTTTTGCTGAGTTGCTCATCGAAGCCATAGTAGAAGGGAACTGCGGTATTTCCGGCGAGCCACCGGTGCGAAGCGAGCGTGCCATGCTTGGCTCCATAGTCCTGCAGTACGATTGGCTCGCGCTTCATGTGGCAATCCTGACAGGTGGTGAAGTCTGCGGAATAAAACGTAAGCGGATTGCGCTGCGAGAACTTAGAGCCTTGCCATTCGTCATAGGCGGTAAACGCGCGAATCCACTTATAGTCGTTCAGCGGCGGCGGAAGATTCGCCTTGTGACACGCTGAGCAGAACTCGGGTGTGTGATAGAAATCCTGCATTACTGCCTTCGCGTGCCGATCGAGATGGGCGAGTATATCGGCGTCGGAAGGAATGCCTGGCACGCGTTTCCCCTGCTCATCCACCATCACGACCGGCACGCCCATCACGAAGCTTCCGTTACCCAGCTTGGTTTGCACACTCTGGATCGAATGACATGTCATGCACGTCAGACCGTCGCGGTCAAACGACCGGTCCAGAGTGGACGCCTGCGTGAGAGCGCCAGCCAGAATGCCCACCGGGTTGTGGCAACTGTCGCAATGACGGGCAAACTCGATCCCCTTCGTCCGGATCAGAATGTTCACGCTCGCCCGATAGAACGGTGTGCGGAAGGCATTGGAATGCAGGGCCTCACGCCACTGGTGATATGCCTCCTGATGGCAATGGCCGCAGTAAGCAGCGTCGGGAAAGGCGCTCGCCTCAAGAAAGTCGTCCCCTTCAACCGCAGCATTTCCCGGCAAAGAGATTTTGTCTTTCGCGAATGGGAAACTATACGTCTTGCGAATCTGGTCAGCGTAGACTTTGCGGATGCTTGCTTCTTTGGCGCGCTCATCCTCTGCGCCATGAATCGCGCGCAGACACAGCACAGAAGCTCCTGACACGATCAGGATCACGAGAAGCAAGCGTCGGCCTAAAAGACTCATGCGCTGTACGGTTAGAGGAAAAACCGCCCATTTCTCTGCACTTCCTCAACTCATACGAGGATCACGGGAAGCTACAGAACCCAGCAACAAAACTATAGCCGAGTGATGTGATGACTGTATATACGCCGAAAGGATGATGCGCGTCTGTGCAATGTCATCCCAGCGAGTGCTTTTGCTATGGTCTTTACTGCTCCCCGGATTTCTTTTCTAGCGCTTCCGCCTTTTGCCGCTCGGCGGCCGCCTCGGCAGTTTTCCCCTGTTGCTGCAATGCGTTCGCCAATCCCATGTGCGCTTCAGAGTAATTTGGGTCATAGCTCAGCGCGTCTCGAAACTCTACGATGGCATCGCCAACCTTACCGCTTTTCAGAAGTGAATTCCCTGAGTTGCTGGCCACCTCGGCTCGCTGGCGGCTCATGTTTGCCCGCATCAGCTCGGCAGCCTTCTTCCGTTCAGCAGCCGCTTCCTCAGGTTGGTTCTGCTTTACCAGCACGGCCGCGAGAGTCAGGTGAGGATCAGGCTGCCCTGGTAATTGGCGAATCGCCTCTTCCAATGCCGACGCGGCCTCGGGCAACTGGCCCAGATGGTTGTAGACGCTGCCTAACGTCGCCCAGCCATCGCCATTTTCAGGTCGCAGCTTCAGGGACGTGTTCAATTCCCGCGCCGCATCGTCATAGCGTCCCGCGTCCATATACAACATGCCCAGAGCATAAGGTGGCTCCGGTTCCGATGGGTCGAGTTTTTCCGCTGTCTCGAACTCAGGGATCGCACCCGCGGTATCATCCTGCATCTTGAACGCGAGCCCGAGGTTGTAATGCAATTGCGCAGCATCAGGAGAGAGCTTCAGCGCGATATGCAGCTGGCTCACAGCATCATCAAACTGACTGAGCTGGATATATGCCGCTGCAAGGTTCTGATGGGCCGTTGCATTCTTGGGTGTTAACGACACCGCTCGTTGCAGCACTGGGACAGCTTCTTTGGCTCTCTGTGCCTGGCAAAGAGCCATTCCCAGGTTTGTCAGGAGCTCGGCGTTTTCAGCCTCGGCTGACGCAGCCTTCTGGAACAATGGAATCGCTTCGTTTACGTTATTCGTTCGCTGCAGGATCAACGCCAGCTGATAGGCTGCCGTCGCCGAACCCGGATCCAGCTCAAGCGCCCTCCGCAGTAGCGGTAAGGCATGCTCGTCGTCACCGTGGGTTGCTAAAGCCTGACCAAGTTCCAGAACGATCAATGCATTCTGTGGCGCCAGTTCATATGCTTTGGTTAATTCTTCCAATGCTTCCGGTCGCTGCTCAGCCTGCAATGCCATACCCAGGCGCATATGAGCCATCGCCAAATTTGGATTCACCGCTAAAGCCGCCATGAACGCCTGCTTGGCATTGGCCCAATCCTGATGCTGGGCATAGATTGCGCCCAGTTCGTCATGCCACTCCGCATTCTGAGGCTCTTCGGCTATGGCCTCCTTCATTCGTGCGATCGCAGCAGAATACTGCTGCGTCGCGGCCAGGGATCGGGCATTAGCTGCAAGCACGGCCGCCGGAACTGCGCGCTTCTCCTCACGGGACGCAGCCATCGCCTTCGCAAACCACGGAAGCGCCTTTGCATGCTGACCGCTCTGCTCGTATGCAAGGGCCAGGTTCAACTGAGCGCTGCTGTCGCCGGGCTTGATAGCCAGCGCTTTCTCGAGTTCGCGGACTCCCTCGCTGGTATGCCCGAGCCTCACCAGCACCGCGCCAAGAGCACTGTGGCCTTGCTCTGCGGATGGCGCAAGCTGAACCACCTTCTCAAAATCTTCGCGTGCTGTATTCAAGTCATTGCGGGACAGAGCAGTAACGCCGGCCCGATAGTCAGCGTCGGCTTCCTTCAACGCTGCGGAAGGCTCCTGCGCATTGATTCCGCGCGAAATCGTCAGCGCTGCGCAGAGGGTGAAACAGGTGAACAGCCGCATTTTCAGTGAACAAACAGACATGGCGGACACGGCCACATCATGTTATCCGATCACTGCATAAAGGAGTTGCCTCGCAACAAGAGAGGAGCGAGGTCTTCAAAGAGCAGCTTGTAATGGGTGTGGGTCAAGCGCGGCCCATGTTCGTTTATGAACACGAAGTTTCGATTTTGGAACATGCAGACCGCGCCGCGCCCGCGATGCAGTTTCTCAAGTTGCTGATTGTTTTGGAGATGTGGGTTCCCGAACTTTGGTCGAGGGAGTGCCTGCAACACAAGACAGGCGTGACGACGAAAGTACGGGGGACCTATGCAAACTCTGCTGCAGGACGTGCGCTACGCATTTCGCCAGCTTCGGAAGTCGCCAGGATTTACGATCACGGCGGTGTTGACGTTAGCGATCGGCATCGGCGCAAATACGGCGTGTTTCAGCATCACGGACGCCGTGGTGCTGCGCCCCCTCGCGGTGCCAGAGCTCGACCATGTGATGGTCGTCTCTGAAACGCAGAACCACGGCGATGCCCAGCAGGTGGCGCTGGCGAACTTTGAAGACTGGAAGCGGCAGAGCCATTCTTTTGAGGAACTGGCCGTCCTCAAGCCGGTCGGCATGAGTCTGACCGGATCGGGCGATGCGACGCATGTGCAGGCAGAGCTTACTTCACCGTCCTTCTTCGCCGTGCTGCGGACAAGCGCCTTTCTGGGAAGAGTCTTCGAACAGGGCGAGACCCAGCCGGGGCGAGATCGCGTTGCGGTGCTTAGCTATGCCTTCTGGAAGTCCCATTTTGGAATGGACGCGAAGGCCCTTGGCCAAAAGATCGAACTCGACCAGCGCCCCTACATCATCGTCGGCGTGATGCCCGGGAAGACGCAATATCCATCGGTGGCGGACGTATTTCTGCCCTTCGCTCCGTCGCCGGCGCAGCTGGATGACCGCAGCTCGCGCGATTATCTGGTGGTCGGACGGCTGCGTCAGGGAGTACCGAGGAGCGACGCGCAGGCGGAGTTGAACCTGATTGCCGGGCATCTGGCGGAGACGTATCCGGCGACCGACCGGAATTGGTCGGTGAAGGTCGAGACACTGCTGGCGGGATTAAATGGCGATCGGGCGCCGCTTTTCTTCAACATGATCCAGGGAGCGACGTTTTTCGTGCTGCTGGTGGTGTGCGCAAATGTAGCAAACCTGCAGTTTGCGCGGGGGATGGCGCGTCGGCCGGAGATTGCTATGCGCTCGGCGCTGGGCGCGGGCCGCGGCCGGCTGCTGCGGCAGTTGCTGACGGAGAACCTCCTGTTGGGGCTGATCGGCGGCGTGGGCGGCCTGGCAGTTGCGGTCGCCTATATGCGGGTTCTCAAGGCGGCCATGCCCGAGCGCTTGGCGCGTTTCCTCGCCGGCTGGTCGAATATCTCATTGGACGACAGGGCCTTGGGCCTGTCGCTTGCCCTGGCAATTGCCGCGGGAGTGCTGTCGGGATTCGCTCCGTCACTGGAGGCGCTGCGGGTCAACCTGGTGGACCAGCTGAAGTCGGGTTCACGGGCGGTGGTGGGTTCGGGACGCAGCCACAAGCTGAAAAATATACTGGCCGCGGCGCAGATTTCGCTAGCGGTCGCGCTGGTGATCGGCGCGAGTTTGATGGGCAAAGGCATATTGGCGATGCTGCATCTGGCGGATAGATATCGGCCGGCGCAGACGCTGACCTTCAACGTCCACTTGCCGGCGGCGCGCTATGACACCCCGGAGAAGCTTGCATCGTGGTACCGCCAGAGTCTGGAAAGCCTGCGCGCGCTGCCAGGAGTGGAGAACGCCGAGGCGACGACTGCGCTGCCTTACAGCGACAACGCCTGGCTGAATGAATTGCAGATTGAGGACCGGCCATCCGTGCCCGGAGAAACCGCAAATGCGCTGCGGCTGACGGTGAGCAACGGATACTTCAACGCTTACCAGATCCGGCTGGTCTCAGGCGCAGCATCGGGGCGGCTGTTGAGCGCGAGCGACGACCTTCGTTCGCAGCCAGTGACGGTAGTGAGTCGGAAGTTTGCATCGCGCTATTTTCCCCATGCGAATCCGCTCGGGCATCGCATTCGCATGGGTTCGAGTGCCGACCAAACTCCGTGGTTGACGATAGTTGGCGTCGTCGAAGAGGCCAGCTACCAGATGCTCGACAGGTCGCGACCGCCGGCCGTGTATCTCGATGCGGCGCAGGTTCCGCCTTCGGGCATGACCTATTCGATCGCGACCAGTGGCGACCCGCTGGCCGTTGCCCCGGCGGTGCGCAAGGCGCTCGCGGGGCTTGACGCAACGCTGCCGCTGGATGACCTGATGACCTATGACCAGTCAATCCGCGAAAATCTGGCCGGCCAATTCTATGTTGCGGCGTTAATAGGCTCCGATGCGCTGATCGCGCTGCTTCTGGCGGCGATCGGCATCTTTGGCGTAATGGCGAACCTGGTCGGCGAACGGACAAGGGAGATTGGCGTCAGGCTGGCGTTGGGCGCGCGACGGGAAGACGTTTTGCAAATGATGCTGCGCCGGGCGGCGTGGCTTACCGGCGCGGGCGTGTGCGCCGGCCTGCTCCTGGCATTAGGACTGGCGCGAGTGGTGGCGAACTTGCTTGGCCAGGTGCGCCCGGATGATCCGTGGGTCTTTGGGAGCATCACCGCTGCAATCACCGGCATCGCCCTTCTGGCAAGCTGGCTTCCGGCGAGACGAGCAGCGCAAATCGACCCCATGGTCGCCCTGCACGACGAGTAGAAATCTACCTGGGAACGGGCATATTTCTCGAAACCGCGACCATAGCTTCGACCGTGTACTCATCCGCGATGCGGGGCTCATCCGGATTGAGTATCACTCATGGTTGACATGACAACCCTGTCGGCATTAGGTTGGTTGATATGTCAACCGAGGTAAGCGATGGATTGCACGTGGATGAAATCGAGTGTCATCACGATCTGCAGGACTTTCTCTGTAGGCTGGAGGATGACCCTTGTCTCTTTCAGGCAGAGCGGCTGCAAGAACGCCTGATTGCATTGGATACGCTCGATGCCGAATTTGGAGACTTCAATTCAGAGGCGTCTGCAACTCGAACAGATTCTCGGATTCGTGGCCGTACGAAGGCACTCCGGATACGGCTCGAAGCAGCCAACGCAGAACTCTACGAGTTCGTGCGCTCCGAGATTGTTCGCGGCGGTAAGCCGGACTCGCTTCATCAGTGGCTCCGAAATTCGACGAGCCAGCACGAATCCGGAAGCCCGTCGCCGGGCTTGGGCTTCGACTGGCGGGATGAGTTAGTGAGCGGGGTTCTTCAGTTCAGAGAGCCGGGTGAACTGGATCGTTATGGATTGCCTGAGATGTTCCCCTTTCAGCCAACGCCGGTGCGCCACATTCTCGACCTGATCGACGCGAGTTTGTTATCGGAAGATGATGTCTTTGTGGATCTGGGATCTGGATTGGGTCATGTGCCGCTACTGCTGTCTATGCTCACAGGTGTTCAAAGTGTTGGTGTTGAGGTTCAGGCGGCTTATGTTGACAGTGCGCAGGAATGCGCTCGAAGCCTGCGCCTAAGCCGTGCGCGATTCGTCGCAGCAGACGCGCGTGCAGCAGATTTCTCTAGCGGCACGGTGTTCTACCTGTATTCGCCTTTTAAGGGTTCGATTTTGACTGACGTGCTGAGCATGTTGCACAGGGAGAATATGCGCAGGTCAATCAAAATTTGTTCGCTTGGGCCCTGCACAAGCAAAGTTGCAAACGAGACATGGTTGAAGACAAGCTCACGACCGAGTACGGGGCGCATTGCCGTTTTTAGCTCTCGATGAGCGCGCAATCGCCAATGCACTCACTGAGAAACGGAGCCACATGTCCAGACCGCATCATCCGCATGGTCCGCGACGCTCCTGAAGGCTACTTGGAAGATCGAGTGGAAGGAGCCGCGAGCACATCGCGCAACTGCGCTTGGACAAACCTGTTCTCTTCCGGCAGCCCGATTGTGATTCGCACCCAATTGGCATAAGGCGGAAACAGCCGTCCCACCACAACACCGCGTTGACGGAACGCGGCGGCTACCTCGGCCTGCGGACGTTGCGCGTCGAAGAAGACGAAGCTCGCTCGCGCATCGGTGCGGGTAAGCTTCAGATCATTCAGTACGGCTATCCACTGCGCTCGTTCGGTGGCCACTGTCGAGCCCACCTCTCGCACATGGTCCGTGTCGCCCAGCCCCGCTTGAGCTGCAGCAAGATTTAGTCGGCCCAACGCCTCCAGATTACCCGCCCCTTGCGCCCTCAATATGTCTCCTAACCCGCGCGGAACCACAGCATAGCCCATGGGCAGTCCCGCCAGGCCGTGAATCTTATCAAAGGTCCGGAAAACAATCACATTTGCGCTTTCGCGCACCAGATCGACCGCCGAACGCGAGACGAAGTCCGGCAGGTATTCCAGATACGCCTCATCCACGATGACCGGCGTACGCCGCGAGACTTCGCGTAGAAAACTCTTGAACGCGGTGTCCTCATTCACGGTACCGGTTGGATTATGAGGATTGACCAGGTAGATCGCCCGCGTCTTGGCATTGACCCTTGCTGCCAGCGCGGTCAGATCGTTCTGGTGTTCCCGATCTAGCGGCACCGGCACACCTATCCCCCCAAGACGCGAGGCGGCATCGATCAACGCAAGATATCCCGGAGACGAATAAAGAAATTCGCCTCCCGGTCCTCCCTTGGCCGCGAAGTAACTACCCAATGTATCCAGTACTTCGCCCAAAACGATTTGCTCAACGGGAACTCCTTCTTTGGCTGCGATCTGCTCGGTTAGCGCCGCGGCAGAAGCGGCATCGGCATAACGATTCACTCGTCCGAGATTCTGCCGCATCGCTTCCACTGCGCGCGGTGATGGACCAAAGGCACTTTCGTTCAAGTTCAGATAAAGAAGTCTTGGGTGGCCGGTATCTGCGGTCGGCAGCGCGGTCGCATCAAGGGGGAGAAGACCGGCCCCAATTGCGAGACCGGAGGATTTGAGAAGAGTGCGTCGAGTCAACATTCGGGGTCTATTGTGGCCTTTGCTTTAGTAAGTGATATGCAAACCCACCTGCAGATAGCGCGGGAAGTTTGCCTGCGAGGTGATTGTCCCAAAGTTCGCGCTCCCAAAGGCGGTGTTCGGCCCGGCGAAGAGCGGCGTGTTGAAAGTGTTGAAGGTCTCCAGGCGTAACTGAGTGTTCACCCGCTCCTTGATCAAAATATTCTTGAAAAGCGAAATGTCCCAGTTCTCGTATCCAGGTCCTCGTAGCGATAACGTTCGCGGTGCGTTGCCGAAGGTGAACTCGGCAGATGAGCTAAACGCTGCTGGGTTGATATATCCGCTCAGTCGATCATAGAGGCTGCCCTTTGCCCCCAATCCCACGCCCGGAACCCGATTGGGCCTTTGTATGCCATTGCCGGCGATGCTCGCGTTTGGATTGTTGCTCTGGTAGATGGCAACCGGAAAACCACTCTGGAAGGTCGGCAGCACATTCAACTGCCAGCCTCCCACCACCTCGTCGCCCCAACGCGTGCCTGTCAAGAAACGCTGCCCTTGGCCGAAGGGCAGATCATATTGAACGCCGGCGACAAAGCGGTAAGGGACATCAGTGACCGAGCGCGAATACTCTGCCTCCAGATCATAGACATTCTGCGGAGCGGCAAAGCCCGGATTTTGGATACTGTTCGCGGTCGCGAACGAGGAATCCATGTTGCGCGAAAGCGTAAAAGATGCGATCAGGTTTATGCCGTGGCCAGCCCGCTTTTCAGCTTTCACCAACAGCGCGTCATAGGCCGCGTGGGCGGAACTCACGAGCAGATTCACCGACGTGAATTGAGGAAACGGCCTTAGAGCCTGTGAGCGAGCCACGGTCGGCTGTCCGATGATGCCGGCGCCACCGGGCACATAGTACGGATTCGGCACCGAATCATTGAGCGATGCGCCAAGCGAAAAGTTCGAAGGGTTGAGCTGGTTGATATTGATCGGTGTGCTGCTGGTCGGTGAGGGGTTGAGATTTGTCGATCTTGAACCTATGTAAGAAACGTCCAGCGCGATCTGTCCTGGGATTTCCTGCTCCACTCCGACTGAGAACTGTTGGACGCGCGGAGCATGCAGATTCTGGTCGTAGCTGGTTACGCCATTGCCAATGCTGGTGAGCAATCCCAGAGAGTTTCCGGTCGGCTTCTGGAATCCGTTGGGATACGGGTTGTCCAACGATCCGGCGGGGGTCTGTTCGTCGTTAAGACTGGCCACGTAGGCGTTCGTCGAGGTGTAGCCCGGCGCCAGCGTTGCCAGAGGATCGTAGCGCAGCGGGGCGTAGAGAATCCCGTAGCCGCCGCGTACCACCGTCTTCGGAGTGAGCTGATAGGAGGCCCCCAGGCGCGGCGCGAATTTGAGCCGTGACAAATCCCCCACGTCCCTTTGGTTCCCGTCCACCCCTGCAAAAAGAATGCCTCCGGTAACCGTAGCCCCGCTTGGAAGCTCCGCTGTCGCACCCCGGTCAAAGCCGACGGCAAGCTGGTTGTTGTTCTCTTTCAGCCCTGTTTCGCCCTCAAAGCGAAGGCCAAGATTCAGCGTCAGACGCTTGCTCACGCGCCAGTCATCCTGTACGAAGACGGCATAGTAGTCGAGATAGGTATTCAGCTGTGTCGTCTGATCGACCTCTCCCGTCGCCGGATAGCCGAGCAGCAGATCGGCCATGTCTGAGCCGGTGCCTCCGCCTGCGGCATTCGGTGTAACCGCTGTGAACGCGCCGGAGAAGGAATAGGTTCCCGGAGCGTTGCTGAAATCCTGGAAGTTCATACGCAGCCGGCGATACTCCGCGCCGACTGTGAAGTTGTGATGATTGATGGTCTTGGTCATCGCGCCATTCACGATCTGCGACTTCCAGTTGTCCTGTGAATCGGTGTTCTGCCCCAGCTGCGAAAAGACCGCTGGAAAGATCGTTGGGAAGAACTTGGCTTGAATCGCAGAGCTGTAGCTAGCAGGAAAACCCAGAGAGGCCGGATCAAAGCCCTTGCTTACCTCCGCGATCAGATTAGGAAAGCGGTTGTTGCCATAGCGGGCGGTGATAACCGTCGTCGGGTTCAGAATCCAGGTGCTATTGACTTGAACGGCATCGACCTGGCGATGATAGGTATAGGAATAGCTGCCCGGCAGCGTTCCCAGCGGATTGCCCAACGGCTGCAGTGCCTCATAAAAGATGTACGACCCATTCACCGTCCACCAGGGCCGGATCTGCTGATCCAGCTTTACCGTAACCTCCTGTGCATGGTCGCGCACATCGTCGATGCCAGTGAAGTTGTAGCTACCGGTCGGCCCGGTAGTTTGAGGCAGCGGATAGTAGGAGGCGATGTTCTTGCCTACCGTGCTTACCTGGCCTGCCGGGATCTGGTTGTTCGGAAACGGTGTTCGATGCACCACGCCTGCCCCGTCTGTATAGGTTTTGGTTGGGTCGTAAATCACGTTGAGCGTCCCGTCGGAGTTGTAGCTCTGGGAGAAGTCGCCGTTTCGCTCCAGCGCCGTAGGGACCGCAAAACTCTCGGTGTAGGGCGAGGTCTGGATGTAGCCTTCCGAACCGATCCAGAAGAAAGTCTTGCCGCGTCCATCGTAGAGATGCGGTATCAGCACCGGCCCACCCAGCGATGCGCCCCAGTTGTAGTAGGGACTATCCGGTCGTGGAACGCCCTCTCGATTGGCGAAGAAATCGTTGGCCAGCCAGGAACCCTGCCGCGTCTCGCCGAAGACCGATCCGTGCACCGTGTTGCTGCCCGAGCGTAGCAGCGTGTTGAAGACTCCGCCGCCCGTGCGCCCGACCTGTGCGTCATAGGTGTTTGCTTGCACCTTTACGTCCTGAATCGACTCAATCGTTGGGATCACAATTGGCCGGTTGTTTGTATCGGTAATTGGTACCCCATCCACTACATACAGGTTTGCCGCCACCGGGCCGCCGGCCACCGAAGTCGCAGACGTGCCGTTCTGGTCGGCAAAGCGGATAAACTGCGGGTTTCCCGTGTTCACGAAAACTCCAGAGAGCTTTGCCGTGATGTACGGATTCCGCCCCAGCACCGGAATATCTTCCAGTCGCGTCTGGTCCAGATCAGTGCTTACTGAGGCCGTCGAGGGATCAATCAGAGGTGCCTCGGCTGACACCTTAACCACATTGGTCGTTGCCCCAACGAGCAGTTGCACGTCCAGCGTCAGCGAATCTTGCGTGGACACCTGGATATCGGTTCGATCCGCAGGGCTGAACCCGGCGGCCTCCACATGAAGCGTGTAGACCGACGGCCGCAGTGCGTTAAAGGCATACGCGCCGTCGCCCTCGCTGGCGGCATTGCGAATCTGGTGCGTGGCATTGTCGGTCAGCACAATCGTTGCTCCACGTACCGCGGCGCCCGAAGGATCAGTGATGGTGCCGCGCACGCTTCCGTTGTAAGTCTGCGCGAAAGCCCCAGTGCTCATCGTGAGAAGAAGACCAAGGAACACTGTGAAGAGAGGTGATCGCCGGGCGAATGTCGTTCGACTCTTAGTGACGTACATGAAGAACCTCCTGAGGAAAACACAACGCATGTAGCGCTGGAACGATCCATGCAGCCTCGGCACTTGAATCTGCCTGAGGCCGCTTTGAACCAATGGATGATGTTGCGGGAATTTAGCAGCGGTCGAACAGAAGAACACCGGCGCTCGACCCGCAACAGCGGATGTGCGAGGAGCGACAACAAGCAGATCTTGTTATACGGCGCATGTAACTTTCCTGATCGCGATGGCTGGATTCGTAAACTTGAATACTTTGGCGGATGATGCTCGGAGGCGCCATCGACTCACTGTGTCTTAGCCACCTGAACCGGCTTGGGTCGCGGCGTCGATGTCTTGTCCCCAAGCAATCTCTCAATCTCGGCGGTCATTTCGGTTTCGAGCTCATGATTGTCACCAACTGTGGCTGGGCCCGCATAGCCGGTGTGTATCGACTTCACCAACCCATCCTTAGCGACAAAGAATGTCGTCGGCCAGCAGTTCAGGTTCGCCACATCCGGAAACTTTTCGTTCAGCTGGTCGGGGGTTCCGGCGATTAATACCGGATAGGTGATGCCATACCGTTGAATGACAGCTCTAAGCCTGACGGGGTTCTGGAGTTGTGACGCCTCCTCAAAGCTCAACTCCACGATTTCCAGCCCACGGCTGTGATATTTGCGGTAGAGCTGCTCAAGGAATGGCGCTTCGTCCTGGCAGTTCGGGCACCAGCTTCCTCCGATTCCCACGATCAGGGCCTTATGTGCGAACTCAGAATCTGTGCTCGAAACCAGTTTGCCATTGAGATCGGGGAAGCGAAAGGCGAGAGGTTCGTCTGGGTGCTTCAGAGTCGTATGGTGCAGAGGATCGTCGGCGCTTTCGAGAGAAACCTTCCGAATTGGAGAGATACGTTGAGCTGCAAAAGTTTGGACTGCGCCGGCGTGCGCGGACGTCTCCACTCGCAAGGTCGTTCCGTCAGGCTGCGGCCGAAGCACCGCCCAGTTCGGTCCAGCCGCCGTGAAGTGGCTGACGATGAACGCCCCATCACTCCATACGCCGTAGAGGTTGCCAGTATCGCCATCAATGCGCTCGATTACCGCATCGATCGTTGCGCCCGTCTGCCGAACCCGCAGCTTCCAGGAGCGCTCGCCCTTAGTTCCGTTCTCCACTGCGACCTGCCATACGCCGCCAATTCGCGGCGGATTCGGATCGCCAGCCGGAAGCTTTCCATTCAATTGCGCTGTGATGGGGATACTGTGGCCACGCCCGCTGAAAGTTCCTTTGAGGATGCCGTCTTGTAAAGTGGCATCGAGCGTATTGGCGTAGTAGTTGAACTGGAGTACCAGATGTCCCGCAGAGTAACTGCCACTCGAAGCGGGAGATCTTTCCTTCCCGTTTATCAATGCGCCGCGCACATCGTCAGCGCTTCCAGAGATCTCGAGGTGAAAGGGAACATCGCGCCCATTGACCTGAGCCGCGCCAATCCATACACCTGCAGGCGAACTCTGGTCCGTTCCTTTGCTGGCGGTGCCCTGGGCCGGGACCTGTCCCGTGGAGATAGCCAGCAAGATGGCTCCGAAAGCCAATGGAAAGATCGTTCTTGCGCGTCGAATCATGATAATGAACCCTCTTTTCAGCGGAATGAGTCCGTGATGTTGGCAAATGCAGCACCCAGTCGGGTGCTCTCGATCTGCGATGGGGCCTATTTACTGAGACAGGAGCGAACGTGGCGTCAACAACAGGAGTTCGCCGGTGCATTGGAAAGCGCCGGACAACAAGTCATCCTGTGGAGCACGATCATGGTGTGAGCGTAGCACCGAGCACAGTTACTCTGCAAACCCGCACGCATTTCGGACATGCTGGCTGCAATACGTCGGCCGGGCGTTGGTATCAGCGGCCATGCCGACAAAGCACAGGGACTGAACGCACGACTCATCAGCGGGGCTCATCCCATGGAGCGCGCGTTGGCGGCGCAACCGGCAGACCCATTGCGTACCATGCGCCAAGCTCAAACTCGGATAGTGAAGCTGCTTTGGCCAGATCCGGCAACGGGCTCAAAACCAATTGGGACCCTTAATGGACCCTAATTCGGAAACCGCTAATCATGTAAGTAATTGATTCTAATGGTGGGCGCAGCAGGATTCGAACCTACGACTTCCACCGTGTGAAGGTGGCACTCTACCGCTGAGTTATGCGCCCCGGGGAGGGGTGAGGAACACAGCTAGATTATCACCTGCACGAACGCCTGCCAAACTATATCGCGGAAGCGGGTTCGTGCCGATGTGACGGCTTCAGCTTGGCATGGAACATGTTTAAGCATCTGTTTACAATCAGATGGACAGAAGTTCATGGTTTTCCGCGATCCAGCCTCGTTCCCAGAACACCTCTCCAGCCACGCATCAAGCGGCGGTGGAGAGGACGATCATGAGGCTTCTGCCGACCGGTTGGATGAAGATCTCGAAAGCTCCCCGGAAAGTGAATCTTTTCCGCAACCTGAGGACGGTTCTGGGGTTCGTAAGGGTATGGCAACCATTGCCCTTGACCGAGTTTTGGATCAGCCGCTCTTGAAGGGTGTCCGCACGGAAGGTGCAGCGAGTCTGCGAGTCGCTGACTGGAGCGCTCTCACCGATGCGGAGATCATGCTGCGGGTAAGCGAAGGGGATGATCAGGGCTTCAATTACCTGATCGAGAAGTACCGCAAGCCCATCGTTCACTTCATGTTCCGCATGGTGCATAACCAGGCCGTGGCCGAGGAACTGGCGCAGGAAGTTTTTTTGCGGGTCTACCGCTCGCGCCAGACCTATCGGGCTGAGGCGCGATTTACAACCTGGCTCTATCGGATTGCCACGAATCTCGGTGTCAACCATGCCAGAGACACCAAGCATGAGCGGGCGGCACAGAATGTGTATCTGGACCAGCCTGATCCGGAGACGGGAATGACGCCGGATGTAGCCGATTCCACGCCATCGGTCGAGCACGACCTGGTCCGCAATGAGCGGATGCGGGCCATTCGCCAGCATGTGATGGCGCTGCCGGAGCGGCAGCGGACGGCTGTGCTGATGCACAAGTATCAGGGGATGGACTATAAGCAAATCGGCGAAGTTTTGAAGTTGAGCGAGTCCGCCACGAAGTCATTGCTCTTTCGCGCGTATCAGACGCTGCGGGAGAGGCTGAAGGAATTTGTTTAAGAGTAATGAGGGAAATCATGATCTGCCGGAAAGTAAAAGCGAACCTTGCGAACCTGCTCCTCGATCCCGAGTCGGTTCCGGCTGATGTGCGCAACCATCTGGAGGACTGCGCGGCATGCAGCCAGGAGCTGGCATCGCTCGAAGCGACGATGAACCTGATGGATGAGTGGCAGGCGCCGGAGCCGTCACCGTATTTTGATTCGAAGCTGGCGGTGCGCTTGCGCGAGGAGCAGCGCGCCGAGCCTGCAGGCCTGGTTGAGCGCATGCGTGCGCGGTTGCTGTTTGGCAGCAATGTGCACCTGCGTCCCATCGCGGTGGGGGCGCTGGCGCTATTGATTATTATTGGCGGTGGAACGTATGCGGGATTGATGTCGTCGAATTCCACAGCCCCGGTAAAGACCTCGGCTACGGTTGAGGATTTGAAGTCGCTGGATGACAATGCACAGGTGTTTCAGCAGTTGAACTCTCTGGATCAGAACGATCAGGGCGATAGTGGTACTTCGTCCAACGATCTGTAAGGACGAGTAAGAGTATGAAGACTTGCGCAGAGGCGACGAGATTTCCAATAGGTAGCCCTGCCGTGTACAAATCAACCAATAAGCCTTGGAAACAGTTACGATGCGAGCACATGAACAGCAGAGGACGACGGACCGCAAGCAGCGGATGACCCGCACTCTTGTGTCTGTAGCCTGCGCGCTTGCAGTGGCACTTTCTCCTTACACAGCCTTTGGCGGGCAGCACGGCGGACAGCCGCATGCCCAGGCTCCGCACATCGCCGCGCCACATGCGGCCCCTCCGCCACGACAGCAGCCGCAGCCGCATCCGCAGTCCGTACCGCAGGGGCAGCCGCGTCCTCAGGCAGGGCAGCAAGCGCAGCACTATAACGCGCCGGAACACGGCAATGGGCAGCAATTCAACAATCGGCCCGGGCAGGCGGGACATCTGCCGGAGTGGTTGAATAATCACCAGAACATGACGCCCCAGCAGCGGGAGAATGCGTTGCGGCAGGAGCCCGGCTTCAACCGCTTGCCGCAGGACCAGCAGCAGCGGCTCGTTAACCGGATGCACGCGCTCGACAACGCTCCTCCGCAGCAGCGCCAGAGACTGCTGCAGCGGAACGAGATGTTCGAGCGCCTGAACCCGGAGCAGAAAGCTGGAGTGCGTGGGGCGTCGCAGGCTTTCCACCAGATGCCGGCTGACCGCCAGACCGAGATGCGGCGCGCCTTTCAGGACCTGCGCGGCGTCCCTCCGGATCAGCGGCAGTCGATCCTGAATTCTGCCCGTTTCCAGCAGCAGTTTTCGCCGCAGGAGCGGACCGTGCTGGGGAATCTGCTTTCCGTGGAGCCGTATCAGCAGCATTAAGGCCTGACAGCAGGACTGGGCGAGTTGCGCGGCTCAAAGCCCCTTAGTCAAACGGCTCGAGCTAACAGAGCCGATATCTCGTTGAATTTCTAAAAACCAAGCGGCCGGGTGCCCCAGGTCTCGATTTTGAGACCTGGGATTCGCAACCAACTGGTCAGCAGAACTGAAGGGTAGAAGCCCCGGGCTTCAGCCCGGGGAACACAAACCGGCTCGAAGAGCGTACCTCACTGCCGTAGGCCGGGGCGCAGTCCCAAGGACGAAGCGGCAATCGCCGGTCCAGAAACCCTCAAACATCACCCATTGCCCCATTAACCACGCTTCATCGCGAGCGTTCCCACCGAGTCTGGCGGCAGCTCGATCGCAACAGTGCGATCTTTCACCTGTACCTGCACCAGCTGAGGGTGTGGCAATTCATTCCGTATGAGAAGCGTGATGGCGTCGTCAGGATTGAGGAACGCCAGTGCATCGTCGCAGGTGCCCGTCGCTTCCAGACTTCTCGCTCCAGGGTCGACAAAGTGCGTCAGATGTTTCAGCAGGTAGTAGTCGTGATTGTAGTGAAAGGTCTTCGACGCGGCATCCACGCTCACAAGGGAGTTCTGCTGCCATCCCCATGTGCTCATGCCACCCTCGGCGGTCGAGATATTCCAGTACATGTAGCCGCACGCGCCGCTGCGGAAGTAGTGTTTCATCAACTGCCAGCAATAGCTGGTATAGCTCCAGCTGTTCGTGCCGTCGCCGCACTCCTGCTCGGACTGGTAGATCATCAACGCCGGGAACTCGCGGTGGATTGCCGGCAGCGCATTTTTTCCCGCCCACTGCACTCCCACGCCTTTGATGAAGTGCGCCGCATCCTTGTCGGCCATGACCGTCTCAACCAGCTTTGGATTGCCGCGCTCAAGCGTGCCAAGGAAAACATCAACATCGCGCTTCTGCATCTCCGGCCCCAGAGAGTGCAGGAACCGCGCCAGGCCCTCCGCCGTCCATGTGCAACTGGGGAAGTTCTGCGCGGAATTGAACTCATTCTGCGGCATGACCATACCGACGCGAATCCCTTCAGCTTGATAAGCGTCGATGAAGCGGCTGAAGTATCTCGCGTATGCGTCGAAGTAGCGCGGCTCTTGTATGAACATGTCCTCGCCTTCGTGACCGATCTGATCGGGATGAATGCCGTTCTCCTTCATTCCCGGATACGCTTTCGCCTCCGCATAGAAGTGATTTCGCTTCATCCAACTCGGAGGACTCCATGGTGAAGCCCACAACCGCAACTTCGGCTGATGGCGAAGCGCTGCATGAATGAATGGAATCAGCGTCTTCCTGTCATGGTCGATGCTGAAATGCTTCAGGTCGAAGTCGCCGTCTGTTTCGTCATAACTGTAAGCCTCAGTCGCAAAGTCGTTCGCGCCGATGGGCATGCGGCAATAGGTGAAGCGCGCTCCGGCTGTGGGATCAAATAGTTCGTGCAGAACGCTCTCCCGGTCGGCCTCGCTGAGTGCCTGGAGTGACGTCCAGCCCAGTTCGTTGAAGCAACCGCCGAACCCCTGCATCGGCTCGGCCGCGTTGCCCGTCTGTGTCGTCTGCGAGGGATCGACATTCAGGTTCAGCATCTCCCAGCTAAACGTCGGCTTAAACATCCGGCTGCTTTGCCAGGCACTCGCCTCCGTTGTGGTTATAAATGTGAGTTGGTCGTCCTGCAGCGGCTCGGGTGCAGGCAACTGTGCTCCTGCAGCTTGCGTAAATCGCGCAAGCCCCAAGCCCGCTGCCATCCGGGCGCAACCCTTGATCGCCTGGCGTCGGTTCCAAAGTTTTCTTTCCATCTGCACTCCGATGTTGTCCAAATTACGATGCCATCATATTCACACAGTGCCAAGTCTGGTTTCACACAGTGCCAAGTCTGGTGCGTCCAGGGCGTGTCAAGCCCCTGAACCGCAAAATAATCCGTAAATCAAAGAAAATAAAAGATATGTGCGAGGGGCAATTTGCCGGTTATTTTCAAGAAATTTGCTATCCTGAAATTAAGGGATATTTTTGTCTGAATGGGCACCCCAAATGGGTGCCCATTCTCTTTCAAGAAGCTGCAACTGCTTTATTTGCATTAATTTAGCAGATTCTTTATCTAAAAATGCACATAAGCCTAGGTAAATGAGCAATTTAGCCGGAAATCAGGGTGGGGGGAGGGGGACAAAGAATCATCGATAGAATCAGGAGCGTGACCCGGACAGACTTCACCATCCCGCAGCGAATCGCCCTGGCCATCATCCCGCGCCTCACCGCCGCGATTCTGGCTGCCATCGGCTCCACGCTGCGTTTCGAGGTCATCGCAGAAGAAGGGGCTATCCCGGCCACGCCCCCGGCCAAGGGGATCTTCTGCTTCTGGCACCAGTGCACGCTGCCCTGCGGATGGTACTTCCGCAAGTTTCGCTGCTCCATCCTCATCAGCCGCAGCTTCGACGGCGAGCTGATCGCCCGAACCCTCGGACTGCTCGGCTTCGACAGCGTCCGCGGCTCCAGCTCCCGCGGCGGCGCAGCCGGACTGCTAACTCTCCAAGCAGTCCTGAAGTCGGGATTCCCCGTAGTTTTCACTGCCGACGGCCCCCGAGGTCCCATCTACCAGACCAAAATGGGCCCGGTAAAGCTGGCGCAGATGACGCAGGCGGAAATCGGCAGCTTCTATCTGCTTCCCCAGCGAGCCTGGACGCTGAACTCGTGGGACCGCTTCCTGATACCGAAACCGTTCTCGAAGCTCATCGTAAGCTGGTCGCGTTCTGTAACCCCGCCGCCAGCCGACGCCGATGCTACAACCCTCGAAGCCAAACGCCAGGAACTGAACGAAGCCATAGAACGAGCCCGACAGAACGCGGAGCAGCACAGGCGCAGATAAAATCAAGAGAGTGCAAGTCTCCGATTTCAACTTCCACCTCCCTGAATCACAAATAGCTCAGAAACCGCTGGAAGACCGAGCGGGAGCGCGCATGCTCATGCTCAACCGGCAAACAGGAGAATACGAAGACCACCACTTCCGTGAATTCGCTGACATGCTTCGCGAAGGCGACGTGCTGGTGCTGAACAACAGCCGAGTCATCCCAGCGCGCCTCTTCGCGCACCGCGCCGGACTGCACACGCAGGAAGGCCACGAGACAACCGGACGCATCCAGGTACTTCTGACCGAGCAGATCGGCGAATGGGAATGGAAAGTCCTCGCGCGCCCCGGACGGAAAGTGCTGACAGGAGAAAAGCTCACCTTCGGCGACAACGCCCTGCATGCGGAAGTCACGGCCCACGGAGAATTTGGCGAACGCACGCTGCGCTTTGAGCCAATTGCAGATTTTTATGCCGCTCTCGACCAGCTGGGCCATGTGCCGCTGCCGCCCTACATTCACCGTGAGGACGAAGCCACCGACCGCGACCGCTACCAGACGGTCTACGCGGCGTCGCGCGGATCGGTCGCCGCACCGACCGCAGGACTGCACTTTACGCCGGAAATCCTGCAAAAAATCAGCGAAAAAGGCATCCAAATCGAGTATGTAACACTGCACGTAGGACTGGGAACCTTCCAGCCAGTGCGCGTCGACAAGGTCGAAGACATTCACCTGCACACCGAGCGCTACACACTACCCGAATCCACATCTGAAGCCGTCAACACAGCCAGGCACGAAGGCCGCAGAGTCATCGCTGCAGGAACAACGACAGTCCGCACACTGGAACACTGCGCAAGCATCGCACGCAACGGAAGGCTCGAACCGCATTCCGGAGCAACCAGCATCTTCATCTCACCCGGATACAAGTTCCAGATTGTCGAAGCCCTGCTGACCAACTTCCATCTGCCGCAATCGACGCTGCTGATGCTGGTCAGCGCCTTAGGAGGGCGCGAGCACGTACTGAGTGCCTACAAACACGCTGTCGAAGCAGGCTACCGCTTCTTCTCCTATGGAGACTGCATGTTCCTGTCGTAAGCGCCGCGGCACTGAAAAGAATTAGACTCGAATTCGATGCCTTCTGCCGATAAAAAGCCAGTCTTTCTGCTCGATTCAATGTCCTTCATCTTCCGCGCCTACCACGCGATGCAGCGGCAGCGGCCCATGTCCACGCGCAACGGTGTGCCGACGGCGGCAACGTATGTCTTCGTTAACATGATCAACAAGCTGCGCCGCGACTTCCAGCCGGAATACTTCGCCGCGGTCTTCGACATCAGCGGACAGGTCTTCCGCGATGAACGCGCCCGCACGATGATTTTGCGGAAGTTCAATGTGAAGACGCAGACCTTCGACGAGGTGGATTACGGAGGCTACAAAGCCAACCGCACCGAGATGCCTCCCGATCTCACGCAGCAGTTGCCCTACATTCGCCGCGCACTCGAAGCCTTTCAGATCCCCATCCTGCAAGCTGAAGGATTCGAAGCCGACGACGTCATTGGTACTTTATCGAAGAAGGCTGCAGAAGAAGGCCACCCAGTCTATATCGTCTCGAACGACAAAGACATGCTGCAGTTGGTCAACGATCAGGTGAAGGTGCTGAACCCGGTCAAAGACAACCTGATTCTCGACCGCGCAAAGGTAGAAGAGACGCTCGGAGTACCGCCGGAGAAAGTCATCGACGTAATGGCATTGCGCGGAGACTCCATCGACAACATTCCCGGCGCGCCTGGAATCGGCGACAAGGGCTCCGTCGAACTCATCCAGCAATTTGGAAGTTTGGACTCACTGCTTGATCGCGCAACAGAAGTGAAGCGCAAGACCTATCGCGAATCGCTGGAGAACAACCGCGACACGATTCTCCTCAGCAAAGAGTTGGTGACCATTCATTGCGAAGTTCCTCTGGAACTGGACTTGAAGGCAATGCAGACGCAGCCGCCGGATGTGGAAGCCTGCCGGCAACTCTTCACCGAACTTGAATTCACCACGTTATTGAAGGAACTCGCCCCGGCTGAATTGAAACATCCTGTTGAATACACACTTGATCCTTCGACGGAGCAGATTGCAGGATTCATCGCGAAAGCGCGTCAAGATGGCTTTGCGTTCGCGCTGCCTGCGTCTGAGTTGGAAACCGTCGTCGAACAGATAAGCGAACAGGAAGCCGAAACGATCGAAGAAAGAGAACCGGAACTAAAGACGATGTCGCTTCTGGATCTGCTTGAGGCGGCAGAGCAACCGACTCCCGAAAAACAAGGGTTTCGAATCGCAGTCGCTGCAAGCTCCGCACAGGCGCTGCTGGTCCCGCTGGAAGCCGCGAAGCCATTGCTGGAAGATGAGACGACACCCAAACAGGTGCACGACCTGAAGGGTGCGTTGCGAGTACTCGAACATCATGGTGTGCAGCTCAAGAACACCCCAGACGACCTGATGCTGTATTCGTATCTCATCAATCCCACGCAAGCCTCGCATCGGCTGAGCGATGTGGCAGCACGCTTCAGTAACCATCCATTGAGAGAGACTGGAGACAAGCAGCTGGCGGAGGCCGTGCATGCAGTACAGACACTCACTCCAGTGCTCCGCAGCGAAGCGGATGATCTGGAAACGCGCAGCGTCTACGAAACCATTGATCTTCCATTGGTACCCATTTTGCTGCGGATGGAAGAAGTCGGCGTCCGGATCGATCTCGGTGTGCTGCAGCGAATGGGCGAAAGGCTTTCAACAGAGATTCATCGTGTAGGCGAAGAGATCTATGAGCGCTCTGAGCATCGGTTCAATATCAATTCACCGAAGCAACTCGGCGACGTGCTCTTTCACAAGATGAATCTGCCGAAGCCACTCAAGTATGGCAAAGGCAAAGTTGTTTCGACAGCGCAGGATGTACTCGAAGAGCTTGCCGAGCATAACGAAGTTCCGAGGCTGGTGCTCGAATACCGGCAGCTTGCCAAGCTGAAGTCGAACTATGTGGATTCGCTGCCGCTGCTAGCCGACCGCGATGGTCGCGTGCACACCACGTTCAATCAAGTGGGCACAGCGACAGGTAGACTGTCTTCGACCAATCCTAATCTGCAGAACATTCCCATCCGCACCGAATTAGGGCGCGAGATCCGCGCCGCTTTCATCGCAGCGTCGGGACGCATGCTCTTTTCCGCCGACTACTCACAGATCGAACTGCGATTGATGGCGCACTTTTCCGATGATCCTTTGCTGGTGCAGGCTTATCAGACTGGGCAGGACATTCATACTCTGACTGCCTCAGAAGTATTTGGCGTACCTGTGGACAAGATGAGCAAAGAAACGCGCAACCGGGCGAAGGCTGTCAACTTCGGCATCGTTTATGGTATTTCACCTTTTGGCTTGGCGCAGCAGCTCGGGATCGATCAGCATGAGGCGAGACTTTACATCGATACATACTTTGCGCGCTATCAAGGTGTGCGTGTCTACATTGACCGCCTGCTTGATGAAGTGCGGCGTGAGCAGCGGGTGAAAACTCTCTTCGGGCGTGTACGGCCTATTCCGGATATTCAGAGCCGCAATGCGAACCTGAGGGGGTTCGCTGAGCGTACTGCTGTGAACACGCCCCTGCAGGGAACGGCAGCGGACCTGATCAAGCTCGCGATGATCCGGATCGACCGCAGGCTTGCAGACGAGAACCTGAAATCAGTGATGACACTGCAGGTCCATGACGAATTGCTCTTCGATGTTCCTGAAGATGAGGCCGAGCAGGTGCAGGCACTGGTCAAGCATGAGATGGAGCATGTGATCGAGTTGAAAGTGCCCATTGTTGCTGACTGCGGAATCGGAGCGAACTGGCGAGACCTTAAGTAGCCTGCCTAATGAGAAAAGCGAAAGATCTGCTTTTTCTTTGTTCTCAAAGATTGCAAATATCGGGATGAATGTCTACGCGCCAATCGCTTCACGGATCGCGCCTGCTATGCGGTCGGCATGACGCCGCATGGTTTCTTCTGATTCGGCTTCGATCATGACGCGGGCCAGCGCTTCGGTCCCAGAATAGCGCACGACAACGCGGCCATTTTCGGCTAGGTCAGTTTCAGCGTCGTGAATTGTGCTTGTAACAGTTTCAATTTGCTCAAGTGGTTTCTTCTCTTTCACTCGGACATTTACGATGACCTGCGGAAAGACTTTCAGGTCCGCCACAAGTTCATGGAGCGGCTTGCCGGAGCGGCGAACGATGTCGAGAACGACGAGTGCGGTCAGCAGACCGTCTCCGGTGGTCGCAAGGTGCGGAAAGAGGAGATGGCCAGACTGCTCACCGCCGAGCGTTGCGTTTTCCCGCTGCATGCGCTCCAACACATACTTATCGCCGACCGGCGCACGCAGCATTCGAATGCCGTCGTTGCGCAGCGCTGCTTCAAGCCCCATGTTGGACATGGTAGTGGCCACGACCAGGCCGCCGTTAAGCAGGCCTCGCGAAAACAGATCGCGCGCGGCTAGTAGAAGCACTGCATCTCCGTTGATGACCTTACCGTTGGAGTCGGCAAACAGAGCGCGGTCGGCATCGCCGTCGAAGGTCACACCGATATTTGCATGGAGCGAAGTGGTTTCGGCTGCGACAATCTCAGGATGCAGTGCACCACAATTCGCGTTGATGTTACGGCCGTCAGGTGAGATGTGAGTGAGATCAATTCTGCCGCCCATCCGACCAAAGAGCTCGGGTGCTATTGCGGATGCTGCACCGTTGGCGCAATCAAGGACGAGATGCAAGCCATCCAGTTTGAGATCCGGGACAGCCGCTCGCAGGAAATCCTCGTAGTCAATGCGGAATTGAGCGTTGACAGGCGGCGCAGTAAGCGCAGAAACATCTGGCGCAGGCACGCTTTCCAGTTGCCGAAATATTTCTTCTTCAATACTCAGTTCCGTGTCATCTGGAAGTTTGTAGCCGTTACCGCCAAAGACCTTGATGCCATTATCCTGCCAGGGATTATGGGAAGCAGAGATTACGATGCCCGCGTCGAAGCCATGCTTTCGCGCCAGGTACGCAATTGCCGGGGTAGTGATGACGCCGGCGCTCTCAACACTCGCCCCGCCATTGGTGATTCCGGTATTGAGGACAGCGACGATCCAGTTGCTCGATTCGCGAGTATCCATGCCCAGAAGAAGGCGCGGATGGCTGTTGGCTGCTTTCACACGATGCGCGAGGGCAAGGCCAACTGCGTAAATGGCCTTAGGGTCGAGTGGTGATTGACCGGCAACGCCGCGAATCCCATCGGTGCCAAAAAGTTTTCTCATGAGTTTTCAGTAGTGCTTTCAGAAATGATTTCCATGACGCGGCTTTCGACCCTTCCTTGAGCGAGGCGCGTTATCATGCGTTGGTTTGGCGTCAGATCAGCTGCGTTTTTGACGAGCGTTCCCGTTTCGTCAAACACAAGCGCGTATCCGCGGTTCAAGACAGCGAGAGGGGAAAGAGCTTGCAATTGCCGTATCAGGCTTTGCAGATGCACGGAATGGCTGTGCATCTTGCTTCGCTGCAAATGAACGAGACGACTTTCAACGCCTGTTAACCGTTCACGTAATAGTTGCACGCGATGCGTGGCATCCTGCCGCCGAAGCCTCGATGTGAGCAGATGCAATTGCTCCGAAACGCTGCGATTCACGATATTCCATGCCGCTTCCATACGGAAGCGCATTTCGTCCACACGTTGTTGACGCCGCGCGAAACTCTCGCGCAGCGTGGCGAACGCCGTATCGACACCGAGCCGCGCAAAATTGTCACGCGCCTGCATCAGGCGATAACGGCAGGCTCGATGGAGCCGCTGAGTCAGTTGCTCAACCTGCTCCTCAACATTGTGCAATGCGCCGGTGATGATCTCGGCTGCCGCGGATGGAGTGGGAGCACGGAGATCTGCGACAAAATCGGCAATGGTGAAATCCGTTTCGTGGCCGACAGCGGAAACAACCGGCAGGGTTGATTCCGCGATAGCACGGGCCAGCAGTTCGGAATTGAATGGAGCGAGGTCTTCGAGTGATCCTCCTCCGCGCGCAACCACGATCACGTCGACGGCACGCTTGCGATTGAAGAAGTCAATGCCTGCGGCGACTTCGGCAGCGGCAGTTTCTCCTTGTACTAATGCCGGATAAAGCAAAACATCGAGCGCAGCATGACGACGGCCTGCTACATTCAAGAAATCGCGAATGACGGCGCCAGTCGGAGAGGTGATGATCCCCACGCAGCAGGGGAAGGCGGGCAAAGGTTTCTTCCGGCCCTGCTCGAAAAGACCCTCCTGCCGCAGTCGCGCTTTCAGCTGTTCAAAAGCAATTTGCAGAGAGCCCGCGCCGACCGGCTCCATGAATTCGGCGATGACCTGCATCTGGCCGCGCTGTTCGTAGACTGAGACTTTTCCGCGCACGATGACATGCAGACCGTCTTCCGGGCGAAAACGGAGAAGCGATGCTTGTCTCCGGAAGAGCACCGCCGGAAGCTGCGCGTCACCGTCTTTCAGCGTGAAATAAATATGACCAGATGGTGCAGGACGCAGATTGGAGATTTCACCCTCGACCCACAAGTCGGCATATTCGCGCTCAATATGGGCGCGCACCTCTCCAACGAGTTCAGCAACCTTCCAGATGCGTCGCGTTTCCGTTTTCTGGGTGTCAAAAGCGAAGCCCAGTTGCGGACCGGATTCTGATGCCGTGTCATTCACAAAATATTAGTCTATCGCCGAAACCGCGAAAGCAGGTAGAAGACAAGGGACAGCACAATGCTCAGCAGAATAGAACTGGCCAGCGGGAAATAAACGGACGCATTCTTGCCGCGCCAGGCAAAATCTCCTGGCAGCCTCCCAAAAGGGATGCCGGTTTTACCCAGGAGCAGAATCAGGCCGCCAAGAAGGAGAAACAACAGCCCAAGGCCGACCAGCATGCGGCCAAAATCATTCATGCCGTCAGTGTAGAACAGCACAGCGATCATTGACGCGGAGCCTTGATTCCTGCTCTTCTAAGCGCACAGAAAGAGAGATGGAAAGCGTGCAAATTCTGACCTTAATTGGCGGCATTGCGTGTTTGTTCTTTGCGCTGCTTGACGCATTTCAAACCGTGATTCTGCCGCGGCGTGCAACAGGAAGGTTTCGCATCACGCGCATCTTCTATATCGTCACCTGGGCGCCATGGTCGTGGCTTTCCAGCAGAATAAAAAACGAACGTAAGCGCGAGACGATGCTGAGCGTTTATGGGCCCCTTTCACTCGTACTCCTGATTGCCATCTGGGCCAGCGCGCTTGTCATTGGTTTTGCACTGATTTACTACTCTCTTGGCTCGCCATTTGTTGATCCTCTGGGACGCACCGTAGGCCTGCGTTCCGATGTATATGTGAGCGGAACGACGCTCTTTACGCTGGGCCTGGGCGACGTGGTCCCGCGTCAGTATACGATTCGCGATCTTGTCATTCTGGAAGCAGGAATGGGGCTGGGCTTTGTAGCCATGGTCATCGGCTATTTTCCAGTGCTCTACGGAGCCTTTTCGCGGCGTGAAGTCAGTATTTCCTTGCTCGACGCACGAGCGGGCTCGCCGCCTACGGCGGTCGAGCTTTTGCAACGTCATTCTTTTGAAGGAGGCAATGCCGCTTTAATCGTGTTGCTGGAAGAGTGGGAGCGCTGGTCGGCAGAACTACTGGAAAGCCATATTTCCTATCCGCTGCTCTGTTACTTCCGCTCACAACACACGCACCAGAGCTGGCTGGGCGCGCTTACTGCCATTCTCGACACCTGTGCACTACTGATCTCCGGTGTACAGGAGCATCCCGCCCGGCAGGCGCAGCTTACGTTTGCTATGGCACGGCATGCGCTAGTGGATCTGGCGCAGGTCTTTTCCCTCACGCCGGTCAACGATATGCGCGACCGTTTGCCGGAAGAACAGTTTCGCGTGGTGTATGACAAGATGTGCCAGTCTGGTGTGCGGCTCTGCCGCGATGCGCACTCATCGGCGCGTCTGCTGCAGATGCGGCAGCTCTACGAAGGGTATGCGAAGTCGCTAAGCCGCCATCTTTGCATGTCTCTTCCACCCTGGGTGGCTGAACACCCGCACAAGGACAACTGGCTTTCCGTTGCTCGCCTTCGAGCAGAAGCGGAAGCGAGCGCTCCGGCGGAAAATGTGCCTGATGATGCGCGCAAACTGCTCTTCGACGAAGAGCATCATGTGTTTTAGTGGGGGAGTGAGGGACTAATTCAGACTGCGCGTTGAGTTTTGTGGACGCGCAGCTCCAAGCCACGCTCGAAAGGGATCAGATTTGACGCCTGTGGTTGTTCCACAGATGACGCGTGAGAGCGAATCGCGGAGCGGCACAACGACCGGAACCACAAAAAGCAGGCAAAATACAAACTACCGATGGATGAGAGAATCAGCAGCATCACAGAACTCCGTCGGAAAAATGAAACAAGTACAGCTAAACTTTCATTTATTCCGCCCAAAATACTAATGCATTGTTTAGATGCTTGACCAGAGTTTTTGGGGGAGTAACTGCTAATTCGTGAAGAAAAAGGAAATATTCAGGATCGAGATGGGAAAAGCCGGGGCAAAAGCCACCGGCTTTTCCATCTTAGTACGCGAAATCAGGCTGTCACAGGCTCCAGCAATCGGGCCCACCGGCGCTCGGGGCGTTCAGTATAGGCCTTCTTGTGATAGGCATAGCCAGTAATCAGCGGCAGGGCGAGGGTGGCCTCGCTATACACCATCTGCTCAAAGGTAGTGTCGACCTTGCCCCAAGAGCTGGCTTCCTTCAATGTGCTGGAAGAAAGGGCGCCATCGCGAACATCGGCGACCGTGATCTGGATCGCGTATTTGTGCATCGGCGCCTCAACCCCGAGGATATCGGCCGCGACCACGATGTCCTGCGCGAAGTTCTTAGGCACGCCGCCACCGATCATCAGCAGGCCCGTGGTCGGGTTGGCGATCTTGAGCTGCGTGATTTCGTAAAAGTCCTTGGCCGAGTCGAGCGAAACCTTGGGCTTGTCCTGTCGCTTGTGCTGATGCGCGACGAAGCCGAATCCAGCCGAGCAATCGCTGAAAGCCGGGCAGAAGATGGGCACATCTTTCTGGTAGGCGGCGAAAACGATGGTGTCTACTCCGCCCTTTTCCGGAGTTTTGCCGTTCGCTTCTAGATAGGCGCCCATGGCGCGGATGAACTCACGCGAGCTGTAAGGGCGCGGATCGAGAGAATCAGCGATCTTTTCGGTCGTTGCGTCGCAGATGCGCAGCTCTTCCTCGTCGATGAGGGTGTCATAGATGCGATCGATCATCAAGTCACGGAGCATGCCGTCTTCGGTGCCTTGCTTGAGGATGTCGTCGGCGATCCAGTGCTTGAAGCCGAGTCCTTCGAAGAAGTCCTGATCGACGATGTTCGCGCCGGTCGAAACCACGGCGTCGACCATGTTGTTGCGAATCAGATCGATGAAAATCTGCTTCAAGCCGGCGCTGATCAGCGAGCCGGCGAGGCAGAGGATCACACCACAATCCTTATCGTGCAGCATGCGTTCATAGATCGTAGCTGCCCGGTGGAGATCACGAGAGCTAAAGGCCATGTGCTCCATGGCGTCTACCAGAGCGACGACGTCGTGCTGCTTGATGTCGATGTGCTGGATAGGGTTGATGAGAAGTTCCTGTTTCGTAGGCATAGCCATCCCAGAATATCAACAAAAACCGCGTCATTACAGGCGGTTTGTGTTAAATTCCAGCGATCTCGAAGGCGAATTGAAGGCGAAGAAATCGCACGATGCTATCGTCGCCCCTCGCGCTTCTGCGCCACTACGAGGCCTCGCGGCGTGGGCAGCAACACTACAGAAAGCAGCCCTTCCGATTCCAACCGAAGCGCGGCTTCACGAACCACTTCGAGGTGGGAACTGGCATCGTGCAGCAGGATAAGGCCCTGCGGGTTGATCTGCGGGAGAAAGCGCCGTACCTCTGGCTCGCGAATGGGCATGTCGCTGTCGCTGAACAGAATATCGATCGTGCCGTCGATGCGCATTTCCAGGCTGGATTCATTTCGTAATTCAATCCACTCGGAAAGCCCCGAAGCGGCTATTTTCTCTTGCGCCTTGGCAAAGACCACGGGGTCAAGCTCACAGCTGATGATCTTGCCGAAGCCGTTCCGCTTCAGCCCTTCGGCGATCCACAAAGTGCTGACGCCCAGGAACGCTCCAGTTTCGACGACTAGTTTCGGCTTGACCGTGGTGACCAGAGTGAGGAGAAATTCCAGGACCTCTGCTTCTGCTGTCATTGAGTCGTACATGCTCCAGCGTTCCGGGTGCGGACACTCTGGCGTAGCGCGATGATATTCAGGCAGAAGCGCGCCTGCTGCGCGTTCTGCCTGCATCATGACCTTGTGTTCCTGCTTCAGTTTCTTTTTGCGAAAAAGCATTTCATTTCGATGATAAATGCCGGCTTCTGGACAGGCTTGTCTGACTCGCTATCCGGGGATTCGGCCTTGCGGCACGGAGTGATTTACAGTGCGGTCTTGTGCCCGTTTTATACTCGCCTGTGATGAACATGAATTTTTCCGCACCGTTGCGCCGTGTTGCTGTCGCTGCGCTTTTGCCTTTACTTGCTGTGCCGCCGTCATTCGGATGGGGCAGCGTTGGGCACAGCATGATTAACAAGCTCGCCGCTGAAAGTCTCCCTGCTGACATACCCGCCTTCATGCATACGCAGGCCGCGATTGACGAAATCGAGTATCTAGGGCCGGAGCCGGATCGCTGGCGTTCGCTTGCCGAGCCGGAATTGAATGCAGTACAGGCGCCCGACCACTTCATGGATCTTGAATTGGCGGATGTGATCCAGCCTCTGCCGCGTCGGCGCTACGAGTTTAACGCCGCAGCCTACGCCGCAAGCCTCACTCACCCGGCACAAGCGCGCGATCTTCAGCCAGAGCACATTGGATTTCAGCCATACATCACCAACGAGGTGTGGGAGCGGCTGAAGTCGGCGATGCGCGACTACCGCGATCTTAGCGCGAAGCACCAAGACACGAAGCCCGTGGAAGCGGCCATTTTGTTTTACGCCGGGTGGCTTGGACACTATGTCGGCGATGGGTCACAGCCGCTGCATACAACCGTGAACTATAACGGCTGGGCAAACAAAGAAAATCCCAATGGCTATACGACTGACCACAAGATCCATTCGCAGTTTGAGACTGCGTACGTTGCCGCCAACATCAAGGAATCTGACGTGAAGCCGTTGGTGTCTTCAGTGCATCCGGTGGGAGATGAATTCGACGACTACATGGCCTATCTGCGTCATTCGAACTCGCTGGTCGAGCGCGTCTATCAACTGGACAAGGCGCACGGATTTGAAGGCGCAGGCACGCCGGAAGCGAAGCAGTTTACTGCGGAGCGTCTGGCCGCGGGCGCGAGCATGCTGCGTGATCTGATCTACAGCGCGTGGCTGGAGAGCGCAAAGCCAGTTCCGGAGCGGCACTACGACTGATCGGGCCTCTACGCCTAAGAGTGCCCGGCAAAGCCATCCAGCACATACATGTCATGAGCGGCGAGAAGCTGCTTCTTTCTGAGCGCGCCGAGGACCTGTTCGACCGACCAATCAAAACCCGACGTGCTGTCGACAATGAGATCGGCATACTGTGCGGATGGCCGCACGAATTCTTCCGCCATCGGGCGAACAGTCTCTGCATAGTGTTTTGCGACAGACTCCGGGGTTCGTCCACGGTCCTGCACATCACGCGCAAGGCGGCGCTGGTAGCAAATCTCATCCGGGGTATCGACGTAGACGCTGAGATCATAGAGTTGCCGTAGCGCCTCATAGTGCAGAGCGAGAATTCCGTCGACAACCAGGAAATGTGGCTCATAGACGGGTACGAATGCTCCGGCAATGCGTGTGTACGCGGCGAAATCATATTGCGGGAGGGCAATGCTGTGTCCTGACGCAAGCTGGTGGACATGTTCGACGAGCAGGTCGGACTCAAGCGCATCGGGATGGTCGAAGTTTTCGCTAGAGCGCTCGTCGCGGGACAAGTGGCTCAGGTCGCGGTAGTAGTGATCGAGATGAAAATGAGTGCCCTCCAACTCACGGGCCAGTTCCTCGGCCAGGGATGTTTTTCCGGAGCCGGAACAACCGGCGATGCCTATGATGACTGGTCCTTGATTCGTATCGTTCATTCGTGCGCGGATTCCTTTTGAATCGCCGGTACTAGAGCGGCGAGCAACTGCGTGAAACGGGCCGCCACACGGCGTCCCGTTTCCATCACTTCTTCATGACTGAGGGGTTCGGGTTGAATGCCCGCGGCTAGGTTCGTTACACAGGAGATGCCGAGCACCTCAATACCCATATGTCGCGCAACGATGACTTCCTGCACCGTCGACATGCCAACCAGATCGGCGCCGAGCGTGTGAAAAGCGCGAATCTCGGCAGGCGTCTCAAAGCTGGGTCCGAGTACGCAGAGATAAACCCCTTCGGTCAGAGAGAACCCGATGTACTTAGCCGCTGCCGTTGCCAGTCGGCGAAGACGCTTTGAGTAAGCCTCGGTCATATCGAAGAAGCGCGGGCCAAAGCGCTCGTCGTTCGCTCCAGCCACCGGGTTGCGGCTCGTAAAGTTGATGTGATCGGAGAGAAGCACCAGATCTCCCTGCTGCAAACCGGGACGGATGCCGCCTGCAGCGTTGGTCACGATCAGCGTTTTGATGCCGAGCAGTCCCAGCACGCGGATCGGAAAGGTGACTTCCTGTGGTGTGTAGCCTTCGTAAGCGTGGACGCGTCCCTGCATCACGGCAACGGGGACGCCGTCGAGTGTGCCGATAACCAGCCGTCCGCTGTGGCCGGGGACAGTGGATTTCGGGAACTGCGGAATATCGGCAAAAGGGACGGCTACCGCGTCTGTGATGTTGTCGGCGAAAGTGCCGAGCCCGGACCCCAGCACGATTCCGATAGAAGGAGGTAGGGAAGTGCGGGCGCGAATATAGGCGACGGCCGAGGTAGCTTGTTCAAACAAAGAAATGTCGTTGCTCACGTCTACTTATGTTTTATCGCATCAGGATGCCAACAATCGAGGCGGACATCAGATTTGCCATTGTTCCTGCGAGCATGGCGCGAAGTCCCAGCTTCGCCAGATCATTGCGGCGGTTGGGGGCGAGCGCGCCAATGCCGCCGATCTGGATGCCGATCGAACTCAGATTGGCAAAGCCGCAAAGTGCAAACGTCGCAATGGTGAAAGAGCGGAAGTCCATCATCGCTTTCTGCGTGCCCAGCAGAGAATAGGCCACGACCTCATTGAGCACCATACGTGTTCCGAGGAGATTGCCGACAATTCTCACGTCGTGCCAGGGAACGCCGATCAGCCATGCAATCGGCGCGAAGAGCACTCCAAGAATGACATCTAATTTCGACGGGAAGGGGATATGGTGCGGACTGAGCCAGTTGTGTATGCCGCCGAGGATGCCATTGCAGAGTGCAATCAAGGCCAGGAACGAGATAAGCATGATGGCGACATTGAAGGCAAGGCGGCCTCCGTCAATCGTTCCCCGGGCAATTGCGCCGAGCAGATTTTCATCTTTGTGTTCTGCATCTTTTGGTATGTGCACAACTCCTTCGGTCGCAGGCGTTTCGGTTTCAGGCACGAGCATCTTTGAGATTAGAACCGTGCCCGGGGCTGTCATGATGACAGCGGCCAGCAAATGTTGTGCCTCGATACCGTACAAAATATAGGCGGCCATAATGCCGCCGGAGACGTGCGCCATGCCGCTGGTCATGATGGTCATCAGCTCGGATCGGGTCGCATCGGGCAAAAAGGGACGGATGGTCAGCGGAGCTTCAGTCTGTCCCATAAAAATGCTGGCGGCAACGTTTAGGCTCTCCGCACCGCTTATCCGCAAGGTCAGCTGCATAAGCCGGGCAAAGAGGCGGATGAGCAACTGCATAATGCCGAGGTGATACAGCACTGCAAAGAATGCCGAAATAAAGATGATGGTTGGCAGTACTTGGAACGCAAAAATACTGCCGAAGGTGGAGTGCTGCTTACCCAACTCGCCAAAGTCAAAGGCTGAGCCGACAAACGCGTAGGATAATAGCCTGGTAACCGCGTCTCCCGCAACTGCGAGAACTTTTTGCCCCCAGGAAAAATCAAGCACAATGAACGCGAATAAGATCTGAAGCCCGAGACCCCAGATGACCGTGCGCCAGCGGATGGCACGGCGGTTGGTGGAGAAAATCCACGCAAGTGCAATCATCGTTAGCAGCCCAAGAACCCCTGTAAATCGCCCCAAATCGTTCTCCTGTTTCTACATCCTATGGGCGATGTGCGATTCGAGATACTGTTTTTTGTTTTCCGCCGTAATGATTTCCTGAATCAGCGGATCAGCAGGTGCGGGTTCATCGGCAATGACCAGGGCCTGTCGCAGCAGTGTTTCCGGCTCGGCGAAGCGCGATGCATCGTCAGCAAAGAGCGTGCACAACGGCTTTCCTGCCTCGACTTTATTGCCTAGCTTGACATGCACCTCCAGGCCGGCGTGCGCCGAGACAGGCTCGCCAGCGCGCTCGCGCCCTGCTCCAAGGCGTTGTACCGCCCATCCAACCTGCGTGCAATTCACTTGCGCCAGATAACCCGATCGCTCGGCCACGAAATCTTTACGAGCGCCGGGCCGATGGAATTTTTCCGGGTCGGTGAATATCGCCGCATCGCCGCTCTGCGCCTTCACCATCTCCGTGAAGATCTTGAGCGCGCGGCCAGATTCGAGAATCTGTTCCGCGCGGCCGCGGCCTTCCTCGGCGGTGTCAGAGGCACCGCCGAGGAAGATCATCCATCCCGCAAGCACTAGCGAGAGCTCGCGCAAATCTTCGTTCAGGGGATGGCGCTTGCCTGCGAGTAGGTCGAGGGACTCTTGTATCTCGACCCAGTTACCGGCAAAGCGCCCCAGAGGCTGATTCATGTTAGTGAGCAGCGCCGCGGTGCGCGTTCCGGCCCGCTCCCCGGTTTCCACCATTAGGGAGCCTAGGAACAGCGCATCCTGCTTGTGTCGGAGAAATGCGCCGGAGCCAGTCTTCACATCGAGAACCAGACCGTTCAGTCCGGCGGCAAGCTTCTTACTCATGATGGAAGCGCATATGAGGTAGGGGCTTTCCACAGTAGCAGTGCGATCACGTAATGCGTAAAGAACACGGTCAGCGGGAACGAGGCGGTTGGTTTGACCCACAATACTCGCGCCGCACTCCGAGATAACCTGCTGCATTTCCGCCAAAGTCAGATGAGTGCGGTAGCCAGGGATGCTTTCCAGCTTATCAAGCGTGCCGCCTGTGTGGCCCAATGCCCGCCCGCTGATCATGGGAACAACCAGTCCCGCGGCGGCTGCAATTGGGGCAATCAGGAACGATGTCTTATCGCCCACGCCGCCGGTCGAATGCTTGTCTACGGCAAAGCGTTTCAGTGGAGAGGGATCAAAAACCTCCCCAGAAAGCCTCATCGCAGTCGTCAGCGCGTCGACTTCGGCGAGACTCAGTCCACGCAGGAAGGCGGCCATCAGCCATGCAGACAGCTGCTCTTCCGGAATCGTTTCAGTCGCGGCGCCTCGGACCAGAAACTGAATCTCCTCAATCGTCAGCTCTTCGCCGTCGCGCTTTTTTCGTATGAGATCAACCGCGTGCATCGTCTTCCTTCTTCCAATCCGTAAAAGTGAAAGGGAGCAGCTCCTTAAATGCCTTCTGCGCCATGCCGGTATCAGTAGGAAAGTGGACCACCGCGCCGGGCGCTACGAATTCACTTAGCATTTGCAGGCAAGCTCCACATGGAGGGCTGGACGCATCATTCAGATTTGTAACCACAACGGCGACAATCCGGCGCGTGCTCCCATTTTCAGCGATGGCGCGCACCAGTGCTGTCCTTTCAGCGCAGATGGTAAGGCTGTACGAAAGATTTTCGACGTTGCACCCGGTGCTTACTTTGCCGTCATCGAAAAGCAGAGCTGCTCCGACGCGAAAGTTTGAATAAGGCGCATACGCTTTTTCAGCGGCAGCAACCGCGGCTGCCAGGAGTTTTTCAAAGGTTGCGAGAGCGGACTTGTCCATCGATCTCTGAGGCTACCGGGAATGCGGTACAAGGGCAAGGCTGCTCAAGTTCTCGTATCTCTGCCCGATAACGTATCTGTGGACGAGCTGACGCGAGAGTTCCTGATTGAAAGCCAGGAAAGTCTGGACCGCATGGAGCGTTGCCTGACCAAATTGGAGGAGCGCCCCGACGACCGCGAGCTTCTGGCCGAAATTTTTCGCGCAGTGCATACCATCAAAGGAACCACCGGTTTTCTGGGCTTTTCGCGCCTGGAGTCGGTGGCTCACGCTGGTGAAAATCTGCTTGGTCTGCTTCGCGACGGCAAGCTTCTGGCCAATGCGGATATCGTCAGCGGGTTGCTGGTCTTGCTCGATATGCTGCGTGAAATTCTTGGTTCGATTGAAAGCACTGGACATGAAGGTCAGGGCGACGATGTATCCATGATTCGTCGCTTGCACGCCCTGCAGCACAGTGTGTCAGAAGGCGATGGTGAGGTTGAGTCGCGCCGGTTGTCGGGCGAAGACGCCATTTCGCCCAAAGGCGAGCCAGAAAATTCGATCCCCAAGAAGAAGAAAGCGCGCAAGCCCAGAGTCAAGGCCGGTGCGGCAATCGCACCGCTGAAGGATGCGGAAATCGTAAAACCACAGCAAGAAGCCAAGGCGATTGAGGTTTATCAGGCCGAGCCACAGACTGCGCACGTGCGCACCGTTGTCAACGCCGCCGAATCGACGCTGCGGGTCGATGTGGATCTGCTTAACCGCATGATGAATCTTGTGGGCGAGCTGGTTCTCACCAGAAACCAGATTTTGCAGATGGTCAGCACGGATGCCAGTCTGGCCATGCTCTCGCGCCGCCTAGACATGGTGACAGCCGATCTGCGCGAAACGGTGATGAAAGCGCGCATGCAGCCGGTCAGCCATGTCTTCTCTAAATTTCCGCGCATGGTGCGCGATCTGGCGCAGCAGCTGAACAAGCGCGTGCGTCTGGTCATGGAAGGGCAGGAGACGGAGCTTGATAAGAGCCTGCTCGAAGCGATCAAGGATCCGCTGACCCATTCTGTTCGCAATGCAATCGACCATGGTATCGAGGTGCCGCACGTGCGCGAGGCCGCGGGCAAAGACCCTGAAGGCATGCTGCGGCTGCGCGCGTATCAGGAGGGTAGTCACGTTGTTATCGAAGTCTCTGACGACGGCGGTGGCATGAAGGTCGAGCGCATTCGCGACAAGGCGCTGGAGCGCAAGCTGATTACACGCGAGCGCTCTGCGCAGCTCTCCGACCGTGAGCTGATGCAGTTGATCTTCCTGCCCGGATTCTCTACTGCCGAAGCAATTACGAATGTTTCCGGGCGCGGCGTCGGCATGGACGTCGTGCGCACGAATGTGGAAAAAATCGGAGGGAAGGTCGAGATCGACAGCCGCGCGGGAAAGGGAACTACGCTGCGTCTTCGCATTCCCCTGACGCTGGCTATTGTTCCTGCGCTGATTGTCCACAGCCGCGGTCAGAGCTTCGCGCTGCCCCAGGGAGCGCTTTCTGAACTGGTGCATCTTTCGCCGAAACAGGTGGAGGCACAAGTGGAATGGATGGAGGGCGCGGCACTGTATCGCCTGCGCGGCAAACTGCTGCCGCTGGTTTTCATGGGCTCTCTCCTTAAACAGCAGGAGAATACGACCGAGCCTCGGGATGCATATATCGCTGTTTTGAATGCAGAGGGTCGCCGTTACGGGCTTGTAGTCGATAGCCTGGCTGACCCGGAAGAGATTGTGGTCAAGCCGCTGTCTTCTGTGCTCAAGCAGATCGGGCTCTTTTCCGGCGCCACTGTGCTTGGCAACGGTGAAATGGCCCTGATTCTTGACCCGGGGGCGATTGCCACGCAATCGAACATCGGTATGGCGCTTGAAGATGATGAGGTGGAAGTCGTGGATACGAGCGAGAAAAATGGTTCCGCGGAATATCTTTTGATGCAGTCGGCAAACGAGCATGCGGCCGTGCCTCTTGAGAGCGTGCTGCGCATCGAGCGTATTCCTCGCGCGCAAATGGAGTGGCTGAGCGGCGTGCCTGTTCTCCGCTTCGAGGGCACCTTGTTGCCACTGAAAGACAGAACCGGACAAGATGCCTCGCAAGACGGGGAGATGACAGTTGTTGTCTGCCGCGATGGCGAGCGTCATGTTGGAGTCGCGGTAGCGCAGGTCCTTGATGTGGCCTTTGGCAAGCAATTGAATGAGGCTGGTACAGACGCGGTCACTCACGATGTGATTCTTCTGAAAAACCGGGTCACAAGCATTGTCGATCTCAGGCACATTCCGGGGCTACCAGGCGCCAGGCTGCGGCAAGGTGAGCTGACGGAAACATGGGAAGCAAATGGGTTGATCGAGGTCCCTGCTTGATGCCTCAGCTTGCGCTACAAACTACCGCACAGGATGAGGGCATCGAGATGTGCTCGGTGGTGATAGGGCAAACCCTGTACGGCGTTCCTGTCATGCGTATTCTCGAAATTCTGGGAAAGCCCTCAAAACAACCCGTTCCGCTTGCACCTGGTTATATTGGCGGGCTAGTGCACTATCGCGGTGAAGTGCTTACCGCTGTTTCGCTGCGCAGGTTGCTGAATATGCCTGCGCACGATGCGATTGAAGACATCCTCGTTTTTGAAGGAGCCGATGGATATTTTGGTTTGCTTGTCGATGAAGTAGGAGAAGTGATGACTGTCCTGCCTGCAGATTTCGAGGGGAATCCCTCAACCCTCGATGATCGCCGCAAGTCGCTGTTTGCCGGAACATACAAACTCAGCAACGCCCTTCTAGTGATGCTTGATCCGGAGCGCCTGGACCCGGTGTGTCTCGCAGAAACGGCTCCCGCATGAGTGAATGGGGGAAAGAATATGCGTGCGCTTATCGTCGATGATTCGCGCTCTATCAGAAGCTACATGAGGCTGCTGCTGGAGAAGCACGGATTGGAGTGCATAGAAGCTGAAGATGGCCAGAGGGCATTGGAGGCGATGCAGCAATACGGCGTCTGCGATCTTGCTCTTGTCGATGTCAACATGCCTGTTATGGGCGGCCTGGAATGCGTGAAAGCGATGCGCAGTATTCCCGGGATGACATCTGTGAAGATCATGATGGTGACATCGGAAGCGGACCATGCTCTGATCGAAGCCGCACTCGAAGCCGGAGCAGACGAATATCTTCTGAAGCCTTTCGATGCGGCTGCATTGATCGGCAAACTGCAGATGATTGGCATCGCCTGAGGTTGATCGCCATGTCACGGTCCATTCGCGTCCTCGTGGTGGACGACTCTCTTGTGATGCGCAGCCTGCTACGCATGGTGCTCGCTTCTGAGCCATCTATTGAACTGGCGGGGATGGCCTCCGACGGGGTGTCTGCTCTGGATGCTGTCGATCGTCTCAAGCCGGATCTCATTCTTCTGGATATTGAAATGCCGCGCATGAATGGGCTTGAAGTGTTGGCAGAACTGCGTTCACGCCATGCCAAGGCAAGGATCATTATGTGCAGCACGTTGACGCGGCGTGGCGCCCGCATCACGCTCGAAGCATTGGCTCAGGGCGCAACTGATTATGTCACTAAACCTACTGCGCAAAATGGCGCGGCGGACGCGGTTGCTACATTCACGCGCGATCTGCTTCCCAGGATAAAGGCACTATTCCTGGCGCCCCAGCCCAGGCATTTTCCTGGTGGAACCTCCAGTGCACGCGACACTCTGCATCAGAAGCCGCCGGAGGTTGTTGTGATCGGCGTGTCGACCGGAGGTCCCGCAGCTCTTCAGACTCTCCTGCCAATGCTGCCTGAAAATTTCTCCGTTCCGATTGTGATCGTCCAGCACATGCCGCAGCTCTTTACCACTCTGCTGGCAGAAAGACTGAATCGCGAATGCGTTCTCACCGTGCGCGAGGCCGCGTCTGGCGAGCTCCCTGAGCGGGGGACCATCTCCATCGCGCGCGGCGACTGGCACCTGGAATTTGCAAAACATCCATTCGGTTCCGGTCGGATATTCCACCTATCGCAGGTCGCGCCGGAGCACTACTGCCGGCCCTCGGTCGATATGCTCTTTCGGTCAGCGGCGCAGAACTATGGCGAGGCTGTGATCGGTGTTGTGCTCACTGGCATGGGTTCTGATGGTTTAGAGGGGTGCAAGTCGATTCGCACGGCAGGCGGAAGAATTCTGGTGCAGGACCGCGCTACCAGCGCGGTCTGGGGCATGCCTGGAGTGGTAGCTGAGGCAGGTCTCGCGCATCACATTCTTCCTCTCCCGGCAATTGCCGGTGAACTGATTCGTCTATGTGTGGCGCAATCGTCAACGCTTGCTTTAAGGGGGTAAATCCCACACGTGCCTGGTACTGAAGACGATTACGCTTTCCTGCGTCAATTTATTCTGGCTCGATCGGAAAACGCTCTTGATCCGTCACGCAGCGAACTTTTTGACGCGCGCCTCTATCGGCTGCTGCAAACACAGGGCATGACGGGGATCGATGAATTAGTTTGCAAGCTTAGACTCGCCGCAGATCCCGGCCTTGACCAGGCCGTGGTCGAAGCCATGACCATCAACGAAACCAGCTTCTTCCGGGATCAATGCGTCTTCGAATTGCTCCGGCATGAGCTGCTCCCTCGCCTGATTGAACGCCGCGCCCCGCAGCGCAGGCTGTGCTTCTGGAGCGCCGCCTGCTCCAGCGGGCAGGAAGCTTATTCACTGGCGATACTGCTCCGACACCACTTCCCGCTGCTTAGAGACTGGAAGATCGAAATTGTGGGCACGGACATCCACGGCGAGATGATCCGCCGCGCACAGGTGGGTCGGTATCAGCGCATGGAGATCAACCGCGGCCTTCCCGCCCGGCTGCTGCTTAAGTACTTCATGCACGATGGCGATGAGTGGGAGATTGCGACGGAACTGCGCGCTGCCTGCCGTTTCCAGCAAGGGAACCTGAGCCAGACCCTGCCTGCGCGCGACCGATACGACGGCGTTCTGATGCGCAATGTGCTCTTCTATTTTCCGGAGGCAACACAAAGGCGCATTTTGCAAAAAGTGCATGCTGCCTTGCAACCGGATGGATTTCTCGTTCTCGGATCGAGCGAACAGTCTTCGCGGCCCGATCTCTGGCAGCCGGTGCTCGACGGCTATGCCTGCTATTACAAGCCAAGTTAGAGCCACACCGGAAGTTGATGGCATCGAAGCTGCGATGTGCATCTCAATCCGGAGGCAGTATTCTGCTTGCTGAGGCTATCGGGTGGCAAAGCGGCGAACAACACAGAGCGTGAAGGCTGACGCAGCCGCCGGCGATGTTCTCGAACTCTTCCATCCGGTTACAGCAGAGTGGTTTCGTGCCGTCTTCGACAGGCCCACTTCACCGCAACGTCTCGGCTGGCCTGCGATTGCCGAGGGTGAAAGCACTCTGATACTTGCTCCGACAGGGACTGGCAAGACACTGACGGCTTTCCTCTGGTGTCTCGACCGGCTCATGCTTCGGCGTGGTGATCAAGCGGAGGGCTGCCGCATCGTCTACATCAGCCCGTTGAAGGCCCTTGCTGTTGACGTGGAACGCAACCTGCGCTCGCCGCTGGCGGGGATCGCCAACACGGCTCGAAAGCAGGGCATCGCGGTCCATGAACCTGAGATCAGCGTGCGCACAGGAGATACGCCTCAGAGAGAGCGCAGCCGCTTCCGGCGCCATCCTGCGGAAATTCTGATCACAACACCTGAATCACTGTATCTGCTTCTGACTTCAGAGTCGGCAGCATCCTTGCGCACAGTTGACACGGTGATTGTCGACGAAATTCACGCTCTCGTTCCGACCAAGCGTGGGGCCCACCTTGCGCTCAGTCTGGAGCGTCTCGAAGCGATTACACAAAAGCGCATCCAGCGCATCGGTCTCTCTGCAACGCAGCGTCCGCTTGAGGAAGTCGCGCACTTTCTGGCGGGCTGCGAGCCAAAACGAACGGCAACAAAGAACAGGTCAGACAGCCTCGCCGCGCTTGAGAAAGAATGGACATCCGATGCAGAGGAGGAAGAGGGAGTTCGCGCACCGGCTTTTCGTCCCGTCACGATTATCAATGCCAGTGAGCCGAAAAAACTTGAGCTTCGGATCGAAGTTCCAGTCGAGGATATGGCCAGGCTGGGACAGCAGGAGGAGATACCGAGCGGCGCTGCTTCGCAAGGTCCCAAGCGAACCTCCATCTGGAGCGCGATTCATCCCCGGCTTCTTGAGATCGTTCGCGAACGCCAGTCCACTATCATCTTCGTTAATAATCGCCGCATTGCCGAACGACTGGCGGGTGCGCTTAACGAACTTGCCAACGAACCGATTGCGCGCGCGCATCATGGATCGCTTGCCGCCTCACAGCGCGCTGAAATCGAAGAGCTGCTTAAAGCTGGCGCTATCAAAGCGCTCGTTGCCACATCGACGCTGGAACTCGGTATCGATATGGGGGCGGTCGATCTTGTCATTCAGGTCGAAGCACCGCCTTCAGTCGCCAGCGGCATGCAGCGTATTGGAAGGGCAGGCCATCAGGTAGGCGCGTCGAGCGAGGGAATCATCTTTCCAAAATATCGCGCTGACCTCGTGGCCTGTGCTGCCGTTACGCGCGCCATGCACGAAGGGCTGGTCGAGTCGACACGCTATCTGCGCAACCCGCTCGATGTGCTCGCACAGCAGATTGTTGCCACCGTCGCGCAGCCGCCGCGCGTATCCGTTCCTCGGAAAAAAGGCCAGCCACCCACCAGTCCGGAAGTTTCTGTCGCTGATATCTTCCACATCGTCACGAGCGCAGCGCCATTCGCATCGCTCAGTCGCGGCGCATTTGACGGTGTGCTCGATCTACTCGCGGGACGCTATCCATCGGACGAATTTGCCGAGCTGCGGCCCCGCATTACCTGGGATCGGGTGCATGACATCATCACGCCGCGCGAAGGCGCAAAGAGCCTGGCGATTCTCAATGGCGGCACGATTCCCGATCGTGGTCTTTATGGTGTCTTCCTATCAGGCACCGAGGGAAAGCCGGTGCGCGTAGGTGAGTTGGACGAAGAGATGGTCTTTGAAAGCCACAGGGGAGAAAGGTTCATCCTCGGCGCGTCCACGTGGCGTATTGACGAAATCACGCACGATCGCGTGCTAGTTTCGCCTGCTCCGGGTGAGCCTGGCAAAATGCCCTTCTGGCATGGAGACACCGCGGGACGCCCCCTAGAATTTGGCAAGCGCATCGGGCAATTGATTCGCGAATTGCGCGAGATGCCAAGGAATGCGGCGATCAGTCGTCTCGTCCGCGAACACGATCTTGATCCTTCCGCTGCAGAAAATCTCATACGCTATCTGGCCGATCAGGAGATCGCCACGACCGCCGTCCCGGATGATCGAACCATTGTGATCGAGCGCGTACGCGATGAACTGGGCGACTGGCGCATCTGTGTTCTCACTCCTTTCGGCAGTCGGGTGCACGCGCCATGGGCGATGGCAGTCAGCGGTAAGCTTCGCGCCGCGGGCTCGGTCGATGTGGAAACGATGTGGGCCGACGACGGATTTGTCCTGCGCTTTCCGGATACTGAAGCCCCGCCAGATGTTGAGATGTTGTTGTTCGATCCGGCGGAAGCATCGGATTTCGTTCTGCGCCAAATCGGAGCTACAGCGCTCTTCGCAGCAAAGTTTCGTGAGAGTGCAGCGCGTGCGCTACTCCTGCCACGCCGCCGCGCACAAGGCCGAGCGCCTCTGTGGCAGCAGCGTAAGCGAGCCTACGATCTGCTCTCGGTTGCTTCACGCTATCCGGCCTTCCCCATGCTGCTGGAGGCATATCGCGAATGCGTCAGAGACGTCTTTGACATGTCGGCATTTCTCGAAGTCTTGCGCGCTATCGAGAAGCGTCAAATTCGCGTGCACGTTGCCGATTCGCGCACGCCTTCGCCGTTCGCGTCGTCGCTGCTTTTCAGTTATGTGGCGAACTACATTTACGACGGCGACGCTCCCCTGGCTGAGCGTCGCGCGCAGGCTCTTTCCATCGATCAGGAGCAGCTTCAGGATCTGCTCGGCGATGCTGATCTTCGTGAGTTACTTGATGCCGATGCCATTACCGAAGTAGAGGAGCAGCTACAGATGCTCGGCGAGAACTATCGAGCGCGCTCTGCCGATGGCATACACGATTTGCTATTGCGTCTCGGCGATCTTTCCCGAGAAGGGCTTTCTCTCCGCCTTGCCTCGCAGGAGCTGCTTACGTCTCTGGATCGCCTTCTTCGCGCGAAGCGTTTGCTGGAAGTCAAAATCGCTGGTGAAAAGCGCCTGATCGCGATAGAAGATGCCGCCCGCTACCGCGATGCGCTCGGGATTCCTTTGCCGCCAGGGCTGCCAAAGCAACTACTGGAATCGACGGTTTCGCCGGTGCTGGAGCTAATACGCCGCTACGCGCGCACGCATGGGCCGTTCACTTTGCAGGAAGTGTCACATCGATTTGGACTAGCCGAATCCCAGGTGGATACAGTGCTGCGCACGCTGGTAGTCGATGGGCGCATTGTTGAAGGCGGATTCCGTCCAGGCGGAGTGCATCGCGAGTGGTGCGATGCGGAAGTCCTGCGCATGATCCGCAGAAAATCGCTGGCACGATTACGAAAAGAAATCGAGCCGGTAGAACAGCAGATGCTCGCCCGGCTGGAGACCCATTGGCAAGGCGTCCTTCAGCGAAGGCGGGGTCTCGACGCGTTACTGGATACGATTGAAAGCTTACAGGGGGCGCCGATTCCGGCGTCGTTGCTGGAATCCATGATTCTGCCAGCGCGCATCGCAAAGTATTTGCCCTCTGATCTGGATACGCTTATAGCCGCAGGAGAAGTTGTCTGGTGCGGTCTTGATCCCCTTGGAGAGCGCGATGGACGTGTAGGCCTTTATCTTGCGGACAAACTCGCGACACTGCTTCCTCCTGGGCCGGTCCAATCTTCCAGAGAAGCAGCAGATCCTCGTGAAAAGGAAATCATCGCGGTTCTGCAACAACGAGGGGCGCTCTTCTTCGGCGAACTGCACGAGGCTGTTGGCGGTGGATATCCTGGAGAAACGCTTGACGCCCTGTGGAACCTGATATGGCAAAGGCTGGTAACCAATGACACCTTTCACGCATTGCGCGCATACACAACCAGGCCATCTTCATCGCGACCGGCGAAGCGCCAACACAATGTCCAAAGTTTTCGCTCACGCAGGACCACGCCGCCGAGCGCGCAAGGCCGTTGGGCATTGCTTCCGAATACTACCGTGTCGCATACGGAATGGAGCCATGCCATAGCGCAGCAATTGCTCAATCGTTACGGCATCGTATCCCGCGAAACAGTGACTCAGGAAATTATCCCTGGGGGTTTCAGCGCCATCTACGATGTTCTCAAAGCTTTGGAGGAGAGTGGGCGCATCCGACGCGGCTACTTTGTTGCCGGTTTAGGAGCAACGCAATTCGCGCTGCCTTCCGCGGTCGATCTACTTCGATCATTACGCAGCAATTCACAGCCGGAACGGGCGGAAATCCTTGCACTCGCGGCAACTGACCCAGCCAATCCGTATGGTACTGTGCTTCCGTGGCCAACGGTCAAGATGGAAGGGGATGACGAAGGCGCCACCCGCTCGTTGACCCGCAGTGTGGGTGCAAGCGTCATGCTGCGGAATGGCGAGCTCATCGGATACTTACGCCGCAACAATCCCAATATTCTGATATTTCTCCCAGCGGACGAGCCGGAACGAACGAACGCAGCGCGTGATCTTGCCGCATTTCTTTCTACGATGGCACAGGAAGAGATACGTCAGGAGGGTGAGGCTCGAAACCGCGGCGGAATACTGATTTCTACGATCAATGGACAGCCGGCCCATCTACACCCGCTATCGCGCTTTCTGCAGGACGCCGGCTTCCAGGCTGCCCCTCTCGGTTTTAATGTGCGTCGCATTCTGCCGCCAGCACAGTCTGCCTCGGCTGAGGTTCAATAGCCGTGCCCGAGGGCGATACAATCTTTCGCTCCGCCCGGGCGCTTCATCGAGCACTCGCGGGTGAGAAAGTAACAGGTTTCGAGACGGCCTATGCTGCGCTCGCCAGTGTCGATGACAATACTCCCATCATTGGCAGGACAGTAGAAAGTGTCGAATCACGCGGCAAGTGGCTGCTGTTCCACTTCTCTGACAATCTCATCCTGGTGACGCACATGGTCATGCACGGCAGTTGGCATATCTACCGACGCGGTGAGCGTTGGCAACGGCCGCGAAAACAGATGCGTATTGTCATCACGACCGAGCGCTTCGAGGCGGTTGCATTTGAAGTGCATGTAGCGCAATTCCACACGATGCGCTCGCTGGAACGCTACACCCTCCTACCGAAACTGGGCCCTGACCTGCTCAAGCCATCGTTCACGCAAGATGAGGCCGCGATGCGGATTCGTGCTCATCCGGAGGAGGAAGTAGCGAATGTATTGCTCAACCAGCAGGTGATGGCAGGGATCGGGAATGTTTTCAAATCTGAAATCTGCTTCGCCTGTAGCATTCACCCTTTTCGGCGAATTGCGACGCTGACCGCGGAAGAGATTCAATGCCTGCTTGATACGGCTCGCAAACAACTTTCCGCCAATGTGCTGGAGTCGTCAACGGAGGGACCAGTCACCTATTCCGGGCCTCGCCGCACTCGCCAAACGTCCGATGCGGGCGCGCGCCTGTGGGTATACGGAAGGGCGGGACGGCCATGTCGCCGCTGCGGGGCGGCCATCCTCATGCGCAAGCAGGGAATTGGAGCACGCTCTACCTATTGGTGCCCTGAGTGCCAGCCACCGAAAGAAGGCCGTGCGATAGCTGACTGCGTAGAACCCGTTCAGCGTAGCGATGCCGGAAGAAATAGCTGAACTAGGGGCAAATGAACTGTGGTATAACGATGCCGCTTACTTCGAGGAGGGTTTTTTCATGCGCATCCTTCATTGTTGTCTTGGGCTCATTGCTGCCTGCAGCGCAGCGTCCGCTTTTGCCCAGACCCAGATTCCATTCAAAACCGGTCTGTGGGAGTCGAATATGACTTCTACGATGGCAGGAATCGAGATTCCGCCGGACATGCAGGCCCGTCTTGCCCAGATGCCACCCGAGCAGCAAGAGCGTCTCCGCAGCATGATGGGAGGCGCCCCACACACAACAGTCACGCGCAGTTGCGCGACGAAAGAAGAATTCGAGAAATGGAATGATTCATTCGGCCAGGGCAAGGAAAAAGATTCGGAGTGCACGCACACGAATGTAACGCAGACCGCTCAGGAGCGCGCGTTTGATATGAGCTGCACTTCACCTACGGCGAAAACAACAGGACATGTCGACATGTATTTCGACAGCGACGAAAAAGGACACGGCACCGTGCATATGGTCAGAACAGCGCTGCAGGGGCCGCAAGCAATGAAGCCAATCACGATCGATGTGAAGTTCGATACGCATTACATCGGCTCGGACTGTGGCGACATCAAACCGGGAGATGCGCAAGTTGTCCACTAGATTAGTGGATGGGCATGCCCTATTGGGGCTGTTGCTGGGGTTGAGGTTGTTGCTGGTCGTCCTTTTTTCCATTACCGAATAAGCGACCCCAAAACCCGTGCTTTTTCTTGGCCTGCCCATTCGCGTCCTGATTGTTCGCAACCACCCCTTGCGCAGGATTGGGTGCAGGAGTCATGGGCTGGGCGGGCTGTGGCACGGGTTGTTGTGCCTGAACAGCGGGAGCAGGCCCTACTGGTTTTTCGCCAATCCCAAAAATCTTTTGAAATAGATTCCGCTGGTCGCCGTTCGAATGATCGCAGGTATCCGTTGGCTGCGTGCCATCCAGAAAGTCTACTGTATAGGAGTTGCCGGGGCAAGCCGCGTCGGAAATGAGGTTGGTGGCTTTGTCGAGCTGTACCTCGGTTACGCCGGCGGGAGGCACAAAATCCTTAGTGTCGGAATATTGCGGCAGGGCCACGGCACGCTTCATGAACTCGGCCCAGATGGGAGCCGCCGCTTTTGCTCCATCAAGCTTGATGTCGGTGTAATCGTCGTTTCCAACCCACACGATGCACAGTAAATTGGAAGTGTATCCGACAAACCATGCGTCGTTGGATGTACCAGTCTTTCCTGCGGCCGGAGCTGAAAAGCCCATGGCGCGAACCCCGGCAGCGGTTCCGTGATTGATCACATTTTCCATCAGACTCGTTGTCAGATATGCAACGCGCGGGTCCAGAATGGGCTTGCTCGTTGGAGCATAGTCACTGATCACATCACCATTTGCGTTGCGTATTGAGGCAAGCATCCAAGGGTCAATCTTGACACCGTTGTTGGCAAACACTGTATATGCACCTGACATATCCAGTGGAGTCGCATCATAAGTTCCGATGGCCACAGATGGTGTTCCACGCGCGGACTTGATGCCGGCGTCTCGTGCAAGCGCGGCTACGTTGTTGAATCCAACCATCTGAGCCAGAGCGATCGTGGCCACGTTTTGCGACTGCTGTAATGCAAACCGCGCCGTTATCTCTCCGTATTCTTCATTGTGATAGTTGTGCGGAGTATATTCCTGGTCGCCGACCGTGTAAGTTGTCGGCTCATCATTCAACATGGTGACAGGCGTGAAGATTCCGCTGACGCCGTCGCTGTTGGTGAGCTGTGCTCCCGAAAGGCTGGTGTTGAATGCCGCCGCATAGACGAACGGCTTGAAAATTGATCCCGTCGGACGGTGCGCCACTGCATGATTCAGCTGACTCATCCCATAGTTGCGTCCACCCACCAGCGCCAGCACCTGGCCGGTATGCGGATTCAGGGCGATTAGCGCCACTTGCGGATAAACAATATTGTCATCCACTGTTGCTGGCGCGTTCTTCGATGCGCGGTGCGTGTGCATCTTCGTCACTAACCCATCTACACGCTTCATGCCTTCGTTTACGGCATCTGAAGCCGCCGCCTGCAATTGCGGATCAAGTGACGTGTAGATACGCAGACCCTGATGGTTGTATTCAGCATCGCCCAGCTTCTGCACAATCTGGTCTCGCACCAGATCGACAAAATAAGGAGCCTCATTTGCATCCACGCTCTGCGTGGCCAGATTCAACGGGCTTGCTTTCGCCTCCTCCGCCTGCTCCTTTGTGATGTTCCCGGTCTCGACCATTGCATCCAGCACAACGTTGCGGCGCTCAAGTGCGCGCGCAGGATGCCGGTAAGGATTGAGACGGCTGGGGCTTTGAATCAGCCCAGCCAGCAAGGCACATTCCTGCAGGTTGAGCTGGCGTACATCCTTGCCGAAATACGCTTGCGAGGCCTCGCCAAATCCGTTGATGGCAAAGCTACCCTGCTGCCCCAGGGGGATCTGGTTGGCGTACATCTGGAAAATCTGCTGCTTGGTGAAGCGATGTTCCAGCTGGAAAGTAATGAGGATCTCAATGAGCTTGCGCTTGAAGCGCTTTTCCGGTGTCAGGAAAAAGCCGCGCGCTAACTGCATCGTAAGTGTCGATCCGCCTTGGCGGTAGCGCCTGGAGAGCAGATCGCTGCGTATTGCGCCGAGTATGCGGAAGTAGTCAACCCCGCCGTGCTCAAAAAAACGCCGGTCTTCAATGGATGTTACGGCTGGAACTAGATAGCGCGGCAGTTCATCGTATGTCACCAGCCGCCGTTTGGTGCGGTTCTGATCAGAAAGGCCGGTGATGAGCAATGGCTCCAGTTCGTAGGCGGCAAGCTGGTCGTTATTGCTGTCGGTGATCTGGCTTACGGTATTGCCTGTAAAACTGATGGTCGCGCTATCCGGAGCGTGATAAGACTGCGCCCCGGGATGCACGGTGATGCTCCCGGCATTTAGCGAATACGTCCCCATGGGCGACGCTGGGTTGGCGCCATCTTCTGTATAACCAGCCGATCGCAACTCCTGTGCGACGAAGCTGGCAGTCAGCTTTTGTCCCGGACGCACTTCGCGCGGAGCCGCATAAATCTTTGCAGTATTTGCGAACAGCGGCTTTTCCAGCCGCTCATCGACGATGTGCTGGTATTTGAAGTAGTAAAAGGTGAAAATGCCGAAGAAGAAGAGAATGACGATGCCAACCGCTACAGCCGCTGTCCTCAAGACCGTGCGGTTCAGCAATTTGCCGGATGCAGATTTAGGGGCGAGTTTTACTTTCAGGGCCAATGCGAACTACCACCTTTAATTTTAACGGTTCCAGGCCGTTCGCGCCTCAAACGCAGATACAGGGATCCCTTCCGTCACTGCCGACGGGCCTGAATGTCGAGGGAGCCATTTGTAAGACGCGCAATCGAGGAAAGAAGTAGTCTCGCTTGTATCTCTATGACATGAAAAGGCCGTCTTTCTGCAAAGTCTGCCTGTCTAGATAGACTTCACACCGCTTCACGCGTCATTTTGCCGTTCACTTTGCGCAGCAGTTGGAGCGGATTTCCATCCCGCAGCGCCTCCGGACATGCTGACTGGGGCACGTTCTGGTAACTGACAGGCCTGGCGAAACGGAAGATGGCTTGCGAGCCGACAGACGTCGAGCGACCGTCAGAGGTCGCCGGATAGGGGCCGCCGTGCACCATCGCATGACCTAGTTCCACACCGGTTGGGTAGCCGTTGAAGATAAGGCGACCGACCTTGCGTTCAAGAATAGCTATGAGGTCGCTATGTGCAGCGAAGTCCTCTTCTGTGCCCAGGACTGCTGCGGTAAGGTGGCCTTCGAGCGCACGTGCCGCTTCAAGCATCTGTTCACGGCTGTTGTACCGGATGAGCAGCGTCTCCGGTCCAAATACCTCTTCCGACAGTTCAGGGCGATTAAGGAGTTGCTCCGCATCAGCTTCCAATAAAGCGGCTGTTGTTCCGGCTGCTGCTTCTGTTGATTTGTTTTTGGCCGCTGCGATAAGGCGTGCGCCGTCCGTTTCTGTCCGTTGCGTGATTCCACGCTTGTACTGCGCGGCAATGCCTGCGGTGAGCATGGTAAATGGCGGAAGGTCGGCGACGCGCTTGCCCAACTCCTCTATGAGGCTCGCCGATTCGTTCTCTGGCGGCAAAAAGACAAGGCCCGGCTTGGTGCACATCTGGCCTGCGCCGAGCGTATAGGAGGCTGTGAGGTCGGTGGCGATTTTGTCGTATTGCCCTATCGCGCCAGGCAGGATGAATACTGGATTCGTGCTGCCCATTTCCGCAAAACAGGGGATCGGGTCTGGGCGGCTGGAGGCTAAATCCATGAGAGCACGGCCAGCTCTGAGCGAGCCAGTGAATCCCACAGCTTTGACGAGCGGATGTTTCACCAGCTGCGTGCCAGCTCCTATTCCAGAGTCGAAGATCAGCGAGAATACGCCTTCGTGTAACTGACTGGCAGCAACGCAATCGCGGATGACGTTACCAACAAGCTCGCTCGTGCCTGGGTGCGCCGGATGGGCTTTCACAATGACCGGATTGCCGGCGGCGAACGCTGAGGCGGTGTCACCGCCTGCGACAGAAAAGGCAAGGGGAAAGTTGCTCGCTCCAAAAACCACGACAGGGCCCAACGGCTGGAGGATGGAACGAATGTCCGGCTTGGGCAGCGGTTTTCGACCCGGATCAGCTGTATCAATACAAGCATTGATCCAGGAGCCTTCATCGACCACATCTGCAAAAAGACGCAGCTGATTGGCAGTTCGAGCCACCTCACCCTGCAGGCGCGGAACAGGCAGTGCAGTTTCAAGATGAGCGCGCTCGACTAGCTGTTCAGTAATGGACTGGAGCCCATCGGCAATGCCGCGCAGGAAGTTCGCGCGTTCGCGATTTGCGAGTTTGCTGTAGCTGGCAAAAGCTTCTTCAGCCAGCTCTGCAGCTCTGTCGATTTCTTCCGGCGATGCAGAGATATACTCCGGTTGGAGTTCTTCGCCGGTCGCAGGGTTCATGCCATGGAAGGCCGCGTCGCCGTGCGAGCCGCGTGATGCGCCGAGGATAGATGTGCCTTTGAACATGCGTGAGCCTTTGGGAGCAGAAATTGTTTCGCGCGTCTGATTCTAACGTGCGCCGACGCCGAACGCAGTCTCGTGGATTTGTAGACGTGTTTTCAATGCTTCTGCGATCACCTTTGTTGTTTCGGCCAATTCTTCTCCTGTAATTTCAAGCCGCGGCGGACGGACACGCGCACTGCCAATACCCATCTCTTGCTGTACAAATTTTATTAGCTGAATGAACTTCGGAACGGTATCCATACGCAGCAGAGGCAGGAACCAGCGGTAGAGCGCGAAGGCCTCGTTTGTTCTACCGTCCGACGCGTAATTGAAAAGCGCCACAGACTCAGCGGGCAATGCGTTGACGAGGCCAGCGATCCATCCTGTCGCTCCCGCTGCAACGCCTTCCACGATGGCGTTATCAACACCTACGAAAATCTTCAGGCGTTCGCCAAGAATCGCGCGGATTGCTGTAACGCGGCGCACGTCGGTGCTCGATTCCTTCACCGCGTGAAAGTTGCTGTGTTCGGCAGCCAGTTCTGCGATTTGCTCGGGAACAAAATCGGTCCCATACGCGACGGGGTTGTTATAAAGCATGCAGGAGAGTGGCGTCGCCTCAAAAATCGTGCCGATATAGGCTTTCATTTCCCGCCAGTCGCCGCGATAAAGATACGGCGGCAGCACCATAAGCCCGGAGCAGCCGGCATCCGCCGCAGCTTTGGCGAGTACAACAGCGTCAGCGCTCGAAAGCGCGGAGATAGCACTGACAACAGGGGCTTTGCTGCCGACCGTTGTGACGGCGTTCTCAAGGATGGCTATCTTTTCATCCAAGGTGAGAGTAGCGGCTTCACCAAGCGAGCCGAGCATGATAAGTCCGGTGCAACCGTTCTCCAGCAGCCATTGCGCGTGCCGTCGCATGAAGGAGTGATCGATATCGAGGTTTTCATTGAAGGCAGTAGTCATTGCAGGCATGACGCCGAACCAGTTCATGGCTTCTCCTATGCATGTGATTTGATGGTTGCTCGCTCAGACATTTGCGTTCTCCACAGCAAATCGCGCCGGCAGATAAGGTTCGAGTGGGATCGCCGATTCGCGACGAAGCAGATGATCGGCGAGCAGCCTTGCCGTTGCGAGCGACGTGGTGATGCCGAGGCCCTCGTGTCCGGTGGCGAGAAAGACGGTGGGGTCTTCGATAGGGCCGATGATCGGCAGCTTGTCTGGAGTCGCGGCTCGGAAGCCGGTGGCTACTCGAAAGCCCGAGAGAGCATGGAGCGCTGGCATGTATTCTGAAGCGCGTGCAAGCATGGCTGCGAGGATTGTCTCATCAACCTCTGTGCTCTCTTGCTCATACTGACGCGACGAGCCGATAAGCAGCTTTCCCGAGCGCCGTGGCTGCACATTAAACGCCACCGAGTCGCCAGCGAGTGAATGCGCGCTCTTCAGGTATCCAAGTTCTACAAGTTGATGACGAACAAAATTCGGGAAATGCTCCTCAATGACGACATGGCCTTTACGCTTTCTTATCGGCAGTTGCGGCATGAGCTGCACGGCGCTTGCTCCAGTAGCGTGGATAATGCACTCAGTCGAAATTACCGTGTCATCGCTCAGCAAAATCTGCCCATGACGCGCTTGCTTAGCCGTGGTTCCAAGATAAAGTGCTGCTCCTGCCTCCTGCGCTCGCGAAATTAGAAAGGCGGCAGCACATTGAGCGTCGAGAACCGCATCCGAGGGAACCCGCAACGCTCCAGCCATGGAGCGCAGATTCGGTTCGGCTTCGGCCAGAGCTTGCTGATCGAGAATCTCGGCGGTGATCCCCACAGAAGCGAAGAGAGCGTGTTTGCGGTAAACCTCGCGTATCTCTTCTTCGTCGGCCGCGATCCAGAGCGTGCCGCAGCAATCGTACTCTGCGTCAGCAGGCAGCTGCGGCGCCACCTCACTCCAGAGCGATTGAGCATATCGCGTAAGAGCGAATTGCGCAGGCGAATCATCCATGATGACAATGTGACCCATGCCCGCAGCGGTCGCACCGCACCCTACGGTGCCCGCTTCGATGACTGCTGGGCGCATTCCTGCGCGCGTCAGCTCCCACGCGCATGCCGCACCAACAATGCCTGCGCCAATGATCACTGCGTCATAGGACGTACTCATGACAGGATCCCCATTCGAAAGGGATCGCGCTCATCGAGAATCAGCGAAGCTTCCGCTGTGACGTAAGCAGAGCCAGTGACGCTCGGTATCACCACACCATCGCGCACTTCAATCGATCCTTCAAAGACGGTTCCAAGAATACCTTCCTGCCTCCAGATCTCTCCCGGAGCAAGTTTGCCGCGGGCATAGAGGCATGCCATCTTTGCGCTTGTCCCGGTGCCGCAGGGTGAGCGATCGTAGGCCTTGCCCGGGCAAAGGACGAAATTGCGACTCTGCGCATCGCCATTGGACGTCGGCCCGAACAGTTCGATGTGGTCGATCTCCGCGCCACCGTCGCCACTGACGCCATTGGCCGCAAGCGCTTGTCGTATGGCCCAGGTAAAGTCTGTGAGCGCGTCCACATTCTTAAGCGTGAGCGGCAGGCTGTGATTTTCGACCAGATAGAACCAATTGCCGCCCCAGGCAATGTCGCCGCGCACTTCACCGAATCCCGGCACTTGAACTGATACATCCGCGCGGCTGCGATGGCTGGCCACATTCGCGACAGTTACGGTGCCCGATGCATGCAGCGTTGCGCTGACGACGCCCACAGGTGTTTCAATACGATGCGTTCCCGGCAGGATCTTTCCCAGATGAGCGAGACTGGCGACAACGCCGATGGTGCCATGTCCACACATGCCCAGATACCCGACATTATTGAAGAAGATGACCCCTATATCGCAGGCTGGATCGAACGGCTCGCACAGCAACGCGCCAACCAGAACATCGGAGCCGCGCGGTTCACCCGTAACGGTCGAACGAAAGCCATCATGCTCCGAGCGAAAGCGCTCAAGGCGCTCCTTAAGTGATCCGGTGCCGAGATCAGGCCCCCCGGAGAGCACCAATCGTGTGGGCTCGCCGGCCGTGTGGGAATCAATCACCCGAATGTAATGGAAGCGCTCGCTGTGTGGCATAAAGAAATTGCTTAGGCATTACCACGATATCGATGTGGATCAAAGAGGGCAATGAGCAGGACTACTTATCCTTTCCTGATCAATATCGTGACCACATTGCTCAGTTGCTGGCCAGTCGATGAGTTGGGCGCAACTTACTGGAACCTCCTCTGGTCCGGTAAAGCGCATCTGAACAGTCAGGGCGGGCAATTATGATCGCTGAGCGCAGTCCTTATGATGTTGCGGTAGTACTAGCTGCTCGTACTATATCTTGCTGGCTAGGGAAAGACGTGCTACAAACAGATTCACCTCACGCTATGTTTTTATCCCAGGTGAAGTTGATAAACAGCGGAGGGCATGTAGTTTCAGCGCGGTTACAAGGGTGTTGATGAGTACAACGCTTCCTCAAGGCCATTCCCAAAACCCGCTTCTACGCGAGTATTGCCTCGATCACGCGTATGACGAGATGTTCGGGGCAGACGGTGAAATCCGGCCACAATACGAAGCGCTGTTGAAAGTGCTTACCTCGCTCCCACCCGAAGAACTGCAGCGCCGCAAGCATTATGCCGATGTCTCCTTCCTGATGCAGGGCATCACCTTCACGGTGTACGGACAGGAAGAAGGCACGGAAAGAATCTTCCCCTACGATCTTCTGCCCCGGTTGATCAGCGCCGACGAGTGGGACCGGATCGAACGCGGCCTGACGCAACGCATTACAGCGCTCAATCTCTTTCTCCACGACGTCTATCACGAGGGCAAAATTCTCGCGGAAGGCGTTGTCCCACGCGAGATTGTATACAGCTGTCAGCACTTTCGCCGCCAGATGCGCGGGTTGCAGGTGCCGCGGAATGTCTACGTCGCCGTTGCCGGAACGGACTTGCTACGCCTGGAAAGCGGCGAGTACGTAGTGCTTGAAGACAACTTGCGCGTGCCGAGCGGCGTCTCTTACATGCTAAACAATCGTCGCGTGCTGAAACGTACTTTGCCGCACCTGTTTCGCAGCTACGGCGTGCGCCCGATTGAGAATTACACGCAGGCATTGCTGGGTACATTGCGCTCACTCGCGCCTGAAGGCCGGCCGGAGCCTTCGATTGTGCTGCTGACGCCCGGCGTCTACAACTCGGCCTATTTCGAACATACCTACCTTGCGCGCCAGATGGGCATTGAATTGGTGGAAGGCCGCGATCTGGTCATTCACGACAACATCGTCTACATGCGAACAACCGGCGGCCTGAAGCGCGTCGATGTCATTTACCGTCGCGTAGATGATGACTTCATCGATCCGCTATCGTTCCGCCCGGACACCATTCTCGGCGCCCCAGGGCTTTTCAACGCATACCGTGCCGGCAATGTTACCCTGGCGAACGCATTCGGCACCGGAATTGCGGACGACAAGGCGGTCTATGCCTATGTGCCGCAAATCATCCGTTTTTATCTCGATCAGAACCCCATTCTGAATAATGTAGAGACATACATACTCGCGGACGCTAAGCATCGGCAGCATGCGCTGGCCAACCTGGACAAATTAGTCGTAAAGGCGGTAGGAGAATCCGGCGGCTACGGCATGCTGATTGGTCCGCAAAGTACAAAACAGGAGCGCGAAGAGTTCAAGCGGCGCATTGAAGCGAATCCGCGAAACTATATTGCGCAGCCAACGCTTTCGTTTTCACGCGCCCCTTGTTTTCAGGAAGACGGCAGCATCGAGCCGCGCCATGTAGACTTGCGGCCCTACATACTATTTGGCGACAAGGTGACGATTGTGCCCGGCGGGCTGACGCGCGTCGCTTTGCGCAAGGGTTCGCTTGTCGTGAACTCGTCGCAGGGCGGCGGCAGCAAAGATACCTGGGTTTTGAGCCAATAAACTATGCTTTCTCGCGTTGCTGAGAGTCTGTACTGGACAAGCCGCTATCTGGAGCGGGCCGAGCATACTGTGCGCCTGATCGACATCAATCTGGGCCTGATGCTGGACAAATCGCATACCAGTGCGGAGCGCCGCTGGATGCGAGTGCTTGCAGCACTCGGAAATCCGTCGAATATTCTATGGGACGGCGATGCCTACAGGCTGGTGCATGATCTTTGTTTTGACGCGACGAGCCCGGCTTCGGTGGTGAACTGTATTATCTCCGCTCGCGAAAATGCGCGGCAGATACGTGAGGAGATCAGCACAGAACAATGGCAGCGTCTCAATCGACTGTTCCATGAGGTCTCTCGTGCACGCACCGAACGATATTCCGACCTGCAGTTTACTGAATTTCTGCCGACAGTCATTGACGGCGTGCACCTATTTCAGGGCGTCACAGACACCACGCTGAGTCATGGGGAAGGCTGGCAGTTTCTCCAGGTAGGGCGCTTTCTGGAGCGTGCATCCGCAACGGCTATGCTTCTCGACGTCTATCACCGCGAAGTGGTGCGCTCTCCCGAAGAATCAGTGGACGCTTATGAGTACCTGGAATGGGTGGGATTGCTCCGCAGCTGTACTGCTTTTGAAGCGTATTGCAAAGTTTACACGGCAGATCTGACCTATGAACGCATGCTCGAGTTTCTTCTGCTGGATTCGGATTTTCCTCATTCGATCCGCTACTCGATAGACCATCTGCATCGTTCCTTGACTTCAATTCAACAGGAGAGCCATCAGCAGAATGTTGATGAGTTGATGCGCGTGTCAGGCAAACTGCGCACCCTGCTCAGCTACGATCAGATTTCGGATGTATTTGCGGCCGGTCCTGGTAACTATCTGCGGCGAATCCTGCAGGAGTGCCATCGCATTCACGATCTGATCTACGAGGTTTACATCCAATATTCGGTGCAGACAGCGCTGGCGCTGTAGCAAAGAGGAACAGGCATGCCATTTTACTCCGTAAGGCACCTGACAAAGTTCGTCTACAGTAACCCGGTGAGCGAGAGCGTAAGCGAAGTGCGCATGCATCCGCGAAATGACTCGAACCAGCGTTGCCTCAGCTTCTCTCTGTCGGTAAGCCCGCGCTGCCGCCTTTTTTCGTATCGCGATCACATGGGGAATCAGGTCCACCACTTTGACATCCCAGGGCAGCATGAGCAGCTAGTTATGATCAGCGAGTCGCTGGTAGAGCATCAGCCTCTTTCAGATATTCCGTCATTCCTAGCGCCTGACGCATGGCAGGAATTGGATGCGCTGGTTGCTGAAGGTGATTATTGGGAGATGCTGTTGCCGAGTGAGTTCGCCGAGCCGACGCCTGCGCTGCTGGATCTGGCGAAGAAGTTGAACGTCGTGCGCCGCGACGATCCGTTGATGCTGCTCCACGAACTGAACAGAAGGCTTTATGACTACTTCATCTACGTGCCACGCAGCACCCGAGTAGATTCACCCATCGACGAAGCCCTTGTAACGCGCGAAGGCGTCTGTCAGGATTTCGCGCATGTGATGATCGCGCTTGTGCGGGGCCTGGGCATCCCCTGCCGCTACGTCAGCGGATACCTGCATCACCGCAATCAAGACCAGGACCGCTCGACACATGACGCGACCCACGCATGGGTGGAGGCATTTCTACCACACCTTGGATGGGTTGGCTTCGATCCGACAAACGACCTGATTGCCAGTGACCGTCATATTCGTGCGGCTCTGGGTCGGGACTATGCCGATGTGCCCCCAAGCAGAGGTATCTATCGCGGACGCGCCAATAGCCAATTATTTGTCGCCGTGCGTGTCGAGGCCTCAGAGCGGGCGCCCTCACTCGATCAGGAGTTGCCGATTCCAGAGGACTGGACGACGCTGGTGGAGAAGGCACAGGCGCCCCCACCACCGCCGGCCGAGCCGTTGCTGCTTATCCAGGCGCAACAACAGCAACAACAATAGAGGTAGATCCCCAGAAAGCAAATGCAGTACCGCTATACGGGAACCGCAGGCGCACAGTGCCCTTACACTGGCAGTTAGTCATAAAGCCTCGTAAGACTGTCCGAGCGGAGATGAAATAGATGCATATGCATGCGTGCCTGAGGTGTTTGCCGAGTTGCTTTCTTGTGGCTTCTATCTGCTTCGCAACTTGCGGTCTCAACGCGCAGCATCTTCTCACGCCTCAGGAGCAAAAGCGCATCGATGAAGCGATCGCGAATCATATTGGCGACGTTCCAGATAACGCGGGGCCACTGGCAAAGAATCTTTCTGCAAAGATGATGCCTAAAGCGGTAGAAGCAGCAATCCGCAAAGTTGCGGATTGGGAACTAGAGCGGTCACAGCCTTACTTCGGCAATGAATGGACATGGAGCGTTCTTTACACCGGCTTTATGGCTGCATCGACCGCAACAGGTGACAGCAAATACAGCGATGCCATGCTTGAGGTAGGGAAGAAGTTTAACTGGCAACTGCGGTCGCATCTTCCTAACGCCGACGACCAGAGCATAGGGCAGACCTACACCGAACTCTACATGCAGGAACATGATCCCGAAATGATTGCCGGAACCCAGACAGAGCTTGACGACCTGGTCACGCACGAGAACGATCCAGCGCCGAGAATTCCATGGTGGTGGTGTGACGCGTTGTTCATGGCTCCTCCGCTCTGGGCGCGCATGAATGCGATCACACACGACGGCAAGTATCTCGACTACATTGACCGTGAATGGTGGAAGACCTCCAATCTGCTCTACGACTCACAGGAGCATCTCTATTTCCGTGATGCGACGTATTTGAACAAGACGGAACCGAACGGACAGAAAATGTTCTGGTCGCGCGGCAATGGCTGGGTGCTTGCTGGTTTCGCACGTCTGCTGCAGTACCTTCCTAAAGACGATCCGCGGCGCGAGAAGTATGTGCAGCAATACCGGGAGGTGGCCGCAAAGCTGATTACGCTTCAGGGCAAGGACGGTCTATGGCGCTCCGGCTTGCTTGATCCAAATTATTATGGTGTTCCAGAAAATTCAGGCTCAGCACTGATCGCCTATGGCCTGGCCTACGGTATCAACGAAGGTATTCTTGATCGCAAGATCTACGCTCCTGCAGTGAAACACGCGTGGAAGGGCCTGTTGTCGTATGTATATGCCGATGGGCGCCTCGGCTCTATACAGCAAGTCGGCGCAGCTCCCTCCTTCTACAAGCCTACTTCGAGCTTCATCTTTGGAGTGGGTGGCTTCCTGCTGGCAGGATCAGAGGTTGACCGAATGGCAAAGAACCAAGCTCATAAGTAATTTTGAAGCAAGATAAATAAGCGTTATGGAATGCAGTGGCATATGTTTATGCATACACTCCAAGTCGCTGTTTTTATTGAAACAAAAAAGATTCTTGCTTCAACTCTGGTCGTCACCTGAACTTCCAACCGTACCTGGCCCGATAAGTCTGCTTTATTCCCAGCATTCGATTTCCCTGATACCTCAAGTTTGTTGTTGAAATGACCAATTTGTTCAAACTAAGTTTGGACATGGAAGTAATCCGGCAGACGTTTCACCCCGCCCGTTATCCCAAAGAACACGATTTCCAGTGAACATCCTTTCGTTCGTGCTTACGTAGAGAAGTAAAAAGCCATTCAGAAAACAGATAGCTCCCCATCTTTTCCTTTGGAGGTCTTTGCTATGTCGTTCCGAAGTAGCCGTTCTCTATTCCAATCTGTAGCAGTCATAGTTCTTTTAGTCGCATCCATGCTCGTGCCCGCTTTGATGCATGCGCAGACGTTCCGCGGCAGCGTTAACGGAGTAGTCACCGATCAGGCAGGAGCGGTCGTAGCAGGCGCTCAAGTTGTGGCAATGGCAGATGCCACTCAGGTCGAACACACGACTGTTACTTCGAGCGGCGGAGAGTTCTCCTTTCAAGATCTACCGCTTGGCAGTTACACAGTCACCGCAACCGCGAGTGGTTTCCAAACAATCAAAGTAGGCAATGTCGGCGTAACCGCGGGCACGGTCTACACGCTGCCCATTAAGCTGACTGTCGCATCTCAGGCAACGACGGTAGAGGTTTCGGCTGCGGCATTGGCGTTGGATACAACTTCTACGACGCAGACGACAGTGCTGCAAAGCAAAACCGTGCAGGATATTCCACTCAATGGACGCGACTTCACGCAGCTCATTGCTTTAACCCCTGGATTTGCCGGGTATGTAGGCGGCGGCTTCGGGTCCTTGAACGGCACCCGTGCCAACCAGATGAACTGGCAGATTGACGGTATCGACAATAACGATCTCTGGCACAATATTCCCGCTGTCAATCAGGGCGGTGTATCCGGTATTGCTGGAATCGTCCTGCCCATTGACGCAGTAGAACAATTCTCCGCGCAAACACAGGCGCCTCCTGAGTCGGGCAGAAATCCCGGGGGCACGGTCAATCTGAGCCTTCGCTCGGGCACCAACGGAATTCACGGCACCGCCTATTACTTCAACCGAAACGAAGCGCTCGGAGCAAAGAACCCCTTCACTGCAACGAAGCAGGAAGTGCGGAACTATAACTGGGGCTTCTCAGCTGGCGGCCCATTCATCAAGGACAAATTTTTCTGGTTTACCACGTTTGAGAAGCAGCGGTTTACCATCGGCGTGCCGGCGCAGGCAACGGAGCCTTCGACTGCGTACCAGACCGAGGCGGCAGCGGTGCTGGCCAACCATGGAATCGCGGTGAACCCGGTTGCAGTAGCGCTCATCAATGGGAACGGTTCTACCAAGGGTCTTTGGCCGACTTACGCTCTCAACGGCCCCGCGTCGACCAATAACTACACCAGCGTTGATCCTGAGTACGGTTATAGCTACAACGGTCTAGTCAAGCTCGATTACACGATCAACGATCGCAACAGTATCGCGGCCCATTGGTTTGCAGGGCAGGGAAATCAGGTTGCTCCTGTAGGTTCAGTACTGAAGCCGTATTACGAAGTAGCTCCGATCCACGTGCAGAATTATGCGATCGTCTACAACCATGTGTTTACGCCTACTATCGCCAACCAGGTTCTGGCTGGCGTGAACTATTTCAATCAGGTCTTTAGTGATTTTGAGACAGATTTCGATCCAGCCGCCCTTGGCCTGGTGACAGGATCACCTTTTCCCGGAGCACCCAACATCAACATTGGCGCGAATGGAGAATTCGATCCTACAGGGGAGACGCCGCCTGAGGGACGCAATGACATCACCGGCCATCTGACCGACGATCTCTCATGGACGATTGGAAAACATCAATTCAAGTTCGGCGGAGAATACCGTCAAGCTCAGTTGAATGAGTTCTATCACCGTCACGCATTGGGTTCTCTGACGTTCGACGGTGCGCAAGGACCATGGACGACCGCCGACTTGGCGCCCTACGGCGGCGACACCAACCTTCTGCCTCTCGCCGACTTCATGGCGGGATACGTATCGGGAACCGGATCTTCCATCGCGATTGGCGATCCTGAGCGGCAGGTCTTCGTCAACACTTTTGACATCTTCGCTCAGGATGCATGGCAGTTTGCTCCGAAGCTGTCCTTCAACTATGGAATCCGCTACGACTATGAAGGGCCGCTGCATAACGGTAACAAGGATCTATCTGTCTTCCGCCCTGACCTTGGAGGCATCGTCTTTCAGGGTAACCAGATCAGCTCAATTTATCAGCAGAGCTGGACGAACTTCAGCCCCCGTATTGGATTCTCCTATCAGGCGGCCCACGATACGGTCATTCGTGCCGGCTATGGGTTTTACTTCGATACTCCAAACCTGAATCCATTCCTCGACAACCGCCCGGGCAACGGCGCTCCGAACGGCGTGGAGGGTAATCCAAGCGGCCCCAGTCCCGTGCTTACCGTTCAGCCGACCAATATCGGGGCAACAAATCCGATTCAAAGTGGAGTACCAGTATTTCCCTCCAGTAGTGCAGCCGATTGCCCGTGCGCACTGTTCTCGGTCAACAAGAACTTCCGCACGCCTTACAACATGAACTACAACGTGCAATTAGAGCAAAGCCTAAATGGTAAAGTAGTGGCGCAGCTCGGATATGTAGGCAGTGAAGGGCGGAGACTACTGAGCCTGCTCGATATCAATCAGGGTTTTGTGAATCCGGGAGTGGGTGTAACTCCGGGGACGTATTCAACCTTCATACAGCCATCTGTCAGCACCAATGCTCTCGTGGGCACCAACCCAATCAACCAGCTTGAGAGCATTGGAACGTCCAACTACAACTCCCTGCAAGCCACGTTGAGAACGCAGAACTGGCACCGTCTCAGCTCCAGCGTGAGTTACACATGGAGCCACAACCTCGACGTAGTGTCACAATATCGCGGTACGCTGCCTCAGGACAGCCATAACTTCAAAGGCGACTACGGCAACAGCGATTACGACGTGCGCAACACCTTCGTAGGATTCTTCTCTTACGAGGTACCTGGTTCCAGCCATCTCAAGCTGCTCAGCACCGGATGGCAGGCAAACACCCTGCTCACGCTCCATGGCGGCCAGCCATTTAGCGTTGTCTCATCCAGTGATACAACCGGCACAAACGAAGGTACCCAGCGTGCCGACGTTGTGGGGAATCCCTATAGCGGCGTGAGCCACAACTCCAGCATCACGCAGTCCTGGCTGAATGCGGCGGCTTTTGCCAACCCAGCGCAATATACATTCGGCGATTCACGGCGCAATCAATACTACGGCCCCGGCTATGGTTCATGGGACCTGTCCTTCTTCAAGAACACGCCGATTACGGAACGCGTCTCCACGCAATTCCGCGTGGAGATGTTTAACCTTACCAACAAATCCAACTTTGCTCCGCCAAGGAATACGGTTGGCTCGCAGTTGGGTACTCTCTACGACACTATCGGTGACTACAACGGTGCTCCTGGCATCGGTGCAGGCGAACCGTTCAACACGCAGCTTGCTTTGAAGATCATCTTCTAGCTCGCCTGGCAACTCTGCGTGGCGCATACTACATGCACCGCATCTCGTTAACCTTGACCTGCCCGGATCATCATCCGGGCAGGCTGTCTTTGGAGTGAGACGAATCTATGAGATTGAGTCGACGTGAATTTCTAACACGGGTGGGCCAGGCCGGGGGCTACGGTGCCACTTTTATCATGATGCAGTCGCTAGGCTTGCTGCCGGCCCTGGGAGCGAATGCGCAGGAGGCGCTTAAACTTATTCCGGGTAAGGGCACGCGCGTTGTGATTCTTGGAGGAGGCATTGCCGGCCTCGTTTCCGCCTATGAACTC
>Ga0206829_10023_pt1 | contig 64659 bp, 64 predicted proteins | sample Alteio_BWOrgCont_75_FD_152862 | JGI IMG/M metagenome (GOLD analysis project Ga0206829, IMG submission 152862) | Enriched cells from forest soil in Barre Woods Harvard Forest LTER site, Petersham, Massachusetts, United States -... | ecosystem: Environmental > Terrestrial > Soil > Temperate forest >... | reverse complement strand
ATTGTGCTGCATATGCGGTATCTGTTGTATGTAAAGAGTTGATCTCAATATCATACACCTTTTGGGTTTGCTGTAAATAATAAATGTTATAAAAATCATTACGCAGTGTGTAACCTAACGTACGTATAAGATCAGAAAACTGGTATTCGGTTAAAGCAACACCCGTCTTGGCCAGTTGAATAGCCTTATTGCGTTTACCGGCTGTTTTTATAAGCTGGCTGTACTGCATACTTACTTCTCTATCGCCATTAGTATTGTCGAAAAATTTATTAGTAACAGGATTGTAGAACCCTGTGGCTACGTTGAACTGAGGATTGTCAAACAACCTCGCGGTAATGATACCAGCCCTGGCGCTATCGATGCTATATTTTTGAGCTATGAGTTGAACATTATTTTTAATAAACAATTCTTCAGCCTCATGCAACGTAAGTTTTAGGGTATCTTGTAAATCCTGAGCATGCAGGATGTGTATGTTTAAAAAGCATGTGCAATATAATATGCACATACCTTTCACAAGCTGTTTAATAAGCATGCAATCTCTTTATTTAAATGAAAAAATGGGTATTAGGTATCGTTAATTTAAAATTAACACAGCTTGGGAGGAGGAGGATTGATCTCTTTAAAATAAAGAAACGAATAAACCGGATGAACTGCCGGAGTATGTTTCAATGATGTAATTTCAACATACCTGGGATGATATGCTATACATGGCAATATCGATTCGAAAGATTTAAATTTACCTATATTAAATTTACCTGTGGTTCTACCTTCAGTGGATATAGATGTAGTTTTGTTACTATTAAATGGCGTACTAGATGGCGCTAAGGTTGCCACACCTATACAATACTTATTAGTAAGTGGGTGCTGGTTAAAGTGCATATCGTATTCCTTATCGCCTTGTATATCCAGAAAAATGCTGCACAATAGCAACATAATACTGAAAAACTGGACGATATATAATTTGAATTTTGCCACTATCCTTTAATCGCTGCAATATTAATCAATGGAAAAATAAAATCATGTTAATCCTTTGTTTATTTTAAGTGGTAATTTTCATTTTTAAAGACTTTAATAATCACATAACAAAAATAACATCTGCACTTAATATGATACCTGCATCTGAAATCATTAAAAACATAGAACAGTTTGCCCCACTGCAATATCAAGAATCGTACGACAATGCGGGAGTACAAGTAGGGACAAGCGACTGTGAAATAACGGGTGTCCTTATTACATTGGATGTTACAGAAGAAGTAATAGCAGAAGCCATTGCACATGATTGCAATATGATAATAGCTCATCATCCACTGATATTTTCAGGACTTAAAAGATTAGCCGGACGGACTTATGTGGAGCGTTGCGTGGCCATGGCCATAAAAAATGACATCCTGATATACGCTGCCCATACAAACCTGGATAATATGCGTAACGGTGTAAATGCTAAAATAGCCGAAAAGCTGGGCCTTATAAATACCTACATCCTCGCCCCCTTGCCTGGCAGTTTGCGTAAACTATGCACTTATGCCCCCATATCTACAGCCGATGCTATACGTGATGCCCTGTTTGCTGCTGGTGCCGGCCATATAGGCAATTATAGCGAATGTAGCTTTAATACCACCGGTACAGGTTCATTTAAACCTGGCATTGCGGCCAACCCGGCTATTGGCGAAGCCGGTGGCGGCAGAGAACAAATAACCGAAGTTAAAATAGAGGTATTGGTACCCATTGATAAAGAACAGGCTGTACTACAGGCCCTCCGCAGCGCACACCCATACGAGGAGGTAGCCTACGAGATCATATCGCTGCAAAATACCAACCAAGACATTGGCGCTGGTATGGTAGGCTACCTGGAAACAGAAATGGATGAATCTGCTTTTTTAGCATTTGTAAAAAAGACTATGAAGGCTGGTTGCATAAAACATAACCCACTGCGCAACCGTAAAATTGGTAAAGTTGCTGTATGCGGCGGCGCTGGCAGCTTCCTGCTCAAAGATGCTATACAGGCCGGGGCCGATATCTTTATCACGTCTGACTTCAAATACCATCAATTCTTTGACGCGGATGGTCGGATAATCATTGCTGATATAGGACATTACGAAAGTGAACAATATACCACAGAAATTTTTGAAACCATACTTAAGAAAAAATTTCCTAATTTTGCGGTTCTTTTAAGTAATATATCCACAAATCCGGTAAAATATTTTTAGTAATATGGCTATAGTTAAAGACTTCTCGGTTGAAGAAAAACTTATTGATGTACTGGCCCTCCAGAAGATCGACTCTAAAATAGATGAGATCCACACCCTTAAGGGCGAACTGCCAATGGAAGTAAAAGATCTTGAAGATGAGATCGAAGGCCTTCAAACCCGCATTACCAATATAGATGCGGAAATAAACAGCATTAACACCTTTGTTGAGGCAAAAACCAACGCGAAGAAAGATGCACAGGCACTGATAAAGAAATACGAAAAGCAGCAGGACAATGTAAAGAACAACCGTGAGTTTGAAGCGATAAACAAGGAAATTGAAATGCAGGAGCTAGAGGTGAAACTCTGCGAAAAGCATATCAAAGATGCATCTTTCGAACAGCGCGACCGTACTAATGCACGCATCAAGACTGAAGAAAAGATAAAGGATGTAGAAGAAGCCCTTACTGCAAAACGCTCTGAGCTGGAAAAGATCATTGCTGAGAACGTAAAGGAAGAAGAAGCGCTACAGGTAAAGTCTGAAGAAGCAAAATCTAAAGTTGACGCCCGCCTGCTTATTGGCTACGAGCGCATACGCACCAGCTATCGCAATGGCCTTGCTGTGGTACCGGTAGTACGCGATTCTTGCGGCGGTTGCTTTAATGTAATACCACCACAACGCCAGTCTGAAATACGCCAGCACAAGAAAGTGATCGTTTGCGAACATTGCGGACGCATACTGGTTGATATAGACCTGTACGACCAGGTTAAGATCAGCTAACCCACTGCTGCACTCACAATACTTATAAGTACAATTGCTATAGCCCCGTCCCGCAAGGTCGGGGCTATAATAAAAAATAGACCTGCCTGTAATGAACATTCTGTTATTAAATTACAGCTTGTTGAAACTCAAATGCTGTTTATGGTAAAAGGCATACTATCTTTAACCCATAGATAACCCGTTGAAGAAAAATAATAATTACTTTTGGCCATAAATTTCAAAAATAAACTATGCAAGTAGCAATCATAGGTACAGGCTATGTTGGCCTGGTTTCGGGTACATGTTTTGCCGAAACCGGCAACGATGTAATGTGCATTGACAATAACGCAGAAAAAGTCAACCAACTTCGCCAAGGCAAGTCTCCCATATATGAACCAGGGCTTGATGTGCTCCTTGAACGCAATATAAAAGACAAGAGGATACAGTTTACCACTTCGCTGGCTGATGGTATTAAAGATGCACAGATCATATTCCTGGCGCTCCCTACCCCACCCGGTAAAGACGGTGCTGCAGATCTGCAATACGTGCTCGACGTTGCTATGCAGCTCAGCACTATGATCACCGATTATAAAGTGATCGTAAACAAGAGTACTGTACCCGTAGGGACTGCCGAAAAAGTATCGGAAGTGATAGGCCGTAAGCTGAGCCGCGACCTGTATGATGTGGTTTCAAACCCAGAGTTCCTGCGTGAAGGTGTGGCTGTAGAAGACTTCCTGAAGCCCGACCGCGTGGTGATAGGCACATCTTCTGAAAGAGCGAAGAAAACTATGGAAGAGTTGTACCAGCCTTTTGTAAGGCAGGGCAACCCAATATACTTCATGGATGAGCGCAGCTCTGAAATGACCAAGTATGCTGCAAATGCCTACCTGGCTATGCGTATATCTTTCATGAATGAAATGGCCAACCTGTGCGACCGTGCAGGCGCTAATGTGGATTGGGTACGCGTAGGTATTGGTAGTGACAGCCGCATAGGCAAGCGCTTCCTGTTCCCAGGTGTGGGTTATGGTGGCAGCTGCTTCCCTAAAGATGTACAAGCGTTGGCACAGACCGCACGCGAGTTTGACTACGAATATGCGCTTGTGAACACCGTAATGAAGGTGAACGACAACCAGAAGCTGATACTGGGCCGTAAAATAAAAGAATTCTTTGGCAGCGACCTTACCGGCCGCAAGTTTGCTATATGGGGCCTGGCCTTTAAACCAGAAACCGATGATATACGCGAAGCACCAGCTTTGTACCTGATAGATGAACTGCTGGAAAGCGGTGCAGAAGTTTGCGCCTTTGATCCGGAAGCTATGCCAAACGTAAAGCGCATTTTCGGTGACAAGATCAACTTTGCTACTGAAATGTACGATGCTGTAGATGGCGCCGATGCCCTCATTATTGTTACTGAGTGGAGCGAGTTCCGCAACCCTGATTTCAAACGCATCAGCAAATCTATGAAGCAGGATGTAGTATTTGACGGCCGTAACGTGTATAGCCTGGATAAGATGAACGAACTTGGCTTCTACTACGAGAGCATGGGCCGCAAGACCATACACCCCGAATTGCACAACAACATAGAGATACCACAGAGCACAATAGTCCGCGACCGTGGTGTACATAATGACTAATTGAATATCTACCGTAGCCCGGCTCTCAACAGCCGGGCTATTTTTATATGCCGGACAAACCAGCAATTTATTAGATTTGTCTGCAACTTAGAAATATAAAAAATACTAAATAAAACGCATGACCAACAAACGCATCCTCATTACCGGCGCCGCAGGCTTCCTTGGCTCGCACCTGTGCGACCGTTTCCTGGCCGAAGGCTACACTGTGGTAGGTATGGATAACCTGCTTACCGGCAACATCAAAAACATTGAACACCTGTTCCCGGTAAAGGAATTTGAGTTCTACCACCACGACATCAGCAAGTTTGTACACGTACCCGGCAAGCTTGATTATATACTGCACTTTGCATCGCCAGCCAGCCCAATAGACTACCTGAAGATGCCGATACAGACCCTTAAAGTAAGCTCCCTGGGCAGCCACAACCTGCTGGGCCTTGCCAAGAGCAAGGGCGCCCGTATCCTTGTAGCTTCTACATCGGAAGTGTATGGCGATCCGCTGGTACACCCGCAAACTGAAGAATACTGGGGTAATGTGAATCCTATTGGTCCGCGTGGGGTGTATGATGAGGCTAAGCGCTTCATGGAAGCTATAACTATGGCCTACCACACCCACCATAAGCTGGAGACCCGCATCATACGTATCTTCAATACCTACGGGCCGCGTATGCGCCTGGATGATGGCCGTGCGCTACCTACGTTCATGAGCCAGGCTTTGCGTGGCGAAGACGTTACCGTTTATGGTGATGGCTCACAAACGCGCTCTTTCTGCTATTGCGATGACCTGGTAGAAGGTATCTATCGCCTGTTGCTGAGCGACTACGCTATGCCTGTGAACATTGGCAACCCTTCAGAGATCACTTTGCTGGAGTTTGCTGAAGAAGTAGTGAAACTGTGTGGTTCTAAATCGAAGATCGTTTACGAACCACTGCCACAGGATGACCCTAAGCAGCGTAAACCAGACATTACCAAGGCACAGACCATATTGGGCTGGAACCCTAAGGTGGACCGCCATGAAGGGCTGAAGAAGACTTTGGAATACTTTAAGCAGCACATTTAATAATACATATTTTATAATAATGAAGAGGTGGGCTATGGCTCACCTTTTTGTTTTTATAGTTCCATTTTTAAGAGGGTGTCCTGTCCGATTTTAAAACGAAAACCGGACAGGGCTTTGCGTTGGTGTGCGGAAATGCTTTGTAGTAGCTAATATGCGTTTATGCTCAACTGTCTGGGTTGTCCGGTAATCGGACAGGTGGTGATATTTTGTGCAGAGCATATTTTGCTACTTCGCGAATGTAACCACCCCGGCCGTTGGCCACACCTCCTTGAAAAAAAGGAGGGGAACTTAAACCGTTTGATAGAAAATGTCTGTCAGAAAAAATGGGGGCGGAACGGACAATTTGCGGGGGTGATTGGGTTGTAATGTATGCTGGTGGCTGTTTTTGATATTGAGCTATGAAATAAAAAATGTAGGGAAATGTCTTAAAATGTCTGTTGATGGACATTTTAATTTTGGTGGTCTGAAATGTAGTTTTGTTTGGAAGGTTTATAGTTTGAAGGTTAATTGCTGCAATATACGATGCTGGCAGAGGGGCTACCAAAAGAAGATATACACAGTTCCACAGGTGGCGTGGAACGTTGTGTGGGTGATTGGCTTATGTTGCTATTCGCTGAAGTGCCGGATTGTACTGGGTGCCTTGAATGCCGTTGACAGAGCGGATTTTATTTGCGGTTCGGGATGCCCTGGGGAACAACGGGAACAACGATAAAAGCCAGACATTTTTGCGTCTGGCTTTTATCGTGTTAGGAGGATGTATGCCTTCTATCTATCAATTATAAGCTTCTCCGTTCTCATAAATCCCGTTTCGTCAGTGACCTGTAAGGCATATATACCTGTTGGTAGCTCTGTATGCACTATAGCTTTACCGCTAGTAAATGACAGTACCGTTTGCAGCACGAGCCTGCCGTTCATATCACATATGCGTACTTGTGCCATTGTATGAATGCCGGAAGATTGTAGCGTGATGTCATGCTGTGCAGGATTGGGATAGATCATAGTAGCTGCTGTACTAGCAACAGTGTTCACGCTTAGAATTGGCGCGGTAAGTATGCTGTTTAGAGAATCTAAAAAGTCTGAGTACAGCTCTTGTATAGGAGCATAGGCGAATCCGCCGCCTATGACTGAATCGTTGCGGTATTGGATGGAAGAACGATAGCAGCCGCTTATCGCATAATCGCTTAGCGATTCATACGGCCCTTGTACTCCGAATTGTTGTGCCAAGGGATTTATTACCGCAATAATGGTGTCCCCGGCATGATACATGCTTGCCGGGTTTGCCCTGCATGTAATACCCGACCCGTCTCCCCATATCTTGACAGTGTCAGGAAGCGGAGCTGTACCATAGTTATAATATTCGGTGATTACCTTGGCGCTGATCCCGTATCCATCAATCACTGCAAGTATGTGTATCATAGCGATGTGATCGCCAGCCATAGTTCCATCCTGGTACATCTGGTTAAGGTCATAATACATGTTGCCCAGAGCAACACAATCGCACGCAGTAGCACGGCCTGCACCGAACAAGAACATACACACTACGAGCGCAGACGATCTAAGTAGTTTCATGTCGTTACTGTTTAGTGATGCTCAATTTTGCCGTTTGTGAAATCATATTGCTTTTTAAATGTACGAAATATATGCCAGAAGAAAGCCCAGTTAATGGAATGGATTCATTATGAGTGCCAGCATCAAACGGCTTGTCCGCATAGACGTTTGTCACGGTCTTGCCGAGCATATCCGTAATGAACAAGGTTATATTCGTCTTCTCGTTCAGCATGAAATGCACGCGGGTACTGTTGTTGGCGGGATTTGGCGCAAGGTACATTTCATTGTTGATGAATAGAGTGCCGATTTTGGTAGGCTGTTTTGACACCTGAGCGCCCCCGTCATACCAGTAGTTATTTACAAGGAAGTGGCACATAGGTTGCCTGCCGGTTTCGACGAAGTCAGAAGATAAGACTTCTCCAAGCTGGAGTAATAAAATACTTATAGATAGACATTGATTTTTATTTATAAAAATTATACTTTTAGAGGTATAAAACATATAAATGGAACCTATTACACTAACCGTAAATGTAAATGGTGGCAACCAACCACCAGTAGATATTAGAGTATACTTAACAGGGCCAGGGTTAGAAGATCATCAGGTATTTACCAGGCCGGGGTCTTTTTCATATCCCTTCTCATTGGCCCCAGGAAATTACCAGCTTATGGTTGGAGGCATGAACCCTTTCGGAGGTTCTACAACCGTAATACTTGCCGGCAATATATCAAGCGGCCCTATTCCAGAATCACCGCAAACGCAGAGTTCAGCGCAGTACGCTTTCACATTTTACTTTACTATTTAACGTCCTGCATAATGAAAAACACAAAGTGCATAAGGGCTTTTTTTTGCTTATTGATTATGCTATGCTATAAAATGCCTTGTAATGCTGCAACGGCTGACACAACAGCAGTATCAGTTATACGGGGCACCAACGATATTAAAAGTGGCAATGCGCTCGACGTGCTAACCAACTTTTTTCAGCTTGCAGCAGAAGACCTGGGCGGGAGCAATAAATCGTTTGCTTTTAAAAGTACCCTATTTGCTATAAAATTACGAGCCGATTCCTCAATAAATATTGATAGTCTTTTCAGGACACAACGATTATCGCGCAACCTACAGTTTAGTATAGCGGTGAATTTAGACCTGTCCTTTCATCTCTCCGGTTTCACATCAGGTGTCACGTATGCTTTGGTGAATAATCGAGATAAAGCAGCCGCAAATTTTCGCAGTCAGGCAATTGACAGAGGAAATACATCGTTGTTAGACCATTTAGATTCGTTGATGAGAACATATTCATTTACGGTAATAATGCCCATAAAAGATGCCCATAAAAGAGATTCTTTATTGAATATGATGACAAATGGAAGTAGTGTGCTTCGAGCAAAGTCGAGCATAGATTCTTTTCCTTCAGGATTTATACCCATAGTAAAACAGTACAAATTAGCAGAATTAAACAAACAAATACAAACAGAGTATGACAGCCTGATGGACGACATAGGCCAAAAGGGATTGCTTACCATTGCTGTATACGGTGCTACCAACAGTTTTAACAAACTGAATTTCGGCTATGCAGAAATGGCATACCTGAAAGGGAAAAATGTGCAAGCAGATGTACGCAGCCGCTTATCTTACCAAGATACTGTTATTGCAAACACAAACTATAGATTTGGTTGCGATGTAACAGGCGGCGCTGATATTGAACTGTTACACAGCGCAAAAGACGCGTACAAATCACTACTCGAAATAAAACCTAATCTTGAATACCAGAAAATATTTAAGGGTGCATACCCAGGTGAAAAAGATGAACTTTTTACTGTTAATGTCGACATCAGGTTACGTATAACTGATAATCTTTGGATACCTATTATTATTAAATACGATCTTCAAGATCATAATTTCCTGAGCTTTCTGAATGTCTCGTTTAATATGGATGCATTTAAAAAGTCACTCAAGGGCATCTCTAAAACTCAATAATTCCCTAAACGATTGTAGCATGGATGATTGGCTTATGCTATTGAGCTGAGGTGTCAAGTATGCACGGTACCTTGCGGGTTCCGGAGGCCCTAAGGAACGTTCGGGACAAGGGCGTTACAAACGCCCTACCTTGGCATCCTCGTTACAAACGAGGACGAGAGAGAGATTATAAATTATTTATAGAATATTCATTAGATTCATAATCAATATAAAAATATGATTTATGCTGCATATTGATAATGATTCCTATTCCTGCTGGATGTATATAAAGGTAATTCAGTAATAGACCTTTTAACCACATTCTAAGCTCAATATTCTTATAGAATAGCTGGTTTGAAGTCCAGACAAGGCTAATGTTATCTTTAGCGCTTTCATTACTTTCTCGCTCATAATGAGTGTAGTAATTTCGAGATTCATTCAACTTTAGGATATATTGAAAAGGGGATTTCCAAAGGTCTTTGAAAAATGGAATTTTCTCCAACTCCATCCACATGTGGACATATCTCATTCGTTGCGTCCATCTTTGATTGCTTTTTCTTGAACTTTCTGATATACTTTCATTCTGCATTCTCAGTAATACATCTTGCTTAATAGTTCTATTTTCTTCTTCATCTTTTGGTTGAAGGAAATGTTTATGAAATATTTCCAGTGCTATAGTAATCTCAGTAAACGCAATCTCGGCAATTGTAATCTCTTTAGATGTTATATACAAGAATAGTATTTGATCAAGGAGTTTAGGGTTTTTGAACCATTGTTTTAAAGCACCCGGCAAATATGTTTCCAAGTCATAAAAAAGGGATCTTTTACCGACAATATCATCTTCCTCTTTATCCAAGAAATGCCTTATATAAAGATGAACCAAACTATCGTCTCCTTTAGCAAAAGACATGGATAAGATTTCAGGAACATTTCTTAGAAAAACACCGAGAAAGTTCCTAACTGAAACCCCCATATTATATAGCTTTTTTCTCGAAAGCAATCTCTTACACTTAATCCTAATCAAGTGTTCTGGTTTAAACAACAAGCCATGTCCCTGATGAGTTTCAGTCATGAAATACTTAAGAATTAATTCCGTGTCTGAATCAATTTGCCAACATTTCTCCCAATGCTTAGCATCTATTGACTCTTCTCCAGATTGTTGTAAAACACTTATTCTTTCCCTAAACCATTCTGATAAACCAGTCATTTCCATTTCTATGGAATGGTAGATGTCATCAGTAACTTTGTCCACCCAATCCCCTGTATATACTTCATTTACCAGATAGGATACTTCATTAGGCCAGCCGGGAAGACATTGACAGTTAACTAAGCTAATTCTATCCCCACTCTTTGAATCAGTGCCATAAATAATTGGCACTGATATCTTCCGATCTTCAGTACTATTAATGTATCCCCCAAGGTCCAGCACCATCCTATCGTCCTTGGAAAAATTAAATGTCCCCGACCTTACCTTTCCAGGTGTTTCAGGTATGAAAAACTCACCTAATATTATTTCGGTTTTCTTCATTTTATTTATATGGCAATAAATGACTACCAGTTATTTAAGATGTATTGAAAGGCATCCCAAACAAATCAAAATCCATTCTCTGAATGACATTTAATTAAAACCCTTCACTAAAAAACTCTTGCAAAGTCATATTGTGCGCATGCACAATTTTTAACAGGCTGGAATATTTTAAGGTCTTCACCCCGTTCATAACGGGCATATTGGGCGCGGGGAATGTTATGTTCATAGGCAAATATTTCGTGGCTGGTGTATCCTTTCTTTATTCTTAAATCCCTTATCCGCTCACGAAGTTCTTTAATCTTCCTTTTTATTGCGTCCTCTCTTCTCTTACCAGCATGCCCGAAAAGTAGTGTCTAAAAATCTAACAGTTCCTTAGGGGTAATATCTAACCCTTTCGCCAGTTCAATCAACGTAAGCAGCGTGATATTGATCTGGCCTTTTTCTATTTTACTGATATCACTGTAATCAACATCACACAATTGAGAGAGCTTCCTAAAGCTTAGTTTTTTTCGTGTTCTAATCACTTTAAAATGTTGCCCAAACAGTATCAACTGGGTTTTATCTATCTCCTTAACCATTATTAAACAATTGAAAGTAAGATCTAAGGATTTGCAAAAAATAGTGTGGGTTAACAACCCCACTTTAATTTTTTTTATTAATTTCGTTGGATGTATAACATAACACTGTTATCCAACGAGGACATAAGACCTAATAAGTTCCAGTAGGTTAAACCAACTCATGCACCTAAACCAAAACCAATGTGGTTCAGAAAAAGAAAAAAGAAGGAGACTATCACGTACCCTAACTTCCCATATCATGCAGGCGAGCTATCGGCTTACCTGGCCGATATGCACTACTTTATCATTGCCCTTAAAGATGGCCAGATTATACACCACCATCCTGAAGATTCGCTCACCTTCCACAACTGGCTTATTGCAAATAAGATCCGTGATGTCAATAAATTCTAAACATAGAGGTAACCGTGAGATAATTGCTTATGTTTCTATTGAGCGGAAGTGCCAAGTTGTGCTGAGCGTCTTGAATGCCGTTCATAGAACGGATTTTATTTGCAGTTCCGGATGCCATGCAGAACATCTGGAACAACGGGCGTTACAAACGCCCTACCGTGGCATCCTCGTTACAAACGAGGACGAGAGAGGGGAAATATCTGGTAATACAAAATAAAATTCCGTTGTTATCGTTAATATTTCCCCTGAAGCCGTGGCGATATAATCAAGCTCTTAAAAATTCACATAAATCAAATTTATTTTACGTGAGACGATCTCTTTTCATACTATTATTAATGAGTTCTACATGCTTTACTGCATTAGGGCAAGGATGGCAGTGGGCGATAAGCAATAGTGGAGATACGGGCAAAAATGGTATAACTACATTAGCCAGCGACAATATAGGAAACACTGTTATTGCCGGTATTAATTACGAAACACAGGTTCTGGGTAATTTTGTGATACCGGATTCGGCGAATTCTTCGCAGGGCTTCATTGCGAAAGTAGATACAGCCGGCAGATATTTGTGGGCAGTATATACTAAGCAAGATTTTATTCCTTTAAAAGTAGTGTGTGATGCAAATGGAAGCAGCTATTTATTTGGGGTATATAACTCAGGAGCAGGACTGTCGTTTTATAATTCTAATGGGGAGGTTGCTACACTGGCAGATAACTATGACACAACAAAAAAAGGAATATATTTTTTGCTGAAATTGGATAACTCGGGCAATATAATATGGCTTCAGAATGTAGCACCTATTACAGAATATACCCCGCTCTATTTTCATTCGGGCGATATGGGAATAGATACATCAGGCCATCTCTGGGTAACAGGTTTTTATTATCTGCATTCAGTAACAATAGGAAGTACTACGCTTATAAACAGCAGTGATTCAACAAATATTTCTCCCTATGGCGTGGTATACAGGTCTAATATTTTTGTAGCAAAATATGATACTAGTGGTAACGTGCTGTGGGCTAAAGACCTCAGTGGTGATGATCCGGGAGGCGGTGGGCAAGCAGGGATTACAGTAACAAAAGACGGGACGGCGTTTTTGTGTGGTTTTTATCTGAATTCGTTTATAAATATAGGGGCGACAAAGTTAACGAGTACCAGCTTAACTTATGGGACGTTCTACGTTGCCAGGCTTGCCGCTAATGGCACCATATTGTGGGCTAAAAATCTTATCCCCGAAAGCGAAATAACTTCTGTTGCAGTTGATAACGATGGCAATTTTTATATTACGGGTACTTATAGTGGCGATAGATTAATTGTAGGAAAAGATATCATTGTAGGTACACATTACGGCAATTTTTTTATAGCTAAATATAATGCGCTTGGAAATGTATTATGGGCACATAGTGCTAATGTTACTAATGCATATGGCGAATTTTTTGGCGGCAGGCTTGCTGTTGATGATTGCCACAATATATGGGTATCTGGGATGGATGGAGATGTCCCTTCGGATAGCATTGAATTTGGAGGATATGTATTGCCGGTTAATCCAAATACTGAGAATATACCATTTTTCTTAAAATATACTGCAGATGGAAACTGTGAAGATGGATTTGCCTTCCTTTCAAATGGGTCGGGAGATGTCCCTCTGGTTGCCTGTGATAGCCGGGGCAGCTTATATATCGCAAGCGCAATCCCTAGGCCTACGCTCTCATTGGGCAACTTAACGCTTTATAATAATTATAGCGCGAATAAATTTTTCGAAGCGAAATATACTTACATGACTTTTTCTGATTTTGTAGATACTGCGGCCCAAGGTGATTTATGTGCCGGTAACTATACATCACTTTATGCTCCTGGCGGGTACATTAATTATATGTGGAACAACAACTCTAATCGTCCCTATGAAACAGTAACTCAGCCTGGTATTTACACCGTGCAGTGTGACAATATCTGTATGGGCAAGCAAATCACAGATATTTTTACTGTAGTAGATGCTCCTTGCGATACATGTATCTATATGCCTAATGCCTTTACGCCAAATAATGACGGGCTCAATGACGTGATCCTAGCTGTTGTGAGGCCCTGGTGTAATATTTCAGTGTATTCATTCCGTATATTTAATAGATGGGGTGAGGAAGTATTTCACTCAAATGACGTTTCCGCTGGCTGGGATGGGCGGTATAATGGAATATTGCAAAATATAGGAACATATGAATACCTTCTGACATATACTAATCCTGTGGGTAATGGCAAACACCTGCTCAAAGGTGACATTACATTAATTAGGTAAATATAATAAAATCACGCTCTGTTTACGCCTCACATAATTCGCTTCTTCTTTTATAACGATTTTTTTTGTGTATCGCAATTTCAGGATGGGATATAAACTCAGACGAACATTTTCCAACACACAACAATTCTTTATAAGCGACATTCTTTTATGTGACAAATCTCCCCTTGATGGTAGGCCTGCGTCCGGATTTTATAAAAAATGCAATAGTTTCGCACTGTAAAAATATTTTTAAAAATAACACGGTAATACAATGTCTGATGTACGCCATAACTGGACGATCGAAGAGATACGTACCATTTACCATACCCCCCTACTTTCTTTAGTACTAGAGGCTTCTAGTGTACATAACAAAAATCATAAGTTTGGTGAGGTGCAGATCAGCAGCCTGCTCTCTATAAAAACAGGGGGCTGCAGCGAAGATTGTGCGTATTGCCCGCAAGCGGCACGCTACCACACAGGGGTACAAGTACATGCCCTTATGAAGACCGAGGACGTAGTGACAGCTGCACAAAATGCAAAGGATGGCGGCGCATCGCGTTTCTGTATGGGCGCAGCATGGCGCGAGGTGAGGGACAACAGGGATTTTGACCGCGTACTGGACATGGTGAAAGAAGTAAACAAACTGGATATGGAAGTATGCTGCACACTGGGCATGCTTACCGGCGACCAGGCGCAAAAACTGGCTGATGCAGGTTTGTATGCGTATAACCACAACGTAGATACATCGGCCGAGCATTACGAACAAATAATTACTACCCGCACATACGATGACAGGTTACAAACATTATCGAACGTGCGCAAGGCAGGTATTTCGGTATGCAGTGGTGGCATTATAGGCATGGGTGAAAAAGATGACGACCGCATAGGCATGTTGATGACACTGGCTAACCTGCCTGAACATCCAGAATCAGTACCTATAAATGTACTGGTACCGGTTGAGGGTACTCCGCTAGCCGATAGCAAACGTGTTCCGTTTGATGAACTGGTGCGCATGATAGCTACAGCACGCATAATGATGCCCCACTCTGCTGTACGCCTTTCGGCAGGCAGGTTGGAGCTTTCTATAAGCGAACAGGCTATGTGCTTTATGGCGGGCGCCAACTCTATTTTCGCAGGGGACAAGTTGCTGACCACTCCTAACCCTGAGTTTAATAGTGACAAAGAGATGTTCAACATCCTGGGCCTGACACCAAAGGCAGCATTTGTAGATGCGCCGCACAAAAAGAATGCAATGCAACATGAGCCCGCTTGAATTGCACCTGCATAAAAAACTGGAAGAACGCAAAGACGCCGGCAACCTGCGCCGGTTAAAAATACCCGGCGCAGGGGTCGACTTTTATTCAAACGATTACCTGGGATGGGCAGCAAGTGGTATCATTTCTGAAATGGTACACAGCTATGGGCCGTTAGGTACTGGATCTACCGGTTCCCGGCTTTTGTCGGGCAACAGTGCAGAGGTGGAAGAACTAGAACAAACCATTGCAGGCTTTCACGATGCTGAAGCGGCACTGCTGTTTAATAGCGGGTACGATGCCAACGTAGGGCTACTTGGCGCTATTGCAGACAGGCACACCACGTATATTTACGATGAGCTTTGTCACGCCAGCATAATAGATGGCATACGCCTGAGCCAGGCGCAAGCAAAATACAAATATCGGCATAACGACCTGCATAGCCTCCGCGAGAAACTAGAACGCTTGACGGATAAGGGCAATGTAATTATCGTCACAGAATCTGTCTTCTCGATGGATGGGGATATGGCACCGCTAAGGCATATAACAGCTATAGCAGCAGAGTACAATGCAGCTGTTGTAGTTGATGAAGCCCATGCTACAGGCGTATTTGGCAAACGTGGCGCCGGGCTAGTCTGTGAGCAAGGATTATCAATGCAAATTTTTGCCCGCATACACACTTACGGCAAGGCGCTGGGCTGCCATGGCGCAGCAGTAGTGGGCAGTAGTTTATTAAAGCAATACCTGGTCAATTTTGCACGGCCATTTATCTATACAACGGCATTGCCAGCACATGCGGTGAAGGCCATCAGTTGCGCTTATCAGCTCCTTGCTGATCCTGTATTTTCAAATGAACCGTTACATCACCTCATTACATATTTCCGCAAGCAAGTAGCAGCCTCCGGTATTAAGGGATGCATAGATAGCCACAGCCCCATACAGGCATTGGTGGTGGGCGATAATGAACGCACCAAACACATTGCATCTGTACTACAACAGGAAGGGCTGCAGATAAACCCCATACTATCCCCTACCGTGCCGTTGGGCGGCGAGCGTCTGCGCATTTGCTTACATAGTTTTAATACCACCGGGCAGATAGATGACCTGGTAGCAATATTAGGCCGCATATGAATAAGAATATAGCCATAGCAGGCATCCATACAGATATTGGTAAAACAATAGCATCGGCAGTAATAGCTGAGGCCATTGGCGCCGACTACTGGAAGCCCATACAGGCTGGCAACCTGGACCAAAGCGATACCATAAACGTAAGTTCGCTCATCAGCAACGGCAGCCAACGGGTACACAAAGAGGCAGTGCGGCTCACGCAGCCACTATCGCCACATGCAGCCGCTGCTATAGATGGTGTAAACATAGATCATACCCTTTTCAAATGGCCAGTTACTGACAAAACATTGTTGGTAGAGACTGCCGGGGGATTGTTATCGCCTATATCGGCGACTAGTACGGTAGCAGATCTTTTACAGTATTACAAATTACCTACGCTGCTTATTTCTAAAAATTACCTTGGCAGTATTAATCATACTTTGCTGAGTATAGAAGTAATGAAGGCGCGGCACATACCCATTCTCGGATTGATCATTAATGGTGACAGCAATGTGCAATCGGAACAGTTTATAGAAACCTATACACAATTACCTATCATAGCCCGGATACCGCACGTGCCACAGCTTTCGCAAGAGGCAATAAGTATATGTGCAGCATCTATAAAACAAGCATTGCTCCAATATCTATAATATGGCAAGCATTACAGAAAGAGACAGGAAGGTAATATGGCATCCGTACACACCTATGAAAATATGGCCCGAGGCTATAGGCATAGTAAGTGGTAAAGATGAGTACTTGTATGACGAACAAGGCAAACGCTATGTTGACGCTATATCGAGCTGGTGGGTGACCTTGCATGGCCACTCCAACCCCTACATAGCACAAAAGATAAACGAACAGCTAACGGTACTGGAACACTGCATATTTGCGGGTTTCACACACGAGCCTGCCGTGCGCCTGGCCGAAAGGCTTTTGGAAATACTACCGGGTAACCAGGAAAAGATATTCTATACAGACAATGGATCGACCGCTGTAGAGGTAGCCATAAAGATGGCGCTGCAGTACTACAACAATAAGGGGCAAACGCGCAAGCGCATCGTGGCACTTGAAAATGCTTATCATGGTGATACATTTGGGGCTATGTCGGTAAGTGGACGCAGTATGTTTACTAAGGCATTCGATCATTTTTTGTTTGATGTGGATATCATTCCATTTCCTACTGATGAAAACCAGCACGTGAGCATAGCCATACTGGAAGAGTTACTCATAAAGGGCGATGTAGCTGCTTTTATTGTAGAACCACTGGTGCAGGGCACTGCCGGGATGCAAATGTACCCACCAACAGTATTAGAGGCCTTTTTTGCACTGTGCAAGAAGCACAACACACTGATCATAGCCGATGAGGTGATGACCGGCTTTGGCAGAACAGGTACTTTGTTTGCCTGCGACACCATCACTACTCCACCCGATATCATTTGTGTGTCGAAAGGTATTACCGGCGGTACTATGCCACTGGGCGTGACCGCCTGCACTATGGATGTGTTTGATGCGTTTTACGACGATGACCGCACCAAGGCCCTGTATCATGGTCATTCTTATACGGCTAATCCCATAGCCTGCACGGCATCCCTTGCCAGCCTTAATCTGCTTTTAGCAGAAGACTCCGTGGCCAACCGCAAAAGGATAGCTGAACGGCATACTGCATTTGCAAGCAAAATAGCTATGGCTGAAAATGTAAAAGTTACCAGGCAGGCAGGCACCATTTTAGCCATAGAGCTTGACACACATGAACCTACATCGTACACGAACAAGTACAGGGACCTTATTTATAGGTTCTTTATAGATAAAGGAGTACTGATGCGCCCGCTGGGCAACATCATATACCTTATGCCGCCCTATTGCATATCAGACGCTTCACTTACTTATGTGTATGCCTGCATAGAAGAATTATTGGGAATTTTAAGTACACAATAACTTATGGAACAGCAACAATTAAAAACAGTTATAGATAAGATCACTGCATCGCCCGTTACACATGCCAAGTGGCTCAACAGCTTGTCTATGATGGAGAATACGGGTGCACGCAAAATATCCCGCTACGAGCACCCTGTGCATACCGATATAATAGTGCTGAAGCACGCAGCCGAAGAGGCACGCCATGCCTACTACCTTAAAAAACTTATAGCGAGGGTGACACCCAATGCATGTCCTGATTATTCATTTCAGTACTTGTTGGCACCAGTAGAAAGCCACCACTATCTGCATAGACTAGACACACAGGCCTGCCGCTACCTGAAGACAACCATGGGCCTCACCGGACGCGAAATGAAGCACGGAGCATATCTCCTGGTTACCTATGCCATAGAGGTAAGGGCCGATATGCTGTATGAAACTTACCAGGAGGTACTTACTGCCATCAAATCGCGGGTGAACGTAAAATCCATCATTAAAGAAGAGGAAGGCCATCTTGCCGAAATGACCCGCATGTTGCAGGCATTCCACCCGCAATGGGAGTCTTTAGCCAACGATGCCGTACAGATAGAATCAGCATTGTTTACCGCATGGATGAAGGCAGTGGAGCAAGAGGTGAGCGATTAAATATTGGGGCCTGAGATGTAAGATCGACAATGGAGGCCTGGAGATTTTAGAATACTTTAAGCAACACATTTAATTGCAATTATATTGACACTAAAAAGGTGGGCTGTGGCTCACCTTTTTAGTTTTTTAAGCGTACCACGCACCTAGGATCATTTAGACATCTAACTGTGGTATTGTATGTGCATTGCACAATTCCTTCTTGGGTACGGGGCGCATCTACGAAGCGCATAATCACTCCGCTTGTTATTTTCTACAAAGTTGTAGCCCCTACAGGGCATACCTGCATAATCTGATTAATTTAGATGTCTAACTGGTATAAGTATCACTTGCTTTGGCAACAATTACAGTTTCCACAAAATAATTTCTGGCGGCTTTTATTTGGTATTGTTGATGTTTTTATAGATATTAATACTCTTATTAAAAAACTACAAACTTATGTCTCTAAAACTCTACGCAGCACTGCTTGCGTTACTACCCCTTGCCGCCATTGCGCAACCCACTGTTGTAAACCGCGAACAGTACCCAGACAATGCAATCGTACACTACCTGTACACTAACACTTTGCCTGCCGGCAGCGCAGGCACCAACCAGACGTGGAATTTCTCAACCCTTACAGCTGACATCAGCAGACTCCATGACACGCTAACAGAATACGTAACTGTACCGGGCAGTGCCGGCGGCCCATATGCAGGCCTGATGCAGGCCGAAAAATTCTCTGACAGTACAGAACAATACATAAAAATGAATGGCAGTAATCTTGGAATTTCTTTTTGGGCTGACTCTGCCGTTGCGGGGTATTTTACAATCTATGCCCATCCGGTGGTAGATCAGATAAATAGTATGTCATTAGGTGCCACAGCAAGCGATACTGACACATATACATTTAGAAACAATAACGATCTTGGTACCGGCCATGCTTCAGTTACTCTTGTGGTAGATGCATATGGAACACTGACATTGCCTAATGGCACATACAATGATGTGGTGCGATTAAAAGAGGTTAAAAACGACTCGGAAGTAATCCCGATCCAGGGAGTCAAAATCATTGAACAAGAAGTGAGTTATAGATGGTATAATGCTTCTTACGTATCGCCTTTGCTCACTAGTGATACTGCGTATTATAAAATCAGTGTTGCAAGTAATCCTGCTGCCGACACCGCGGAGTACATTACATATACCCGGTACCTGCTGGCTGAGCATATAAGCACAGGTGTTGGTACTATTCCATTGAACCATGTTTCGTTTAGCGGGCATATTGGTAATACCGTGGTTGCGCTGGCTGGCAGTTTCTTAGTTGGCAGCAAGTACACGGCTTGCATTTTCAATATGTTGGGGCAAAAAGTGTATGACAACACTTTTGCAGGAGGACTGCAACAAGTAAACCTATCGTTAAGCAGCAACTTGCCACCCGGCACATATACCATACTGATAATGGAAACCGGCAAACCAGCAACGATGAATACTGTAAAAACAACTAAGGAATAAGTACGGTGTAGTTGCTTCAAGATATCAATGCATTCTTGTCATAGAAAATTGACCTCGTTTCTTTTGCAAGAATTACGTCTATAGCGTTAAAGGCACAACACATTGTAGTATAGCGATGGCGGCGATAAATATCGCCGCCATCTTTGTGCCCTTAATAGTTATTAGTTATTCATTTTGTTGTTGCCTGAGTTTATAATTTAAATGGGTTGGTAAGTAAGTACAACAACCCCGTCTTTAAATGCTTTGGTTGAAATTAGTTTAAGATTCGATTGGTGCTTTATACCCTTGAATATAGATGTTCCTTTGCCTATAGCAACGGGATCGAGCATGAATTGAAATTCATCAATTAAACCATTTTCGGCAAACAGCGTTACTATACTTCCGCTGCCGAGTATAGTCATGTCTTTACCTGGCGTATTTTTTAGTTTTTTTATTTCTTCCACAATGTTTCCTTTCATTACGCTTGTATTGTTCCACGCAGGGTTCTTAATTGAATTCGAAAACACAATTTTCTCTGCGTTGTTCATTCCTTTTGCTACATCAGGAAACATTTTAATGGCGTTCTCAGTTGGCCAGAAACTTACCATTTGATCATAAGTAACACGACCAAAAAGCAGTGTGCTGTTATATTGCAACTTATCTTCAGCATATTCTGTTTCTTCACTGCTTTGCTGATGTTTATGCCACGCATATTCTCCTTTTTCAGGGCCTTCAAAATAACCATCCAAGGTCATAAAATTAAATACAGTTAATTTTCTCATCGTTTTAGATTTTAATTGTCAATAATTTTGATTAGCTGCAAAAATACTTTGCGCCAATCTGCTGTGCATTGACATAGATCAAAAAACGCTATTTAGATTTTAACCGGCTTAATGTTTCTTGCGCAATATCAAGATAGGAAGCTAATATTTTATTAGAAAGTTTTTGAACTAAAATAGGGGTCTCTTTTAACAATAGTTCATATCGCTGTTTAGCTGAAAGCGTAACTAAACCTTCAATTTTTTTGTTCTGAAACGAATAAGCCATTTCTAATATTCTTTGATAGAATATTTTCCATTTAATCATTTCATTGTTTAGTTTATAAAAATCTTTATGGCTTATTATTAAAAGTTCAGTATCCTCAAGAGCCTCAATAAATTCAAATGAAGGTTTTTGCGAAATGAAGCTTGTTAGTGCGGTTCCAATAGTACAGTCGTATATAACTAACCTGGTTTTTTCATTACCTTCTTTATCTATAAAGTAAGTTCTTAAACAACCTTTCTGAACAAAATAAAACTTATTACTCACTTCACCTTTAGAAAGCAGAATGGCATTTTTGTTCACTAATTTAGGTTTAAAGCATTTTGCTATTTCGTCAAGTTCTTGATCATCAAAGTCAACAATGAACTTTAGTAATTTATTCAATTGTTCAAACATATTTTTTGGCAATTAAGTTTATGCTTTAAATGGAAACTCCTCCGGTGGGTATTGCAATGGAAAGCTTGTTTGGCATAGTCTTTTTAGACTTGTCGAACCCAGTGAGAGAATTTTCAGATCCCTATAACAACAATTGCAAATCAATCATTTCAAGAAAAGTACAAAGTAAAATTGAAACGTAAATCTTCAGATTTGCTTTCCACGTTCAACGTAGTCAAAAAAGACGATACCCTGAATAAGAACAACATTAGTAAAAATAAATTTTCAAATTACGATAGTTATCGTACATTTGATTACGACAAGAGTCGTAGATGAATATGCAACAAACAATTAAGGCAACAGAAGCCGAACTGGAAATATTGAATGTGTTGTGGACGCGTGGACAGGCAACAGTAAAAGAAGTGCATGAACAACTGGCATTAACAAAGGATACGGGATACACCACTACACTGAAACTGATGCAAAACATGCTGGAAAAGAAACTGGTAAACAGGGATGCCACCAGCAAAAAACATGTATACCAGGCTATAGTGAACAGGGAGCAGGCACAAGGCCAGGCAGTGCAACGATTAATAGAAACCATGTTCAATGGGTCGGCAATGCAACTAGTGACGCAAGCACTCGGCAACCATCAACCCAATAAAGCGGAGCTGGAACTGATAAGGGAATACCTGGATAAGAAAACAAGAGAATAACGTTAGGGCAATCGCTTATTATTAATTATAGTTATTTATCCTAAAACTATCGTCAATGACTATCTGGATCCAATCTTTATCATGGACACTTATCTACTCACTGGGGCAAGGGTTTGTAGTGTATGCATCTTTATGGCTTTTTTTGAAACTACTGCCAGCAACGCCTGCTCATGTTAAGTATCATTTATCATTAAGTGCACTTACCTTTTTGTTTGCATGGTTTGGAGTTACCTGGTGGCAACAATTTCATGTTATAGCGCTGGCAAATAATCATTCAATTGTTCCAGCAATGGGGGGAGGTACAGTTCACGCATTACTGGTTGGCACAATGGTAAGTTATGGCTGGCAGGGGTCGCTATTGTCCACTGTAATAGCAGCATTACCCTGGCTTTCAGCATTTTACCTGGCGGGCCTGGTGCTGATGCTGGTACGGCTTTCAGGAGGAATGCTACAACTATTCGCGCTTAAAAACAATGCAGTTATACAGCCAGAAGCGGCCATTGAAGGATTATTACAGTCGCTAAAGAATAAGTTGCATTTTGAAGGCCATGCGCAACTACTCATCTCTGCAAAAGCACAGGTGCCTATGGTTATTGGCGTCTTAAAGCCCATTATCCTGATGCCTGCCGCTGCCATTGCACAATTGAGCACGGAGCAATTGGAAACCATTATAATGCATGAACTGGCGCATATAAAACGGTATGACTACCTGGTAAACATTTTGCAAACAGTGACAGAAACCATACTCTTTTTTAATCCTTTTGTCTGGATGGTATCATCCATCATCCGCCGCGAAAGGGAACATTGCTGTGACGACCTGGTTGTGCATCATACCTCGGCCCCACTTATATATGCTACTGCGCTCGCAGCCCTTGCAGCCAACACAGGCCCCTACCCTCACTTTTCCATAGCCGCTACAGGACAAACCAATCATTTATTTAACCGTATAAAACGAATCATGGAAATGAAAAAGAATCAATTCAGCTACAGCAGGATGGTCGCTGCCATCGTAATTATCTCAGGCATTGCCTGTTCCATCGCCTGGATCAGGCCGTCATTCCCACAACCTGAAAAAGAAAAAAACACAGAAGCCAGCACAACTCAGGCAGCAGTTAAAAATGTGGATTCAACAACAAATATGTCTGAGGAGATCCAACTGGTTCAGCAACTGGAGCACGATGGCCTTATTAATCAGTTGAAAGGATTTGTAGTTGAAAAGAACCAACATATGCTATTCATTGATGGGTCGCTAATAGCGGATAACATTGCAAGCAAGTACATTGCAACGCTAACCAAAGACCAGATATGGATACAAGTTTACCCGTTCGCAGAAAGGCTAAAGCAACACCCCAATGCAGGCTTTTTACAGAACTTGTTGCCGGTTATGCTTACCTCGCCATGCGTAGATTATAAACCCAAGAAGAAGCCAGGTTGCTGATCTGTGCAAGTTGGTTGCAGTTATAGTTTTACATTTATAAAATGAAATTCCTTGCAAATATTATCCTAACCCTTTTCATAACAACTACGTTAGTTGGGTGTAACACACATCCAGCTAACAAGGATAATATATCAACTAAAGCTCAAAAAGATACGGCCGCTAATAACCTACCAGTAAAGGGCATGCGAGATGATCTTTTTATTCTATGGTCAGCAATTAAAGAAATGCATCCGGGCTATGGGATATATACAACAGCAGACAGCTTACAAAAAGCATACGATAAAACATATGCTGCTATCAATACACCTTTATCTGAAACCCAGTTCATTACCCTTATTTATCCCTTCCTGTGCAATTTAAGATGCGGCCATACACAGATAATACATGCTGAGGGATACAAATCACCGGTGAATATAAAGTTGCCTCATTTGCCATTCGCAGTACTGGTTCGCAACCACCGTGCATGGGTGACCATGAACCAAACAAAACAACTTAATACCGGTGATGAACTCATAAGCATAAACGGCATACCAGTATCTGCAATTATTGACCATGGATACGAAATGTATTGTGGTGACGGCTACAACGAGACATTTAAAGAATTGTACCTGAGCGAGTACAATGGATTTGAAGATGTATGCAATAAATATTATCACTGGCCAGGGCCTTACCTTGTAAAGTTCCTTAGTAAATCTACCACAGTAAAAGCAGTGCAGGTAGATGCCGCAAAGAGTGAAGTAAGTAGAGACTCAACCATTCAACAAGTGGATAACTATGCCAACTGGGCGGTAGCTTCAAGTATTCCTGATTCACGCCTGCGTTTTCTAAACAATGCTTCAGTTGCTTTACTTAAGTCACCTCCTTTTGCATATTCAGATACCGATGTTTTTAGAGATGCTTTTAAGCTCATCAAACAAAAGGAAGTAAAGACACTCATCCTGGATATGCGGCATAATACGGGTGGCGACTTAAGGGTAGCTACGTGTTTACTCTCTTACTTAGCCGACTCGCCGTTCAGAATTGTTAAGGATGTTAAGTCGAGAATCCCCAATCCCGCAGTGAATAGTTTTACCAAGTATTTTGATACCTCCGCGACACAGGGCTTTATTATGGGATTCAAACCAGCGGATAAGGAAGGATCATGGTATCATATTGAAGCAAAACCTGCATTTGGCAATCTATACGGGCCATTTCCATTAAATAAAGAAGATCATTTTGATGGGAAGCTTTTAGTTTTGATAGATGGCGCAACGTTTTCTTCCGGGGCTCTTTTCTCAGCCGCAATTAAGGCGCAGCGAAAAAACGTAGTTTTCATTGGCAGGGAAACGGCAGGCGCTGAAGAAGGATGCAATGGGGTTACGATACAGAAATTGACGTTGCCCAATACAAAGATCATTGTCCAGTTTCCGTGGATGCGTGTTGTATCGGTAGCGAAGTACCATATTCCAGGGCGCGGTGTTATGCCTGATTATCCTGTAGTTTATGACCCATACGATATTGTTACAAATAAAGACCTTGATCTAATAAAAGCGCTAACGCTTATCAATTAATGATTTTTAAAGGATAAAAATATCTTTTCTTAAAGAATGAAATGGAGCATTTCGCAGTGCTTATTTTTTATTTCATACCATTTGAACATCAAAATTAATCATGGCTAAAGCCGAAATATTTATCTGCTGCCCACCCCAGCTTAAAAGCTGGAGTTTAGGCATCAAGTAACCTGTACCTAATTTTGTTGTCAAATTGGTATCACTCTTTATTGGTCGCAGTTTTCCACCCATTCCTTCATTTTTGCCTACCTTTGTATGTAATATTTAGCTAACAATACATGAGAACAAGAAAACCTACCAATGGCAGAGTTACGGGTGTAAAATTTGCCCTTAACACAGAAGTAGAAAATGAAGACCTAAAAAAGGTAAAGGCACAGCTACTGAAAGAACTGGAAGAAAAGGAGCAGAACAATAAGGAGTGGTACGACAAGGAAATGGAAAAGAACCTGAAGAAGTCCTAATACAAATGCTTATTGTAGTGTTGGCGTATTCCATTAAGGCTGTACTGCCCAGTCCATACCATCTGGTTCACCCAGATCAATACGTTGGCCGGTGAGCTCGAGGGTTTTAAGATTGCATCCTTCGCCGGGTGTGAAATAGTTTTCTTTTTTTTCATAGTCCTGTAAAATTAAATAACATCATCGCACCACACGCACTAACATATCCACATTTTACAACCTGTCATTGAGGTACGAAGCAACCTTACGTAAATACTATTCCAACCATTCTAAATTTCTATCAAGTATCACCCAGCTATCATCTTTCAGCGGTGGGCCACCTCTATATTTAAATTTCACAAACCCTGCTACCAAATGTCCCTCACTTTTAAGAATAGCCTTCACTCTATATATGCCGCCAATATTATCAAAGTACGTAAGCTGCTGCAAGCTTGCCCTGGCATCATTTAGCATTGCACGCACTTCCCATACTCCTGCCTCTTGTACTTCACCATCACTTATTGATGGCACAACGGGCGGCGGCGTAGCAATATCAGTAGCTACCTCATCCGTATCTCTATCAGTATTATAAGGCTTTACACACACCGCGCCACTATCTGGTCTTACTGCAACCGCAACTGTTGAAACTATAGCCGTATCATTCGGCGTACGTTCACTATGATAAAGCTTCTTAGGTAACAAAGAACCCACAAGTACAATCAAACTAATCAGAGCCACCATAACAAATATTATTGCATCCCTCTGCGCTTGTTTCATAACTCATTTTTTTACAAGGTAATTAAACGCCGTTTAAATTTGGTAAACCGCAGCTTTTTTATGCTTTTGGGACTGGCTACCATTGCTATAAACTCTTCGCAAATTATCCAGTTTACTTTCCCTGTATACATCCCAATCAATGCCTCTTTTATTTGCCTCTTCAGCTCCTCCTAATGGAAACTCATAAAATAAAGGATGCCAAGCACTATAACTACTGCAACAAAATATTTCAGGAAGCTGATAAGAGTTTGGTACGGTTTCTTTTCGGTTGGTGGCGGAGTATCAAACACTGTAGGATAGTTGAGTTCGCGTAAATTGGCTACAGCGGTTTCTACATCGGTATCTATTACCTGCAACTTTATACCACCTAATGCTATATTGTACAAAGGATTGATCTGGATGGTGTTGTCGTCTTTTAGAAAGCATTCGATACCATCGGCCTCCAGGCGCCCCATAGCCAGGTGCGCATCAACTGAGGTATTAAAGACTGCAATAGTAACAAGATCCATTGTAAACGAAGTTAACGTATTGTAGTGAATGCATTGAACGTTGTCAGAGATCCATTGCTGTGTAAAATGCAGGTTACTACAACGCGTAAAAGCAATCTTACAATTATTGAGTAAGATTGCTTTGTGCCCCACAATGCACAATGGAGAACATGATGAATTTTAACTTTAAAGAAAAGGATAGAGTACGGCCTTTTCTCCATTTTCGCCAGTGTATTTTAGCGCCTCATTTACTTCTTCCAGCTTAAATTGCTTGCCTGCTTTGGTTTTAAAATGCGGCATGTGGATAATGGCGCTGATGTCTTTGAGCGCCTGAGCCAATTTTGAGGAATCTTGAACGGTAGGACTTTTGAAGTTACCAAAGCCGCGGAGGGCAATGCCTCTCATAAGTGCGCTGGTGTGTATGATAAGCGGGGTTGGGCCGCCCAGGAAACCATAAGCATATATGGTGGATCCGATAGGCACTACATCTATTATCTTATTCAGCACCTCGCCACCTACACCATCGAAGACCGCGGTTGCGCTTAGTTGCTGTGCCATATCTTTTAGCTGGGTTTTAAAATCTGTATCGTCTTGTGCTACTATGTGCGTAGCACCCAATGCCTCGAGCTCTTTTTTATCGGCCGCCGTGCGCACAATAGAGATGATGGGGAAATGATACGCCTGACAAATGCCCAACATAGCAATACCCGTGGCCGATGTACCTGCAGTAGCAATAATGCCCTTATGGCCATCTGCTATGGCCTGTTTCAGGAAAGCATAGGGAGTGATGATGTTGACCAGGGAGCCTGCATATTCGCGCAGATCTGTACCCGCAGGCAGTATAGCACATTGCAGGTATGGCAGGTGTGCATATTGGCACCAAGTGCCAATCATTTCATCTGTGGATCTCAGAGAACGGTAAACGGTCACCTGCTGGCCGACATACTCTTGAGGTACCCCTTCGCCTATAGCCACTACAGTACCGGCACCCGATACACCGCCTACATTATACTTGCTTACAGGCACAGTAGCTCCGGTAAATGTGCCGTTTATAAAAGCTTTGTCGCCGGGGTTTATGCCGCAGGCCTCCATTTTAATGAGGATATGCCCTGGTGAGGCTTGTTCGGGTTGGGGTATGTGTTTCAGTTCAATACCATCTTTGGCAGAGAATGTAATTGCTTTCATAGTTGCTTCCATATCTAGTTTGTTATTTGAGGATTCAAAGGTAGATTTGCAGTAACTTTTATACAAGTACTCACCTAAAAGTATGTATGCATGCCAGCAATAAAAGAATCGTCAACCAACCAGCTGAACAAGAGGGCCATAGCCACTCAATGCCCTGTTACCTTTACTTTACACAAAATGGGCGGCCGCTGGAAACCGCTTATCATAAATAGCCTGCTCAACGGTACCAAACGCTATGGGGAGATAAAAAAGGCTATTCCGCCCATCAGTGAGAAAATGCTGATACAGAATTTAAAAGAGCTTGAGACTGATGGCATTATAACACGTGCTGCAAAAGCTGTAGTACCACCCCGTGTAGAATATACACTCACCGACTGTGGAAACGAACTGAGCACTGTATTACTATCTATGAAAAACTGGGCATTTAAATACAATGTGTGATGGGAGGACAAACATACTGGATTTGAATTTTGCAAAAATTGGATTGATATTTATAAATGATAGGCTGGGACATAGCTCTATATTTGCTATGAATATTCAAAACAATCATCATGCAGATATCCAACAATAAAATACTAATAACAGGCGGTGCAAGTGGTATAGGCCTGGGGCTTACAGAACGGTTTATACAGGAAGGTAATACGGTAATTATCTGTGGCCGACGGGAATCGGTTCTGAAGGAGGTTTCAGATAAACATCCTGCCGTTATCACCTATGTGTGCGACCTGGCTGTTGAGGCAGACCGCGTAGCACTTTATGAATGGATAGCAAAAGAACACAGTGACCTGAATGTGCTGGTGAACAATGCCGGCATACAACAGTGGATGGACATTTCTGGTGCAGACTTTTTTGCACGTGCAAAGAATGAATTGGTTACTAATATTGAGGCACCATTGCATTTGACGTCGCTATTCCAGAATTTAAAGTCCTTAAAAACTATAATGAATGTAACGTCAGGACTAGCGTTTGCCCCTCTTACAAAGGTGCCAGTATATTCAGCCACCAAAGCATTCTTTCATTCATTCACCCTGTCTGCACGATACCAGCTGAAGGCAAAAGGTATTGAAGTTATAGAGATCCTTCCACCAGCACTGAATACCGACCTGGGTGGTAAAGGCTTGCATGATAGCGCACCACCTGTAAGTGAGTTTATAACAGCCATATTTGAACAGCTAAAGAATGGCCAAACAGAAGTAAGCTATGGTTTTAGTGATGCCATGAGCAAAGCAAGTGCAGAGGACATAAAAGCTGCATTTAACAGAATGAACCCTTAAAGGAAGGATAACATATACAATAGTACGGCTGCCTCTTTTCATAAAGGAGGCAGCTTTATTTTTGCATATAACTCGTTTAAATATCACCAGATAGCAGGCTGAAATGCCCTGCAACGTGGGCATGCACATTCCCGTCTTTCAATATCCACACCGTGTGTAAATCGTTTTCGCGGTATCAAAAATAGCTTGCCTACATTTGAATTGTTATCGGTTCATAAGCAGATAGACGCTGCACATGATTAAAAGGGAAGCCGGTTCGAGTCCGGCGCTATCCCCGTAGCTGTAATCCTGATGTAGGAATACATACAAGTTTTCAGAGGTGGTGCCACTGCCTGGTAAAACAGGTGGGAAGGTGTCTGAGAATCAGGAAAGCCAGAAGACCTGCCGCGTTAATGTTGTTAGCTGTTGCTTTCGGAGGAAAAGCATGGGCTGGATGGTTATGTGTTCATTACATACCCCCTGCCTTTATCTTCCCCTATCTGCAGCCTGTGTTTATGATTTAAAATTAATAATGGATGCAAGAAGAATTATTGCTGAAAGAAAATAAGGACCGCTTTGTTATTTTGCCCATCAACTACCCTAAGGTGTGGGAGATGTACAAGAAGCATGAGGCCAGCTTCTGGACAGCAGAAGAGATAGACCTGGGTGGGGACATAAAAGACTGGAATAACCTGAACGATGGTGAACGTCACTTTATATCGCATGTGCTGGCATTCTTTGCTGCAAGTGATGGTATAGTGAATGAGAACCTGGCTGTAAACTTCATGAGTGAAGTGCAGCTGCCAGAAGCGCGCTGTTTTTATGGGTTCCAGATCATGATGGAAAACATCCATTCTGAAACCTATGCATTGCTGATAGATACTTACATAAAAGATGCGCAGGTAAAACACAAACTGTTTCATGCCATAGATACAGTACCTGCTGTAAAGAAGAAAGCGGACTGGGCACTTCGTTTTATAAAGAACGGTTCATTTGCTGAACGCCTGGTGGCCTTTGCTGCGGTAGAAGGTATTTTCTTTAGTGGTAGTTTCTGTTCTATATTCTGGTTGAAAAAGCGCGGACTGATGCCGGGCCTTACTTTTAGTAATGAGCTTATCAGCCGCGACGAAGGATTGCATTGCGAGTTTGCATGCCTGTTGTATAGTATGCTCAGTAACAAACTAACCCAGGAGCACGTGCATGGCATCATAGCTGATGCTGTTGCTATAGAAAAAGAATTTATTACTGAAGCACTGCCTGTGAACCTGATAGGCATGAATGCCAAATTGATGCAGCAATACATAGAGTTTGTTGCCGACAGGTGGTTGGACGAATTGGGCTATACCAAGATGTTCAACGCGACCAATCCATTTGACTTTATGGAGATGATATCGCTGCAAGGCAAGACCAACTTCTTTGAGAAAAGAGTGGGTGACTACCAGAAAGCGGGCGTGCTGAATAAAGAAGGCCAAAACTTTTCGTTGGAAGAAGATTTCTAGAAACATTACTTCAATACTACTACCTCATTAAAATATTATACAATGCACGTAATTAAGAGAAACGGGAGAAAAGAGAGCATCAAGTTTGATAAAATAACTTCGCGCATAGAAAAGCTATCGTACAGCCTGAGCCCGATGGTGAATGCGATAGATGTGGCAAAGAAAGTGATAGAAGGCATATATGATGGCGTATCCACTACCGAGCTGGATAACCTCGCGGCTGAAACAGCAGCAGCGCTTACTACGCGCCATCCCGACTATGCATTGCTGGCCAGCCGTATAGCTGTGAGCAACCTGCATAAGAATACCGTTAAGTCTTTCTCTGAGACAATGCGTCGCCTGCATCAGTATATAGACAATGCATCGGGAAGGCACACGCCTATGATAGCTGATGATATCATGGAAATAGTGGAAGCGAATGCTGAATTGCTGGACAGTTCTCTTATCTACGACCGTGATTTCGGTTTTGAATACTTTGGTTTTAAAACGCTGGAAAAATCTTACCTGCTGCGTATAGAAGGTAAGGTGGTAGAACGTCCGCAGCATATGTATATGCGCGTGGCCATAGGCATACATAAAGAAGATATAGAAAGCGCTATAAAGACATACAACCTAATGAGCGAGCGCTGGTTCACCCATGCAACGCCAACGTTGTTTAATGCAGGTACACCTAAACCACAAATGTCATCGTGCTTCCTGCTTACTATGAAGGATGACAGCATTGATGGTATATATGATACACTGAAACAGACTGCGAAAATATCGCAGAGTGCAGGTGGTATAGGCCTGGCTATACATAATGTAAGAGCTACCGGCAGCTACATAGGTGGCACCAACGGCACCAGCAATGGTTTGGTACCTATGCTGCGTGTATTTAACGATACTGCACGCTATGTGGACCAGGGTGGTGGAAAAAGAAAAGGTGCATTTGCCATATACCTGGAGCCATGGCATGCTGATGTATTTGACTTCCTGGACCTGAGGAAAAACCATGGTAAGGAAGAAAACAGGGCAAGGGACCTTTTCTATGCTTTGTGGATATGCGACCTGTTTATGAAGCGTGTGGAAGCAGACGAAAACTGGAGCCTGTTTTGTCCTAACGAAGCGCCCGGCCTGCAGGATTGTCATAGTGAAGAATTTGAAAATTTATATACTCGGTACGAAGCAGAAGGACGGGCAAGGAAAACCATAAAAGCACAGGAGCTTTGGTTTGCCATACTGGAATCGCAGATAGAAACTGGAACCCCTTATATGCTGTATAAGGATGCTGCAAATGCCAAAAGCAATCAACAGAACCTGGGTACCATAAAGAGCAGTAACCTGTGTACCGAGATCATGGAGTACACCAGCGCTGAAGAGGTTGCTGTGTGTAACCTGGCATCGCTGGCATTACCACGTTTTGTTACCGATGGCAAGTTCGATTTTAATGCGCTGTACGATGTAACCTACCACGTAACTAAGAACCTGAACAGGATCATAGACAACAACTACTACCCTATTGAAGAGGCGCGCACATCCAACATGCGCCACCGCCCTATAGGTATTGGAGTGCAGGGACTGGCTGATGTGTTCATACTATTAAGATTGCCGTTTGAAAGCGACATGGCAAAGCTGCTCAACAAGAACATCTTTGAAACCATCTACTTCGCGTCAATGACTGCAAGTAAAGATATTGCGAAGGTTGAGGGTACATATGAAACCTTTGCAGGTTCTCCTTTATCAAAAGGTTTGTTCCAGTTCGACCTGTGGAATGTACAGCCTACAGACCGCCACGACTGGGCAACATTGAAGGCTGAAGTAATGGAGCATGGCGTGCGCAACTCATTATTGGTAGCACCTATGCCTACTGCTTCTACCTCACAGATATTTGGCAATAATGAGTGCTTTGAACCATATACATCCAACATTTACACAAGACGCGTGTTGAGTGGTGAATTTGTGATAGTGAACAAGCACCTGCTAAAGGACCTGATACAATTGGGCTTGTGGAATAACACCATGAAGAACAAAATCATCGCAAACAATGGTTCTATACAGAACATTGAGGAGATACCTGCTGATGTGAAGGAACTATACAAAACAGTTTGGGAAATAAAACAACGTAACCTGATAGATATGGCTGCCGACCGTGGTGCGTTCATCTGCCAGTCACAATCGCTGAACCTGTTTGTAGATAACCCTACTAACGCCAAACTTACCTCTATGCACTTCTACGCGTGGAAGAAAGGATTGAAGACGGGTATGTACTACCTGCGCACACAAGCAGCAACACAAGCAGTACAGTTCACTATTGAAAAACAAGGCAACAATGATATTGAGCCTGTGATACCAATACATGACAATAAAGAAATAGCAAGCGATGCTGATGATATAACTATTGAATTCAATGCACCATCGTGCACCATGGAAGAAGGTTGTGTAACCTGCAGTTCTTAGATTGGATACGGTTAAACAGATGGTGTAAAAAAGAAACAGCGATTTTATTAATTATTAGAAAGATGACCATAGAAGACAGACTGAAACATTCTGAGACGCGGATCTTCAAGGCAGTATTCCCAAATACTACCAACCATTACGATACGCTTTTTGGTGGCACCGCAATGCACTTAATGGACGAGGTTGCTTTTATTACAGCCACACGTTTCTCAAGAAAAAGAATGGTTACGGTATCGTCTGATAAGATAGATTTTACACATCCTATTCCTGCAGGTACCATCATTGAGTTGATAGGCAAGGTGGTGCATGTGGGCAATACCAGCTTGAAAGTATTGGTTGAAATATTTATAGAGGAAATGTACTCGTTTGAACGAAAAAAGGCTATTACAGGTACCTTTACTTTCGTTGCTATCGATACCTCGAAGACCCCTGTAAAAATTATAGAAGAGTAATTGATTAAACAATAAAACTGTTTACGAAAGTATAGACGAGTAAGGGCTGAAAATTTCAGCCCTTACTTTTTTTTATCGAGCTCTTTTGCCGTTGCATTTGGAACTTTACGATTTTCTTAATCAAGGCCAATGGCATAGGCTGAGCATAAGGGAACTGAATGGAACCACGCCCAGTTTTATAAGCGGAAAGTTCTTTTTCAAAACTCTCTACCCCTGCGGGAGTAGGGAAAAACCCAAGATGTTTTTTAAATGCACCGAAATATACCCGATTGCCATTCAATATAAAGGTGGGCATGCCATAACTAATGGCTTCAGTTGCATCAGGTGCGGCTTCTTTTACAGTAACGCGTACTTGCTCCAGGATCGCGCGGATACCTGCCGGGAAGCCTGCAATGTACTCATCAATGTTTTCAGATTGAAGTGCTCTCATAAGCTCAATTGTTGGTGTCGCTTATCTTAGTGACGTTGATAAAATAAATACCACCATTTGACTTGCTCTTTTCCATTTCTTCTTTGTTGTAAAAGTCTTTAAATAGGCTTCTATTCGCAGATTTTACGCCTCGAAGAAAAGAAAAATAACTGCGCCATCTGATAGTATTTATTTTATCAACGTCACTAAATGAAAATTACTATTTCCTGAGCTAAATATTCCTTTATTTTTCAGTTAATACTTCTCGCCTACTTCATTATGTGCGGATAAAGGTGAAGGTATATTTCGCCACTTACTGGATGATCGCCATACAAGTTCTTTAATCTTTCAGCTGCCTGATACGCGGACAATTGCGCACCACCGGCTACTATGATAGGCCCTATAAAAAACAGGTCGTACCCTGCGCCTATAGTTACTACATTTATAGGGATCATAGTACCTTTAGCTCCGTAAATAGCTGGATCAAGTGTCAGTTCTTCAACTGATTTCTGCACCCATTCATACCTGATATATAACGCCAGCTTATTCAGTTTTAATGTGCCCTCTACCAAAGCAGCTGTTGAAACATCTTGTCCCGTGACCTGATTTTGGCCCCAAAGTGCTGTTGCTGCAATATATTTGGCAGAGGAAAAGGGGTGTACATAGGTAGCAGAAGCAGTAGTGCGATATATATTTTCATTTGGCTGAAGTTGTTCCGGGCTTTTAATATAACCAGTGGAAACCTGTAATGCCCAGTTGCTATTGGGATTGAAAGACAAACGTGCACTTCTTGAATCAAAAAGTGGATGATCAAAGTTATACCTATTCTCATCTGGCTCCCTGCCAGTAAATGAAGAACCTTCAATTTTAAATTTCCCATACCGGGCACCAATAGTAGCCACGCCAAATGTGATGTGAGTTGCATCTTCCCAATGATGCCCAATAGGCGCATCGGGCATGAACATACCTGAAGGTCGGTGCATAAATGTGACAGGACCTAAGGCTGGTTCACCAGGGTAACCCACATATACAAATACATCAGTTTTTTTATTGAATGCATATGCATAGCTCACCGAGAGCTCAGAGAATAGATCGTGGGGGTGTTGCCTGTCGACTAAAGGTTTCCCTTTCCAAGATTCACCGGTTTGAAACAACAGTGGATAACCATTACCTCCTGTGATCAGAGCATCGGTAGATAGCATTACACTGAAATGAAATAACCCTTTACCTCCCACCTTTCTTTGCCCCATGGCCATCAACATATCGGGGGCGTCAAAAAGCTGACCTCCGCGCTTACCGCTATTGAAAATATCCTGCTTATTATATCTCGGAAAAATATCGCCATGAAACATGAGCATCCACTTACCAGAGTGCAACATGATACCATACATAGGACTGGCATCAGGTACCCACGCTGTACCTGATCCATTCCTGGCCATTGGCAGATTAAGTGAATAAGCGCTGCTCATACCATCCATTATCATTGGCTTAGCTGTTGAACTGCCCATATCCATACCTACCATATCACTTTTCATGTCATTCCTTTGTTTTGAAGATACCGTATCTGTTATTGATTTGGGAGGTATTCCATTTCCATTTTTGCGGTTCGTGTCACCCATGTCCATGCCTCCCATATCCCCCTTCATCTCATTCTTTTGTTTTGCGGATGTGGTATCTGTTACTGGTTTGGGAGATGTTTTCTTTACTGCTTTTTTATGTGAATGTTCCATGTCCATCCCCCCCATATCATGCTGAGCAGATACTTGCAGAGCAAACAGCAACAAGGTCATTATTATTATGGCTCTTTTCATGGAATATTTTTTACAACGCATTGAAAAATAAGTACTCAAGTCTTACAGTAAATCCATTGGGTGCATATCGCTGCATATTGCTGTACACCTCTCTTTTATAACCTATATCCAACCGGGCCTGACTATTAAATATGAATTGTATGGCTGGTGCTATATCCAGAAAACTCTTTCCGTTCTCCAATAAGGTTTGTCCCAGGCACTCAACCATAAAATTCAAATTAGTTTGTTTAAACCCAGTATATTTTTTAGGCAATAATAGCCGCCCTGCAGAAAAGGTATAATCCATCGCTTTATCAGAAAACGTTGCTGGAAATTCATGCTGTTGCAGATTATTGAACGCCTGCTCGTAATAAACAGTAGATGACAAAGCTGTTTTATGCATTAGTTGTGTGCCAATAATCCCCCCTTGTAATCCTGTATTCATCCCAAATGTTTGAAGCTCTTCTTGATTTACAGGTGAGCTATTTGTTGTGCCCCTTACAAATGCTGCCATTCTAAAATGATGGTACACCTGGTCGTTGCTATAGAAACGATACTTGGCATACAGGCCTAACCCTTCAGGTTTAAAATTTCCAGAGCCACTACCTAAAAAGCCCTCAACATGTAACATGAGCCTCTTATTCACACCCCACATCACCTCAGGCACAAATTGATAATTTAAATTATTACTGCCAGGTGGTTGCATAAACCAGTTATTCAGCCGCACTCCTATAGATTTGGCGGGCATATTACTTGCAGGCTCAGTAAACACAAATAACTCCTGGGCATATATTGCAACAGGCAGCATCAAGAGTAAAACAATAGCAGTTATAGTCTGTTTCATGGCTATAGCGTTACGTGATAAATGCGCCCACCCCCTAAACTATTCTTAGCACAACAAGAGGCCATCATGCCGGTCTCTACGCACTTCATCTGCGTGTATTTGCTGTACTTTTTAAAATCTTTGGCAGACAGGTAGTTCTTATCTACTACGGTTAATGCTCTGTCCCCATCCAGGGTTTGGTCAGCAACACCTAAAAAATGAAAATTGCTGCCAGCCAGTGCAATATGCGCATCGTTGGCTACAGCCACATGATCAAAATTTGCAGTCACCTGCATAGAAGCCACAGAGAATCCAGCATCGGTTACCGCATTCTTAATATCATCTATCACCACTGGTACATTTTCTTTAAACTTGATATCATACTTCGACTTTTCAATATCAACAGTAACATCTTTTACTGAAGGCACCTTCAAAAGGGCTTTGTAAATGGCCTTACTACACATACTACAGGTAAGGCCACTTGCAGTAAGTGACGCAGATTTAATTTGGCCTATACCAGGTACTGACCATAAAAGCATGACTATAAAAAGGATCTTTTTCATTTCTTTGATTTTAGTTGAGTTACTTTTTATTTTTCCTATCGTATTGGCAGCATTCATCCAGCTTGTTGTATGCTTTGTCATTACCATTGTATTTTTCGGTATCATACCCTACTTCAGCAATCTCTTTTTGAATGCTGTCATTTGTAGTCTTTTGTGCATCGTATTTGACTTTAAGGATCTTCGTATCCTGATCCCAGGTAGCTTTTTCGGCACCAGCATGTTTAGCGGCTTGCTCTATATGTTTTTTACAAGTACCACAATTGCCATACACCTTTATTGTTTCCTCTTTTGTTTGTGCCAATGCAATGTTAGAAGCGACAAACAACAAAATAGTTGTTGCAAGAAATTTTATGATCTTCATCTTATGATTTTTAAGAAATTAATTATTACGGACACTAAAATTGAAAATGCAATAGCATATGACATGAGATAATCATGACAAATATTACTGCATTAAATACTAACGTATCAGATACGGAAATTCCTGAATTGAATATAGATAGGACAACTTCGCCAAAGAGGAGGCGGAGCATTCGCAAAATTTATTGTATGAGCTCGTTCATAAATAGGGCTCTCAATGAGATAAAACGTAGATTTAGGAGTAATACCCGGTGCTGGAGATACTGTAAAAATCACCTTCGCAGCCTGGCTTGACTGGTCGGTTTTGAGCACCTTATATTCATCTTTGCAACATCCACCCCTCAATTTTTTAGCCATCCCACATTTGCCGCAGGTGTGCTCATCTTTAAGATCAAGGTCAGCCCCCACCAGGACACCCATACAGTAGTGTATATGCACAACTGCCCCTGAGGCCGTGGCCATGTAAAGTATAGCAAGTATGGATACTAAAAAACGTTTCACGCGAGTACAAAAATAGACATAAAAAAATAGCACTTCTTATTTTGATCTGGTTTTAACACTCCGGAATAATAAAGTGCCCAGAAACGCCATTTTACGACAACAACGCTGCTGTAAACCCCACTTGTTTCAATGTGCTCACCACATCGCCGGGTGCCACGTCATCAGTAGTTATGGTAAGTATCTTGTCTGGAGTCAGGGTATCTACCGTCCAATTATGCTCACCTACTACTTTATTTAGAAAAGGAGTAACCCTTGCTATGCAGCCGCCACAACTAATATTTGTCTTTAGTTTTATAATGTTCATGTTTTATCAACTATTCTTGTTGCAAAGTTCCAACAAAGCTTACAATTATATTTTCATGATTTGCTGTATTATTTGCAAAATTTCCTATCACATCTTTATGCACCTATCTTTTTCCACTTCAGGCGCAAACTGTTGCCCACCACACTTACAGAACTGAGCGCCATTGCAGCCCCGGCTACCATAGGGTTAAGTAAAAACCCATTAACAGGGTACAAAATGCCCGCTGCAAGGGGTATTCCAACGATGTTGTAGATAAATGCCCAAAATAGGTTTTGCCTGATTGTAGTTACAGTATATACAGATAATTTTATGGCCTCAGGTATGCGTGCAAGGTCTGAGGAAATAATGGTCATCTTTGCTACATCCATGGCTATATCACTGCCCTTACCCATGGCAATGCTTACATCTGCTTGTGCCAGGGCATTACTGTCATTTATTCCATCGCCTACCATGGCCACAGTTTTTCCCTGTTGTTGCAATTCCTTCACAAATGCAGCTTTATCAGCAGGCAATACCTCTGCTTTGTAGTTTACAATACCCACTTGCTTCGCTATTCCCTTTGCTGTCGCTGCATTGTCGCCGGTGAGCATATAAACATCAATACCTGCACTTTGCAACTGCAGCACTGCAGCCACAGAACTATCCTTTATTTTATCTGCAATGGCTATAACGGCTAACGTTTTTTGACTATCAGCAAAGTAAACAACTGTCTTTGCTTCCGTCAGCCATTTTTGCGCTACATCTTGCAATTTGGCATCAATGCCCACATGATTATCCTGAAGCAATTTAATATTGCCAATATAATACACCATATCAGCTACATTAGCTTTTGCGCCTGCACCTGTTATGCTTTCAAAATTAGAAACATCAGGATAAGTATTTACACCCAGATGCTTTACTACGGCTTCAGCCAACGGATGTTCCGATCTTCTTTCAATGGCAGCCAATATGGATTCTGCATTCTCATTATCATTCAGCCATGCTATAGCGGTAACCATTGGCTTACCTTCTGTTATAGTCCCTGTTTTATCTAAAACAATTGCATTTATCTTCCCGGCTAGCTCCAAGCTCTCTGCATCCTTTATCAAAATGCCGTGTTCTGCCCCTTTACCCACTCCTACCATTATAGCAGTTGGTGTAGCCAAACCCAATGCACAGGGACAGGCAATAATAAGCACCGTCACCATAGCCAGCAAACCTTGGGTAAATCCATTTGTTCCACCTGCTATGACCCAAATAACAAAGGCCAATAGGGCGATACCTATTACTACAGGCACAAATATGCCAGCTATCTTATCTACCAGCCTCTGTACAGGCGCCTTGCTGCCTTGGGCCTCTTGCACCGTTTTGACTATTTGTGCCAGTAGGGTATCCCCACCTACCTTTTCCGCTTTAAACTGAAAACTTCCTTTTTGATTGATAGTACCCGCAAATACCTTTGCACCAGATATTTTTTCTACAGCCACAGGCTCCCCGCTTATAGTACTCTCATCTACAAATGAATTTCCTGAAACTACTACACCATCAACAGCTATTTTTTCGCCGGGCTTCACCAGCAGTATATTACCCACCCTTACCTGCTCCAGCGGCATTTCCATCTGGTGCCCACCCTCGTGCATCATTGTCACTGTCTTAGGCTGCAATCCCATTAGTTTCTTAATGGCCGATGATGTACTTCCTTTGGCCCGTTCCTCAAGCAGTTTTCCAAGCAATATAAAGGCTATCACTACTGAAGCTGCTTCAAAATACACATGGGCCTGTAGCCCTCGTTGCTGCCAGTAGCCTGGATCCAACGTATTAAACACACTAAACAAGTAGGCAACACCGGTACTTAACGCCACAAGTGTATCCATGTTGGCCGAGCGGTGTTTTGCCTGCTTCCAACCACCAATAAAAAATTGTCGGCCCAGTACCAGCACTACGGGCGTTGCCAATACCCACATGATGTAATTTGCATAAGGAATATTCATACCAAACATAGCTATGAACACCAGTGGTATGGATAATGCAACAGCCCATACAGTTCTGCGTTTTAATGAATTAAAACTTTCTCTTTGCAGTTCTTCCAGCGATTCTTTTGCATCCTCCGTTTCGTCTATCATCAGGTCGTACCCCACAGCCTGCAAAGCTGTTTTTAACTTATGGGCATCTGTTATGGAAGGTATATATTCCACACTTGCTGTGGCATTGGCGTAGTTCACACTTACACTTACCACCCCAGACTGGTTCTTCAATATCATTTCGCTACTGGATGCACACGATGCACAGGTCATGTGTCGTACCGGGTAGCTTTTCTTTACAGTATCTACATCGTAACCCAGGTCGCGTATTGCCTTTACCGCAAGAGGTAATACTTCCGCAGGATCAGCAGTTTCTATAACAGCTCTTCGATTATTTAGTTCTACTTTATGCGCTGAAATGCCTTGAACTTTACTCAACCCCTTATCCACTATCATAGCACAGTGCTCGCTATCCACTCCCTCCAGGGGTATATTCAAAGTATTTCCTGTTGTTGCCATTTCAGTAGTATTGATCAGGCAAAGGTCCTCAAAGGCTATCTATATCCTGTTACAGAATTCGTTGAATAATTTATGAAATTCACAGCTTATCCAGTGGACTACGCTTTTCCTTAATAGTCTTGTAATGAGAAGGGGTAAAACCAGTGACCTGTTTAAACTGGCTACTTAAATGCGATACACTTTTATAACCAAGCTGATCTGCAATTTCAGATATATTTAACTCATCATACACCAGCAATTCTTTGGCCCGTTCTATCTTCTGGCGAATAAAGTACTTTTCAATGGTTACACCCTCTACCTCTGAGAACAATGTGCTCAGGTATTTATAATCGTAATTCACTTCAGCAGCAATATAGTCGGACAGATTTATCATCAATGTATCATCATGTGAATGATGCACGAGCTTGATAATCGTATTTTTTATCTTTTCTATTAGCCTGCTTTTCCGGTCATCCATCATTTCAAACCCAACCCGCTCCATGCTGTCAGCTATTTCTTTGAGTTGCCCTGGTAACAATTCTGATTCAGCCAATGTAACTTCTCCTAATATTATTCCTTGCGGGTGTAAATCTAACTTCTCCAACTCTGTTTTTACAACCATGATACAACGGTCGCATACCATGTTCTTTATATAAAGTTTGACTCCCATATACTAAAACAATTTTTGATTTGTATTACACCTCTATCCCCTAAAAAATAAGCCTTTAATACATTTTTATAAACCTCCATCCTGCTTCCAGCCTTTATGCATGTTCAATAGTATAAACACCATGAGGTAAAACGGTAGTTGAGCATAGCAAGATACCCGTTGCATAAAGCTAAAAGACCCTTTATGCATATGCAACAAAGTTATACCTTGAACATAAGAATGAATCAGATCGTTTATATAAAATGTTAAGGTATTCATATTACTGCTGCAAACCACCCAGTGGCAAGGTTTTAGCTTGTACCTAAGCAGATTATAAGTAAACAAAATGACATACGAACAGTTATATCGCAAATTACAAAAGGACTACACGGTGGCTGCACAACAATATCATAAACAACCTACCGACACCCTAGCCACCCGTAACTGGCATAAAGCACTACAGGCATTATTGGTGTACTTTGGGCTTTTTAGGGGAAAAAAAATAAAAGAAAGTGATGAGGTAAGCGGCCTAGACCAGCAAAACACATTATCATAATTTGACAATTGAAAATAAAACAGCCCTTTGCACTATTTACTAAAGATGAGTACCTGAATAATTTCATAAGCAGTGTACAGTCACTGATAGACAACAACCTTTTTGCAGAGCCACTGCAACTAACTAAACTGAACGAGTTGCTGATATTCCTTTATGCAAAACATCCTGAACAGTTTGAGCATTTTAGTGTGAATTAGTTTTGACATTGGTCGAATATGGACATAATACTATTTGCCTGGATTCGTAAGGCATGACTTACCTGTAAAATGTTGCAGGATCGTGAGGATAAACAAAAAAGCCGATTCGAGAGAATCGGCTGTAACCTGTGCCCCAGACGGGAATTGAACTTATTTGTTCTACGCGCTCCCAGAGCAGCTTTCAGTTCTTTTTAAAAGGAGGTGCCACGAATGACGCAACCTTCTTTTATTTTATCATCAGATGACGATTAGTAGCCCGTAGGGGAAGAGAACATTGCTTGAAACACGCTCATTACCAGGGACTTATTATTATCTTTTTGACCTGTGCCACGAATGACGCAATTGGTCTAAATCTTCTGATTTTAAGAACTAAATTTTGCATTATCGAAAGCCTTTGCCTGCGCCACAATTTTTACATCATGTCTAAGAACAATTGCATTTCCATATCGATGCAAATATACGATTATGCTGGTATAATTAAAAGCGTTCATTTACTTTTTTATAGATGCTCCTTGCTCCCAATGCAGGATGGTAAGACGGTCTGTATTGAATATATCCGAGTTGTTGAAGTTCCCTGATACACTTGGAGATTAGCTGAATAAGCAATATTGAATTTGTGTGTGCCAAATTTTAATAAAATTTACAAATTATACCGCGACATACTTTAACATAACATTGGCTTTTCATTAACAAATTGATAGTAAACCTTATTTAGATTTGGTTTAAAACCATCTGTTATGAAGAAAATAATGTCAATTACCGGAGTTCTTTTAATAACAATGTTAAAAATATTTGCTCAAGAAATGCCACAGGTGGTCGATTCCCTGCAGTTCGAGCTATCAAACATTAATAACATTTATGGCAGTGGACAGGGAAATATTGTAATACCAAACGCAAATGCATATTACTCGTTTGACACCCTATGTACGCCCGGAATGGATATTTTGAATATCTATGACACAGGATCCATTAAAAGTTTCTTAGCCTCAGCAACACCCAACCAAAATGGTGCGCCTGCATCTGTTATTGACACTAGCTATTATGCAATTGATACTATAATCTGGTATAGAAGTGCTAACTACTTAATAGATCAGGAGGTAGAGCAAGTGGTTTTGAATGATAACATACAATATCACAACGTAACACTTTATAGGATTAGAGAACAGGCACTTATGCAATCTGACTCCGTAGTGTTAGATACTCCATATATGTATAACAATACATATTATGTTGTAATGGATAATAATCAGAATATTCTAAGCGCTACAGCATATTACAATATTGCTGTGACTGGCTTATTTCAAGAATATAAATTCATTTATGATAACTCCATGCAAGTTCAAGCTGCAAAAAGTCGGGTTCAATTAAACCAACTAGCCAATAAACTAGCCAATAACGGAATTACCATTTATCCAGATCCGGCTCAAAACAATTATAACGTAAGTTTCAATGTTCCATCTGATCAACCAATTACGATGACCATAACTGACGTGGCTGGTGCAATTGTTCAAAGACAGATAATTTCAAACGTTTCTAAGAATGTTTCTACGGTTATGACATTCAGCACTCAGAATTTGGCTCCGCAAATGTATTATGCGCATTTCCAGAACAACGATATTAATGTTACAACCAAATTTGTGGTCATCAAATAATTCATAACCCAAAACATTCAAACACATGAAAAAATCATACTCAATACTAGTCATCATACTTATTTGCATATCAAACAATGTATTTTCTCAATGTTTTAACGGCGACGTAGAGAACAATTCATTTGTTGGTTGGAGTTGTTACACCAGCCTTAATACTACAGGATTTGTAAATCTGGCTGCAGGCGCACAAACACCGGGAATCGTTTCGGGACGACAAAATATTATGACCGGACCAGGGAATGACCCTTATGAATCATCAATTTCTTTAGTAAATCAGGGAAATCATTCAATTAGATTAGGCAGTAACACTAGTAATAGCCAAAAAGCACAGACCATTTCATTTACTGTTACGGTAACAAACGCCAACGCTAATTTTTCTTTTTCATACGCTTTAGTGATGCAGGATCCAGGTCATGGGGCGAACGCAAATCCATTTTTTGAATATTGGGCTAGCAAGACATCCAACATCACTAATAGCATGAATGCAGTAAATCTCGTACCAGGTTCAAATCATAGAATTGTTGCGGATGGAACCAACCCATTCTTCACGAAGGATGTTAACTTTGTAACAAATAAACTTGTTTATAAAAGATGGCAAACAGCTTGTCTTAATCTAACGCCGTATATAGGAAGGACAATTACACTTTTTTTCCACACCGCTGGCTGTACCCAATTCGGTCATTGGGGCTATGCATATATTGATGGCTTATGTACTCCAAATGATAATGCAATTCCAAGCTTTGTTTTGCCTCAAGGAGCTAACTATAATTGTCCAACATCGATTATTGCGGACGGGTCGGCCAGCTCTAATGTTACCGACTACTTCTGGCTGATACGGTCTCTTTCTAGTAGCAATCCGAACAGCATTATCGCTAACACCTCTATAATGCAAAATTTCTATAATCAACCCGTAGGAACAATCGATCTATACAATTGGTATATAAACAACGGAGGCATTTTTAAACCAGGTTACTATTTAGTCACACTTGGTGTTCGTACATGTTCAGGGCAGTGGAAAACTATCAGCATGGTAATTTATATTAACACTATACTTATTAACTTGCCTACACAATATACATGTTGTGAAGAAGATGCAGAGGTTGCTGTAGCTCCTGTGATACTGCACGCAAGTGTAGGAGGCGGAGTTACAGGACAATTCTATTGGTATGATATAAATAACAATTTCATTGGTAACGGCATAACAACCGGAGGAAATACCAATACAATAAATGTGGGTTATTTTGCAGCGTCCACTAAATATTTATGCAAGTTCATATCTTCTACCGGATGTGTGTCTGAAGCATATGAATATGTAATTGTAAGGCCATACTTCTCCTATTCATTAGTGACAGACTTTTGCTTTAATTCTTGTGTCAGTGGTGTTTCAACGATAAGTGCAACTAATCTACAATATTATATGTGCAATTATAATGGGGTACCTCAAGACCAATATTATAATTTGGAAACAGACCCTTCCCAGCTTACATACACATGGAACACTGGTGAGCACACAAGCAGTATAAGTGTACACCCCGGAGTAACGTTATACTCATTAACTGTCACAAATGGTTGTTGGACTGTTTCGGAGCAAGTCGATATAAGCACGTATCATCCATTGTCTGGTTTTTTGCCAGCAACAGCGTCCTCCGGCCCTTATTTGTGGTACACTTCTGGTTTCACCCCAGGCAGCTCTACAGAACGTTTTATATTCTATCAGTATGGTCTCCCGGGGGGTGCTTATCCAGCATATGATGCTACTGCATATCAATTATACATATACGACAGATGGGGAACTTTGATATATGGTAAGTATGTTAGTGCTCCGTGCGAAGGATTCCATAACGGCGATATAAATTGGAATGGACTTGAAAATACTGGACCTGGAAGTGGCACATTATGTCCAGGCAATGTTGTTTTCAACTGGATGTTGTATTTGTATAACTGTAATGCAGAAAGTCCAACTGGTAACTCCAAATTATACAAAGGAAATGTCACCTCGATTGAGTAAAATTATTTTATGAAATAAAGTGATCCCAATGGCATTAATCATTGGGGTCGCTTTATATATTTTTTGAAAGATTGAGGCCGAGATATCTCTATCCGACTAGTTCGATTACAAAAAATTAACCATAAATGCTACATCATTAGACTCAAATTTGTACTATTAAAGCTACCTATTTCGTCTTTAATAGATGAACCTTGCTTCCAATTACGGGATGATATGACGGGAAATATTGGATGTATCCAAAATTCTGCAACTCCCTGATACACTTGTGGTAAGTGACGAAGTTGTTTATATGGGCCAAGCCCATCACTTTCTTTCGGGAAATAAAAATCGGTTCCGTCATGTCGCTACAAGTGGCTAACTGCACGATAGCAAACAATGCCGCCAGGTGCCAGACAGTAATGCGATCATCTTTAGAAAGAGTAACCAGCAAATCACGGTATGTATTAGAATCTGCCGACATCGCTTATTTGTTATTAAACAGAGCGTTAACTTCTGCCAAACTATACCGCCAAGAGCCGCTGATCTTAACGGGATTAAGTTTGCCGTTAACGCGTAAATTATGGAGGGTGCCGGGAGATGCTTTTAATATTCTCCTCACCTCATTGCTTTTTACCCATTCGGACTGTTCCTCTACATGGTGATTTGACGTTAAGACCTTTTTCAGATCATCCAGTAATTGAATCCGAAATACCTGTAAATCTTCCCACGTAATTACTTCTGCACTCATCTTTCTTGATTTACTTTATAAAAAATTTTGTTATTTCTCATTAAAACATAAGCACACGTTGCTTTTTTTCCTATGGTTAAAAGAGGGCTGATACCGTAAATAACCATATTTGTGGAGGTCACGAATGCATTTATGATACGTACCTAAGCCCGATATTTTTGCGGCTTTCATGATCTCTGCGCTGACGATAGGAATAACCAGATCACTTTCAGGCTCATTGCAGTTTTGCAACAAGGCACAATACAAACTAATATGACTAACTCCAATCCTGGGGTCTTTAGCAATAGCTGTAAAGAAGTCCGATAAAGGTTTTAACTGGTTCATTTACTTATCTTTCACACAAGAACTATCACATTGACAAACCATTCTTTTTCGTCCGGCCCAGCACCTTTTTCAACGGGATTTTTTGTGCCGTTTTCTTTTGGGTATCGGAATCTTTATTACTTAGTAGCGAAGCAAGACTGACTTTTTTCCCTTGGTCATCATAAATATTCAGCGACCTAAATTGTGGGTTAGCTTCAATGTGGAGTCTTTTTTCAACGTCGTTACTTTGCATAGTAACAGCCTCACGATTGCCTGCCGCTAAACCACTCATTAACCTGTTTGTATCACTCACCGAAAGCAGTTCCTTTAAAGACAGTTGTTGCATTGCTTGCCTCACATCATAACCATAGGCAGCCGGGAACTCTTTCATTTTATAATTTCCGGAAGCATCCTTGTCATTAAAATCCAATCGCAGCCATGTTTTTTGATGATAACCATCCGCACCCGAATATTCCTGTTGGATCGCGCGACCGGCAAGGAGATTATAAGCCTGGTCAGCGGTGAGTATTTCGCCATGTCCAAGGTGAAAATATTGCTGTCTGCTTTCCGATGGACTTTGTTCTGAATTGAATAATGCCTTATATCCATCCAGTTGGTATTGCCCGGTATTGTCCTTCACAAAAGACACATTAAAACTCATTCGGTCTTTTTCATTCACATAGTAAGAGACAGGAATAGAAAATGTATCCTGGCCCTGACGTAGCTGTTGTTGTAATTGATTGCTGATTTGTCCGAAACCGTTCGTAGTTACCGCATCTTTGAGGAACAGTAAATTCCCGGCAGATTGCTGCGTTGACGCCTGTTCAGTTTTCCTCTGTTTAAAAGGCAACGTGAGATACCTGATCAGACGTGCCAAAACAGATGGATAAACGACTTTAGCCAGAGCATTCCTTTCCTGTTTAAGGATACGTAACGTTAACCGTTCTTCCTCGTTAGCTGTACCGCGAAATTTAGCATGGATAGCATCAAGATAATTTAGCTTCTCCTGTAAAAAGGGGCGGTTATTGCGTAGCGTTCCGGGGAAGAGCTTTTCAAAACGCTCTTCCCGGCTCCGCCACACTTCTAAATCAGCAGCTACGCGATTTATTTCTTCTTTCATTTTGACAACATTTTATTTTCAGGAAATACCCTGGCGATGCCTTTTATTATTCCTTGGCTTGTTTTTCTGTGTAGTACCCTCCGTATTTTGTTTCTGGTTCTCCTTCTCACCCTGGCTCTTATTTTCACCCTGGCTTTCTGATTGCCCGGCTGTTTGTGTCATACTCAGCCGTTGATTATTTTCGTCCGTTACGATGATCACTTTACGGTAGGGATTAGTTATTACATAGCCTACTTTTTCCACTCCGTCCTGAGCCAAAGTAACCTCCTGACGGTTGCCTTTTTTCAGCGAGTCCATGAGCTTTGCCTTGTCGGTTTCATTGCTCAGCTCCTTTATTACTGGAAATTTTTCCAATGCTTTTTGCAAATCAAAACGCCACCCCTGGCCATAGCTTTGGATTTTGTAATTGCCGTTTACATCCGTTTCCTTAAAATTCAACCTGCTCCATCCGTTATATTTTTCACCGACCTCATTGACCAGGTCTTTATTGACAAACCGGTGGTTTAATAAATTGTAGGCTTCATCAAAGGCGTAATTATTATCCCGGCCAACATAAAATGTCTGCTTGAGGGCACCTGTAGTTGAATTTTCCTGCTTCATGGCAACCTGATAATTGTTGAAGTAATAGTTATCATTCTGCTCTGATTTTCTGAAGTTCAAAGTGGCTTCAATTTCATCGGTGCCGATTTTTGTCGGATATTTAACCTGTATCTTAGGTTCGCCGGTTTCCATTTTTGCCTTTAACTCTTTTTCCAGGCTTTCTGGGAAACCTGTGTTTTTTATCCGTTCTTTCAGGATATCGAAATTTTGCTGATTCATAATACTTGATTTTTTATGGTTACTTATTTATTTGACTTAATTCTGAATTTTAAATGACTTGCTAAATGAATATTGTGGATTGCGTCACGTTCCCGAAATGATCGGTACTGTTTTTCTAAACCTATGACCAGGCATCGTCTATAACAATGTCTGGGAGCGCATTAGCGACTTGTTGCTGATTTTCAGGGACAGATCACGACCACCATCCTTTTCCATCAGTTGCATGGACAGGTATTTTTTATCCGGGATCGTGAATTTTGGCAAGGCAACTACAACGGTCTGCGTAGAGTTGCCCGGTATTTGTTCTGCGTTACCCCAAATAAAAAGCGGTGTCATATCCACTTCCTGCGAAGCTGTCCTTTTTACTTTTTTCCTGTCTACAATAAAGAACCGTAAGAGCTGCAGGTCATAATTGATGTTCGAGTTGTTCTGTAATTCTATCTGGAAGTACAATACGTCCTTGTGGATATACAGCCCTTTTACATCCAACTTAATTCCAAAGGATTCATCCTTAAGTTTTTTAATGACCCTGTTCTTTCCCGATACCAGGCGGGCATTGTCCTGTATCTCATCATTAGTTGCATCCTTGGCAAATACGGCCAATGGTTTTGGCACCACAATGTTATTGGTCATCACCAGGCTAAGACTGGACGGGGTATCTGTATAACTCAACAGGTAACTGTACACACTGCCATCAGCCGTGACCACCGTGAGGTCAGTCTCCGGAAAACCTTGTTTCGCCGCTTTTAACTGCAAGATATTTTCCACTCCGATTGCCTTTTGCACCAACACATCCCTGCTGCCTTTGTCCACGCTTTTTACCGCATAGGGGAATACCAGGTTGGTGGTTTTATTAAACGTTATTGCAAGGCTGTACGGATTTATAAATGCCGCTTTTGCATCTGGCAGGTTCTGTGCATAACCTTTAAAAATTGCGAATACAAGAAATATTCCTGTCATTACTACGCCACTGATCTTTTTCATCTTTTTAGTTTTTAGGTGTATGAATTATTTTCAGACACGTTGGATTGAATGGATTACTGTTAATACTTACTGGTTGAATTGTTTTTGCTTTTCGTCTTTTAAAAGCACCTGGTACCCTGCTTTAACTTCTACCTTGACGAGCCTTACTTTACGACTGAATAAGGTCTTAGCAGCAGTTACACCGGCGGTTGCTGCCTGTGCGCCGAATGAGGGGTCATAAGAGGTAAATCCCAGGTTCTGGACGCTTTGATCTGCTGATTCCTTGGCCACATCCCTTGTAATCGCACCCGGAATATAAATACCATTCATGCCGTCCATATCATACACGGCCAGTGATACCGGGAATAAAGAATTGAGGTAGCGGATGCTGTTGATCTTTACCTGTAGACGCTCGCCATCCAATGAGGCTGTCCCAAAAACAAGATTATCCTTTGGAATTAATACGCCGTTGATATAAATATCATTGGTCAATCGTAGTTTGACGGTGGCTCCGCTTACAATCGTCTGCGTTTCATGGATAACCGCTGTGACCGTATTCTGGGAATCGCCAGTAGGGTAATTATTCTCTAAGGAGTAAAACCCGTTTCCGCCCTGACTAAATGCATTAATCCCATTATCAAGTGTGGATACCGGATCAGAAATTCTGCCGGTCGTCACCGCAAATACCTGTCCCCTGTTCCTTTCCGATTCCTCCATTTGCTTTTGCCTTGCCAGACCAGGATTTTGAATATCCTTGATCTTGTCTAACATGCCGCTTAATTGTTTCATTTCAGGATCATCGTCATTAGCATTGCTATTCAGTTTCGACATGACAGCACTCGTCTGGCTGTCCCTGTGAACAGGGATCACAGGCGGGGTGTCTACCACGGGAACCGCTTGCTGATTGACCTGCCTGTTGAGTGCCGCCAGCTTCAGATTGATCGCACGTTCGTTTGCTGCGAGTGACCTTCGAGGGTTCCCCTGATCTACCCCGGTATAGTTATAACCTTTGCCGGTAAAACTATCGGCAGTACCGATAATCGTGCCTTTATGGACAGAGGTATCATGACTGAGTGAATCTGGTTTATAATTTGGATCATCTTTTCGCAGTTCTTTAAACTTTAAAGAATCCTTTTCAGACTGGGCATAAAAATCCATTTTGCTCTCTGCACTGTCATTTTTGAGATGCGCACCGGGCACTTTCGTGTTTAGCCCTTTGTTGGTCGTTTGTGCTGTTGCCTGTGCACTGGCGCCACCACCCAATGCCCAGAAGAAAAGCGTGGCAAAAGGGATTGCCAGCAGCGGCAAAACCAGGAGGAACTTTCGTTGCCTGTCATTTTGAGTTGTTGTCATTTTGTTTGTTTTTAAATGGTTGATAAATTTTAACTGAATCCGGGATTAATTTGGGGACGGACAATTGCGTCCGGCTAACGACCGGCGGCCCATTGGCAGGCATGAAGCCTTTTATGATCATTACCAGGCTTACACTGCCTGTGAACAGGCAAAAAATAATAAGGCATACCTTACCATACTTTAATGTCCACGTCGCTGTACGCTCATTGATGAAATCGGCTGCCTTTCGCTGAAAGGCGTTTATAAATTCACCTTTGCCGCTATTTTCTTGTTTTGTATTGTTTCTATTTGCCATGATTACCTATTTTCAGTCTTCAAATCCCTGTTTTCTATAATGCTCCACCGCTCTATCAGGAACCCGTGCGGGTCATTATCAGATCGCTCCACATCGCGCAGGTAGCCTTCAGTAACCAGGCTCCGGGTCACGATAGAAGTCGCCCTCACCAGTTTTTCAGTACCATAAAAATGGAAGTAATAGGGATACTGGTTAATGTCCACCCGGATACTGTCAATGGTGAGTTGCTGGCTGATGTTACCGGAGATCAGGTTGGCATAATAGCCTTGTTCTTTCAAGTCGCTGTAAATTTTTTCTGCGGAATTATCTGCCAGGTACAGTGCCTTGTTCATATTACCCTCAATAACCTTTTCGTCCGGATCGAGCGTAAAGAAGTAATAATGGAACATGCTGATGTGATCCCGCAATTCTACCGGGATATTTTCTTTTCTTCCTGCGCTAAAGGCTTCTAATGCTTTGCCGTTTGCAAGTATGTAAATGTGTTGCTGCCCTTCATGAACAAACTGATAGCTCTTGTAGACGGTAAAAGCACAGATCGCCGCGCAGGCTGCTATTAGTGCGATGCTGAATGTTTTGATATGCTTAAAAGCGGTGTCTATATTTTTGAGTTGCTGGAACATGTTTTGGTATTTAAATGAGTAACTGGTCAGGATTTTAATAAGGAGCCGTTTTAAGTTTTACCGGATAGTTTATCCTGCATATAGGTGCCTCCTCCCGGTGAACCGCCGGGAGCGGCGGGTGAATCACTTCCTTTGGGATCTGCTTTAAGTTCTTGTATGAACCGCTTAAAATCTGAGATGCCCTGAACGGCCCTGCCTGTGCTGAAGGCTACGGCTGTAGATGCAAGCCCGGACGTTTTGCTGAATAAAGCATGACCACCCACGTTGATGATGTAATTGGCAATGGAAGGAACAGTGAAGTACCCGACGATACCGATCACCAGGAAGATGAGGTAAGCTGTATTTGTATTCCCAAATTCATTCCCCTGGAGGTTGCCGGAGTTTTGTAACTGGGACATATTGGTCTGTATTTTAGCAATGATGGCACCGAAAATATTCGCAACAGGCAACCACATGTACACATTGATATACCTGGCCAGCCATTGTTTGAGCGTATGCTGGAAACCATCGAAAACGGATAGGCCAAAACATAGCGGCCCCAGGATTGCCAACACGATCAGTTTAAACGTCCGTATCGTGTCAATACACAATGCGGCCGCTTCAAAGAGTATATTCAGTATTTCATAGATGACTTTCCTGGCCCAATTCTTAAACCCAAACCCGCTGAACTGGTCGGCTATTGGATTAGAATTGGTTCCTGTAGCTGTGGAATTGTCCGGATGGCTGTACTGATACCACTTGTCCGGGTCTGCATTCGTATTGGCAGGGGCCTGTTGTGTTGGCTGCTGTGCAGGATCAAGAATACTTTTCATATACTGGTTTGCAGTAGGAACCATTGCGGCAGTTGCCGTAACGGTCGGTTGCAGCACACCGTTGATCAAAGCCAGCACTGCGGGGAAGGACATAATGCAAAAGCCGATCACGAAAGGCCGCAAGAGCGGATAAAAATCTATTGGCTCTGCTGCGGCTATATGCTTCCATACGCGCACCGCGATATACCACATGGCGGCAAAACCGGCGATACCTTGTCCCACACCGATCATCTGGCTGCAGAGCGGTATCATCTGGTCATACATGCTATTGAGCACACCCTGCAAACTGTGCAGGTCTGCCGCAACACCCTGTGCATGGGATAGTTCAGGCAAAAGCGTGGCTACGATTGCTACAAAAGCAATCTTTTGAAATGATCTTTTCATATGTTTTTAGTTATCTACTGGATGCCGTATAGTTTTTTAAGGGTTTCCTGGTCACTGGTCTGCTGCGCCCTTTGTATGGCCACGGTTTGCGTGTTATTGTTGAACTGCCTTAAAAAAGTAAGCTGGTCATGTCCTGCTGTATAAACACGGTCAATGGCCTGCAATCGTTCATTGTCGCTCATTCGCAGCTTGTTATCGCTCATGATCGTGGTGAGTGTATTCAGGTTGGACAGACTGCTTGTGATCAGGTGATTATACACATCGGTCATGTAGCTGATCTCATCCGGGTTAAAATGCGAGTCCTGCTTGAATGCACCATAGGATGATTTATATTCACTCACCAGTTCTGACTGGTCATTGATAATGTCCATCACCCTGGGGTACTTCCGGACAGTAGGACTGACGACCATAAGACCGTCCAGGAAGGCTTCGTGCAAGGTGTAATTTCCTTTGGATACATTTTTGACAGCATTATAACCTTTATTGACCAGTTCATAACCCTGGTACATTTGTTTCAAAATGCTTTTCAACCCCGCCAGTTTTTGATAGTCCAGCTGTAATTGCTCCAATTCCTGCGCGATAGATTGTGCCCGGACAATGCTGGGTGCCATTCCTATAAACAGCAGGATAAACAAAACCATACTTATCTTTTTCATCGTTTAATCAGTTTATGTTGTACAATTTTTTTATTACCGCGTTTTGTTGTTTGCCGGTCTGTCGGTCTAATGCAAATGCACGTACATTTTGAGTGAAGGACTGACTGAATTTGTATTTCTCGTTGGTCGCGTTATATATCTGGTCAATGTGATTGATCCGTTCAGCATCCTTCATTTGCACTTTGCCGGGAGTGGTTACCGTGTTTAATTCATCAAGGTCGAGCGTACATGCTGACAATAAGTTGGTATATACTTTTTCGATGTAGGCTATTTCATCGCTGCCTAAAATAGCCTGTTGTTTCTGCCATGCTATTTCGTTGTCGAAACTATTGATGATCTGTTGCTGATAGCTGGTGATCGATGCAATCTTAGGGTCATTCTTAACCGCCGGGCTAATCTGCGCTAATGAATTAAAGTATGCCTGGTGCAGGTTAAAAGTTCCATTCTTCAGTTCATGCGCGGTATTCAGCCCGTTCTCCGTAGCCTTGTATCCCTTCTTTATCTCCGATAAATACGTTTCCTGCAAAGCTATTTGCTGCAACATGGTCTTAGTCTTGGTATCGGATTGATCAAAGAAACTGCCTACACCCTGCGCCTTGACTAAAAAACCACTTAATATTAAAGTCAAACTAACTATCATCCTTTTCATATCATTCTCAATTAGAAATCCCATAAAGTTGCCTTACTGTCTGCATGTCGTTTTTTTCCTGTGCCCGCTGCATCGTAACGGCCATATTGTTGTTATTGAACTGGCGCAGGTCATTCAAATTCCTTTGCAGCCCTCCAGATGCCTTATGTACCAATAAAAGCCGTTCACCATCCGTCATTTGTGTTTGAAACGAGCTGACCGCAAGCAACACTTCATTTAAATTCTGAAGACTTTCTTTGAGAATACCGTTATAGACCGAGGCCATATAATTGATTTCCGAGGCTGAAAAATTCTTGTCTTGTTGGAACAGGTGATATGCACTTTTATATTCGCTCACCAGTTGCACCTGCTGCTGTGTTGCCTGTTTTACTTCATCATAATCTGTAATGACACTTTTTACCTGCTGTAATTCCGAGTAATAATCGCTGTACAAGCTTTTTTCCTTATTCAGCCATCCGGAAAGATCATTGAGGTTGCCCAGCGACATTTTGTTTTCCAGTTGGGCCTCCGCGTTCTGAAGGGCAATGGTCTGGTTCTGCAATTGCTGTACCTTGAGATCAATGGCAGCGATCACTTTTTTGACAGCCGAAGAAACAACGCTTACAATTGGAATTTGAGCTTGTGCTGTCTGAACGTATAACACCAGGGCTAAAATGAAACTGGCTTTATATATGACTCTTATTATCTTTTTCATGTGCTTACTTTTAAAATAATTCAATTGCATTATTTTCTCTTTCCAGCTTCATTATTGCACAATCAATGACTGAAAGTCATTTATATCCACAGCGATTTTCTGATACTCCGCGTTGTCTATAATCAAAAGGTTCTGGGCAGGATAGAAAAATATATAGGCCTCCCATACCTGTGGCACCAGTATTTTTAGGGCTTTATGATAAGCGGCATAGAATGAGTCCTCTGCTTTTTGGGAAACCAATTTTTCTTCCGAATGATAGCTTGTTACTACCGTCCTGGTTATCCGGTAAAGTGAGGGATTATCACAGAGCGCCTTTATGTAAATCGTTTCTTCGATATTTATTGTGCCCTCCTGCCATGTCCTGCGGTATGTTCCCGGCATGAAATAAAACAGGATGCCCTGTTGCAGCGCCTCCATTGAGGCGGTCTGGTAAATTCTTTTGATCGTGGTCTTAAATGTTTGCCATTTCATAATGCTAATTTTTAATTGTTTACTTTTTCATTTCTGCTGCCAATGCAGCGATACCTTTTTTGATGTCCCCGCCAAACTTCTTGGCATATTGCTGCACTTTTACTTTTTCTGATTCTTCCGTAGTGTAAGCGAGGTATTCTTCGGTGGATACTTCCGTGGCATAAACCTTGCTGAGCATACCGCCCAGGCTGATAAATACTTCTTTGTAACGCCTTGCCGGATCATTTGCCTTGTTGATCGAAAGGGTCATAGCTTTTTCCTTGTCGGTCAGACCGAGTAATTCTTGTATCGCGTCGAACTTGTTCTGGTACTTGGATTGGTCAAGTAATATTTTACAATCGCTATTATTGATGATCGCCTGCTTCACCACGGGGGAGCTGATAATGTCTTCCACTTCCTGTGTCACGACTATGGCCTCTCCAAAGAATTTCCGTACCGTTTTGAACAGGTATTTTATCGACTCAGCCATACCTTCTTTAGCGATTGCTTTCCACGCTTCTTCGATCAGGATCATCTTTCGGATACCCTTTAGCTTGCGCATTTTGCTGATAAATACCTCCATAATAATGATGGTCACTACCGGGAATAGTATTGGGTGGTCTTTGATGTTGTCCAGCTCGAACACAATAAACCGTTCATTCAACAGGTCGAGGTTTTCGGTAGCATTCAACAGGTAGTCAAACTCGCCGCCCTTGTAATATGGCCGCAATACGTAGAGGAAATTATCAATGTCAAAATCTTTTTCCTTTACCTTATCAGCGATCAACATATCTACAAACTCATTGGACAGGTATTCATAGAAAGTGTTGAAACAAGGAAAGATCAAAGCATCGTTGTCCAGTTTTTCAAAATATCCCTGGAGTGCATTGGATAACGCAACGTATTCTGACCGGCCAAATACTTCGTCATCCTTTTTCCATAGGGCAAGGAGCATGGTTTTGATGCTCTCCTTTTTTTCAGTGTCCAGTACATCGCTGGCACCGATATAAAAAGGATTGAATTTTATAGGATTGCTTTCATCGTAGGTGAAATAATACCCTTTAACCAATTCGCAAAGCCCCTTGTACGAATGTCCCACGTCTACCAGCACGATATGCGTTCCTTGTTCATAGTAAGAGCGTACCATATGGTTGGTAAAGAAGCTTTTGCCACTGCCTGACGGGCCGAGAATAAATTTATTCCTGTTGGAAATGATGCCCCTGTCCTTGGGTTCATCCGAAATATCAACGTTAATAGGCTTACCTGTCATTCGGTCACCCAGGCGGATACCAATCGGGCTGATGGAAGTACGGTACCCTGTTTCGAGGTTCAGGAAACATACAGCCGGTTCGGCAAACATGTCGAAGGTATCATTCATCGGAAAGTCCGCTTCATTGCCGGGCAAACCTGCCCAGAATATTTGCGGGGCACCATCTGTTTCCTGCTTTGGGCTTGCATCCATTTGAACCATAGCGGAAGCGACCTGGTTACGCAGGTCTTTTAGTTCGGCAACGTTATCTGTCCATGCCAATACATTAAAATGCGCTTTAACCGGAAGTCGTTGTTCTGAAATCGCTTCGTTCAAAAAGTCTGCGGTAGCATCACGCGCTATTGCATTTTCTCTTGAATAAGCTGAAAGAGATTGCAGCCGCCTTCTTTTGGCTTCGAGCAGTTTGAGCGTTTTGGCTGTGTCATCGAGGAAAATATATTGGTTGTAGATGTGGTTACAAGTCAATAACTGCCCCAATGATGAGGCAAAACCAACGCTGAACTTCGTTTTATCGGTAGAATATTTATCGTAATTAATACGCGACCCACACAAACCCGGAAGGTCTTCTGCATCTGCAAGGGTATATAGCTGACAGGTGTTCTCACCAATCTTAATACCATCTTTCAGATGGATATCTTTTATGGTATTGGTTTCATTCGGGGCAAGCAGGAAAAGATAGCGGGCCAATAAGCCGGGTTGCTTACCGCCAACAAGATCATCGCTGGTCAATCGGTTCAATGTTACAAACCCGCTATCCGATAGGATACGTTCAAACTGGCCTGCGCTATCTAAAAACTCCTGGAATAAGGTTCCATTTATTGTGATCTCCGGCACTATGCTCCTGCGCAAAAGGTTAGCGTATGCGGAGTTGGCAGGTTTCCGGCCTGCCGGTTTTTTCGTCAGGAATACATAGCAGCTATGGTTTAAGAAAGGGCGCTCATTGAAAAAACGTTCGCTCGACCGGCTTAAGAAAGAAATATCATCCTTCCCGAAATCAGCTTTTACTTTGTCCGCAATGAACCAGTCCTGTTTATGAAAGATCGTATGTGACGGTAATATCTTGATCGCCTTTATCCATGCCTGGTGAAATGCTTCGTATTCTTCGTTGGACAGTGTAAATATCTCTGGCAGGGCCACTTCATAGGCCAGTGTAATATCGCCACGCACCGAAAGCATACAATTATTTTCCACCTTGTAGATCGGAAATATTTTCTCTATGTCTATCTCACTTGCCATGTTCTTTCTGATGAATGAGGTTCGTAAATAATTTTTGTGACCGGAACCGGATATAGGCGGGCAGACTCCTTTTGGCTGCTTTTTTTAATAGCCCATATTGACCGTATTTATGACTGTAGCGATAAACCATCATAAACAGCAGGGTTCCCAGGATGAGAATGAATGGCAGGCAAAACATGACCGGTATGCCGGAGATGTAAAGCACGGCAAACAGGATCATCAATGCCACGAGGCCACCAGCCAGGTAACCTATGTATTGTGCTTTTAGTCCGCGAAACTCAATAGGCTTATTAATGCCTTTGTTTATTTTGTAAATGCTGTTTGCCATGATTAAAATTTGTATCCTTTCTTGCGTCTGTGTGTTTTTTTAGATTTTTGATCGGCTGCCGCTCTTTTTAATTTTTGCTCATGCAATCTTAAATTTTCGATAAGTTCCTGTCTTGAAGGCAATTCCACCTGCACAATATGGTCAGGTAGTTTTTCAAAGGGGCTGTATGCTTCCAGTTCATGGGGAAAGGGTATATTTTTTATCTGTTTGTCGAAATAAAACCGGCCGGGTTCGTCCAATTCGATCTTTTTAAAATCAATAAGATTCCAAGGATTCTCCACTTCTCTAAAACCCCTATATTTCCCATCCAGCAAGAAATCTGTGCCGCCTATATTAAATAGTGGCCATGAATAAACATGTTCTATCGGGTCTAAGTGGGGGTGGTCGCTAACGAATTGTTCCATTCCATCAGGATCGGTTGCAGCAAGCGGTCTTATCCATACGGTCGCCACATGATCGGGAACAGGTAGGTCCCAGCGGCCTTCGTAAACGTTCTTCGTTTCCTGATCGAATTTAAATTCAAGATGATCATCCAGGTCAAGCATCTCATATGCCGAAATCCTGTTATCAGGATTGCCGACCTCGATCAATTCCTGCTGTAAGGCATCGTTGTAAAATTTTATGCCTTTTACATCCACTATGGGGATCACCCTTTCTTTGTTCTGTTCCATTTCCATGCTTATTTACGTTACATCTTTAAACCTTTTTTTCTGATGCGGGGAACCACCTGTTGCTGTAGTACAGGAGTTCTTGGATCAACCGAAACGTGGTTGGGTTCCATTTTAATGATCAATGTTTCTTTTGCCTGTTCTGGTGTCACCAGGTCATTACTCAAATCATTTTTTTCAGGATCGATGACTTCCTCAGTTTGTTCCTTCATTTGTTTTTCCTGTATTTTCAGGGTGATCTCCCGTTCCAGGCTGGCAAGCGTGGTTTTCATTTCAGCCAGTTCTTTCTCTTTCTCAAACGGCTTGGCAATGATTTGCTGTAACAGAGGTATCTCTTTATCCAGTTCCTGCAATTTTTCTGTGTATTTTTCCTTGAGATTATTCACCCGGTCAATGGCATTGATAAAATATCTTGCTGCCAGTTTCGGGTTATCGATATTGGGATGCCCTTGGTTGTAGGTATATTTAATGCCCGTTTCCGGACGTTCTGCATAGAAGGTGTTAAACCGACTTTCAATGCGTTCGTCATTAATAAATTCTACTTCCCGGTGTGGCTGTACATACAGGTCAAAGCCGTATAACGTGCCCAGCTTAGGGTCAGCGCCTTCTTTCCAGTTCAGGTAAATACCAATCAGATGTTTACCGATTATTTCAGGCTCGGCGCTGTCCAGTCCATTTAATTGTATGGGGTTTGATTTGGCTCCATCCTTTTCCATTTTCAGGTTGCCGGTATATACCTGTTCATCCTGCATCAATTTTTCCAATACCTGAAGGGTTTCCTCCTTTGCCTGGATCACCTGCCCCAATTGAAATTTACTGCCGGACAACTCTTTAAAGTGTGCCCTTTTCAGGCTTTCCGTTACGGCTATCTTCTTTTCCAGCTTCGTTTTTTCCAGCAGCGAAGTATCCCCGGATAATATGGCGATGTATTCCGAGAAATTCGCGCCACTTTTTTCATCAATCGCACCTTCATCAATAGTGCGCACATTCAGCTCACAATTTTTCATCTGGCTGATGAACATTTGTTTGTTCTTCAGCAGGTTGAACTTATAGTTGTCCAACGATTGCTCTACAGCGTAGATGTAGGTGTGGACTTTATTGTTCCGGAACATTTTGGCCAGCCAGTTACCCTGTCTGCCCGCCCGTCCATTGCGTTGCTCCAGCTCTGATGGTTTCCACGGTATGTCTATATGATGGAGGGCTACTATCCGCTTTTGTACGTTCAATCCCGTCCCTGCCTTTTCCGTGCTGCCAATCAGTATCCTGATGTGACCCTCGTTCATTTTTTTGAACATCTTTGGCCGCAGCTTTGCTGATGCCCAGTCATTATCGTGGATGAAGGAAATCTCATGCGCGGGTATATTAAAGTCCCGTACCAGTTTTTCCTTTAGCGCATTATATAGATCAAATTGATCTGATTTGGGTGTACCGATGTCGCAGAAGACGATCTGTGTCCCCCGGTGTTCACTGCTGTCAAAATATTCCCTGGCCAGGTTACGGGCACAAGTGTTGACTTTGTTGTCCGGGTGGTCGCTATACACTGGACTGATGAGCCGCATATCGGCAGCCATTTTCTTGGCGTAGTTTGTCGCGATTAGCATCCGGGCCTTGTCCTCCTTTGCTGTTAACCGCGGCCTGCCAAGCAGGGTTGCATCTCCTGTCTTGGCAAACGTCATCAGTTTTTTGATAAACTCCTGCTGATCCGGTGTGGGCCTGATGTTGACCAGTATTTCCTCGATAGCTGGTCTGTCCAGCTTGATATGCTCAGCTATCTTATAGTCGGTGATCTCATTGTAGAACAGCGCCAGTTCTGGGACTTTGATAAAGTGGCGAAACCGTTCTTTCGCTATAATTTCATTGGTGACCGAAAATTCAAAATCAGTCGTTTTACGCGCGTACACCGCTGCCCAGGCATCAAAATTTTCGATGTATTGACGCTCCATCTCTTTTGGCCGGAGGAACTTGAAGATGAGGTACATCTCCGTCAGGCTGTTGGAAATAGGTGTGCCGGACAGGAACGTCGCACACAAGTCTGCGTCAAAGTGTTCCTGCAGTGTACGAACCGCAAAAAGCATATTAAGTGCACGCTGGCTGCCTTCGGTATTACCGATACCGGCCACCCGGTCATGGCGGGTGGTAAATGTGAGGTTTTTAAACTTATGCGATTCATCCACAAACAAATGGTCGATACCCATTTGTTTAAAATCGATCCCCTTGTCTTTCTTTTCCCCGATGTCGGCCAACAGGCCCTTTAACTTTGCTTCAAGGTTGTTTTTTCTTATTTCCTGTCCCTTAAGCATCCCACGTGATACTTCACCACCTAAATCCTTCATGGTGTCCAGGTCACGCGTCACATTATCCAGTTCATTCTGCAAAATAGATTGCTGTATTTCCAAAGACTGCGGGATCTTCCCGAACTGGTCGTGGGTCAATAGCACGCAGTCCCAGTTGTTATTCTTTATCTCATGGAATAAACGCAGCCTTTTTTCAGGCTCGTAATCCGCATCGTCAGGAGCAAGGATGCGGGCATGGGGATAGGCCAGCTTATAAGTGTCCCTGATCTGGTTGACATTGGCCTTTAGCGCCACGATCATGGGCTTATGGACAATGCCGAGCCTTTTCATTTCCTGGCCTGCCACGATCATGGTAAGTGTTTTACCCAGCCCCACTTCATGGTCTATCAAAGCGCCCCGGTTCTGGATGATCCGCCATGCAGCATTCTTTTGTGAACTGTAGAGGTCATCTATATCCAATCTTTTTAAATCAAGACCGGGAAAAGTCAGGTGGCTGCCATCATATTCACGCAGCACATAACAATTGAAAGTATCGTTGTACAGGTCTGTCAGGTACTGCTTGTCTGCGGGCGGCAGGTCGTTCAGCCATTCAGTGAATTGTGTCCGTATAGACTCGATCTTCTGATGTGCGAGCTGTATCGCTTCATTATCCGGGCGACGTATCGTTTTCCCGCCTAAATCAATTTCGTAGGTATAGAACGGCGCAGTATTTTCCAATGCGTGTTCCAGTAAGGTCTGGCCATAAGTTGGACGGTTGCTTTTGGGAGTGACCGCGTATTCCTTTGTTGTTTTCGCGTTGTCACCATCCGTAGTTACCTTAAAAGTGTCGAGCGATGAAAAATAATTGACCCTTGTATTCAAACCGAACAGGTCGGTAGCAAAGCGTTTATAGTAATCTTGCGGTATCCAGCGTTCTCCTAAATTGAAGTCCAGCAGTTCAAAGGGTATTTTTTCAGGCTGTACCTGTGCTATAGCTTCCCGGCTTTTCCTGATCTCTATATCATCGGGGTTTGCTTCTGATTCCTTTTGCGCGATAGCGAGTTTAGCCACCACGTTACCGGACAGGTAATGATCGACTGTTTCCCATTCCCGGTTTTGAGGGTTCAGGTAAATGCGGTGCGCCAGCCCGGCGATCACATCTTTAGCAGCGAGTCCGGTGGCAGCCTCGATAAAACCAATATCCACCCTTCCCTTATCATTGAGGCTGCGGGCCAGCGCCTCAACAGGGTCATCACTTTTAAAATGTTCGGCTGTTTTTGAAAGGGACTGTCCCAATACATCCGATTTGACATAGCTGCCGTCGGAGCGTCTTTCCAGTGAGGCGATCAGCGTCATGCCAAATGCCCGGTCTTCTGCAAACTGCCGTTTGTTTGCAGGGTGGTTTAATATCCCATATTGCTGTACAAAAATGTCATATTGGTCATCGAGGTTTTTTCGTAAGGTTTCGTTTTCATCGCTTATACTGTCTGTCAATTCCAGGTAGGTATCCCGGATGGCTATATACTTTTCATAAAAAGCAGCCTTGTTATCCAGTGAGGCCAGTGGTTCAAAGCTGGCGCGTTTAAATTCATCGTCTATCTCTGTTAACCTGCCGATCTTTCCCTGGAATAGCACCAGCATGCCAGCCCGATAATAAGGTTTGAGCGCAGTAAACTCCTGCGTGGCAGTTTGTTCCAGGCCAAATTTGGATTCCAGTGTTTTATCGCCTTCATACAGGTATTGGTAGCCAAACGCTTTAAGCTTAGCAGAAAGTTCTTCCAATGCCGTATTGAGCAACATCCCGTTCATCCAGTTGTTGGGGAAACTCAACTCACCAACATTGGAATACAGCTTGTATAAATATTTATTACCTGCCTGTGCCGCTATGAGTACAATGCTTTCGTGCGCAGGATTGCGGGTAGTCCTTACCGTTGCAATGATACGGGAGGTGTTTTTGCTGATGGCCTGTTCATCTTTTGTATTCAGGTAAGCCAATGCCCTGTTATTATTTTGGGCGGGTGCAACATCAAATAGCCCTAACTGCACTTGCCCGGTTTCCTGCTTGTTTTCAGGCACAGGCAAGAAAGTAAACTGCTGGTTTTTTCCTACCCGTTCCAACCCGATGCTGAACTGGGCATTTTTAAACTTCTCCTTATTGATATGTACACTAAATCCCGTAGATAATATGGTAGCCAGGGGAGCAGATATATTATCAATGGAATCATTTTGCCATACCCGTTGATGGGCCTGCCCGTATTGGTTCTTTCCGGCACCGGTTTCATCTGCGGTAATGGTTTCGGGATGGGCGGACAGGTATTCATTGATAGCATAACTGCCATATTCATTGTGCTGTTCAATGGTATTGACCAGTAACAGTTCCATATCGGATAGCTGTTGCTTACCGTCGTTTTTCTGCACCACCAGCAAATGGTTCGGTGCCTGCGTATTGCCGGTATCAGTCATCAGGTTATCCGGCATTACCGCTACGCTGACAAAATCAGCGTGGGTAAACAGGTATTCCCTTGCCTCCGCGTTAGATGGATTATTCAGAAAGGCATCTGTGGTGATATAAGCCAACAAGCCACCGTCCGCGATTTTATCTAATCCTTTGGCAAAAAAATAATTATGGATCTTCCCGGTAAGGCTTTTATTGGTTATTGCTTCATCGTACACCAGAAAATTACCAAAGGGTATATTGCTGACGATCAAATCGTACTTGCCGTTCTCGGATGCCGGGGTTTGTTCCAGCCCGGCAATATGAACATTAGACGGAATAGAAAAAGTACTGGCTAAA
>Ga0206829_10022_pt1:50000-65333 | contig 65333 bp, 54 predicted proteins | sample Alteio_BWOrgCont_75_FD_152862 | JGI IMG/M metagenome (GOLD analysis project Ga0206829, IMG submission 152862) | Enriched cells from forest soil in Barre Woods Harvard Forest LTER site, Petersham, Massachusetts, United States -... | ecosystem: Environmental > Terrestrial > Soil >... | reverse complement strand
AATGAATCCCTATGAGAAAAATATATCAGATAGTTTAATGCATATTAAGCCAAATTCTTTTAACTCATGGAAAACACTATCAACACTTCCATCATTAAATGTATCCAAGCTTATACACCCGTCTAATCCTAATTTTTCATGCAGATTACAGTCTAATATTTTGACAGTTAAAATCCATAGTCTACTTCATACAAGAAATAGAAAAATAGATGAGGAAGAAGGGTTTGTTATGATCCCTTTAAAATCGGGTCAATTTAATATTGAAGCTACCGTTATCTGTGAAGAACTAAAGGAAAAAATTTCTTTAACTATACCTGTCAATATTACTGAGGAATGATGGATAACATAAACAAATCGCTTGAAAAATCAATCTTCTCACAAGAAGGTAAAGATCTGGCCGTTGATTACTCAGAAATAGCACTAGATAAAATATTAGATAGTGATTTATTAAATGAAATACCGATAATAAAAAGTGTTTTAGGATTATATAAAATTGGTTTGGGAATACGAGAAAGGCATTTAGTGAAAAAAATAGCAAAATTTTTATTTCAGCTACAAGACATACCGCAGGTAGAAAAAGATAAATTTCTTTCCTCGCTTGCTACTAATGCAAAAATGAAAGATGAAGTACTGGAAAAGTTGATATTACTTCTGGAAAGATTAGATGATACAGAAAAAGCAATGATAGTTGGAAATTTATTTAAAGCAACAATCAATGGAAACGTAAATATTGATGATTTTCAAAAACTTTGTTCAATTATCGATAGGGGATATATTAGAGACCTGAAATCTTTTTGTATTCGCAATCATCCTGACACATATGACAATTTTAATATAGTCAGTAAATATTCTTACAACTCAGAAGTTAAGAAAAATTTAGCGTCACTAGGTCTATTAACTGAAGAAATAGATGAGAAAGAAGACGTAGCACATAACATGAGAAATGGCAAGAATAAAAAATATAAATACTCCTTTAAATATAGGATAACCGACTTGGGGAGTATCCTTATTAAATCTGGGTTGGATAACTAACATTAATATAAGGAGATGACACGTTTTTAACTATTTTATTAAATTTTTCAAATAATATTAAGTATATGCCGTTTAGAACAGATTTAAGTGATTTTCCTTTTCAGAGCAGGGATAGGGCAATTTGGTATTTCACTATTGATTGGAAAAATAGAATTCAGAAAGATTACTACTATGTCCAAGAGAAAAAAAACTTAGTTCACGTACTAAAGGCTATAATTGATAATAATGATTGTATGGATAATGAATTATTCGGCGTTTGGAATGGACAATATTCAACTGATATTTTCAAAATACCAATTGAACAAGGTTATAATGAACTAAATAAACCCGTTGTGCGATTACAGATTTGTGTAAATATTTTAAATTATATTTAAAATAGATTGTGCATACAATGCTGATTAGCATAGTATTTGCAGGTATTAAGTACCACCAAAACACACTACGTGCACAATCTCAAAACAAATTACACTAAATTTCTTGAACAAATCAATACCACGCTCTCAGACATCTTACTGCCAGATGGTAATTTTAAGCCTTATCCCCGTAAGCCAAAACTTGCAGACAATGCCATACTTGCCCTAAACCTTTGTGCGGAGGCATTGAGTATTGATTCTGAAAACTATTTCTGGAGTAAACTTAATAGCGATCATGCCGATGATTTTCCTCCACTAATACTGCGTTGCAATTTTAACCGACGCAAGCGCAACCTGGCTTCTTATTTGGCTATATATAACCAGCGCCTATCTGATAATATGAACCTGTCTGAAGATGTTTATATCGTAGACTCAATGCCTGTACCTATCTGCAATATTGCCAGGGCAAACAGAATTACAATATGTCAACAGGATTTTCAATCTGCCCCTGATAAAGGATATTCCTCTATCACTAAAACTTATTTCTTTGGCTATAAGCTACATCTTGTAACCTCTGTCAGAGGCATATTTCATAGTATGCAATTGAGTAAAGCAAGTGTACATGATATTCATTATTTAGCAGAGATCAAGGATTGCAAGCTCAACAATTGCCTGCTTCTTGGAGATAAAGGCTACCTGGGCCTTGAACATAAAACCGACCTTTTTCATACATCTAAAATAGAGTTGCAAACACCCAACAGAACTAATCAGAAGCAACAAACCTTATTCCCTTATGTATTTAAAAAGTGTAGAAAAAGAATTGAAACTCAATTCTCACAGCTCTGCGACCAATTTATGATAAAACGTAATTACGCCAAAACTTATAATGGTCTTTCCACTCGTATTCTTAGTAAAATGACAGCATTAACTACTTTACAATACTTTAATTTTATAGCAGGAAAACCCTTAAATCATATTAAACATGCTCTCGCGGCCTAATCGCACAACGGGTTAAATAAATATTTTGGTAGTTAATGCCCCCGGCTGGTCGAAGGGTCTCCCTTCGTCCACAAACATTGCAAGTGTCCCACTTGCGAAACATAACAGCACAATTAACATGCCCTACCTTTTTCACAGCACCCAATCTTTATTCGCACACGCTTTCCTAACTTTGTCACAAGATCACAGCATCGGCCAGCATCACCATCCGCCGCTTAAAAAGGTCCATTATAAAAGTCTTCCTTAGGAATTGGGGTTTCAAATACCAAAAGCAAAGTCTTCCTTAAGAATTGGGGCTTCCCAAATCAAATTTGAAATCTATCCCAAGGGGGAGTCATCTGGATGCCCGATTTGCAACGCTTAATTCATTTACGCATAAACGAAACAATGTTATTACAATATCAAAAAAACACACGCCGTTAAACACCGTTTTTTTCTAAAAAAACAAACAATAATTAAAAAAAATAATGTATAACTAAACATTTCAGACACATGAGCAAATCAACAATTGTTGACAAAGATACCTGGATGGCACTTGAAAACTACTCGCCCCGTCGGTTCTCAATGCACCATATCCAACAAAGCAGAAAGCGTATTGCTTGTAAGCGGCTTATTTAAAAATTGCCTAACAGAAGTATGATAGCGCACCCGGTTCAGGTCGTTCTCGTTTATGGAAGAGGAAAGCACATAAATAATATAATCATCTCGTTTTTCCTTAGGCAGGCGGTCAAACGATTCAACAAATTCAAAGCCATTCATAACAGGCATCTGTATGTCAACAAGCAAAATTGTTTTCAGGCCATCATCAGCGCGCGGACTATCTTTTATATATTCCAATGCCTCGCTGGCCTGCAAAAACGACTTGATTGATTCGCTCCTGCCAGTATTCCGGATGATCTTCTCAGCTATAAAACAATCAAGCTTGCTGTCGTCAATAACAATAAAATGTAGTTTGTTCGGGGTCATCTTATTTGCTTGGTATAATCACTTTAAACGTGGTTCCTTCGTCAGGCTTGGAATCAACAATCACCTCCCCATTCAATTTTGTCAATGCATCCTTTACATTGTACAAACCAAAACCCGACCCTGTTTCTTCATTAGTAGCCCTGTAAAACATTTTAAATATCTCCCCGATATGGCTTTCGTGTATCCCTATACCATTGTCCTTTACGGTAATTACACTAGCCCCGTTCCCGGTTTCGATATTCAATTCCACAAATTTATCAGAAATATCTTTCCTATTATACTTAAAGGCGTTAGAAAGTAAATTATTTAAAATAATTCTCAAATACATCTCATCACATCTGAACGCCTCTTTCTGAGAAACATGCGTATCAAACTTCACATTGTTCATCTTCCCAGTTATCTCATACATATCATTTAGATCATGTACAATACTATTAAAATCAATATTGACAATATGCAGGTCCCCTCTTTTCAGATTATAGTATTCATGCACGCTCCTGATGAAATTGTCCAGTTTCAGAACCGACTTTTCCATCATGCCCAGCATCTCCCTTATTTCATTTATGTCATCTATATTCTTCGACAGGTCTACCGCACCAAGAATACTGAGCAGCGGTCCGCGCATATCGTGTGTAACACTATATGCAAATTTGTCCAGCTCATCGTATGCCTTTTGTAACTCCTCATTTTTAACCGAAAGCATGGAATTGGTGACATAAAATTTATTTGCCTCTTCAATAGCCGAAACAATGTCAACTTCCTGCCATGGCTTGCGTATATACCGGAAAATGTGGCCTTTATTAATAGAGTCTATTACCGCTTCAAGATCTGCATACCCGGTTATAAGCACCCTCATTGGGTTGGGATATAAAGTACGCACTTGTTCAAAAAATTGCACACCCGTCTGGTTGGGCATGCGTTGGTCACTCAGTATCACCCGTATGTCCGGGTTTTGTTCCAGTTGGGCTAAGGCTTGTGTCGTGTCAGGTGCAATAAAAACAGTATAGTCTATCCTGAAGGATGCTTTAAAACCCATCAGGTTATTGACCTCATCGTCAATGTACAATATCTTTATCTTATCGCTCTTTCCCAATCAAAAACAATTTACAAATATTTATCAATGTTTTATAGGCAATTATTTTCTTGTTACCACATTAAACACCCAAGCTACATAAATCTATTTATCTAAAGAACTTTACCTTGCTATTAGCCCAAAATTGTTTATACCGTCGGCGCCCTCATGGGTATCTCAATTATAAATTCCGTGCCCTCACCCAACACTGAATTCACATTAATGCGCCCGTTATGTTTATTTATAGTGTTGTATGCAATGGAAAGCCCCAGGCCGGTCCCCTCACCAACATCCTTTGTTGTAAAAAATGGTTCAAACAATTTCTTCTTTGTGTTTTCATCCATTCCCGTGCCATTATCCGCAATTTTTATGATCACATTATTGTCGTCATTGCTCGTGCTTATAGTCAGCTTGCCACCGCTTTGCTCATGAAAGCGTTTGTTGATAGCATAAATAGCATTGGTTATCATATTCAGGAAAACCTGGTTTAGCTTACCCGGATAGCATTCTACCAAAGGTATTTGCGAATATTTTTTAATGACGTCTATCCGGTTATTTAAAAGATTATTTACAATTACCAGTGTTGAATCTATACCCTCATTTATATCTGCACGCTTCAAGTCGTCCTCATCAAGCCGCGAAAAAATACGCAGTCCTTTCACTATTTCAGCCGTTCTGGAAGCTCCCTCACTGATGCCACTCAGCAAATGGTCTATTTCGGTTTTTAGATAATCGTAGTCAATATCCATTTTAAACGAGTCTATCTGCTTCTGCTTTTCCAATGCGGGAACATCTGAAAAAGTAACTCTTTCAATAGTTTCCACTACTTCCAGCAGTATCTCAACATCTCTTTTTAATGGCTTTACATTGGATGTTACAAAATTAATGGGGTTATTTATTTCATGTGCAATACCCGCCGTAAGCTGGCCAAGCGAAGCCATTTTTTCTGATTCAACCAATTGCGATTCAGCTTCTTTCAGATCTATGAGTGCCTTACTCAAACCATCATTCGATTCTTTTAACTCTATAGTACGTTCTGCAACCTTTGCCTCCAATACCACGTTTTGTTCGCTGATGATCCGTGCATTCTCTTCTGCTACTCTCAACGCCTCTGCCTGCGATTCTTCTTTTTCACGCGTAAGAATATTTATCCTGTCAGCCAAAGCTATGGACAGTAATACAACCTCTACCGCAGACCCAATCTGTATGAAAGAAACCGTAAGCAAATTATAAGGGAAAACACCAAAATCTTTCAAAACAAATATCATGATGCTCAGCAGGAACACGGTCCACGCCACCAGGAAAAACACGGCAGGCCTGTATTTGTGTTTTATCCTTATATAAGTAGCAATGCCTATCATATATAATGATAAAGGCAGGGCATTTGCATTCAGCAAATTATAGCTTAGCAATTTATTTCCCCATATAGCATTGCCTATAGTAAACAAATAAGCTACGATGAATATCCAAAACCCTTTATGCAAACGGGGCACAAATTGTTTTGTATGCAGAAATTGTCGAACAAAAGCTATGGAAGTAAACGCTGTTAAAGACGGGAAAAGATAAATACTGAATTTCTCAAAAACTGGGAAGCCGGGCCACAAGTATTTAAAACCAAAGCCTGTAATATTTAGCTGCACTAATGTTACAGCAACAATATAAAGTATGTAATATAAATAGCTTTTATCCTTTACACTTAGCCACACAAATAAGTTATACAAAAACATCACTAACATGATGCCGAAATACAGGCAGCTCAAAAGATCTTTGTTTGAATCGTCAGTGGCAATTATTTCGGGTACGCCTGTTTTAATAGGCACAAGCATTTGTGTATTGCTCCTTATTTTCAGGAAATATATCCCGGAGGAGCCTGGTTTCAGCACGATCGGGAAATCGTAATTCTGGCTTGAGTTTTGTCTTGCAGAAAAGGGCTCGTCTTTGCTGACTTGCATTTTCCCAAAAATCTCGCCTGAGTCTGAAGCGCTATACAAGCTTACATCCTCCAAAAGTGGATTTTCTACCTCAAGTAATATCTTCTTATTTTCGGAGCTATTGTGTATCCTTAACTTGATCCAGAAAGTTGATTTGGTAACCCCTAAATTGGGTATATTTTTTTCACTGTGCTTAAACAGACCACTTTTTGCAACATCATTAATATCAAGGCTACTGGCAGAATCTTCAAGAATATAAACTTTGTCACCTATATAGGTCCCCGGTGTTTTTTGATTGGATACTATAACAGAATCATTCCCAGTTTGCCCCTTGGATTTTATTGAAAAAAGTGAAAAAAAAGCAATAAAAAAAATCAGGTGACGAGTATAGCTCATGATTGTTTTTGCAATTTTGGGAGCAAAATATTATATTCTATTTCAGTATTCCCTCTAGGGCCAATCTCCACAGTGTTACCAATCGGCTTTCTAATATAATTAAAAATTTCTTCTCTCACGTCTTTGTCAGCATGGTTCAATACTTCCGGGTCTTTTATTAAAAGTGCAGTCGCTATCAGATCAAGTTTTGGATAATTAAAGGTTCCATGGTCACCTATCGAAGTTTCAATTTCAAAACCTGTTTTCTGGCACATTTCTACGGTATATGGGGCACATAAAACAAAAAGGCTATCCATATTGATACTGTTTGCAACTGCTACCCCCAGCTTTGTCAGAAACCAGCTCACCCCTCTTCCTGCTATCAATTTTGCATTCCATAGCCCGCAAAGCTCTCCCGTTATTTTATTTTCTGCATTTTTCGTAACCAGGTCATAAATTCTTTTGTCAACTATCGACACAGCTTCTTCAATCGGCAAAGGGAATTTCTTATTTACTATATGTATCCTTTCTCCGCCTACCACCTCAGATCCGTCAATCGTTTCTACCAATACAACATACACATCCGGGTTATAAAACCAATCGTTTTTAGACGAAGTAACTTTAGTAACTCCGTAATCCCGCAAAACATTTGCATGCCCTTCAGCGAAGCGCTTGCATGACTCCAAATCATCAACGGCTTTAAATGCCCGTATTTTTAACATTTACTCCCTGTAAAATATATCTTTTTTGGGTTTTCTTAATGATTTTATGCCAATGTCGTCAGCAATTGACAATTTCATGAGAAATACCTCTGAATACGCTCCCTGATTTTCTAAACGTAAAGGAAAAATTTTTAAGAAGTCTTCTCTCAATTCCTTTATTTCTTTAACACTGTTACTGTCCAGTTCTGCACCATTTCCATGTATCATCCTATTAAAAAAGAAAACAGGCGAAAGCATGGGATGCACAGAAACGCCCTGTAAATTAGTAAATATCCATACTCTTTCTATAGCCCTGCCGGCATTTATTAAAGAATTATGGTCAAATTGTGGTATGGAGAACAGCAGCATCGCAGAAGCTGACTTTATGGTTTTTACGGAAGAACGTTTAAACGCATTTCCCTTATTCCATTTTGACAACAGTTCCACCGCCTTCCAGTCTTGCGCTACCTGGAAGGCCGCTATATCGCCTTGTGTCAATTCTACACTAGCAAGCTCAATTCCATCCTGGTGTTCTTCGGCATGTGCTTTTGTCCATCTTACCTCACTAAAAAACTCTTCATGGCCTTGTTCATTCAGTAATCTTATCCTGTCGCAAGATGCTATTATCTGGCCTAATTTATCCAGGTCAGCATCCACATCACAAATATCCAGGTGAATATCCTGAAATGGCAAAACAACATTTTGTAACTGCTCGTAAAATCCGGCAGGCAACGGTTTACGCGGACCCAATTTCCGGTTGGTGCATCTTTTAAATATATTCTCCGCTAGTTGCAAACTAAGTGCATCATTATTTTGAAAGCTGGGCGAAAAACGGATGGCCGCTATAAGTCTTGGCTCACCTTTTAACGGCAAAATAACACTGGCATCTTCCAGTTTTAATTTCAGCGCTTCCAGGTGAACATTCTCTAGTGCTGCGCCTAAAGCCATGTGCGAACCCATTTCGTAATAATCTCCCCAGGACCATGATCTGTATTTATCATGGAACAGGAATAAAACACCCCTACTATAATACCATTTCCAGGGCTGGTTGTTCCCGGCAGATGGTGCTGCTATTGCAGCTTCCATTATTTTATCAAGTTGTTCTTCAGTGAGTATATGTGTCGAGGTGTTTTCTGTATTAAGATACTTTGCAGCAATGTCTTGCATTTCTGCACATTCCAATGGCTTGTATGGATTAGTACCAAGATGTGCAATGCCATTTTTGTGCACCTTGTCTTCAACTAATTCATCCAGGTCGATATAATATCTGCCTGAATCATGATATTGATCCAGCAATATTCTACGGCATACATCAGTAGTTAAAGCGCCACCAAGCGTTACCGACGAAGCCAGTTGCGGCCAGGTATTTATCGACTGCTCCACTTCCATCATAGAGGCTTTAAGCCTTGTAGAAATTGTATCGACCCCCACCATTTTAAGTATGTAAGGAATTTTCTCTTCGTTGCTAAGGTCTTTAATATTTTCAGGGTCAAGGCCATCTGCAAGGCCATGCAAAACGGGTCTTTCGGGCTCAAGGTCAAACCGTTCCACATCAAGCATACCCCTGTCATTTGTATCCATTACAACTGGGATTTGGAGTGAACGTGCTTTATAGCGGCTTTGAATTTTTATGTCGAGGCCATCGCACACCTCAACCAACAAGTCCAGTTTACCGTCTCCCGTAAAAAAATCATCCATATTGGCACTATGCAAGCCCTCGCTGAATATTTTCACTTTTATAAAGGGGTCTATTTCCGCTATTTCCCTGGCTGCAATCAGGGTTTTCTTTACACCCAGGTTATGCAAGCCCGTGCGTATTCTGTTCAGGTTACTTAACTCAGCAGTGTCGAAATCAGCTAGTCTCAATTCTCCGCAAGTACGCTCCATAGCCAATGTTAAAGCTATCGATTGCCCAACAGATAATCCTATGACTCCGATTTTTTTAGTGCTTAATAATTTTTGCTCTTCACGCGTAATTTTATAACGATTCCGGTTCGTCCTTATTTCAACAAACTCATCCTCATCCAAGGTATGGATTAGCTTATTGTTCCAGGGATAATATACCCAAACACCATAATCGTCGATCTTTTCACCATTAAGATGTTTTTCAATTAAAGCAGGATATTCTTCCGTTTTTATTTTTATGGAAGGGTTCAGGCTTTTTATTAACTCTTTTAATTGCCCCTCTATTTCGTCATAAATATAAAGTGTGATGTGCGTAGCTAGAATATCTTCAATTTTTCTCCTATGCTCGTCAATGTTAGTATTAAAAATTTCAGGTCTGTATAAATCACTTAGCAAAGTGCTTTGTGAAATTACAGATCTCTTCAAAATATCCATTTATATTGAATTTAAGAGCTTTTAATGAGGTTTTCATAGTATAATTAAACGTAATCATATTGAATAATTGCACTTAAACATTATATTTATACTTTAATAGTACAAACAAATCTCTTAACTTGCATATATTAATGCCAAATTTAGCATTATTTATTTCAGGCATGATGAAAATTAAGACGACAAATGACAAATGAAAAAATAAATATACTTTATGTTGACGATGAAAATAATAATTTGATTTCATTTAAAGCAGTCTTTCGTATAAAATATCAGGTATTCACTGCATTAGGTGCGGAGGAGGCAAAAAAAATATTAGATAATAATAAAATAAATGTAATAATTACAGATCAGCGCATGCCAGGTATAACCGGTGTAGAATTCCTGGAATCTATTTTAGAAAAGCATCCCGAACCCATACGGCTTTTATTAACGGGCTATGCCGATATGAATGCAGTTATTGATGCGGTTAATAAAGGTAAAATATTTCACTACCTCACTAAACCATGGAATGAGGAAGAACTTGACATGACCATACAAAGGGCATATGATGTTTATAAAAAACGCGTTGAAGAAAAAGAAATGACAGAGAAACTAAGTATATCAAACGATCAATTGGAGTTTTTACTTCGTCAAAAATTACTTTCTTAAAACTTCCTTAAAAGCTTATTTATTATTTTAGCCGGCAATTATTCTTGCCTTAATTTAATATCAAATCATGATTCGGATCAGTGTTGTTGTCATTACTTTTAATGAAGAGAAAAACATTGAACGATGTCTACAGTCTGTAAAACATATCGCAGATGAAATTATAGTGGTGGATAGTTTATCTACGGACAGAACTATTTTAATTGCTGAAAATTACGGTGCCAAGGTGATACCACAGGTCTTTTTAGGCCATGTGGAGCAAAAGAATTTTGCGGCTTCGATGGCCGCTAACGATTGGGTATTATCACTTGATGCTGATGAAGCATTAAGCCCCGAACTTGAAAAAAATATTCTTCTAATAAAAGAAATGCCGCAGGCAGACAACTTGGATGCATACCGTATGTGCAGGCTCACTAATTATTGCGGCAAATGGATAAAACATAGCGGCTGGTATCCTGATAAAAAAATAAGACTCTTCAACAGAACAAAGGGATGCTGGAAAGGCGAGAATCCACATGACCGCTGGGAACTTTATGAAAACCCTAAAAACATTAAAGACCTACATGGCGACATACTGCATTATAGTTTCTATTCCATGCTGGACCATATAAGGAAAATTGAAAAATATTCAGACATTGCCGCACGGGCACGCGTTGAAAAAGGTAAGAATTACAGCATATTAGAAATTATTGTTGTGCCTGCCTGGGTATTGTTTATGAATTATATTATACGACTTGGTTTCTTAGACGGATATTATGGTTTAATTGTTTGCAAACTGCAGGCATACGATACATGGATAAAATATAACCTGGTGCGTCAATACTCGGCGATGAAAAATGAAGGCAAGACCTTTTAGCATTATTAATATTCCAGCATTTTATTGACGGTCGCCCAATTACGGGTTGTGGCCTGTAGTTTTAGTTTCTTTTCAAAAAAATTATTTGAAAATGTTGAATTACCATATCCTCCTTTTTTCACTAAAAGATATACCTCAGTATTTATAATTCTGAATTGTTCATTTTCATTTTGCATTGGGATAATTAATTCCACCTTTTCTTTATCAGGTTTTGCAGATAAAAAGCTAACATGGAGCCTCATATCTTCGGTTATTTCTTTAAAAGGGTTTTTCTTCACTATATCTGCAATATCCGGTATTGTTTTTAGAAAAACTTTCACTTCATAGTCGAGCGATTTCAGCAATTTTGTCTCTATTTTTTTTACAAGAACTGATTTATCATCCTCAACACAATCAAAAATAACATTGCCACTCTGTATATAAGTAGATATATTTTTGAAACCGGGTATGGCAAACATCTTTTTAAGTTCATCCATTTTCACGACCCTGCCCCCAACATTTACTGCCCGTAAAAAAGCTACGTATCTTATCATTGAATTTGCAAAGGCTTATTGTAAATTTTTAAACAAATCTGAAAGAGACATAGAAAAACCCGGTAGAACAGGAGATATTATAACATCCCCTTCCACCATCAACCTGGATGGGGAAAATTTGCCATCGTGCAGTGTATAGACCATAAAGGTATAATCCTGCGGGGAAACGATCCAATATTCTTTTACTCCCGATTGCTCATATACTTCATACTTATTCTTTAATTCTTTTTTATTGTTGGCAGGAGAAAGAATTTCTACAACAATATCGGGTGCACCTATGCAACCTTTGTCATCCAATTTTGTTTCGTCGCAAATGACACAAATATCGGGTTGTAATACGGTTATTACGTCCTGGTCGTCTTTAGATTTGCCGGGTAAGCGAACATCAAATGGAGCAGCGTAAACATTGCATTTTCCTGCTCTTAAAAAATTATAAAGTTCTACAAAAATAAAACCGGAAAGGCCTTGATGCATCCTGTTGGGGGCCGGACTCATTTTAAATAGCTTCCCCTTTATCAATTCAACCCTTTCTTCAAATTGCCATTTCAGGTAATCTGCGTAAGTATATGTTTTGTTTATGTCAAGGTCTGCGAGTTTCATTTTGCATTTTTATTGTTTCAAAGGTACGGAAATGTTGTAAGGATTCTAATGACGTCAGTGTTTTGGTACACTCGTATTCCATACCATGCCAAGGGCAAAAAATTACATAAAAAATTGCGATTTAAACAAATTCACATCAGTGTCAGAGAGAGAAAACCATTCACCATTTCTCCTTTTTGATTTAAAAAGCTCATGCCAGTACTTTTCAATCTGATTAGGGTTAGAAGTTTCTATTGTATGAATTAGTTCTGGTTTAAACGGAAGTTGTAATTTGATTTCTATATTTCTCCTGTCGATATCATTTGTACGGCCAATTTTATAATACTGTCCTGCCCTATATAGATATACTTTTCCATTTGCATTATTAGCTTTTTCCGAAGAACAGAATCTAAGCAATTCATTAAGATTAAATTGCTTACAAAAATCTCGTACCGCAGTTATGATTTCTTGTTGATTGCCAAGTATTTCAAATGCTTTAAAATCAGGGAAATTTGTACGCTTTGAAGAAAGCAATTTTAAATCGTGTAAACTAGGAAACCTCTGCAATTCAATAATTACCTCTACGATATTTCTCAATAAACGACCACGAATAGTCAATTTTTTAATCTCCGGAATTTTATTTAATATCTCAATTGAATCTTTCATTTTATGCTTAATAAAATGTCCAAAGTTAATAAATTAAGAAAAGAGCGTACTTAAATAATAATAAGACAAAATTTTTGCATATTACATTAAGTAATAACTTAAAGTATGTCCTCTACTGCGCATAGGCATGGCTAAACCTACTTGCTCGTTCCGACCGAAAATTGAGATATTGATTTTGGTGGCGATTACTACAAAACGCATTATTATTTTTCTTAAAAACAAAAACGCCCCATCTTGTTAGATGAGGCGTTTTAAATAGATATGGCAGCTACCTACTCTCCCGCATTGTTGTGCAGTACCATCGGCCATGGGAGGCTTAACTTCTCTGTTCGGAATGGGAAGAGGTGAACACTCCCGGCAATACCACCATAAGATCTTGCCGATAAGTTGATTGGTTGATAAGTTGACCGGTTGATATATTAACCTTTAACTTTTTAACCCTTATCAATAAATAAAGTTGACATATTGGTTGAAGCAATTCTTATAACAAGTAAGTTGATAGTAAAGAAAAAAAGTTAAAGCTTACGGGCAATTAGTACTACTCGGCTTTGATGTTACCACCTTTACACCTGTAGCCTATCGACGTCATCGTCTCTGACGGCCCTTAAAAGTAAACTCATCTTGAGGAAGGTTTCGCGCTTAGATGCTTTCAGCGCTTATCCTGGCTGTACATAGCTACCCGGCGCTGCGCCTGGCGGCACAACCGGTACACCAGCGGTACATACGCTCCGGTCCTCTCGTACTAAGAGCATGTCCCCGCAATTTACTAACGCCCACCACAGATAGAGACCGAACTGTCTTGCGACGTTCTGAACCCAGTTCACGTGCCACTTTAATCGGCGAACAGCCGAACCCTTGGGACCTTCTCCAGCCCCAGGATGTGACGAACCGACATCGAGGTGCCAAACCTCCCCGTCGATATGAGCTCTTGGGGGAGATCAGCCTGTTATCCCCGGAGTACCTTTTATCCTTTGAGCGATGGCCCTTCCATTCGGAAACCACCGGATCACTTTAGCCCGCTTTCGCGCCTGCTCGGCTGGTCAGCCTCACAGTCAAGCACCCTTTTACTAATGCGCTCTGCGTACGATTACCAACCGTACTGAGGGTACCTTTGCAAGCCTCCGTTACACTTTAGGAGGCGACCACCCCAGTCAAACTACCCACCATGCAATGTCTCCCATTTCTGGGATTAGACTCTAAGTAACAGAAGGTTGGTATTTCAACGTTGACTCCACAATGGCTGGCGCCACTGTCTCATAGTCTCCCAACTATTCTACACATCTGTTACTCAAAATCAATGCAAAGTTGTAGTGAAGGTTCACGGGGTCTTTTCGTCCCGTGGCGGGTAACCGGCATCTTCACCGATACTACAATTTCACCGGGCTCGCGGAGGAGACAGTATTCAACTCATTAGACCATTCGTGCAGGTCGGAACTTACCCGACAAGGAATTTCGCTACCTTAGGACCGTTATAGTTACGGCCGCCGTTTACCGGGGCTTCGGTCGCCAGCTTTGCCTTGCGGCTGACAAGCTTCCTTAACCTTCCGGCACCGGGCAGGTATCAGGCTCTATACGTCATCTTTCGATTTTGCAGGGCCCTGTGTTTTTGCTAAACAGTTGGTTGAATCATTTCACTGAGTCCATATTACTATGGATGGCTTTATCCCGAAGTTACAGCCACAATTTGCCTAGTTCCTTCTCCGCGGCTCACCCGAGCGCCTTAGAATATTCTTCTCGACTACCTGTGTCGGTTTGCGGTACGGGTTGTTTTAGCCTAACCTTAGAGGTTTTTCTCGTGAGCTTGTTTAGGGCCATTATCTCTCAGGCCGAAACCCTTGAGTACTATCACCTTCGACATCCCAGGCGGATTTGCCTACCTAGGATATATCTACCGGCTTTAACGGGAACTTCCGTTGCCCCGCAGACCTTTCACTTCTCCGTCACCCCATCGAAACTAAAACAAGTGCTGGAATATTAACCAGCTTTCCATCAACTTCCCCTTTCGGGTTTGCCTAAGGACCCGACTAACCCTGATCCGATTAACGTTGATCAGGAACCCTTAGTCTTTCGGCGATATTGTTTTTCACAATATTTATCGTTACTCATACCTACATTTTCTTTTCCAAACGCTCCAGCATACCTCGCAGTACACCTTCGCAGCAGTTTGGAATGCTCCCCTACCACTCCTTACGGAGTCTATAACTTCGGTGCTATGTTTGATGCCCGATTATTTTCCGTGCCCGAACCCTCGACCAGTGAGCTGTTACGCACTCTTTAAATGAATG
>Ga0206829_10022_pt1:0-45000 | contig 65333 bp, 54 predicted proteins | sample Alteio_BWOrgCont_75_FD_152862 | JGI IMG/M metagenome (GOLD analysis project Ga0206829, IMG submission 152862) | Enriched cells from forest soil in Barre Woods Harvard Forest LTER site, Petersham, Massachusetts, United States -... | ecosystem: Environmental > Terrestrial > Soil > Temperate... | reverse complement strand
GATAACCAAAATGCCAGGCGTAACTTCTGACAATACGGGTGTAAAAGTGCATGGTGAGTCTGTGCAACAGGTATATGTGGACGGTAAACCTTTTTTTGGTACAGACCCTACCCTGTCTGTGCGAAACCTGCCTGCCGAAATTGTGGACCAGGTGCAGATTTACGATCAGCTTAGCGACCAGGCCTTATTTACGGGTTTTGATGATGGTAACTCTCAAAAGACAATGAATATTATTACCAGGAAAGACAAAAGACAAGGCGAGTTTGGTAAGATTTTCGGAGGCTATGGCACAGACGGCAAATTTAATACAGGAGGAGCTCTTAATTCATTTGAGGGCGACCGCAGGATATCTATCATTGAATCATCCAATAATATAAATGCGCAGAATTTCAGCTCACAGGATATACTAGGCGTTGGGGGCGGATCATCGGCCAATAATTTTTTAACCGGTCAGCAACCCGGCATTACTACTACGCATTCAATAGGCATAAATTACAGTGACCAATGGGGGCCTAAAATAAAAATAACAGCAAGCTATTTTTTCAATTATACCAATAACACTACTACAACCGAAAAAGTAAGAAATTATAGCTACCCATCGGAGAATGGAAAAATCGACAGTAGCGAAGTGACATTGTATAATGAAAACGACATTTCGCAGTCAACGAATTTTAATCATCGTTTCAATGTGCGCTTTGAGTATACCATTGATTCGTCCAATTCATTGGTAATAACGCCAGCGTTAAGTCTACAGGCAAATTATGCAACCAGCGGACAGATTGACAGCAGCTTTAATTTAAATAACCTGCTACTAAGTAACTCTAATAATAATAGTGTTGTAAATAATTCAGGTTATTCTTTTTCTAACAATATTGTTTTCAGGCATAAGCTGCATAAAAAAGGGAGAACAATTTCTATAAACCTCAGTAATTCATCAAATGCAAAAGCTGGCGACGGGAATTACAATACCATTAGTGCCAGCGTGGATTCTGCATTGATCTATCCTTCAAGTCCCGTGCAACTTAACCAGATCTACAATTCATATAACAATAGCAACAACGTATCATCTAATATAGCCTACACTGAGCCCATTGGAAAAATAAGCCAACTATTGATAAACTATAACCCTTCCGTTACTTACAGCAGGGCCAACACAGAAACTGATACATCAAATGGTGGAGTGGAGCAACAGCAGTTCGACCCTGTTCTGTCAAACAAATACCTTAGTACTTACTTTACACAAAAAGGCGGCCTTAGCTACCGGGTATCAACTAAGAAAATAAATTTCATGATTGGTGCAAATCTGCAGTACGCCACACTCGACGGGACCCAGACTTATCCATCGTCTTTAAACATAACCAGGTATTTCACAGACGTTTTGCCAATAGCACTTTTTAATTACAAATTTGCTAACGGGAAAAATCTAAGGATATTCTACCGCACCAATATAAGCCCACCCTCCATTACACAACTTCAAAACGTAATAAACGTAAACAACCCATTGCAGTTGAGTACAGGTAATCCGAATTTAAGGCAGGATTACGAACAAAGTGTTCTTCTGCGCTACGGGCTTACAAGGAAGAAATCGGCACACAACTTCTTCATTTATGGCAATGCCAGCTATATAAACAATTACATAGGCAATGCTACTTATACCAATACCTCACTAACCAAGCCTGACTCTTCTCTTGGAAATGGCATTTTTTTAACGAAAGGCGCACAGTTATCAGCCCCTGTTAACCTTAATTACTATTCTAATAACAAACTATATCTTACTTATGGCCTGCCTTTTGACATCATAAAAAGTAACCTAAATCTTACAGGAGGACTTAACTACACCCATACGCCGGGAGAAATAAATAATGTTGCCGATTTCTCTAATAACTTAGTGCCTACAGGCGGCATTGTTATCAGTAGCAATGTGAGCCAATACCTTGATTTTACTTTGTCGTACACAGGCAATTATAATTTTGTAAAAAATTCTTTGCAAACAATGACAAACAATAATTACTATAATCACACGGCTTCCTTTAAAATCAACTGGATATTCCTGAAAGGGGTAGTGATCAATTCAAATATCTCCAATTCTTATTACAGCACATTAAGTAGTTCATCAGGCAACATTAATTATTTCTTGTGGACATCATACGTTGGTTATAAATTTTTAAAAGACCGTTCTTTGGAGGCGCGTTTCACAGTGTTTGATATGCTGAACCAAAACAAGAGTGTCAGTCGCATTGTTGCAGCCAACTATGTAGAAAACGATGTTACAAATATTTTAAGGCAGTATGGTATGTTCCAGATCACTTATACCCTCAGGAACTTTAAGGGGGCCATACCTACCGATGATAATTCAGACGGTGAGCATCATAGAGATTGGGGTGGCCCCGGCGGAGGTGGTCCAGGCGGTGGTGGTTATAGGCAAGGCGGTGGCGGTGGTGGTTTCCCAGGCGGTGGTGGCGGTGGAGAATAGTAAGGGTCGTCTTCGGAATAAAGGAAATAAAGAAAAAAGAAAAAGAACTATTTTTAAGCTCTAAATAGTTTTTTACGAAAAAAATCATATCCATTTTAGTAGCCTCTATGGCATTTCTTACTTCTTCCTGTAGTTCAGGAAATAGTGCGGAAAGTGTTGGCAGCCGCGACTCCACCGCAACTGTTGCAGCAGCAACTGCGTTCGATAGTTCATTGGCAAAAGGGATTGTAACAGACAATATTAGTTGTAGAAATCAAAGCGAGCAAACTTATGCGCTGTATTTGCCTTCTTATTATTCTTCTGATAAAAAATTTCCCTGCATTTTCTTTTTTGATGCACATGCCCGGGGAGCTTTACCTTTAAAAAAATATAGAGAACTTGCTGAAAAATATGGTTTTATAATGGCAGGGTCTGACGTTTCTAAAAACGGAATGGCATGGCCTGCAACAAATGATGTTGTGAAAGCTATGATGGACGATGTGGCATCCCGCATTAATATAGACCCGAAACGAATATACACAGCAGGGTTTTCCGGTGGATCGCGCGTGGCAAGTTCCATTGCACTTTTTGATGGTGGAGTTGCAGGAGTAATAGGCTGTGCATCCGGTTTTCCTCAAAATGGAAACGGGGCGCAAAATAAATTCGATTATTTCGGAATTGTAGGTGATTATGATTTTAATGTGATAGATATGGAAAAGCTGGACGAGGCTTTGGAACAAAATTCGTTCAACCACCAATTGCTTACTTTTAAGGGGAAACATGAATGGGCTCCTTTATCTGAATTTCAAACCGCTATTCTTTGGATCCAGGTAAATGCGATGAAAGAAAATTTACAAACAAAAAAAGACACCATTATTGTAGCCCTAAAAAACGATTATGAAAACCGACTTGTTGAGGCAAAGTCATCCCACGACCCCGTTACAGAACAAAAATTATTGAATGGAATAGTGAAGACAGTGGATGGATTATCGGACATTTCTTCCTTTAAAAAGCAATTAGCTGATTTAACTGCAAGCGCTGACCTTAAAAATGCTGTTTCTTTGCAGGGGCAAATACTGCAAAACGAGATAAATTACCAACAAGAGTTATCAAAAGACATCAGCGATAAAGATGGAAAATGGTGGATAGGAAAGATCACAGAATTAAATCAAAATATCCATAAAGCAAAAACAAGCCAGGAATCGCAGATGTACCAGCGATTGCTTAACTTTTCAGGCCTGCTGTTTTATTTGAGCGCCAACCATGCTTTGAATACCGGAGACCTTATAAATGCTGAAACCTTTTTGAAAGTTTTTAAAATGGCAGACCCTAAAAACCCTGATTGCGACTACCTGGATGCTATATTTTTCATAAAAAAAGGAAATCAGCAGGAGGCTATTGCTTCGTTGAAGAGGGCCGCCTCCCTGGGTTTTGATGATGTCCTCCAACTTGCGAATGAGCCGGCATTTAGTAGTTTGCAAAATGATGCCGAATTCAATAAAATAATGGGAATAGTGAAAGGGAACAATAAATAGCAGTTTAAATATAAAATCGGGTGGCAGATCAACAGTGCATATACATCTTGCCTAGTTTTGACTAGAGGAAGATAATAAAAAAAGTTCCGGAAGAGTCCGGAACTTTTTTACAAAGCAAGCCTTTTATCAGGCCTTTACTTCAGTCTTTTGCCATACCTTTTCAATAATTTTAGATATTCTTGACAACTCCGCATCCGTGAGATTTGACCCCGAGGGCAGGCAAAGGCCTTTTCGAAAAAGTTCTGCAGCAGTGCCGTCACCATAAATAGGATACTTCTCGAAAATGGGCTGTAGGTGCATGGGTTTCCAAACGGGACGGGATTCTATATTGTCTCTTTCAAATTCAAGCCTTAAAACTTCCTTGCTAATACCACCGGTTTGTTCAGGGCATATAAGAATAGTTGTTAACCAACGGTTACTAAAATAGCCTTCAGGTTCCTGCACAAAACTAATACCGGGATAATCTGACAGTTTAGCCAGGTACTGATTGTAAATACTCCTTCTTTGCGTAATGCGCTCGGGAAGAACAGTCATTTGTCCGCGGCCTATACCAGCACAAATATTACTCATGCGGTAATTGTAGCCAATATGTGAGTGCTGGTAATGGGGAGCCCGGTCACGCGCTTGGGTGGCAAGGAATCGAGCCCTGTCTGCATATACTTTCTTGTTAGAGGTCAATGCTCCCCCACCCGACGTTGTTATGATCTTGTTGCCGTTAAAGGACAACACCGCTATTTCACCAAATGAGCCACACATTTTCCCGTTTATTGAAGAACCAAAAGCTTCGGCAGCATCCTCAAGCACAGGAATGTTATATTTGTCAGCAATAGCAATAATCTCTTGCATCTTTGCAGGCATACCATACAAATGAACGGGAATGATCGCTTTAGGTTTTTTACCCTTTGCCAGGCGATCAACAATTGCTATTTCAAGAAATTCGGGTGACATATTCCACGTACCAGGTTCGCTATCTATAAATATTGGGGTTGCACCTAGATAAACTATGGGATTGGCGGATGCAGAAAAAGTCATACTCTGGCAAATCACTTCGTCACCTGCTTGCACACCTAATAATATTAAGCCTAAATGAACGGCGGCAGTGCCTGAACTAAGAGCTGCAACATACATATCAGGTCCTAAAACCTTTTGCAAATCGCTTTCAAAACCATCTACATTTGGGCCTAAGGGCGCCACCCAATTGCTCTGAAATGCCTCCGTTACAAAATCTAATTCTTTGCCCCCCATGTGTGGTGATGACAGCCATATCTTCGTGTTCATAATAATCTCATACTGTTTGCCTGTATTTTATTGTATTCTTAAGAGCAAGAAGAAAATCTGTTTTTTTAAAATCAGTGTCAATACATTTCAACTTCCTAATATCAACTACTGAGCGATTATATTCCTGTATTGTGTCTATGTTACTCAAATCATCAAAATTACGGCTTGTTATGTTTAATATCATTTTTGCAAGGTCGAACAAAAAAACTTCTTCACCGGAGGCTGTATTTATTACCCCTTCAGATTCATTTTTAACGAAGGTAATAAAGTGCTCGCAAACGTCTTTTACATAAATAAAGTCAAAGCTTACATTTGTTCCATTCGTAAGGTTAATTGCCTCTTGTTCCAAAGCCTTGTCTATTATTGAACACATCACCCCATTCCAAGCCATATTTTCACCAAAAAGGGCAGAAAGACGGGCATGCGCGATCTTTACTCTATGCGAAAATGGATAGTTATTAAGAATTATTTCCTGATTAAGTTTTGATAAACTATAAAGGGCGTGTTGCCCGGAAGGATATGTTGCGGAGTCTTCTTTTAAAGGTAAAGGCCAAGGCCTGCTGACGACAGACAACGAGGAGACGTTCAGAACATACCTAACAGATCCGGTTTGTTCAATCCATTTACATAAATTATGAGTTCCCAAACAATTTGTATTAAAAAGAGCTTTTACATACGCTTCGTCAGCAGCATTACCACCTGGTAAAGTTGCTATGCAATTAATAATAATTTCAGGTTCAAAATCAATTTGCTTCCATGCAGCCTGTTCACCAATATCTATTTTATAATCAATATTGTCTCCCTTCCTTGAAAGAGTTTTGATTTCGTAGCCTTCACTTATAAAATACTCGCACAAATGCCTGCCTAAAAAGCCATTAGCTCCAAGTATTAATACTTTATTCATGATTTAAACGGATAAAGTTCGCATTGAGGGCTTTCAAGAGAATTATTATTTCTAAAATTTCCTATTTCTTCATTTGAGATCATGATATCTGAGTATGCCCTCATTACGATCCCTTCCTTTAAAGCAGGTTGAATGATCCTCTTTTTATTGACAATGTATTCTACTATAGCTTCTACCTCGTTAAATCCATAAAAACACCTTAATGGCGTAGTGCCGCTAAAACGTGCATTAATTTCAAAAATAACGGGTAGGCCATTTTTAATTCTGAACTGAAAATTACAAGGCCCTTCAACACCTAATTTTTCTGCAATAGCAATTATTATATTGTCGTATTTATTTGTATCCGCCGCCCTGTAAGTGCGATAAGTATTACCATCACGAAGATCCCTTTTCAGCGTAACAATTGCTCTACATTTACCCCCATAAACTACACAGCCCGAAGTGTATTCGCCATCAGAATCACCTAAATATTCCTGAACGACTAAATTATTGGGATAAGAAGTAATTTGATTTAATCTCTCTTCACTATTAATAATTTCAAATCCTATGGACCTTGCACCATCTATAGGTTTAGCAATTAATGACAAACCGTTTTGCGATCTTAATTTCAGAACCGCTTTTTTATCTGAGCTTAACGCTGATAAAGGGTATGGAAAATCATTTTTTTGTAAAAACTCAGCTGTCAGCCATTTATCATTAGCTATCTCCACAACTTGCGGAGAAGCTACAACAATCTTCACTTTTGTTTTAGATTCTATATCTCTTTTGAATTGGGCAAACTTTAGTAATTCAATGTCTGTCCCTACTAAAACAATATCTACCTTTTCTTCTGTAATGATTTTTTCAATTGCGACTATATAATTATCATCTTTTGCATTCGGAATGATAAAAGCTTTATCCCCTAACCAATTACCGCTTGACAATGGATTAGGGTCTGCGGTAATGATCCTATATTTATTACTCGACAGCCTCAGGGACCTTAATATTCCTTGCCCTAGCAATGCTCCTGCGCCTGTAACTAGAATATTCATATTAAATTGCTCATTTTACGCTCCATTTCATCAGAAAATTTTGGCATAGTTGCGTGCCCTTCTGCAGAAATGCCGGAAGCTGTAAAAATGTTTTTTATTGTAAGAAAAAAAATTTTCAAATCAGTTATAAAAGAGAGATGCTCAACATACCATACATCCAGTTCAAATTTTTCAGACCAACTTATCGAGTTTCTACCATTTATTTGGGCCCAACCTGTAATACCAGGCTTTATAGAATGTCTTTTCTTTTGTCGCTGGTCATAGTAAGGCAAATATTCTATCATCAGGGGTCTTGGGCCTATCAAACTCATATCTCCTTTCAGGACATTAATTAATTGAGGTAGTTCATCTATAGATGTTTTACGTACAAATTTCCCCACACCGGTGAGCCGTTCCGCATCCGGCAACAACTCTCCATGTACATCTTTTTTGTCGTTCATGGTTTTAAATTTGATCACCTTAAATATGCGTTCATCTTTACCCGGCCTTGCATGCAAAAAAAAAGGCTCCCCCCTGTTTGCTATACTTAATAAAATTATTACGATCAATATTATTGGCGAAGCGATAACAAGTATAATAAAAGCGACGGTAATATCCATAAGCTGCTTAAAAAAGCTACGATACATGAATATTACTGTTTAACACCGTTTTGTATTTATTTGCATTTTCAGGCGTATAAAGATAGGAAGCTTTACGCGCGTTTATTTTCATGCTTTGCAGTTTTTCAGAATCAGCTTTCATTTCATTAAGAAAGGCCCACATTTTTGAGAGTTCATGTTCCTGAAAATGTACACCGCAATTATATTTATCTACTAGTTTTGCAAGTTCCGAATTTGGTGAAGCTATAACCAGCAAGGCAACACCTGCTGCAAGAAGGTTATAGGTTTTACTGGGAACAGAAAGATCTTCAGCACCGGAGCTAAGTGTGACAATACCAATATCCGCACAGGCCAGGGAATAGGGCAATATTTCCGATGATTGGTAAGGAAGTATTATCAGGTTATCCAGAGCCAGTTCCTCTTTCATATTTTCAATCAAAACCTTTTTACTACCATCACCAATCAGTAAAAACCCAAAATCAGGATCATTCTTAGCCTGGGCAGCAAGTTCTGCAATCTTTTCGACTGCATGCATAGCACCCATATTACCCGAGTACACTATCGTAATTTTCCCAAGCTGCCCATGTTCTTTTGCGAATGGATTTTCGGTTTTTTTTAATGGTTTGATAAACGAAGTATCTGCCCAATTAGGAATTACTTCTACCTTAATTCCCGAATTGTATTGTTTTATCAAAGTAGCCATGCCATCGCTTAAAGTATATATTGTGCTCGCATTAGCGTAGAGGCGCTCATTTCTTTTTGCCCAAATCTTTTCGAATGTGCTTCCTTTCTTTATCATTCCGAAATTAACGAGCGCATCCGGGTAAACGTCGTAAACGAGTAGATGGTATTTTATTTTCCTGAGCTTATTAAGGCCATAACCAACAAATGGCGTAAAAGGGGGATTACTCACTATAAACAATTCAAATTTGCCCTTTTTAAATAATAAGGTAAAGAAAACTTGACTTGTAAATATGGCCCACGTTGTTATTCTCTTATAGGCAACATTCCTGTTATAACGTATAAATGACTTAAACTTTACAGAAGATTTCAGTGGGGTATTTGCAGGGTCAAGCTGCCCGGCATATAATTCGCATTCGTATTCATCTGCAAAAGCATTTATAACATCAATAAATAAATAACCTGTGACCTGGTTGATAAATATTAGTTTAGGTTTCGCTGGCACTTAGAAAATAAGAACTTAGTTTATAAACAATTTATCTTTCAACAACACAATTCTCCATCACCAGCATATCCATTTGGGTGCGTAAAAAACAATCTAAAGCTTCGGCCGGGGTATTTACTATTGGTTCATTTTCATTGAAAGATGTGTTTAGTAATATCGGTACACCAGTCTTCTGCCGAAAAGCATCTATAAGCCTGTAATATCTTGGGGAAACATTTTTATCAACAGTTTGTAAGCGCCCAGTTCCGTCAACATGTTTTACAGCAGGAATTACAGAGTATTTCTCTTTTTTAATAGGAAATACTTTTTCCATAAAAGGCACATCTTCCACCAATTCGAAATATTCAGGAACATATTCTTTTAAAATGGAGGGGGCAAAAGGGCGAAAGCTTTCCCTGCGTTTTATTTTTGTGTTTAATAATTCTTTAGCATCCAATCTACGGGGGTCAGCCAATATGGACCGTGCGCCTAATGCTCTCGGCCCAAACTCTGCCCTACCCTGAAACCAACCAACCACGCCGCTATCAATCAAGCGATTTGCAACTTTCTCAAATAAATCTGCGTCTGAATACCGGATATATTTAACGTCTCTTGATTTCAAATAGGCTTCTATCTCATCGTTACTGAACTTGCTACCTGTATAGGCAGAAAAAACAGGCTCTGCGCGAGGATTATTGAGTATTTGGTTATATATATAATAAGCTGCCCCCATTGAAATACCCGCATCGTGCCCGGCTGAAGGGATATACAAATTTTCAAAACTACTGCTCTTCAGTACCTTACCATTAGCAACAGAATTTTGTGCTACTCCACCGGCAATGCATAGGTTTTTTAATCCCGTGCGTTTCTGAAGATGATTAACAATATGAAGAATTAGTTCTTCTGTAAATCGCTGAACAGACGCAGCAAGGTCTTTGTGGTATTGCGTCAATTCTTCTCCTTTAGCCCTGGCGTTGCCAAATTTTGTTTCTGTGTATTCTGTGTATAAGGAACTTACATAAGGAACATGGTCATCTCCGTAAGTAACAACAACATCTTTCGCAGATTTAAAATATTTACTGTTCCAGTTAAATAGTCCATTATCTGTAAACTGTATAACGTCTCTTAGCTTATCAACATATTTGGGCTCTCCATACGGCGCAAGACCCATTACTTTGTATTCATCCCCATAATGAGGGAAACCTAAAAGTTGTGTGAATGATGTATAGAACGAACCGACTGATACAGGAAAATCAACAGAATCTATAACTTCAATTTTATTCCCTTTACCAACACCTATCATCGTAGTTGTAAAATCACCTGAACCGTCAATAGATAACAAAGCTGCCTCCTCGTAAGGGCTGGCAAAAAAAGCAGATGCCAAATGGCTTCTATGATGTTCAACCTGGTGGATCTTTGATTTTATTACGCCCTCATCTGCACCTGTAATAGCAGCAAATTCATTCTCTAAAGACGAAACTTTTTTTGAGTTCTGAAGTCTGTTCATCACAGTACTGAATCCACCCATTGGATTTTTCAACAAGTACATGATCTTCTTATTAAACTTTGCTTTAGGGTCGCGTCCGATAGCTATATGATCTACCTGGTCTAATGTAATACATGTCTCCCTGAGGCAAAATAATATGGCCTGCGCAGGAAAACCCGCCCAATGTTTTACCCTGGTAAACCTTTCTTCTTCAATAGCCGCCAGCAATTTACCATCCACAATTATCGCTGCGCTTGAATCGGCATGATATGCATTAATACCTAAAATGATCATTTATTAATTTTTACCGGGAATACTCTGTAATTGTGAAAATAAATTCGCCCTTAGTCGCGATATAATTATCATTTTAAGACTTTATTTTGACAGCTTCTGCCTTAACTAAAACCGGGATGTTATTTATTACAGGATAATAAACGTTCGCTAATTTTGAGATAAGTTTTTTTTTCGATTCATCTAAAATCAATTCCCCGCCAGATATCGGGCATCTGATAAGACTAACAATATTTAAATTATTGGCAGGATCTTGTTTATGTAAATTCATAAACGCATTCACGGAGACATCCGCAGGCTCTGGGCCTTGCTTTGAACATTTAATATAAATGCTATCAGAAAAATATTTCATTGGGGGGATAACAGAACAAAGTTTTGAAAGAAATAAAGAAAGCGCAGTACCGAATTTGTTCTTGAAGCCCTTTATATATTTCAAATCTCCTGGTAAAACACCTATCCCTAAAAAACTATGGTTTTTGAAACTAAAATTTTTGAATTTTTCTTTAAATATGTCCTTATACTCTTTTATAGAATAATACCGGACGTGCCATGAATTATAATTATCCCTGAATTTTTCTGCATTTTTCACAGTGCCCAGTGAATTTCTTAAACCTGATTTATTGGGGAATTCAAGACAACAATACCCCCCATTCCTAAGTATCCTATAAATGTGTGTTATACAATTCAAAAGTCGGTCTTTGTGGGTGTGTTGAATAACACTGTAAGACCATACAACATCAAAAATATTTTCTTTAAATGGCAAGTCCTTTAAATCAGCTACCATAGTGTATCCATTCAAACCATGATCTGTTAACACCTGTCTTGATGTCTCACAAAATTCTAACCTGAGGTCACACCCAATGGGTATATAGTTCTTTTTGCCAGCAGCTGTTAGCCATCTACCCCAACCACAGCCAATATCAAGCATTAAGGCACTCGTATTAACCTTTTCGATCGGTATTTCGGGGATCGGGTACTCACCCAGTAATCCTATTGATTCAGCGTAATGTATCCCATTAGTTGCTGAAATTTGTTGTTGAACTTTCCACGGCACTTTACTCTTATACCCTTCAGGTTCAGACACATAATTCAGCTTTTCATAAATTTTACTTTTATCAAACTCTGTATCTTGCATAGACTATTTGTTTACCTGTATGTTCAACATTTACTCAGTTGAACAATTTTAGATAACCCGATTCAAAATCATTACAATTCCAATATTCCGCTGCGACCTTATAAGCGCCCGCACACAACTTGTCAAATTCAGCTTGATTCATTCTATAGAGCGTTGTAATAGCTTCTTTATATTTCTCCGGATTGTTGGTTGGCATATCAAACCCTGCATTCCTTTCTTCAAGATTTTTCCAGGGCGTTGCATCGCTAATAATTACAGGCCTGCCAACACTCAGGCATTCATATATTGCATGTCCGAAATTTTCTCCTTTTGTTGGCAAGAGCAATGCATGATAATCTAAAAATGTGTTTTGAACATTATCCGGCAAGACATCCCCCTTATAATTTACACGAATTTGGGCAGGCATATCTTCTATCAAACCTAAACATAAGTCCCAGTATTTTTTATCCTTAATAGGCCCGTAAATGTCAAAAGTGATAGGGAGTTCCAATTCCTTTATCCATTGCAGAGCGCGGTGCAAATTCTTTTTAGCGACAATAAGAGAAAGATAAATAAGATGCAGGCCATCTACTTTTTTTTCTAGATACCTTATAGCATCTAAAGGTTTTTTAGGGATATTGGATACTGTAAAAACATTTGTATTTGTTCCAAAATGGGTCTGAATATCTTCCGCTTCTTGTCCATCGGTCGCATGCCACTGAATATTTTTGTGCAGACCTAATATCTTTAGCGCTGATAAAAAGAGTTTTTTCTTTAAGGGTCTTACTTTTAAGGCTCCTTGCTGCAACATACCCCTTGGGGAAAGTATCAGATTCTTTTGTTTACTGTAATAAATTTTCCAAGCTAACAAAGGATACACCACGAAAGGCACAGAGTATAAACCATTAATATAAATAATATCTGCGCCGGATTCAGCAACTAATCTTCTTATTGTTCTAAAATTAAGCTCATTATTATCTAAATAATAAGTCTTTGTGCCAATAATCCTATTCCAATTACCTAAACTTATTCCCTCCAGTTTACAATCCGCCTCATTCAGCTCATACCCACTGCAAATGACCGAAATATCAATTTTACCGGATAAGGCATATGCAAGGTTTGTTAAAGATTGAACCGGCCCACCGGCTTTCCAAGCCGGGTAAAAATTATTATAGAAAAAAAGAACTTTACGAATACCCATTTCGGTGGCTGCACAATGAGGTTAATTGTGCTTATATTATATTATATCATTTCATTTAAAACATTTATTTTTCTTGCTTTCGAAAGCCTTTGATTTGCATCCTCCAAATCCCTCACAAAAAGAATATTGCCTAGTTTAGGTTTGTCCTCGTCAAGCAATGATAGGCGTCTTTCTTTGTAATGATATTTCACAGCTTTAAAACCTCTTTGTTTCATATTATTATAGATGAAACTTTTAGAGAGTTTTTCGTATGCATCACCGATTTCAAAAATTACGGCTTTAATTTTTGTGTCATTGAAAAATTTGTTACCCCCTTCAATAGTGTGAACATCATACCCCTCAGTATCTATCTTAACAATTGTCGGCACTTCGTTTCCATCTGATATAAAATCATCCAGTGCTGTGATGTCAACCTCAACTTGTGCACCAGTATAGTTCTTGTCTACTGCATGGTTAGATGTGTCCAAATCATTAGTAAAAAAAACTTTTGAGGAACTACTGCCTATACCCTTTTGCACACATTTAATATTCTTCGACAGCCCATTATAAGCAACATTTGCGCACAACAGTCTGAATGATTTTTCAATAGGCTCGAAAGCCACCACATTAGCTTTCGAAATTTTCGAGGTTAAAATACTATAAGCTCCGACATTTGCCCCGATATCATAAAACAACTCATTTTCTTTTACAAAATGCATACAGAAAATCATATCTTCATATTCATGTAAACCAAAATAGAGATTCCCCGTCACTCCCGAAAGACCCTTCATCACTATCATCGAAGCATCTTCGATAATATTAATTATGATTGGCATTTTAATAACCCTTAAAATTATTTGCCATTTCAGGATCCTAAAGAAAGTTTTAAAATATTTACCTTTTACATCTTCCCTTTGAATAATTGGCCGAATAACGTCTTTGTACAATCTACTCATTTTACGATAATTGGTAGTTTATTCGGATTTTTTGAATTTATTGTAAAAATGAGGTATAAAATCTCATTTTAATAAAATTTGTTCGTAGATATTCATTAACTGATTTGCGTATTGCTCCCAGTTCAGTGTACCGGTGGCTAAAGTCCTTGCATTCTTTCCCATTTCAATTGCCATTTCCCGATCATTGTATAACTGTAATATCTTTTCTGCAATTATATCGGGGTTTCTTATCGGCACAATAAATCCTTCTTTACCTTCTGTAACCAATTCACCCGAACCTGTGTTTGTTGACAAGATAACAGCGACACCACATGACATTGCCTCTATAGGGGCAAACGCACAGCCTTCCTCAACAGACGGCATAACAAAAACTGCAGACTGATTTAGATGTTCAATGATCTCGTTATGGGACAAAGTTCCTAAATGTTTATATAGTCCTTCATATTTTTTTAAAATCGGAATCATTTCATCAGACAGGCTACCAATAAATACCAATTCAGCGTTCGGAAGTTTGAGCTTTTTCCAGGCTTCTAATAGATCTATATGAGCTTTCCTGGGAATGATCTGCCCAACATAAATTACTTTGAAAATTTTATTGCTCTTTTTAATATCCTGATTTTCTAATCTTCTGAATTTTCCACTGTCAACGCCGATCGGCAGATTAAATATTTTATCCTCAGGGAACCCATATTGAATATATGAGTTCTTAACGAAAATTGAAGGTGTAAGAATAAAATCAAACAAGTCTGTTTCCTCAATCATGCGTTTTTGAGTAGCATGCAATCCCATTTTTTTATTAATTCCCAGGCGTTCATATTCTTCATCTAAAAGAGCATTCATATAAAGCGGGTGGGAATTAAGCGGCTCACCCAGTGTTATTGCACCATCTGCCTTATATTTTTTCAATAACCTGAAAGAAGTGCCATGATTAAGTACATGAAAAACAGAAGATTTTTTATAGTAAAGTAAAGCCACGCCCTCCCATAGGTCCTGGTAAAATGTCATAAACTTCATTTTACTATCCGTACCTAATAGCTTTTCATGCAAAACGGCAAGGTATTCTTTTATAAAGGCATTTACCGACTGGCTCCTATTAATTCCTAAGCTTCTTGAATTTGTCGAAAGCTTATGTGAAAAATAAAATCTTTCCAACATACCCGCTGATTCTATAAACTTTACGTAATTGGTATAATGAAATTTTCCGCAAACCGCAATACTCACTTTATTTTTCTCACTCATTGAATTACCTCTGTAGCCTGGCTAACAAGACTATTTTTCTTTAATTTTAAGTTTCGTTTATTTACTTCTATTTGTTTAATGCTCAAAACAATTCCCAGACAGGTCCACCACGTTGCATTATCAACCCAATTGACAACTGTTTGCCGATATAGCGCCGGACCCCAAAACGCATAAAAAGCCAGAAGTAAACTTAGGTTTTTCAGAAATGGTGTCTTAACAAATCTATATACCCTGAATGAGTATATGAAAATAGCCAGCATCATCATAAACCAAAGAATCAGTCCAAATGGCCCTATTTCTAGGCCTATTCTGTACGCTTGATCTTCGGCTCCTGGCAAATCGTGAATTTTGTTGAACCTTGATGACCCGTTCTGGTAAGTTCCTATTCCAAATCCCATCAATCCTCCGGGAGGTGCAAATATTGCGTCATATATTTCAGCCAATAGAACACTATTACGAGATTCATACTCATTATTCTCATTTCCTGCTTCATAGCGTACATTCCATGTATCAAAAGCCTTCTTTCCTTGATCTGTGTATAATATTGTAATGCCAGTGAGTGTTAACATGAGTATTAATCCACCTAACACTCTTGTATTTTTAATAAAATAAACAGACTTAAAAAGCATAAAGGCAGCGACAACAGAAAAAGCAACAAATACTGCAGCTCTTGAACCCGTCATAAATAAATTGATCACAGATAAACCAAACGACACATAAATTAAATTACGTATCAAAATTTTCTTCTGTTTTTCAAACAATAGTGAGAAAATAAAAATAAAACTAAAAACGGCAAAAACTGCATTACCGCTATGATATGAAAATAACGTTGTAACCCTCACTACTTCACTACCAGCGAGTCCGGCAGTTGCAATATCGGATTGTTCGTTTGTAGCATACTTATTTATAAAAGCATCGTAAGGCGAATTATATTGCCAAATAGCCAATATGCATACCCCTATTGAAATTATTGCAAGGGTAATTACCAATTTTTTTAGTTTTTCTTCTGTATTTATAAAATACGGCAAAGCCATTGTAGCGGGAATGAAACATAGATATGCCAGTATGCCGAGAGCACCCACTAGCGGGTTATTTATGACCGTTGTGTAAAACAAAGAAAGACAACAAAAAAGTACAAAAACCGAAATCGGTATTTTTATCTCAGAATAAGGCGTCTTTTTTTTCTTATATTCTCTTAGCCTTATAAAAATAATAATGATCAATAAATATTTTACAAAATATAAGGCATCGGTAAAAGAAGGGAAAATCCATTTTCTTACAGCTCCTTCTGCCAACAACCATATATAAAAGAATGCAACGAGCTTCTCTAACTTCATTCTGTACTATGCTTTACTCGCCAATTATTTCTAAATATTTTGTAGATATAGATTCTAATGTAAAACCGCTTAAATGCTCATTAATTTCACTTTCCTCATAATTTCCAGAATCCGACATTGACTTTTGTATTGCTGAAGCCATTGCGTCAATATTACCATTTGGAAATGTACAACCATATTTCCCAATTGCTTCCTTTAAACCACCGTCTTCTGAAACAACCATTTTACAACCCGCAGCCAAGCCTTCAAGAGCCACTATGCCAAAAGGCTCTTTCCATAAAGAAGGCACCACCATTATTCTATATTGATTCAATATATCATTTAAACTTTTACCTGAAACAGAACCATAAAATGTCACAAAATCATTTAATTGGTATTTTTCTATAAGTGCTGGTAAATTATTTTTCTCTGGTCCATCACCAACAATACCCAATCTTAATTGAATGCCCTTTTTGTGCAATAAATTAAGCGCTTCAATTAAGGTATTGCATCCTTTATCGCTAACTAACCTACCTAAAAAAATTATGCCGTTTGGGCGTTTATCCCAAGGTACTTCTAAATGAAATACTTCATCATCATACGGATTACCTATAACTATTTTATTTTTTAGTTGCTCTGCAACATAATGAGAGCAACAAACATTACAATTAGCAAAAGTAGAAATAAAATATTTCAGCCTGCCGTTGAAAGTTATTGAACCGTCATTCCGATAATAAGTGTTTTGATGGTATATATATAACTGCTTTCTAAAAAAGAGAAAAGGATAAATCCCTCTTAAACTTACGTTCATTTGCATATAAACATCACAAGACCTAAAAGCCCTTAGGTAAGCCCTCATTCCTCCATTGCGAATAACCTTAAAAGGGAAAGAATCCGCTTCCTTATTCATCGTATTAGTTACAACGGTTACATCATTTCCTTTCTGAGTAAATTTTTCTGCCAAACCTCTTGCAATAACCTCTACACCGCCAATCCTGGGATAGAAATAAGGCGAATAAATTAATATCTTCATATAAAAAATAGGAGGATTTTAACAATTCTGAAAGATGTTTACGTGCCTGTCAGTTATCCTGTCCCAGGACAAATAACTATTGTAAAAGGACTTGGTTTTTAACCCGTACTCAGTTCTTTTCTGTGGATTATCAATTAAATCTTTCAGAATGGCCAACAAAGACTCACTATCAGCTGGGTCAAACAAAAATAATGGCACTTCTCGCGAAAAATTATCGTCATTCAAATCGCCACTTGTAGTAATTATAGGAACATTTGCAATAAAAGAAGCTACAAGCGAGCCACTTTTAAACGAGCCTCCACCCTCATTACCATTCTCAACTTTTTCAAACGAAAATATCATATCACTGATAGCAAGGTAACTATATACTTCATCCTGACTTACCAATCCAGTTAATATAATATTGCTTTTCAATCCGTATTTTTCAATGAGGTTCATGCAGTTTTTTACATGCGAGTTGCTGATATAACCGATTATAACCACTTTGACCTTGTAATTCATTCTTAATAGCACACTTACCTTTTCAATTAAAATGGAATAGTCCCGGTTGCCAAATGACACGATCAGCACTTCATTTTGCGGAGTCAATTTTTCTCTTAACTCTTTCCGGTAATTATCTCCAAAGTCTTTAGATACAGGTGGTAGAATATTTGTTGCTATTGGTATTTTATCAACAATACTGTTATACTTCTTTAATTGTCTGACATACCTGTCAATACTTGTAATCGCTGACCTGGAAGATTTAAGAATAATAACGGCTGCAATTCTTTGAGTAATAGCTTGCAATAACAGCCAGGGCTTAGTAAAGTTCCAACGAATATAGGTTTCATGAAAATTGCTTATGACTTTTATACCATTTAATTTAAGCCGAAATATATAATAAGGCGGCAAAAAAGGAATACCATTCCAACCCCAAACTGTAGCTAAATAGTGGTATAAAACTGTATCAACATTTTCATTCTTAATGCTGGAAACCACCTTGTTCCAAAATATTTTCCTGGGTATAGTAAAGACCTTAATGTTTTCAAAAGAATCACTATTATCAATATAATTTCCGAAACAGTAATAATAAATCTCGAAATTTCTTTTAGACAATTCAACTGCTAATAGCCAGGTATAAATCCCCATAGCGCTGTCAGGGGTATAACCTGCATTATTTGCAATAATTGCAATTCTTTTTCTTTGTGCCAGCATTAATTATATAAACTGCAGATTAAATTCTATTTTAAATTCTTTTCTAAACTTTGAATTCTAAAAAAGAATTTTATAGAAAGAATAATTAAAAAACAGTTTTCGAGTATAAAATCTTTAAAACCTCTTAGTTTAAACTCGGTTAATTTAGAAAAGCGCTTAGGAAAGCCACCTATAAATATTTTGAAATACATGAATTTTGAGTGTTTTAGAACGCTATAATTTTTTTCATTAAAATATAAAATACTCTTTGCGCATTTCTCATAAGCGCCCCAACCTCTTTTTATTCTCCATGGATGAATAACGTAAGCGTTTTCAATAAACCTGATCTCGTATTTGTTATTTTGCAAACGAATTAAAAAATCAATATCCTCCATATAAGGATAAGGGAATTTCTCATCAAATCCACCTATATTATTAAATACATCTTTCCTGATACAAATATTACAAGACCAAAAATTATTTCCGGTAATATTAACAGGGGCCTCCTCATCATATCTTGTCTGTGCTTTGTCAGTAATAATTTTACCTTCAAACACCGGGATTGTATTATGTTCCTGGATGGCTTTTCGGTAATTCTTAAGAATATCTTTATCAGGCAAACAATCATCATCGGTAAATAATAACCATTCGCCATTTGAATATTGTGCACCATTATTTCTGTTTGCCGCTGGGCCTTTTTTAGGGCCTTCCAGAACCTTTATATTTGACTGAAAGTTGTACTGGGATAAAAACAATTGTGTTTCACTAGCATTAAAGTCATCTGTTACCAATACCTCAACAATATCTGCAGGCATACTCTGAATAGCCTCATCAATATTTTTAAGGCATTCTGCCAAAGCACCAGGCCGTTTATAAGTCGGTATAATTATTGAAAAAACAGGATCCACTATACAATCGCTGAGCTTAAACATTTCATTAATTGAAAACAAAAAATGCCGTAGTTAAAATACTCATTCCTTATCCTTAAACTATTTGCAGACATTTCCTTGTAGACTTTATCATCACTTAACAAATTAAAGGCGTCTTTCCATGCCTCCGGTTTGCCTGCATCTACCCATATGCCAATCCCTTCTTTCTCAATATCAATATCAATAAACTCGTGCCTTGTCATAATTACAGGTTTGCCCATGCCGATAGCATCTGTTAAACTGGTAAGCCCGACAAGGCTTAATTTTTCTTCATACAATGGGACACATATTGCTCTCGACCGTGCCATTATTTTTAGGGATTTATCATAAAGAAAATCTTGTTCTTTTGCCAGTTTGTGCAGTTTGATTTTACTATTAGCTGATGAAAAACCATCGTTGCTTAAATAATATAATGACAACTCTTTATCAGCTAATTCAGCACCTTTTAACATGGTGGTATAATCCCGCCCTGTTCTACCCGAACAAAAAAAGCCTATATCATCCGGATTTTCTTTCAGAATAAACTTGTCATAATAAGCAATATCCGGTCCCCAAGTAAATATAGGAGATTTGGGCTGAGATGCTAACGCGTTAATATAATTTGCAACTTTATTACTTAAGGACGGAAAAGAAAAAACTCCTTTCACTTCTATCTTAAAAAATATTTTTTTAATCTTTGCCAATCTACCCTTAACAGGCATGTGATGAGCAATGGAGATTATTTTGTTGTTGATGATCTTAAAGAACCTCAGATAAGCCAGTAAACTTGTCTGGGTTTGACACGGCGCGTAAATAATATCATCCTTTTTCAACAATTTCAAACAAGTATATTGATGTTGCACGTCTCCGAAAAAATAATATATTATTTCAGCTAGCTTTCTTCTGCTTCTTCTTTTTGATTCATCATAAGGGACAACTACAATATCATATCTCTCTTTCCTTAAATAATCGACACCATATAAATGATGAGCTGGCTTTAAACCACTCTCTATTTCCTTCTGCACTCTTTCGGAAGAATAATTAATTAAAACTAAAATTCTCACGCTGGCACTAAATTTTGGGCTTCAATTTTGAGTGGGTATTAATAGTTAGCATTATGCGGCTTTTGTTAAATATCAATTCAAATATTTAAAATAAACAGACTCCAGTCTTTCAGAAATATTTTGCCAGGATATCAGCTCTTCTAATACATTGTAGTCTATTCTAGGCAATTCATTTTTCAATAATGCTGGCACACTATTTTCGAAAGCCACCAGCCAACTATCTTTTGTTTTACCGCCGTTAATATTCCATGGCAACTTCTTGGCAATTACACCCGTTTCCCCAACATCAGAATACAGAGCTATAGTACCCATAGCCTGGTAATTAGCCAATTTTATAGGCAGACGGGACTGATTAAACAGATCGTCTTCAAGAGGTAATAATCCTATATCAATTGCATTGGCAAACAGATCAGCGTTTTCAGGACTTAGCATACCCAGATAATCGATCCTGTTTTTTAATTCGGGTTCTATATTATCCAATATATAAGCACCAGAACCACATATTGCTAACCTGACTGATTCGTTTTGTTTCAATATTTTTCGCATGCCGTCATAGCACCAATCTATTTCAGCATGTGTACGGCCCATAAAACCAAAATACTTTGCATCCAAAGACAAGTTCAATATTTCCCTGGAGGCTCGCTTTTGAGGTATGTTTACTGACCAATAACCGTTATAAATAATCTCCGCATGTTTTGCATTTCTTTGTAATGCCTTTTGTTTTAGAAAATCAGAACATACCGTTACAAGGTCGGCTTTTGATGGGAGATTTCTTTCTAAATACCTTACTGATATCTTGCACCAACGGTCTGCTATTGATTTTGGATTTGCCCAAACTTCTCCATCTAAAAAAAAATCATCCCAGTCGTATACATTTAAGGAAGCCTCATTTTTATTTCTTGTCCAAGGCAAAGCAGCTGATAAAAATGGTTGAAATAAATGGTTAATATCTGCCTGCGGATACTTGATAGAATTTCGTTTGACAGCAGTAAATGGATGTGAAGTTTGCCCAAAAAAAGATTGCAGTTTATTTCCAGAACTGATCATATACTTCACTCCATCCCGGTTTTCTTCAACAATCCCTCCCGACTGACGCGAAAAATCACAACCCCATACAATAACGGTGTGTCCAAGCTTCTGTAAGCCTATAGCTAAGTTGTGAAACCTGAAGTATGTTCCTTGCTTATATACAAACTGTACAAAAAAATTGATATTTAGTTTTCGATTCCCCATTGTTATTAACTAATTAACCTTTTACTCAACCTTGCTCACGAAAAATAAATATTACATTTACATCGTTTTTAAAATATATTGCTGAAGATATAAACGACTAAAATCAATAATGATAAATAAGTTAAAAGAAGCTTTCAGAATTATTAATACCGGCTATACTGAAATTAAATTCCGGAGACTCTTACTACCAAACGTAACAGAGCTTATCCATTCGGAAGATTCTAGCGTGCACTGGAAGCACCTTAACGTGGAACATAAAACCATTTTAGACCTTGGCTGTGGTTTATGGGGTGTTAGTGATATTAAAGAAACATCACCGGTATATTTTAAAAATAAAGGAGCAAAAAAAATAATCGGTGTAGATATGAATGCTAACGACATCGCTTATTTTAATACTTACTTTAAAGACAATTTCAAAAACGATGAATCCGTCTTTTTAGTAAAAAAAATAACTGGTACTAAAGACCTGACCGACCTGATAGACAAATACAAGGTTGAAAGTATTAAATGTGATATTGAGGGTTTTGAGAAAGTGTTGTTTAACATAAGCAAATCTCAATTAAAAAATATTGGCAGTATTTCTGTAGAATATCATAACCATGCTCTTTTTCTAAAACTCGTAAACACTTTTAATAACTGGGATTTTAAAATAGACAACCACAGTATTTTCACTTATGGCTCGCGTAATATGGGTGTTTTGACAGCTAGTAAAAAATAGATCAGGCACTTGATTTTTTAAGGTACTCGATATTGTCATTTCCATATACCAATATCTGCTCCAGCAATCGATTTGCTGTAATTGTTGGTTCCCAATCCCAATACTGTTTAGCAAGCCTGCAATCAGAAACATACAGTGGAATATCAAAATTCCTGTTTTTAGATACCCGCCTGATTTGTCTATTGGCGTCAATATGTTCTTTACAAAACTGGTCTAACTGGGCAAGACTTATGGCATTCTCTACCCCGCCCCCGATATTTAACGTTTTTGGCGCTTTCTTTTCTTTGCCCCCTATTTGTTTCTCCACAATTTTGAAAACATCATAAGGATGTATCATATCCCTTACTTGTTTACCTGTGCCACCAAAACCAATAAACGATAAGGGTTTGTTCAATAAGTATTGATATATCCAGAAAGAGAAAATTCCCTGGTCGATTTTTCCAAATTGGCCCGGCCCTGCAATAACACCACAACGGTCAATCCAAACAGGAAAACCAAAAGTATAATGATATTCCAGTGCAAGTGTTTCTGATGCTAGTTTTGTAGCACCATATAAGGAGACAGGAGCGGCAGTACTAAAATTTTCCGCCACTCCGTATTCTGAAAAGCCCGTTGGATATTGTACATCCTTTTTAATAGTTATTGCATTCTCTTTCTCTACTAATGGTAGAGAAACCAACTCATTAATACTATAAACACGGCTCGTACTTAATATAATAAAACCGCTGTTATCCTTGCGGCATTTTTCCAGTAAAAAGATAGTACCTGTAAGGTTATTATTAATCAAGCTCAATGTTCCGGAATCAACTCCTGCAGTTACTGTTGGTATTGCGGCACAATCTAATATCCAATCCACCTTAGGCAAGTCGTCAATATCTTCTTTACAACGAATGTCGCCATGTATAACTTTACAACCTATATCTTTTAATGCCGCCAGGTTCCCCTCACTGCCCCGTCTCGATAAATTATCAATACCTATCACTTCACTACCTGTAAAATGTTCTTTGAGATATCGGGCCATACTACTACCAACAAAACCGGCTATACCTGTTATCAAAACTTTAATACTCATGACAATATTGTGGAGTCTATTTTTTTCACCGCATTGTATACATCAATCAAGCTTATGCTATCTACAGCTTCAGCAATATAGTCTGTTTTATAAAAAGCTTTTTCTAGAAAGGGAGATACTATTTTTTCCATCCTGCCGTAACCGTATATCTCCACGGCGCTCGTGCAGGTAAAAATCGCTACAACAGGAATTTTCAAAGCCAATGCTATGTGCATTCCGAGCGTATCACCACCTATAAACAAAGATACATTCCCGATATCTTGTAAATAATCTTTTATATTATCCCTGTCTTTAAAAAAAAAACATTGGTACCCCTCACCTTCCAATACTTCTGCTAGCTGTTCATATTGGTTCCACATTTTAGTAGGCCAACGGGCACCAGCCCTGGATTCAATCCCTATTACTTTCTTTTCTCTTTTGACAATAATGTCTTCGGGAATAATGTATTCTTCGCCTTTAAATGAATGCCCGAGCATTCGAAACAATATTTCCTGGTAAGAACATTTATTCTCCAATTTTATCCGATCAGCTCTTTCATTTCCAAACCTCGAAGAAAGCCCCATATCAAACCATTCATTAGACGATGAGGTGTAAGATACTCTTTCAGCATCCAGGTAGGCGCCCAATAGCTCCCTCGATTTTATTTTTCCAGCCAAATCAGCACATTTAAAGTCATCATCTAAAGAAATGACGAGGTCAAACTGTTCATTCAGAATATCCGTTTCGTGTATGTCTTCAAATGCCAAAATGCTCTTCAAATTAGCTTGTCTGAAAGGCAGCACAGGTGTGTTATGCCGTGCAGTTACCCAGGTAATTTCATCATTTTTATACAAATGTAATAGAACACTAGTCCTGACGACATCCCCCGTGGCACCTATCTTTATTATTGCAATTTTTGACATTTAGTAAGGTTCTATTTATAAAATCGCTACTTACAGCCTCGTTTTCCAATTATCAACTATCTGCTTAACAGTCTCCCGCAAATCAATAGTAATATCCCAGTTGGGGTAGTGGGCTTTCATTTTTCGGAGATCGCTATAGTAGCAAATATGGTCGCCATCCCGGTTTTTCTCAGAATACTCGTATACCTGTTTCCTACCACTAAATTCCTCAGTAATACTAAACGCTTCTAAAATGGAGCAGGTATTGCCTTTTCCTCCGCCTAAGTTATATACTTCGGCTATACGTGGATTATCAATAAACACTTCCATAAACCTGGCTATGTCATAGGAGTGAATGTTATCGCGTACTTGCTTGCCCTTATAGCCATAAATAAAATATTTTTTACCTTCCAGATTACATTTAATAAGATAACTCAGGAAGCCATGCAGCTCAACACCACTGTGATTCGGACCTGTCAAACACCCGCCTCTCAGGCAAGTAGTCGGCATGTTAAAATACCTGCCATATTCCTGAACCATTACATCGCCAGCAACTTTAGATGCACCAAACAAAGAGTGTTTACTTTGATCTATTGTAAAGGATTCCGAAATGCCCTGTTCGTAAAAGCTATCATCATAATCCCACCGGGTTTCCAATTCTTTCATTTTAATTAGGTTGGGAGCATCCCCATATACCTTGTTTGTGCTCATGTATACGAATGGGGATTCAGGGGTATGCCTGCGTGCGGCTTCTAAAATATTTAGGGTGCCTACCGCATTTGTATCAAAATCATCAAATGGTATAGTGGCTGCTCTATCATGGCTTGGCTGTGCAGCCGCATGTACGATGGAACTAGGTCTTATATTTTTTATCAGATCTATTATACCTTCCCTGTTACGAATATCAATTTCGTGGTGATGAAAATTTTTAATCGAAGAAGACAAACGCTGCTGGTTCCAACGAGTATCTCCTTGAGGGCCAAAAAAAACAGCGCGCTGGTTATTATCTACACCATGTATCTCCCAACCTTTATCAGCAAAATAAATACATACTTCTGACCCGACTAATCCTGAAGAACCTGTTACTAATAATTTTCTAATTGCCATTCTCAGCTATTTTCCTTTTTAAATAGTTTGAAGCTCTCTTAATATATCCTGCAGATTTTTTCTTTTTTTTTATAATTCCGTACAAAGGCTTAAGGTTTTTAAAAGAAGTATAATTATTCTTGACAAGATGGGCTTTGTATAATTCAAATAAAGGCACAATATCCGGCCTTGTCTCAAATCTAAATCTGTTTTGCCAGTCAGCAATTTTATTTGGCGTATCAGGCTTGTAAGTGCTGTAATGAAAAAAAATCAATTCATATTTATCATTTACAAGCCATTTATCATTCTCTAGTTTAAAATACCTTTCATGAAAATTCCAGTGCGCCGCATTCATGCCGGGGTTTTTATCTATCAGGTAATTATCAAAATGGCATACCGAAAGATTCATCCAAAGCTGATCTACGAAATAACCTCCATTAAGATCATGAATACATTCATCATATAATTTCTTACACCACCAGTCCAATAATTTATTTGCAGTATCACCCCTCCTTATAGCAAAGAAACCAAGATTAAAAATACCAGTATTCAATACAACCTTTTCGCTCAGCCAATATTTATCATATATAGGTGTTGAAAAATGGGGAGTAAGTATAAAGTCAAATTTATTGAGATTGTTTTCAATCGACCCAATGTTGTTAAAAAAATATACGTCCGGGTCAAAATAAATTACCTTATCAATATTCTTGTCGGTATCAAAGAAGTGCTTTATATAGTACGGTTTTACAGCCGTGTTCAATTCAACAATAGTATATCTAGACTTCATATCAGCAAAAGAAGGATGGCCGATAGTATCCATTTCCAGGAACTCGTACATTGATATTCTTTCTCTTTCTTCAGGATATAATTTATCTACGATACCAATTATTGTAGTGATACTTGGGTTATGCTTTTTAAATGAATCATAAAAAGTAGTTGCCTGCCCTAAATAATTCTTGGAACAAAGTGTGAATGCTAAAACATTCATTTCAAAAAAGAATCAAATTTATTTATAAGGTTAAGTATCCTTCTCTTTTGTTTAATATAAAAACCAGTATTTGAATCACTGGTATTGAATATTTTTCCGTTACCAACCCCGACTAATTGACCGGGATGTATCCGATATTTAATTAACGACTCTTCTATAAAATACAAGCCATTATTTTTTGCGGCATGCAAAGCCATCCAGGCATCATGCCAATATCCCTCAGGAAGCTTAAAAGGCAAAATATCTTTTTTCAATTCCTCTTTCAATGCGACAGTCGCACCCGTAACTTTATTTTTATTTGTAAACAAGTCATTATATGCATTGCCATTATTTCTCCATTGTTCCCTGAGTGTTGAATTAAAATCCCATTTATCCCAAAGGGTACTATTTAAGTCTTTTCCATATTCATCTATAAGGTCTCCATTACTAAACACAAGCTGTATATCCTTGTTTCGTTCAAAATGATTAATAATCGTTTCAACTTTTGAAGGTATCCATATATCGTCCTGGTCCGATAGCAAAATATAATCACCTGTTGTCAGAGAAATAGCCTTTTCAAAATTGTATTTACTCCCTAAGTTCTTTTGATTGATATGGAGCTTTATAATACCCGGATACTTAAAATCAAACTCTTTAATGATCTTTATAGTACCATCATTTGATATGTCATCGCAAATAATTATCTCATCAACCTTTCTTCCTTGATCAAAGATACTCTGTAACTGCTCTCCCAAAAAAGCACTCCCATTATATGTACATAAAGCGACTGATATCGTCATAATCGAGGCAGCCTCAAAACCAGGCAGAAGCTGGTCATGAAAAAATAAAATTTAGCAATGCACGTTTGCCCACCCTTACACCCGGCGGTTTATTAAATAAATAAGATGCATGTTTGATCTTAGAAAGTATTGGCAACTGATAACAATGAAGAAAATGGTTGGTGCCCATTAATCCATAACCTATATAAAACAAGTAATATTCATTCCTGCCAATATAACTATGCGATTTTTCATTTTGGTACACCGAATGTTTTCGCTCCGATAATACCCGATACAATTTTTTCACATTATTACTCCAATTGGCCGGATTGTAATGAGTTTGCAGATAAACATGTTGTTCATCCTTTGTTTTTGTCCTGTATCCTTTATCGGCAATGAGTTTGTTTAACTCATTCTCCCAGTCTTTTTCATTTTCTGGGTAATAAAAAATATCCTTGGGTATGAATTCGTGTGCTAATGTTGGGTTATATATTAAATGAATAGGCTTACCTTTTAATGCACATTGCAATATAGCGGTAGCACCGCCCCAGGGAAACCCTTCAACACTTATATCGCAAGCATCTTCATACCTATATAAATCAGTAACTGTACCTAAATAAGTGATCTGGTGATGAGCATATTTTTTCGCAAGTTGCGATTCTTTTGAAATACCGGCGATATATAGTTTAGCCTTTTTGTTCTTATCTAAAACTTTAATAACGCTTTCAAAAAAATTATATTCTCCGAACGGTTTAAACTTGTATTCTATACCAGTGCTTAATAAAAGTGTTTCGTCTTCTGCTATACCAATCTCTTTTCTTGTTGCTATGTACTTCTCATGACTTGTAAATTCCGTGCTTGTAATAGAAAGCGGTAAATAATATTGATGTAGTATTCCCCTCCTTTCCTTATCAATCGGTATTAGGAAGTCCCTAAACTGAACTAATAAATCGCAAACAGATGCCCCCACCCATGCCTGGTGATCCCCAACATTCATCACCGCTATAGGTGGGATATTTTTGCAACTATATGCAATCACCGGAATTATGTCCTCAGGATGCAAGTGCATAATGATCATATCATATTGATATGACCTTTCTCTCAGTTCAGCAGCTTTTTGTAAAAAAGTGCTATCTCGTTTTAAAACATGAAAAATAGATACATCCAGCCCAAATTCTTTTATAATAATTTCAGGTGCTTTATTATTCTCTTGCCTTGTTACAATAACATTATGAGTATTTTCCTGATCGCTCCTGATCCAATTCATTATTAACCGGGTATGCCCACCCGTATCGGGCATATCGGAAGCAACATGTAAAATTCTAAATTTGGAACTATCATTTCTGCTCTGAAACGCTTCGTTATCCGGCAAACTATCTCCTAATCTATTTAGCAAACTTTCAAATTTCCAATTTGTATAATAGCCGGTAAGATTTCCCCAGGAGAATTTGGCAAGTAGATCAAGATATTTAGAGGCCAGATCATACTGCTTAATATTTACCAATTTTTCAGCAGTATTTAAACATTTGTCAAAATATTTTTTATTGAGACCTATTATTTCTAAGGTTTCATCTATATTATATCCCGTCTCTGTCATGAAAATAAATCAACAGATTAATTCTTATTAATTTTCTTGTATAGCCAACCCAATCCCATATTTCCCATATTCATTCCCATTGTAAAACATGTAGGTTTTATTATCTACATCTATAATGGAAGGATAGGCATTCATTTCAGAATCAAAATCTCCATCATTATTCTCCATATCTATTTCTTCATCTTTTCTCTCCCAATTCAGTCCATCGTTAGATTCAGCATAAGCCAAGCAGTATATTTCAGATATTTTTGAAGCCCCAAAATACATGTGGTATTTATCTTTTCTTTTAACAACATAGGGTCTGCCTACCCTGTGTTCGTCGTCACTAATTTTAACAGCAACTTGCCCTTTATCCGGAAATGTTAACCCATCTTTTGATTCAATATACCTGATATCATACACAGGTAATGTTTTCTTTTCACCCGGTATAAAATGGTTCCCCGCTCCATACCATACTTTCCAAACATTATCATCAAACAAAATAGAGTGGATAACCCTGAATAAAAACTCAGTGTCCGATCTTTCTAAAACAGGCGTGTTTTTGAATCGTTTAAATGTGTTGCCATTGTCATGGCTTATTGCAAGGCCACAGAGTACAAGAAACCTTACCTTTTTCACAAGTTGATAGCCTGCATAATAAAGATATAAATCTTCCCCCCGTCTTGCTATTGCTGTGGGCACAACCCCATTATCGTCAAAGGCGCCGGGCAAACCAATATCCAGAATAGGTTTTTGCGAATATTGCAAAACCTTAGTTGGATCGTTTATATCTAAATCAACCCAACCTACCCTGCTTATACCCTCCTCATTTCTGAACCCTGCATACACTCTGATAGCCTCGTCATTTAATATAATTGGCGTTGGCTGCAACGCTGTGTCAACTGCCCAATCAAATTTACCTGTTGGGTCAAATATTATTCCTTTTTTTTGCCACCTCATAATTTGACAGTTTCATCCCGCGTTATTTTTTGCAAGCGTACCTACAGCTTACGAAAAAATAAATTTTAATAAAGCTCGTTTACCTACCCCTACACCAGGAGGCCTCCTAAATATATAAGTCGCATGTTTGATCTTTGATATTACACGCAAGTGATAACAGTGTAAAAAGTGATCTGTTCCCAACTTTCCGAAACCTACATTAAATAAATAATATTGGTCCCTGCCTGCGTAACTGCGTGATATGTTTTTTTCGTTTACAGAATGGCTTGCCTTTAACAGAATATCATATAAACTTTTCAATTTGGACTTCCACGCTGGTAAACTATAATGAGTTTGTAAATAATTAAGCTGCTTCTCTTTTAATTCGTTTCTATATGCCCTGTCAGCAATTAATTTATTCAGTTCATTAATCCATTCTTTTTCATTAGGCTGATATTTAAAAACCGGCACATTTTCAAAAACGACTACTTGTTCATAAGGGTTATATATTAAATGAACGCATTTCCCTTTTATGCCCGTTTCCAACATAGCTGTAGGCCCGTTGTGAGGAAAACCATCCAGGTAAATATCGCACGCTTCTTCATATTTATACAAATCGGTAACAGTCCCCAAATATTTTATTCTGTCGTGCGGATATTGTATTGCAAGGGCCGATTCATTTGATACTCCGGCTATATATAGCTTAGCTTTTCTGTTCTCGTTCAATACTTTAAAAACTGTTTCGAAGAAATTGTATTCATAGTCGGGTTCATATTTATATTCCGTTCCGGCGCTTAATAACATCACTTCATCTTCCTGAATACCCATTTCTTTCCTTACAGAAAGGTATTGTTCGTTTGTTGTAACAGAAGTATTTGTTAAAGGGATATTCAATACAAAATGATTGCTTATATCCCTTCTTTCAATATCTAAATTAATAAAAGGTTCCCTGAACTGAATTAACAAATCGCAAATGGACGCCCCTGCCCAAAACTGGTTATCATTATTATTCATAAATCCCAGTGTAGGCATTTGTTCTGAACTAAATGCAATTACAGGTATAATATCATCCGGGTGGCAATGTAGAATAGCAATATCATAATCTTTTGCTACTGTATTTAATTCTATTGCCTTGTCTAAAATACTTCCTTCTTTCAGTGCCGAAAAGATATTTTCATCTATAGAAAATTCTTTGATGATGGTAAAGGGAAGCCCTTCTTTTACTTGTCTTGTTACGACAACATTATGTAGGTTTCCTGGGTCATTATTTATCCAATTCATTAAAAGCCTTGTATGGCCGCCTGAATTGTATAGCTCTGAAGCAATATGTAAAATCCTGATCTTAGAAATATTCTTTCTCTTTTCAAACAGTTTATTGTCTTTTATTGCATTTGCGCCAATAGTATTTAGCTGCTTCTCAAATCTCCAGTTTGTATAATATCCGGTAATGTTACCCCAGTTAAATTTTGCAAGCGCATCAAGATAATTTGCGGCTAAGCCATAATTTTTTGTTGCAATTAACTCTTCAGCGGTATTAAGACAATTATCAAAATAAACCTTATTTGCTTTTATAGCCTTATATGTTTCTTCACAGCTTAATTTTTTCATATCTCCGTCAATCACAAAAATGCATTTAGCAAATCAGCAACAAAGGAATACTCTTCTTTCTTCATACCAGGCCAGATCGGCAAACTTAATATTTCACTATGTATCTGTTCTGTAACGGGCAATGATAACGACTCCCATTCCTTGTAAGCAGCCTGCTTATGAGCCGGTATGGGATAATGAATTACTGTTTGCACACCATTTGCAGATAAATATTCCTGAAGATGTGCTCGTTCTTTTGTTCTAATAGTAAATAAATGCCAAACTTGTGCCAGATTATCTTTGCATGTGGGCAACATTATTTTTTCATTCCTGATGTTTTCCAAATAATACTTAGCAATTACCCTTCTGTCTTCATTTTCCTTATCCAGGTATTTAAGTTTAATTTTCAGAAATGCAGCTTGCAACTCATCTAAACGGCTATTGACGCCTTTAAATAAGTTATAGTATTTTATGTTAGAGCCATAATTACGGTATGCTTTTAAAATACCTGCCAGTTCATCATCATTTGTTGTAATTGCGCCTGCATCACCCAATGCACCAAGGTTCTTGCCGGGGTAAAAACTAAAGCCAGCAGCATCACCCCAACTACCTGCTTTTTTATTATTCAGTATTGCACCGTGTGCCTGTGCGGCATCCTCAATTACTAAAAGATCATGCTTCTTAGCTATCGCACATATTTCATCCATTTCACAAAGCTGTCCATATAAATGCACAGGCATAATAGCCTTTGTATTTACTTTGATAAGCTTTTCAATATTTCCGGGAGCAATAAGGCAAGTATCATTATCAGGTTCCGCAAGCACAGGCACCAGGCCAGCTTTAGATACAGCTAAGATAGAAGCTATATATGTATTAGCAGGAACTATTACTTCATCACCATCCTTTAACTTACCTGAAAGTTTATAACCTTCCAGTATTAATATCAGCGCATCCAGGCCGTTTGCAACTCCCAGACAATGTTTAACTCCGCAAAAAGAAGCAAACTCCTGCTCAAAAGTATCCAACTCTTTTCCTAAAATAAACCAACCGCTTTGAAAGACCCTTTTAAAAGCTTCTTCAAATTCACCTTTATGTTGCAGGTTAATATTCTTTAAGTCTAAAAACGGGATCATTTATTTGTGGTAATTTTTATTAAGCTTTATACTATTTAGTCTCCCTATTGTGCTGCAATATTTCGCCAAAAACAATGCTTATTGTATAGATGACAACTAATACCATTTGAGTAATTGAGTATTGAGCAATTAAGCATTAAAAAAAGGTAGGGCATTCCCCCGCAGCAAAAGCAAAAAAAAACCAACTTTAATGAAAAAAACTAAAACCGGGCAGTCGGGCCATGTCCAAAAGAAACCCAATATATGATTCAACTGCAAACAACATATTGTAAAAAGTCTTCCTTAGGAATTAGGGCTTCAAATAAAAAAAACAAAGTCTTCCTTGAGAATTGCGGCTATAAAAAATGAAACTAACGATCACATTATAAAAAGTCTTCCTCAGGAATTTAGACGTCAGATAAGAAAATATACCTTACAGTATGCATTATTAATATAATAATATTAAACTCATACAAATTGAATGTCTAAATCAGTCACACAAATTATTATCGGAATCATGTGCTTTGCGCTTTCTTTGCGGTTCTTAGTGCACTTCGCTTTAAAACTATATTACCAAATTTAGATGTTCAATTGGTATTATCTTTAAAAAAGCATCCGGCCTGGGTGTCAAATCGGCATTATCAGTCAGAACCCTTTTATTTGTCTTTCAATTTTTTATAGAGAGTAATAAACATTACTACCCTTCCCGAATTACCATCCAGGTTCATAGGCTTAAAAGGGTCAATGTCTGCTACCCCATGTTCTATGGCGCCATCATATACGATAAGATCACCTAATTGAATAGCATCTTCATTACACACTTGTTTACCATCTTTTACTACATAACCGCCGCCTTCAGTATAATCAATTCCTTTTTGTGTTATGGGCAATACAAATTGTATAAATTCTCCACCTATTTTTTTTGAAGTATCAACGTTATATGAGTCTGCATGGGTGCATAAAAAGCCGCCGCCGCTTGGATAATACTGGTATCTTTTCGCAAAAAACGATCCGTTTGTATCCAGTTCTTCCTTAGTAAAAGACCTGCCCTGCATGATCTCCCATAGCTCTACCAGTCGGTCAAAAACAACTTTTTCGCTTGCAGAAAGGGTTTCATCGTTTCTATAAAGTATAAGGAAAAACCTTGGTATACTTTGCGCGCCGGAAAACTGGCCAACTGAGAATTTAAGCAGATCATTATTCACAATTTCAGAAGGCTGAACATTGGTAGTGCCTTTTGGCTCTAATGATTTATAAACTTTTAAAAACTCCTCTCTGACCAGTTTTGTCTCAGAATCAGAAAAAAGCCCCCTTAATAATAAGTGGCCTTCTTTAAATAGAGTTTCTTTTAAAGAATCAAATTTATTTGAAAAATCGTCAACGTCGTTTAAGTTAACTATCATACCTAATTAGTTATATTATTAAGGATGCTTGTTGTCGATTATTTCAGCATACCCTACACCACTCCTACCCATTCCGTTGCCGCTATAAAAAATATAATGGTTATTTTTGGTTTTTAATGGAACCGGGTAGGATATCATTTCAGAATCCCAACCTGTTTCAGACGGCTTTAAGGGAAATAGATATTCTTTTCTCTCCCAATTTATTCCGTCTGTTGATTCAGCATAACCTGGGCTATATATTTTTGATAAAGTATCTTTCGTATAAAACATTTTAAAGATCCCGTCTTCTTTATACACTGTCGGCCTCCCAACCCTGTATTCATCCTCTATTACATCAATGCAATCAATACCTTCCCGAAGTGGTATATTAATACCATCAACAGACTCTGTGTACATTATTTTGTATTGCGGATAAGGTATACCATTTATATATTCCCAGCCTCTGCCTGTTGAATACCATATTTTAAATTTACCTTCATCATATATAACTGAATGGATAGCCCTGACAAATTTTTCTTCTTTGTAACGATCCATTATAGGTGTTTCCTGTACCCTTTCAAAACTATCGCCCTGATCTTTGCTTATTGCTAATCCTGAATAAGCAAGGAACTTTGCTTTTGCCACTAATTGAAACCCTACATAATACATCCAATGCTTGCCGGTGTGTGATAAAACAGAACCCAATATTACTCCGTTATCATCAAATGTGCCGTCTGCCCCAATACCCAAAACAGGGTTTTCAGAAACCCTTATAATTTTTTTAGGATCATCAGATGCCACATCGATATAACCTATTCTGCTCACGCCACTTTTATCCCTGAAGCCCCCGTATATCCTGATCTCTCTATCGTTTTTCAAAATAGGGGCCGGAGTCATAAAAGTATTATCTCTCCAACCACTTAAATTTTCAGGACAATAAATAAGACCTTTCTTAATTAATTTCATATTTCCTCAGGGCCAACATTAAATACCTCGTAACTTGACTTTGAAGCAGGTTTTGCAGGTGCGCCTACCATCAATTTCCCCTCCTCAACTATATTTTTCACTATTAATGCAGCACTCCCAACCACCGTGTCCTTGCCAATTTTTATATGGTCGTTGAACGTACAATTAACGCCTAGGAAAGAATATTCCCCTATCTCGCAGAAACCGGATATAACACAATGTGAAGATAAATAGGCGTTATCTTTTATAACTGTGCGGTGCCCAACGTGGTTGCCGCTCCACAGCATCACATTATTGCCAATTTCCACATGGTGCTGAAGCACATTGTTTTCGAAAATGAAAACATTCTCTCCAAATTTCACATTCCTCCATACAAAGGCCTTACTGCTTATATAGTTTGCACAAGTATACCCCTTGGCTTTGGTTGCCCGAAACATTTTTGCTTTTGTGCGATTCAATTTTACATAGGAAACCGCGACATGAGCAAAATACTCATCTGGTGGAAATTGCTTTTCAATGGTATCAAATTCATAAACAGGTAAACCATAAAAAGTTGGTTCCTTTATGTATTCTTTATTTACAGAAAAAGCTACCACCTCATATTCCGAATCATACGTAAAATACTCGCAAGCAATTTCTGCAGTCTCTCCAACACCAATAATAACAAGCTTCTTTGTTTTCATATTATTGCAACGTAAGTGCCATTGTTTCTCTTAATACGCCCCTGCCACCAAAGCTCTCTTTAAAATAAAAAAGGCCTTGGTTTATATCCCTGCCTTCATTCTCATTTGCAGTTCCGAGATTAAAATATTGGTATCCTGCTTTATGCCCCCATTCTATAACGAAGTCAATGAGCACATTTAAAGGGCGGTATTCCTGAAAATCTTCATCCAACCCGATATATTGAGCATGTATTGCTTTTGCTGAAGTAACAAATAACACCATTCCACAAACCATTTTTGAATCATGATAAGCAGCAAATAATTTTACTTTATCTGCCCCAACACAAGTAATTAACCTGGCAATATCCTCAAGACTATGCACGGGCGATTTGCCATGCTTATCATTCAGGTTCTTTTCCAAAATTTCCCAAAAATATCTGAAATCAGTTGACTCAGTAACTGTTATATGTTTTACGGCTTTCTTAATATTGTATTTATTCCCGTTATAGTATTTTGACTTAATGGTTTCCAGGGGTTTAGAAATATCTACAGCAATTTCAACTTCCCTTGACCTGATCTTGAAACCCTGATACCACATAGCATAGTCCGTTTCATCGCAAAGAGACTGGTTAAATATTCTGAATGGATTGCGAATAATGATCTCATCCACATTTAACTTCCTCGCTTCTGAAACTAATTGTTCAACTATTTCCAATGCTTCCTCCACACCCACTTCATCGTTAATAACAAACCCACCGAAAGTTGACCTTAAATGTGATTGCAAAATATTTTTATCGTTCCTCTGAAATAATGTACAGGGAACAACACCTGTTATTCTATTTTTCTTTAGATACAAGAAAGAACAATCATCATTAGCATTTAATGGGTTATGATCATAAAAAGAACGTTTATGTAAAAAAGTTCCATTCACAGAAGAATCAACCAGTTTATCCCAATCACTTCTATACTGATCTGTATATCTTACTATTTCCAATTTCATTCTGCTCTAAGTGGGCAACTATTAAAATACAATCGCCGGGATCAATAGTATGGCAATATTAATGTCCAACGGCCCCTTGGCGATGAAGCATCCATTGCTTCCTCTATGTCGCACGGCGATACCCAGTGCCCTAGGTCATACCTGAATAACACTATGTCCCCGATATCATGGTATTTTTCGGAATCAACAATATCGCCATCCACTTCAAAACCAGTGCCTCCGCTATTATAATCTTCACCATACTTTGATAAGGATACAATCATTCCAATTCTCTGAGGCTCCAACGAATGAAAATGCTTTGCAAAAAAACCGCCGCCTGAAGGGTAATGAATTATTTCCGGATGAATTATTTTGTGCTCTCCAATAAAGTCAGCAGTATTACCGGTAAGAACATTATAAAAATTCTTAAGGGGCGTAAAAAAGTTTGTCAGTAGTTCTTCAAGCTCATCATTATTCAGTTCATCGTAATTATTAAAATTATGAGTTCTATAATAATGCAATGTCTTCTGGATCTTTGAAATGCCTTGTTGCTTATAAAAATTATTTTTCTTACCCTGGTTATAAAAATCTCCGGATTGGCTTATACTTTGACCGAGACCCCATTGAAAAGCCAAATCGCGAAGGCGTCTTGCATCAGCAGCAGGAAACACTCCTTTTATTATAGCAATCTTTTTATTCATCACATTTTCAAAAATATCTGCTATAGATATTTCTGTATCAATCACTCCATTTTGCAAACCACCCTTAATGAGCGTTAAGTGTTTCATATTTTAAGTCTTATTGAAAATATTTTTTGAAGGGAACCTTATGCTTTCTTATACCTTTTAAACTCATGATAATCTCTTATATAATCTGCTTCGCTGTATTCCGCAGATGCCAATACAAGGCAGATAGCACCAGATGAAAAGTTTGAAATATCACGCCATATACCCGGCCTTATCTGTAAACCAAAATAAGACCTGTTTAGTTGAACTGTTTTTTTATTAATACCATCATCCAGTGTAACATCAAAACTACCTGTAATAGCTATAATAAACTGTTCAAGGTTTTTATGCGCGTGCCCACCCCTGCTTTCACCTCCGGGAATATCATATAAATAATACACCCTTTTTATTTCAAATGGCACTTCTATTTTATTTTGTATAGGGGTAATATTTCCTTGGCGGCTATGAATACGAGGCAAATGAATGATACTGCAATCAAAAACCCTATGTAGTTCAGACATATTATTTCAGGATCTTAAATTGATTAAAGTTGCGGATATAGTCCGCTTCATCATATTCACTATCAGCAGCAATAAATGCGATACTGTTAGTTGAAAAATTTTCTAATTGCCGCCATATCATTTTAGGCACATAGAGGCCATAATATGCGTGGTTCAATGTATATTTTCTTTCTTCTTTACCATCGTTTAATACAATATCAAAACTTCCAGATAAAGCAACAATAACTTCTTGCAATTTTTTATAAGCATGACCACCTCTAAACTCTCCGCCAGGAACATCATATATCCAGTAAACTCTTCTCATTACAAATGGTATCTGGTCATTATTCTGAAAAAAAGACAAATTACCCCTGTCATCCAGAATTTTTGGCAAGGTTAGAATTTTTACATCGTCCAATGTCATACAAACAAAATAAACTTCATTTATGATAGCCCGACCTATTTTTCAATCTCCGGTTAATTTATTGGTTTTATACTCCAATCGAAATAAGGCCTTAATAATGCGTAATCCTCAAATGAAGCGTTCAGGTATTTTTCATCTCTGAATTTTACCTTAATATAAAAAGCATCATCCAATGATATATTAAACCGGCTTAAATGATAAAAGTAAAAATCAATTTTATACTCACGAGTAGTTAATAAATTAGGCGGTATCCTGCATACAGATTCATAAACTCCCGGCTCAAGAATATTATTATAGCAATCATCATCGGATAATTGTGATATTATAATAGTCCCTCCTGCCCCACTTTCCTTTACATATATCACTACTCTAAAGTCCGAATAATGGTCAGAGGTCTTAAATTTGCATTTGATCAGTATATCCTCATCAGAGTAGAAAGAATTTCTTCGCTCCGACCCACTGTCCGTCATTTCAATTGATAAGAGCTCGAAACTACTGTGGTTGCCCGTTTTGTTAATATACTCTTTTATATTTTCGACATCAATAAATACATTTCCTTTATTTTCCCTGCTCGATACCTTCTCTAAATATTGTTTTATAACCTCGTCCTTAACCCCTTGTTGTACCATCAAACCATTTTTCAGTAAAATACATTTGTTGCATAAAACACTTATGGCGTCCATATTATGGCTAACAAAAAGCACCGTTCTTCCTTGTTTTTGCGAAACCTCGCTCATCTTACCTAAGCACTTTTTCTGAAACTCAAAATCCCCAACGGCCAATACCTCGTCCACAATTAATATCTCAGAGTCCAGGTGTGCAGCTACAGCAAAAGCCAATCTTACGTACATGCCTGATGAATATCTTTTTACAGGTGTATCAATATATCGTTCCACACCAGCAAAACTTACTATTTCATCAAATTTCCTTTTGATCTCGGCTTTGCGCATTCCTAAAATAGCACCATTCAAATAAATATTCTCTTTGCCGCTTAATTCCGGGTGAAAACCAGTGCCCACTTCAAGCAAACTCGCCACCCTCCCTTTAACACGGATTTTACCTGTACTTGGGGATGTAATTCTTGATAGTATTTTAAGCAGTGTGCTTTTACCTGCACCGTTCTTTCCTATAATACCTATTGCATCACCTTCAGAAACCTCAAAGCTTATATCTTTTAAACTCCAGACAATATCACTGTCACTTTTTTCAGTACGGTCGTTTGTCTGTCCGATTTTCAAAAAAGGATCTTCTTTTCCCCGCATTTTAGCCACAAACCTTTCAATATCCCGCGAAAGGGTTCCAGTACCAATTTGTCCCAACTGATACATTTTCGAGATATTATCTGCTTTTATTACAATACCCATTTTATAATTTCAAAGGTTTTCCCGGGATTTTATTTAGAATGATAGCGTGGTTAGCTTCTACCCGGTTTTGTTTAGATAAATAAATTATTGCAAAACATTGTAATCAAACCCTTCAATATGGCCTATGCTGAAATGAGTATCAAGGGTTGATATACCTGCCATTCTGCGATTCATATTTATACCCGGCTTTCATTTTCACCATTGCTTCCGGGTTGAAAAAGGTATTAATTTGAGTTACGGGCGTGTCATGAGGTGTAGTGTGAAATACAAATGATAATCTTGTTCTTGTTGCATATTTAATCTTCGCACCTCCATGGGCCAATAATGAATGCCATATGATTGTGTCTCCTTTTTTTACGTAAACTTCTTTTAATTGTAAGCCATTGCCAAAACACAGTTTTTTAATTTCTCTTTGATATTCGTTCCACAGGCCTTCATCAAGATAATTGATCTTCTTAAGATCGTCATATTTTTGATGGGCAATTTTTATTTTATCAATCATTAACGGGTTCAATTTATGGCTACCTGGAATAACAATCAAAGGGCCATTATTATCATATGTATCCTCTAAGGCAAGCCAGGTGCCAAAATAACTATGTGCAGGTTGGGTCCAAAAATATGGCTCATCTCTGTGTATCTCTTGCGCCGAAACTATTTCAAAAAATAAAGAAGAATATAAGGAAGTTGCGTTTTGAAATAAAAAATCCTGGTGTTTTAAAGCTTTGTTATTATACACCAATTGTTTGAAGGACGGAAGTACATTCTGAATATTCAAAACACGCTTTAAATTATTACCATCAGTATTGTAGAATGAATCTAAAAATTTCGTTTTGTTCCATTCTTTCCATGCATGAAAATCATTTATTGCATTGTTTAGAAAATCTTCAGGCACAGAATTCTTTATAACAACGTATCCATTTTGCAAAAATTCCTGAACTTGACCCCTAAAAACATCATCTTCTATTTTACTTATTTGTACCGCAAAATCAGGCCTGTCAAAAATCGGAAGTTCTTCTTTTATTCTTTTTTCAGAATAATTAAAAAACTTTTAAAAAATCTGGCTCATTTGAATTAATTTGGATTAATATTATAATACCCCTAGTCCGGTTAAAGATTTTTCATTCCCCTCTAAATACCTTACCATGCTGTCATATAAAGGGTCATTCTCTATACCGCCTATTTCTTCAATCTGGCCGACATAATAATCAAAGTTCTTTTTAGATTCTTCATAAGTTTCCCCCTGCAAATAATAATCACCGATAGACGACTTTATTGCTATAAGGTCCGAAGTCCAGTATAACATTCTAGCGGCAATATCCTTCTGCTCATCGGTAAGCGGCGTTTTAAAAGTAATAGAAGATAACGCCTTATAGTATTCTTCTTTAGTTTCACAATTAATTGTAAAACCATACATATTATAATAAGAATACCCTGACAAAATCGGCTTTATATCAAAAATAGGCGCTTCCAGCCCAGCGGTGCCTCTGACTGTAACAATAGAATCACTCAACTCTAATACCGATCTGGCATTAATATCGTCCGGCACATAGTTGATATTGTACTTTTTCATTAATGCAGGCACAACACCCACTTCATCATATAAGCAGCAAAGCGGGTGATCTTTTACAACCCAATTAACATGATTAATTGTTTTGATGACATTAATGGTATCCATGCACCATTCAAAATAACTTTTGTAGATCATTTTTTGTTCATAGTGATTCGCATCAGCAAATGCGTGGAGATAAATGATACATATTGGAAGGCCCGGATTTAAGTTTAATTCCTTCACAAATTCATCCCGGTTAACCGTTCTTCTGTCTTGGCGAAAAGCCTCATCGGCACTAAACAGCCTTTCTTCCCCATTAAATCTTTTATTTAAATAAACTTTCAAAGCCTGCTTATCTATTCTCATCAACTCTCTATAAATTGCTTCGCTGGCATGAAAACGGGAATAAAATATATCACTTTCTACTTCAATCTTAAAAAAGCCACCCTTAAGGTTTAGATGCGAACGCATCTTATATTTTAATCCCAACCTTGGCAAAACACCAAAATAGAGATAATCGAAATGAGATAAAACTGCATCGGTTAGCTTATACTTTTTAATTATCCGTAAATTTCTGTGATAATAATTGTATGCGTTTCTTACACTACCAGTAAACTTAGCACAACTAAAGTCAAGTGTATATTTCTCATCACTATATCTTAATACTGTATCTATCAAAAGGTCCCCCACAAATATTTTCCCAATACTAAGATCAAGCAATTCTTTTTTGCGAAATTTCAAAAAAGCCTTATCCAAAAAATAATGCAAAATGGCCCTTAACCTGATGCTTTTATTCAGTTCTCGGCTGTTGATAGGAATATACCCCAATTGCTTATAAACATGGCAGGAAAAACTATTTTCTTCATCTACAAAATAAATATCAGCCCCATGTTTAGTATTAAGCACATGGGCCAGGTAAATAAACCGCAACATGTAGGTAGGGTGCGGTATATTATCAACTAATACCCTACGCACGGAATTGTGTTTTTTTGCTTTATACTTCTCTAAAAAAATCATTTAGATTAAAATGTATTTATTAATGGGCCATATCCAATCCTGTTGCAGGATATCAGCATAAAATCAAACTCAATTGATTTTTCAATTCATCAATGTTATGTACAACTGTTCCAATGTTATTTGACTCCAATGGATCATTATTATTAAAACCTATAAGGCATCTCAGCACTTTTTTGTGCATTATAACACCTTCAATAAGGATATTTGAAATGATACCTATAATAAGATCAGAGTAGTACAACAAAGAATTGGTGTTAATTGCATCATCAGCAATAATATACCTGCAATCATTATCGGGTATTATATCGTTTAGTACCCCCTTGTTTTGATTAGGGTGTATTTTTATTAAAAGTGTATAGGGAAGTTTTTTTTGCATTTCCAAGGTATGTAAAATGTTTTTAAAAACACTTGCTTCATCTAAACCATATTTTTCAATGCCACCAATATTTGTAAGGGGATCTGGTGCATATACGAGTAATTTATTTTGAAGAGGCACATTCAAATGCTTAAAAAACTCTTCCTTACTAATGGTTGGTCTCCAATTTTGAAGCCATTGATGATAGAAATTTCCTGCAATTAAAAAATTATCTTTTGGCAAAGCCGTTTCTAAACCAATATTTTTTGCCTTTTCGTCAATTACACAAATATGATCTGGGAAAACATAATGACTATCTAGCAAAAAACGCTCTTCAAATCTGGTGTAGTGATCTATAAAAGAATAAGAGCTTACTTGCCTTTTCTTTGCTTCTTGTATAAACCTCAACTCAATCTTCGAGGTATAAGAAGTTCCTGCAAATAAAAAATCAGGTTTAAAATTTTCTATTATGCTCTGTTCCATCCCTTCTTCGCATTGCTCAACATCAATACCAAAATCAGTGAAAAATGAATAATTCCTGTCTGACACGACTTTACACGCTGTTAAAGACTTCAATAATGTTATGAGAGCCAATAAGGGTTTTGCACCACCAGGATCACTAAAAACGAATAAGCCTCTACCTTTCAGATCAGGAAACATTATTGAATATAATGAGTAGCAATTACAGCGCTTCCGGGTAATAGACAGGGTATATCGTCTATAATAGGATATACCAGCAGACTATCTTTTGAAAAATAGGCTCCCCTTTCTTTGGTTAGTTGCGTTAGCGTTATCGGACAAGCTAATTCATAAGTTTCTTGTCTTTCCTCGTTCTTCTCTATAATAATAATGCCCGTAGGATTTAAAGGATTGCTGGATACACCAAGCAATCTATACTCTATTATATTGTAACCGAGTGCCAATACCGTATTATATATATCTGTCGCATAACCCAGCGCTTTCATCCTTTGTTTGCCTTCATCACTCGCAAACTCATACGATTGCTCAATAAGGATTAAGTATTTTTTAGCAACCCTGTACAGTTCTTTAATACACTCCACTTCATTACCACCATTCGCATCAATTGAATGTGCAGTATATACTATATCAATAGAATTGTCATTTATAGGCATAGAGAACATATCGCCAATAAATAAAAACAACCCGTTTACAGATAACTCTTCAGCATACTTTTTTGCACATTTTATCCTCGACCATGAAATATCAAACCCATATGTGCGTTTAGGCTTATCTGACAGCTTAGTAAAAACATTGCATAATGTTGTTGCTTCTCCTACCCCTGCTTCCATTAAGGTATCATAATAGCCTAGCTTGTTAATTATTTCAGATATTTTTGTAGTGTATTCATCAATATAAGATGAATCCTCTTTGGCTTTTTTGATATAAGAACCGGCTTGCAGGTCATAACTGATTGCTATTGCTTCCTTAGAATTAGTATCCTGGTTGGTGATTGTTTTGAGATACCTCATAATATTCCCACCTTCCTTATATACTTGCGCTATTTTTATTAAAGTCTTATTTAATTGCATAATTATACACTTTGCAGTGATAGCTCGTTAACATTTTCTGCAACCTTATGAAAAGCGGTTATTACATCATCCATATCTTCTTGACTCATACCGGGACGCATATACTCATGAGAAAATAGTTCTTCAAAATGTAGCTTTTCCACATTGGGACAAATGCCTTTGCTATAGTCAACAGAACCTTTATACTTTTCACAATTAAAAGAACAATGTGTGGCCCTTTGCTGGTATAAAGGCAATAAGTACAATGGTTTTACATAACCTGTAGCTATTATAGGGGTATCCTCGCGCAATACAGCCGACGGTATCTCTGCTTTAATAGCACTAATAAAAGTATTTCTGTCAACACCAAGTATATCTTTTTTGTACTTAAAAGCCTGAACATAATATACATGCTTACTTCCTGCCTCAATATAAGGTGGAATAAGGCCTGGTATCTCAGCTAATTTGCCGGCAAGGAAATTTGCATTCCGTATTCTTTCGTCTAACAGACGTGGCAATTTTTTCAACTGCTCAATTCCCACAGCAGCTTCCATTTCTGTCATCCTGTAATTATAACCGTACGTATTCCAGATATCCTGTACGCCTTTGGGCTCGACAATGTTCTCACCGTGATTTCTTATCAGGTAAATTTTCTCAGCAAGGTTATCATTGTTAGTTATTACTACCCCACCCTCACCAGTATGAATATGCTTATGATAATTAAGGCTGAAAATACCAATATCCCCGATAGTGCCTACTAACTTATCTTTATAAGTTGCCATTGGCGCCTGGGCACAATCTTCAATTACCAGCAAATTATGCTTCCTGGCAATTGCCATGATCTCATCCATGCGGGCAGGATTGCCAAAAATAT
>Ga0206829_10020_pt1 | contig 69219 bp, 70 predicted proteins | sample Alteio_BWOrgCont_75_FD_152862 | JGI IMG/M metagenome (GOLD analysis project Ga0206829, IMG submission 152862) | Enriched cells from forest soil in Barre Woods Harvard Forest LTER site, Petersham, Massachusetts, United States -... | ecosystem: Environmental > Terrestrial > Soil > Temperate forest >... | reverse complement strand
TTTTGATATTCCGTTTCGAGAAAGCAGGCTTGCGTTTCAAAAATATATTCCTGGGTGGCGGTCTTAAAGTCCTGCTCCATCGCCTTTTGTAAGGCAGCTTCGTTTTCGCTAATCATCTTTCCCATGCGGTTAAGCTGATCGACGCGCCAGTCGAAGGAACGGGTGACGCCGGTTGCAAAAAGTTTCTTTTGCGCGTCCAAAATGTCTTGGAATTGATTCACGGAGGAAGGTTTCTGTTTTAAGTTCTGTGCTGTGCTCATTGGAGACCTCATTGTTGTAGGTTGAAGAATTGACGTGACCCTACCGCTGCACAGTAAGCACCATTCTAAAGCGCGCTTCACCGGCCATCATTCTTGCGTAAGCTTCTGGAGCGCGTTCGAGTGGCATGGTTTCGATCATGGCCTTTGCGCCGCTAAGGGAACTAAATTTGAGAGTTGCATCGCCCGTCGCCGGATTGCCCGTCAGTGCACCGTGGATTTTGCGACCGCCAAAGAGTAAATCCTGGCCCAAAAACTTGATGGGTTCAGGGCTCACGCCAATGACAATGGCCACGCCGCCTGGCCGCAGTCCTTTGACGACGTCAGAAACCATCTCTCCACCGGAGCTAGTTATAAGAACGGCTGCCGCGCCGCCGAGCGCCAGTAAGGTGTCGTCAGGCTTGCTCGCGGTGTTGTCGATATAATGATGCGCGCCAAGCTTCTTCGCCAATCCGTCCCTGTCAGGGCCACGCCCGATTGCCACCACCTCGAAACCCATGTGATGGGCGTACTGCACCGCGAGATGGCCTAAACCGCCGATGCCTTGGATTGCAACTATTTCGCCGGCTCTCGCATCCGAGTTTCGCAGTGCACTGAAAGTCGTTAAGCCAGCGCATAGCAGCGGTGCTGCGGCTTCGGATGAGAGATCATCGGGGATGGATATGAGGCCGCTGGCCTTGGCGATCATCATTTCGGCGTAGCCGCCGTCGTGGTGGATACCTGTAAAGGCTTGATTCTGGCAACCAACGAGGTCACCGCTGCGGCAGGGAATACAATAGCCACAATTTCCAGCGAGGAACCCGACTCCGACCCGTTGCCCGACTTTCCAACCTTCAACGCCTGTGCCTAAAGCATCTATGCGGCCCACTGCCTCGTGACCGGGCACTCGCGGAAACTGAACTGGAAACACGGCATCAACCGTACCGGAATCTGAATGGCAAACCCCGCAGGCCTCGACACGAATGCGAACATGACCGGCCTGCGGCTCCGTTAACGGCTTCTCCGTCAATTCCAGCTTGCCTTTGCTAACCGCCTGTACGGCACGGTATGTAGATTTATCTTTTGTCATAATTTGGTTCCCCCGGAATGACCGCCCCTGTAATCCAGCGAGCATTTTCAGAGCAGAGAAAGGCGATCACGTCAGCGACTTCGGCTGGCTGGCCAATGCGTTTTAGTGCCAGAGCCAAGCTAACATCCGGTAAGATGTCGTGCCATTGCCCAAACGGTTTGACTTAAACCCTCCAAATGGACTGCTTTCGAATAGTTCCAAGCTAGTAAAATTAAACGGACAGATATTTGGAATATAAGCTCAGAGCTCAACCGAATTCGGTTTACTCCGGGTGAAAATCTCAAACCATTGCGCGGTCGTGCCATGCAAACCAATGTCGCTGAAAATGCGGATGCTGACAGGCGAGTTGAATCATTTCAGCTCGAACTGGACGGCGATAATGGTGGTCGGGAAATGACCGAGGCACAGTTGGTCGGCGAAAACAAAATTCTGGAAATGGTTGCTGTCGGCAAACCGCTGACGCTCATCCTCGAAGAAGTATGCCATTTGGTTGAAAGTCTCTGCCTTGAGTCCAAGGCCTGCGTGCTACTGCTTGATTCAACCGATTGTTTAAGGGCTGGAGGTAAGGGATCCCGATTCCCACAGGATTTCCTGACATTTGTGGATGGAATCAAGATTGGGCCTAAAGTCGGGTCTTGCGGCAGTGCCGCGTACCTGAAGAAACTGGTGATAGTCGAGGACATCGCGACGAATCCGTTATGGCAGAATCACGCAGAATTGGCCATTCAACACGGCCTGCATGCCGGGTGGTCTTCACCGATTTTATGTTCGAAGGGTAGTGTTTTAGGAGTCTTCGCGATCTATTGGGGCGAACGTCGCAGCCCGTCGCAGCAGCATCTCCGTCTGATCGATCAGATTACGCATTTAACATCGGTAGCCATCGAACGCGAGCGAGCGGCTGAAGCACTTCGCGCGTCAGTAAAACTTGCCCGAGGTCAGGCGGAGGCACTAACCCAAGCCCTTGATGCACTCGCAACGGAAACAAATCCCGACAAGATAGTCGAACATGTCTTGCGAACCGTGATCGCACAACTGAACGCTCATAGCTGTAGCGTCTGGCTGAAGGACGCAGATACCGGATTGATGGTTTTTGAATTCGGGGTTGATGGCAGGTTCAAGACAAAATTCGAGCCTGAGGTCGCTGCAATTACACCTTCATCGCCGATACAGACACTTGCTGCTTGGCAGGAGGTCTTTCGCACAGGCAAGCCCATCCTCATGGATGTCAGGGAAAGTGCGGAATTTCCCTGGCGCGCTACACTCTTGGAGCGGGGCATGAATGCGTGTCTATGGATTCCGATGCTAATCGACGGCAAAGTGGAGGGCGTGGTCGGCGTTCGACTCACGCAAATGCGTAAATTTCAGCCCGAAGAAATGGAGTTGGCCCAATCACTGGCCAATCAGGCAATGCTTGGAATCCAATTGGCACGCCTCTCCGCTCAGAGCCGTCAAACTGCCGTTGTTGAAGAGCGCAATCGTATGGCTCGTGACATTCACGACACTCTAGCGCAGGGATTTACCGGCATCATCATGCATTTAGAGGCAGCCGAGGAAGCAAGGGCTCGCCGCCGTGCTGAAGTTCTTTCGGGTCATCTTCGCAGTGCAGGACAAATCGCCCGCGATGGTTTACGGGAAGCGCGGCGCTCCGTGCGAGCACTACGGCCATTAGCGCTGGAAGGGAAAACATTGGCCGAAGCGCTGGAAGATCAGCTAAAAAGGCAGACCGCTGGTACGAACGTGCAGGCAAATTTCACATTACAAGGGATGCCACAAGAACTGCCGTCTGAATGGGAGTCCAATATTTTGCGCATTGGGCAGGAAGTTTTGACCAACGTTTTCCGCCACGCTCAGGCCAGCAAGGTGAATGTGCTTCTTGCATTCGACTATCAGGAGGTACGTCTGTGCATGCGCGATGATGGACGCGGCTTCAATCCAGTTGAGAAAAGTGAAGGCTTTGGCCTGCGGGGAATGTCAGAAAGAGTCGAAAAAATGGGCGGCCAACTGTTCATCCAAGGCGCGAAAGGGGCGGGCACAGCAATTTCCGTTGTCCTGCCACTCTCCAACCCCAAAAAATCGGAGAAAGCATGAGTCGCACAGCCAAAGCCACAAAATCAACTTTGCCTTCCGTCTCCAATCAGCGGTCTCCTAAGATTGTTTCTGGCAAAAAAATTCGGATACTGATTGCGGATGATCATCCCACGGTTTTAGCCGGGTTGGCTTCAATCCTTGGAATGCAGCCAGATATGGTTGTCGTCGCCGAAGCCTCCAATGGCAAGGAGGCGGTTGACTTGTGGCGGAAGCACTTTCCCGACGTGACCCTGCTGGATTTGCGCATGCCCGAATTGGATGGGGTCAGCGCACTTATCGAGATCCACCGCCAGGACGCTTCCGCTCGCATCATCGTACTGACTACGTTTAACACCGATGGTGATATTTGCCGCGCGATTAAGGCCGGAGCGAAAGGCTATTTACTCAAGGACTCCAGCCGCGTGGAGCTATTGGATTGCATCCGTAAGGTGAGCGTCGGCGAGACGTGCATACCTCAAGCACTTGTGAGCAAGCTGGCGGAGGGAATTAGAAGCGAAACCCTGACCGACCGTGAATCAGAAGTGCTGAACATGCTGGCATGCGGCAAAAGCAATAAGGAAATCGGCGAAAAACTTTTTATCAGCGAATTTACTGTAAAAGGACATTTGCACAATATCTTCACTAAACTGGACGTGCTCAGCCGCACGGAGGCGATCAACGTCGCCATCCGGCGGGGACTGATTCACGTATAGCCAGGCGATTTTGGGCCTCAGACCTTGACACCGGGTGCTGTCTTCCTTTCAGAACACAGCGCACATCAGCTTCTCTTCAAGCAGTTTCAACTGACCTTGATGATCGATTTTCCGTAGTTACGCCCCTCGAGCATGCCCATGAAAGCCTGCGGAGCATTTTCAATTCCTTCGACGATATCTTCGCGATACTTGATCTTTCCTTTGCTCAAGGCGTCGCCAACTTCTGCCAGAAAATCTGGAAAGTGTTCGATAAAGTCATAATTGATGAATCCGCGCAGAGTTAGGCTTTTGGTGAGAATCTCGCGCATGGTGGCGGCTGCACTGTTTTTTACGTCATCGGGGGATACACCGCTGTATTGTGCTATCAATCCGCATACCGGCACCCTCGCGAACTTGTTTAATAAGGGCAATACAGCTTGCCAAATAGCCCCGCCAACATTTTCAAAATACACATCAATGCCTTGAGGGCAAGCGTCGGCTAGCTCTTGGGTGAAGTTGGGGGACTTGTGGTCGAGAGCGGCATCAAAGCCCAAAATATCTCGCACAAACTTACATTTCTCTGGACCACCTGCTATACCAACGGCTTTTGCACCAGCGAGCTTTGCAAGTTGACCTACCAAGGATCCGACAGGACCACTGGCTGCTGCAACTACTACTGTTTCTCCTGCTTTCGGCTGACCAATGATTTTAAGTCCGGAATAAGCAGTGAAACCTGGCATTCCTAGTACGCCCAGTCTTGTTGTGATTGGGACATCCGTCGGTTCCAGTTTTCGCAGTCCCTTGCCATCAGAGAGATAGTGACTTTGCCAGCCGGTATGGGCTAGAACCATGTCTCCTACTGCGAAGTTCGGTACGTTCGAAAGAACTACTTCAGCGATACTCTCTCCCGTCATCACTTCGCCAATCTGCACCGGTGGCGAATAAGACTTCCGATCATCCATGCGTCCTCGCATATACGGATCTAGAGATAAATACCGAGTTTGTACAAGAACCTCATGATCACCTGGTTTAGGCAGAGGAGTCTTTTCGATGCGAAAGTCGGTATCTGTAGGTTTGCCTTTCGGTCTGGCTGCTAAAACAATTCTTGTGGCTGTTGTTTGATTCATGGTGTACGCCTCCGCCAGATCATCAGCTGAATAGTAGCCGGGTGGTCGCTTATTTAGCAGACTACTAGTCTCTTGTTGAAGTAGTCTTAGTTAAAATAGGGCACATGCCTTTACGTCAGGTTTATCATTGCTATTCCATAAATGGCGCAGACGACATCATTTGCGGTGCTGTCGGAAATGGCTGGCCGTTCAAAGTGCAGCCACCGGCGCGCGCAATGTCAGCGGTCCAAGTTAGGACTTGGGCAGCCGGATTGTTCCGGCAATGCTCAATTAACAGATTCTTGAAGGCCGTCTTGAAATTCATCCGTGGATATTTTTCAAGCATTTCCTCGACCAACGCCGGCGGCACCTTATCGAGACCCAGACCTAGGAAATCGATCCCAGCGCCGAGATGAACCAACGCAATCTCGTCTTCCAAGCGCAATGGAATTCCAGGAGAGGTGTGCAACGCTATTGCCTTCCAAACCAGATCGGTGCGCTCTGGTGGCACCTGATGTTTCAAGCAGAATTGTCGAGCTGCTTCCGCGCCGTCCACCTCAAACCGATTTTCGCGGCGATAAGCAGGAACCAACCCGAGGTCGTGCAAAATAGCTGCGCAAAAAGCAGCTTCCTCATCGACGACCGAACGGCCAAGGCTCCTGATAGCAAGACTCCCGAAAATGTAAGTCCTCAGGCAATGCGTGCAGAGAAATTCGGGTGAACAAGCTTCCAACAAATCGACGGCGGCTTTACACAGCTCCGTATCAGGAAGTGTCACGCCGGCCACCGTTTTCAAACGCGCTAATGCCATATACGAAAGTAGCCTCACTGGTGAATTCGTACGAACAGCCCTGTTTTTCCCATGTCGCGCCCGATGACTTTTTCAAGTTCGGAAAACGTACCTGGAGATGAGCGATTCAACCTAACATCGTCCCATCTCTTCGATGCTGTGGTAGCAGCGCTGAAAGCGTGCATCATGCTTGTCGTAGGCAGCGAAAAACTTCTTGGTGATCGCATGATAGTCTTGCATTTAGATTTATCCTGTAAGGCTTCAATGGGTACGTCGCCCCTCGCTTAAGTGATTTCGTGAAGTGCAGGATGGCAGCCCGCCAGTGCTTTCGCCATGGCCCAAACGATTGGACTTTGACCCTTCGAATGGACTGGTTACAAACAGTCCTTCGGCGCAATGCAAAGGAGGGGATCAGTGCGCTTTAGTAGGAGGCCGGATTGGGGAATCTTCGATGAGCAGAGGCCTGCAAACAATGTTGTCGACTGCCGTAATGCTGCTTACGGCCGGGAGCGCGGCTTCCGGACAGAATTTCTCACAGAAGCAGATCAAACTCTCTGTTTCGATGAATGAAGCCCAAGCGATGGCGCTGACACAAAATCGTGACGTCATTAGGGCTTCTCTAGAGGTGCGAAAGACTGAGGCGAACCTCAAAGCTATTCTGACAACGCGCTATCCCAAACTGCTGGCTCTCACCTTCACAGGTCAATCCGTCACTTACCCTGAAGTGGTCAACACTGTTGTGCTGCCGGCCGTTTTTCAACCGATAACCCAGCAATATCGTCTTGATTTGCAGGTACGCGAGGCGACTCTTACCATGCAGGTTGCTAAACAGCGTTTGCGACTGACAAAACAGCATACTGTTGCCGAGGTCAAGAAAGCTTATTTGAGCATGCTTGCCCTTCAAAGCGCGATCACAAGCTTGGAGAAGAACCTCTTTTTTCTCGATGAACTGCGACGTTATGTAGAGTGTGAGACAAAGAAGGGATCCGCTCTCCCGGTCGATTTGCTTCTTGTTCAGGCTCGGGTCGCACATGCCGATTTCGAGCTCGCACGCGCAAAAGATGATCTGAATACGATGGAACAATCACTTAATAGGCAGCTTGACCGCCCGCTCCAGACCGAACTTATCTTGACGGAAGAGCCGACAGCACCATTCATAGAAATGAATGAGCAAGCCACCATTGCCGAAGCGTTGGCAAAACGTCCAGAATTGAGTGAAGTCAAACTTGATGTCCATAGAGCGAATCTGCTTAGCAAGATCCAGTTATCCGGTTACATACCAGACATAAGCTTTGGCGCGTTAGGCACTTTCTCACACTACTTTAGTCCCACGTTTCCTCGTACATTTACTTCGCTTGGCTTTCTCGGCGTATGGGAACCGTGGGACTGGGGAAGAAGAATTGAACTGAGCAAAGAGGCCTCCAGAGAGATGAGACAGGCTAAGGTCCAGTTGCTCGACCTGACCGATGCTGTGTCCATCAGCGCAGATAAAGCCAGGCGCGCCATGAAGGTTGCGGAAAAAGAAGTCAGAGCTGGAGTGCTGGCAGAAGCAAGCACTCAGGAACAATTGCGAGTTGTCCACAGGAGGTACCAAGTCGGGGCCGCTCTAGTCAAGGATGTTTTGGAAGCTGAGGCGGCCTACACGTTGGCGATAGCTGAGAATGTCAAAGCTAAGACTGATGCGGCGTCTGCACGAGTGGGACTCGATGAAGCATTAGGGAGGGACTTCGAATGATGCGATCAATGAAAGGAGCCGGCTGATGTCTGAAGCAAACATTAGCACTGAAACGCCGAAAACCAAACCAAGCATGAAGGACAAGTGGCGTCAGTTGGTCAAAAAAATTCCGGCCGATTTTGTGCCGCTACTGGTACTTACGGCCACCATCTTTCTTGTCATTCTTTTCGCCAACGACTGGAAGTTATGGGACGGCTATTGGCCATCGGAAACAACCAATGACGCCTATGTTAGAGCGGACGTGACTCCTCTCAGCACAAAAGTCTCCGGCACTGTATCTAGAGTCTTGATCAATGATTTCGATCAGGTGAAAAAAGGACAGCTCCTGGTGGAGCTGCGCAACGATGATTTTCTTGCTCGTTGCAAGCAAGCCGAATCGCTCTACAAGCAATCACAGGAAAATATCAAAACCATTAGCAAACAAATTGAAGTACAAAAGCAGCGCATTGAGACTGCGCGTCTGGCTACATCCATTGGCGAAAAGGACATCACTCGTGCGGTCGCATCTGTTGGTGCAACAGATGCCTCAATGCAAGCGGCCAGATCTAGCTTAGAGGAAGCCAGAGCCCAGAAGTCTCAGGCTCAAGCGAAACTGGAAGCAGATCAAGCTGTCGAACTGCGGGCATCGCAGGAATGGCAGCGCCAGACCGAACTCTTTGCTGATAAAGCGAGCACGCAACAAACGGTCGAACAGGTCATTGCCGATCGCAATCGCGAGAGATCAGTGGTCGATGCGGACAAAGCCGAAATCGCCCGGTTTAACAGTGTGATATCCGAGCGCTCCGCAGACATCACAAAACTCGCAGAAGATCTTACCTCTTCGAAAGCTGCTGATGTGCAGTCTCAAGATCAACTAAAGTCGCGCGATGCCCAACTGCTTGCTGAACGCAAACTACTGGAGGTACTTTCCGATCAAGTGCAGGAGGCTCAGTCTGCCGCAAAAGCCCGGCTTGCTGCGTGGCAAGAAGCACTAGTCGAACTGGATTATACGAAAGTCACTGCTCCTGTCGATGGTACTTTGAGCGAACGCCGAGTGCGGGCCGGTCAGCAAGTCAATGCTGGTACACAGGTCGTCACGATCGTGTCTTCCTCTCCCTGGGTAATCGCCAGTTTCCGAGAAACCCAGATGCGAAAGATTGGCGTTGGGAACAAGGCCGAGGTTAGCGTAGATGCACTCGGTGGAGCCGTCTTGAAAGGCACGGTGCAATCCCTATCGCCTGCAAGTGAGGCGCAATTTGCACTTCTGCCGCCGGATAATCCCAGCGGTAATTTCACCAAAATCACTCAGCGCGTGCCCATCAAGATCACCTTCGCGCCTGATCAGCGATCAATCGAGCGTTTAAAATCCGGGATGACAGTGATTGCCAAAGTGTTTCCGCATAATCCCTAAGTACACGCCAAGTCACACAGCTCGATCCACACGAGAACAACAAGTTGCAGCATTCGCCCGCCATTGAGAGACCGACTTTAGCCACCCGCGACTACATCGGTATACTTGCCGTTGTCCTGGCGGCCGTAAATTCGTCCTTGGGAGGAGGATTGATCAGTGCCGGTTTGGAAGATTTACGTGGAGCCTGGGGGCTCGGAATTGATGATGCGTGCTATATTCCCACAGCTTTTAATGCTGCTCAAATGTTCATGGGTCCGCTAACGATTTTGCTTGGTGCCCGATTTGGACACAGGCGCATGCTGTTAATTGCCGGCTATATATACATCCTGTCTTCTCTGCTGTTGCCCTTTGCACCGCGGACACCACTGGTTCTTTTCCTCTTGGTCATTAGCGGACTTGCCTCAGGTACGTTCTACCCACTGTGTCTTAGCTTCATTGGCAGGAACTTGCCCGTCAGGCTCTTAACGTATGGTACTGCCGCCTACGGCATGGATCTGCTGGCTGGCAATCATCTTGCTCAGTCCATGGAAGGCTTTTTCATGGATCATTTGAGCTGGCACTGGATATTTTGGAATGCGTGTATTTGCACCTTACCAATGCTTTTCTGTGTGTACTTCGGCATACCAGATACGCCCAAAGAGCAGCTGTTACCGAAAACCAAATATGGAGAGATATTGTATGTGAGTGCCGGACTCACGATGCTATATATTGCCCTCGACCAAGGAGAACGGCTCGACTGGAGCAACAATGGGTTAATCAATGGCCTGGTAATTATGGGACTGCTGTTGCTGGTTGTGGCCCTAGTCAGACGACGCGTCAATCCAAGTCCGCATTTGGATTTTAGCTATCTGAAGAAACGCAATATTCTGATTCTCGCGCTATTACTCGTTGGCTTTAGATTGATTCTTCTCCGGGCCGGCGCCATTGTTCCGCTGTTTTTGGAGACACTTCATCAATACCGGCCTCCGGAAATTGGTCGCATATTGCTTTTCTCGATGATTCCGTATTTGGTTGCTTTGCCAGTAATTGCACATCTTATGCTGCGTGTGCATGTGCGATATATCCTTCTCATTGGTTTTCTGGTTTTGGCACTCGTTGGTTTCTATGACTCTCATGCGCTGAGTACATGGATTGGAACTGACTTCCTCACGCAGCAAATGTTTGGAGCCGTCGCAATATGCATGGCTATAGTCGGTGTTTTCTCAGGTGTTGTTTTCGAGGGTAGGTTGACTGGAGCATACCGGTACCCAGCTGGTGCCTATGTTCAAGGAGTCTATTTCCAAGTCGTTCGCCTGTTTGGAGGCGAATTATCTGACTCAGGGCTTCGAAGATTTATTCACGTACGCCAACATTTCTGGCAAACAAACCTTACCTCAGGATTAGCATCTGGCTGGCAATTTAATGATCGGCTTGCACACCTAGATATCGCCCTGGCACCACAAGCCGCAGGTCCACTTCAGCGACCTGAGATTGCCACAGGACTGATAGGGCAGGCAGTAGAGAATCAAGCATTTACGCTGGCTATCGATGATTCATTCATGGTGCTAACGTTGGTGGCATTCGTGTGCGTAATTGCAGTAGGCTTTATGACGCCGATTCCACTACCAGAACAGTTGCCGGGCGCCGAAGAAGCTCCAGCTCCGCATCAATAGCGCTATCTCAGTAGGCGGAGCGATTGGGATTCCTTCTGCTCTTGTGTGAATCAGTCAAGTCCGCCACAAAAACATGCGGTGAGATAGCACTTGGAAGTGCCATCTGCGCGCTCTGTCTGTACTGCTTTAGCTTGCGCACAATTTTGTAAATTCCAAAGCGAGTCAGCGGCTGCCGTTTTCTCGATCAAAAGAATGTACGTGCATCCAGGGTCGAGCACTTCAAGTCGGTCTTTCGACAAATTCTGTACACGGCTTCAGTTTCGCGAAGATAGATCGTCTGCACATTGCGACAGAAGCTCCGCGAGATTAGCGGCTCTGGCCCGGCCAACTGCCTTGAGGAGAATCTTTTCTAGCTCGCCGACAACCCGATGCGCTTGAGCGAGCTTTTTCTTACCAGCGGGCGTCAACTCGCTCCGGAGTATGCGCCCATGGCAGGGATCGGCCTCTCGGGAAAGAAGCCCGTCGCGGTGTAGGTTTGCGAGAATCCCCGTCATCGTCTGAGGAGTCACAAAAGCCGCTCTAGCTAGGCCCGCGTTCGATATCCCCGCCTCCTGTTCAATTACACACATAACGGCATATTGTGTCGTTGTGAGATCAAGAGGCCTTAGAACTTCATCCATCCGTATGTGCAGCGCATGTTGCGCACGCTTCAGCGCGTAGCCGAGTCGCTTAGCAACAGGTTCGGGAACACTCTCAATTGACATATAAGGGTCCTTATATTAGTATCAGGACCCTTATATTATACGAGGAGACCACCAATGGGTAAACTAATCGGACCTGACTTCATAGCGCTCCAAGTCCGGGACCTTGAAGCTTCTAAACTCTTTTACACAAAACACTTGAGCCTTTCACTTGCAGATCGCAGCCCGCCTGGCGCTGTTTTATTTGACACTACGCCAATTCCATTTGCGATTCGTACCCCGATGATTGACCTATCTGCGTCCGAGCGACTAGGCTGGGGCGTATCAATCTGGCTTGCATGCGACGACGCAGACTCATTCCATGAACGACTAAAGAATGCTGGAGTCACCATACTCTCGCCGCTTCAAGATGGGCCCTTCGGACGCTTTTTCACGTTCCAAGATCTAGACGGATATGCAGTTACACTTCACACCAAAACGGGTCACATGGCAAAGGCGTAAATGCCATGGACAAGGATCAATTGCTCAGGCTGAAGTATTAGATGGCTACACCTCCGGCAACCTCGATGCGCTGCGCATTCACCCAACGGCTTTCTTCTGAAAGCAGAGAGGCGATCACTGGCCCGAGATCGTCGGGAAGGCCTGCCCGTCCCAGTGCTGTATTATCGGCAATCCTTTTATTCATCGCAGGATTGTCGCGAACGACGCCGCCGCTGAAATCGGTCGCGACGGGACCCGGTGCTACAACATTGACGGCAATCCTGCGCGGACCCAACTCCAAGGCCATATGCCTCGACAGCACCTCTACTGCTCCCTTCATCGAAGCGTAAACAGCACCTCCTGGGCCGGCAACACGAGTCCGCGCCGTCGATACGTTGATGATCCGCCCGCCGTCATTCATAAGGGGCAGAAGTTTCTGCGTCAGAAAGAACACGCCTTTAAAATGGACGTTGTAGATGCTGTCGAGCTCTTCCTCGGTAGCCTTCTCAAAAGGCATGTTGCGGTGATTGTTCCCAGCGTTATTGACCAGAAAGTCGAAGTGCGTGGCTCCGAGCTTGCCGAGTGCGTCTCTCGCGCTTTCGACAAAGACGTCGAAAGAAGCGATGTCGCCAGTATCTAGATGCAGCGCAATGGCTTGCGCGCCTGCATCTTTCACTTCAGCAACGACTGCTTCCGCCTCCGCACTGTGGCTGTGATAGGTAAGGATCGTGTGGACTCCTCGTCGCGCAAGGCTCTCGACGGTGTTGCGGCCAATACCGCGGCTTCCGCCAGTTACGATAGCGATCTTGATATTTGACATTTTGTCCTCTCCATTTAGTTGTGTGTCTAGTCAGTCATTTATTCGCAAAAAAAAACTACGCTATAACGCGCCAGATTGCATCGAACCCGACCTTGCAGTGTTTATCGGCATTGGTTGGGTCATGCACCATGAAATCCATCGTTGCCTCCGCAACCGAGTTCATGATCGCTGAGACGAATCCAATCGGAGCGTCGCGCATGTGACCTTTGGCACGACTCTTTTCCATCAGATTGCCGATGCTAGCCATCGTCTTGTGCCCGGCAGCCCGGCTCGCTGGCGTGATTTCGTCGGAAATTGCAAGCTGCGCCAGTGCGCGTCGCTTATCCGGATTGGACAGCGCCCAATACATCCAATTTGACCAGATGTGAAAGAACTGCTCACGAAGCCCCGCTTTGGACGGGAGTCCGTCCAAAGCAGCAGCAGCCATCCCCGATTTCAGTTCAAGGTAGAGTTCATTAAACAGATCAGCTTTTGTCTCAAAATAGGTGAATAGCGAGCCGTTAGATACGCCAGCCTCTTGAGCAATCATCGCCGTCGGCGCGCTTAGACCCTGCGTAACGATCACGCGGGTCGCTGCCGCCATGAGCGCATTACGCTTATCCTCGCTTCTCGGTCTAGCCATGCCCATACCCTATCAAAGAGTGAGCAGTCAGTCAATATAAGGCGCGTGCAAAAAATTGAGGTTTTGGGTCACAATTGTCCGTGTGTCCAAAATACTGCCCCTGTCTGGGCGATTTGCCAGTCAACGACTCTGTTGCAAAAACATTCGAGAGAAGCCAAGAAGCGACAGGCAAACTCATACGCTGGGGATGGGGCTAGTGTGCCGGTTTGCTCAATTGCAGTTGGAAGTAGAAACGGTACGAATCTAGAATTGATTCAGTCACAGAAAAGTTATGTAGAAGCGCAAGCCAGATTAAAGCACTCGTTGATTTTCTAAATGCGCCAGCACAAGTTCTCAGAGATACTGGGACAATCAGTATCTCTGCACTGATAGATGGTTACAACACCACTCTGAGTTCCAAGTGGGCCTTTAACCCAGCTGAGACATTGAAAGGTCAGATGAACAGTGATTATTTAAGGAGAAATGTGATGGCGAACAGCAAAGATGTCGTGGTCACTGGTGTCTCCACCGGAATTGGTCGGGGGACTACAAAGGTGCTTGTTTCAAAGGGATTTCGCGTGTTCGGTTCTGTACGCAAGCAGGCTGACGCCGAAAGTTTGCAAAGAGAGTTCGGTGACGGCGTCGTACCTCTCATAATGGACATTACGGACGCCGACGCTGTACATCAAGCTGCCCAGAAGGTCGGCTCCATGATAGACGACAGGAATCTGGTTGGACTGGTGAACAATGCAGGAGTTGTGGTGAGCGGGCCACTACTCTATCTGAGGACCAGCGAGTACAGGCGGCAGTTGGAAGTGAATATGATCTCCCCGCTTGTCGTAATCCAAGCGTTCGCTCCTCTTTTGGGAACGGATAAGAAGAGGCGGGGTCCCACCGGCCGCATCGTAAACATCAGCTCTACCACCGCAAAGGTTGTTATCCCGCTTCTCGGTGCTTATTGCTCCTCCAAATCTGGTCTTGAAGGAATGTCGGACGCGCTGCGGCGAGAACTGATGTTATTTGGCATCGACCTCGTGATCATTGAACCGGGCACCGTGAACACGGAGATGTACGACAAGGGCGAGAAAGAAGATCTGAGCGAGTTCAAGCAGACGGAGTATTGGGAGGCGGTGCAGAAGTTCCAGAAGTACATCGTCACCGAAGCCCGTACTAACGGTTTATCCCCTGAGCGTATGGGCGAAGCCGTACACATGGCACTCACCACTGCAAATGCAAAGGCACGCTACGCGGTCGTTCCGCAACGTTTCAAAAACTGGACGCTGCCCAGACTTCTTCCTGTGAGGATGCTCGACGCCCAGCTCGCAAAGCTGTTCGGCTTAACTAAGAGCTAACCTCTTATCAAACGCGATATAGAGTAAAAGACAACCAAGTTGTCTGTGGAATGATTACTTCACGCCGCGTGATTTTTTGTTTTCTCTGATTCTCGACATGTCCGAGTTGGTCACCCCATCCAACATTCAGCCGGTTCCTTATTCCATCGGGCTGATTAAGGAGCTTAGTCTTGCAGGCTTGCGAATGTCGATAGCCTCAGGCTCGCCGAAGCACTACATCAGTAAAGTCTTAGACGCGTTTTCACTACACCAATATTTTGACTGCTACATCTCGGCTTCTGAAGTACCGCGTCCCAAACCTTTTCCTGACATGTTTATTGCTGCGGCAAGTGGAATGGGAGCCGCTAGAAATAGCTGTATTGTCATCGAAGATGGCATATCGGGCATGGAAGCAGCGGCGAATGCCGGCATGGCTTGCATTGGACTCGTCAAAGATCCATTGAGGAAATATCCAGCAACCGCCATTGTGACTTCGTTGGCTGACGTTACGCTTTCGTTTATTGACCGAACGAAAGAAGTACACGCTGCTCTTTCACGCGATGCACATGCCGCACACATCTCGGAGCAAGGGACAACTCTCGCAATTTGACGCAGTCAGGCATTTTCTGTGCCGCTGCATTGCTCATGTGCTAGCTTAATCGCAGAATAAGCATCGACCTTTCCGAAGCCCCAGACGACGTTCGGAACCTCGCCTGTGAATTGGTCAGCACGAGCCGTTTTTTGAAGGATCAATTTTGCTTCCGTGGCATCAAGCCGCGGATTTGCTTCGAGCATTAGCGCAATAATTCCAGCAGTGATAGGATTGGCGGCGCTGACCGCGCTTGCCCGACCATAGCGGCCGTCTCCATCGTGAATTAAGTTATGGCGAAAAGTGGCCCAGTAGGAGCAGGGGTTGTAAGAAGTGAAGACGCTATCACCTGGCGCACAGATGTCTATACCAATGCGTCCGTCGGCAGTGGGTCCTATACTGCTACCGGTCCAAATGTCGCCGATCCTTCCCTCGCGCGAATGTTCGCGATGGTTATGGTCAATGTCGGTCCAACTCGTCCTATTGACGTAGTCGCCGGGACAAATATTGTAGCGAGCAGATGCGGCATCCCAAATGGTGCCGACGGGAACGGTCTCGCCATTGACAATGGTTTTTCGTCGATGTTTTCGTTTTTGTCCCTCATCTCCGGGCCCAGTCACGAAGATCAAACCGGACTTACCTGGTCCGACTGTTTGATCGATCTTCATACAGAGAGGGCTGGTCCCGTCCGTTGGGCCTCCTTGCGAACCTATGTTCAAAACCATAACGCAGGGCATGTCCAGCTCTTTTGCGCGATCTCGGATATAGTCAATGGCTATCTCGATTCGATCGTATCTGAAAAAATATTGTTCGGCTGGCTGATCATGATGAGCGGGCACTCCGTCCGAACAAATTTTGACGGCGAGTATCGATGCCTCAGGTGCAATACCCCGATACTTTGAATTAGGACTGCTTCGGCCGCTACCACATGCGATACCCGCGGTCGTGGTGCCATGTCCGACCGCATCTCGGACAGCAAGCTGTGTAGAGCCGGCAAGAGCATCATTAATATCGCTCCTAGAATAAACGGTGCCAATTCGATACCCGTTCTTCGGAGAGCGAGAGCCGCGATCATCAGTTAAATCGAATATTCCGAATATGCGTGTCGATCCGTCTTCGTTACGGAAATCATCATTTGTCCAATCGATACCTCGGTCCACGATTGCAATCAAGACGCCTCGACCAGTCAACTTGAATTCTGCAACTGCTTTTTCCACACCAGTCTCAATGCGAGCGAGATCCATGTTAACTGACTCCTTCGCTTCTATATTACCGCTTTGTGTTTGTACAGTCGCACCGAGCGAGGCAATACGAATCGACCGAAAATTGACCTATAAGCCCGAGGGTAACATTCGAATTTCAAATTGGTTTGTGCAAACGGCTTCAAACGACACAATGTCATCGATCTTTTCTTGAAGCATCAAGTTTTCGACAGGTTGGGCAGAGTATTGATCCATAATTGTAGTTTCCAACGACATGGAACAACTTTTGAGTCCAGCGATGTCGCCCAGGCGCGAAGCAGCGAAAAGGCAGTTCAATGTGGCTTCCTGGGTTGAGATGCGTGGCCTTGGGAAACGCTCCCTGGGTGCGGTCGATGTACTTCGCCACCTCCGGATATCTTTCTTTCAAGCTGTCCAGTGGATGGACTCGAATTCCACGACAAAATCCGCATCCACTAAAGCGCGATTGCGCGGACCTAACCACATCAGCGATAGAAGCAGGAAAGATGTGGTAGGCAACTCGTGGGCATTGAAACGATGTAATCTTTCTACTCTTGGGTCGAACCGTCTCGGGGTCGATTTTGCTGTTTGCCGCCCGCATCATCGAAGCGACTTTGGGATAATTTGCCGCCAAACTATCGCGATACAGTACTTTCAATCCTTTGCAGGTAGGGCAACCGTTGGCGCCTGCCTTCCAAGAACGCACCACGCAACCGACCGCGGCCTCAAAATCGTGGTCGGCATGCCGAAAACACCGGAAATGCCTTTTCTTGGTTGAGTAGGGTTTGACCTGCGATGGCTTGAGGGAGCCATTCTTTGAAGGATGCCACATATTAGCGACACCCGGAAACATCGACGCTAAGCTATTATCTAAAACTGGCGGGTGCCTGGTGTCGTGACACACCCCGCAACCAGTGCCCCTGTGAGTGCGAGCGTACGCTGAACTGGTCCACTCATGATCTACGCCACAACTGCCTACCCATACAAAATCTTCTCTTGAGTTAATCGGAATGTCTGCCGGAGTGATTCGGCGGTTTCTCTTTGGTTCTTCGCCCGGACGGAAATGGTTCTTGGGAAACCACTGTGCATTGGTCTTGTTGGCCGGATACAGCATTCGATTTTTAGTAGGATGAAACTCGGCAGCAATCTTAGGGAACTTGAGGGACAGCCGATTTTCATCTGTTACGTACAGTCCCTGACATTCCCTGCATTCCCCGTAAGACTTACATCGAACAGTAACTGTCGTCTGGTATGTGTGCGAACTATTTGTTCGACAAATCCAAAATGCCGTTCTGTTAGAGCCGTAAGTAACATTATCCGGGCGCAAAGACCCGTTAAGTTCGGCATGCCAATAACGGGCTACATCTGGGCGGAGCGCAAGCAATGACCGCTCCGGGTCAATCTTTGGACCGCAGATACTGCACCCGGCTCCTTTTCTAGTACGCGTATTTACCTCTGCGACGTAGGTGTGAGAAGGATCTGTCTCACATCCCCATGTCATTAGTTTGTGCGAGAACGCGCACACCATGTCGGCCGTAATGCCATTGTTTAACAGCGGATCGAGCTGCCGAGCCAGGTCTGGGAACATGGCGGCAAGCGAGTTGGTTTCATTTGGAATCGAGGAAGGCATGAGACACTTCTCGCTATTCGATCGGAAGGCAGCCGGACACTAGGTCTCATGCCCATCGCGATGTCAGAATAACGCTTTTATATTATCATTCCCTCCGACGTTACTGCCTCTTATCCCTCAGCCTAGCGCCTTTGCGTGCTGATTCCATTCTTCCGATGCCTGGCTCATAAACCCAGGAGCCGCCACCCAGCCCCAACTTAAAGCCATCCGGCGCTTCGTAATGCTTGATACCGGGGGTCCGAGCTCGCATGTTGGCAGCGGTATGTGTCTGAATCGATTTCTGAATTCTCGGTGGAATTTATCGTGGGAAGCTCCCAGGGCAAATCCTTGGTTAAATGCTAGGAGTCAGCTCTTGATTTCGGACGCCAAAAAGACATCAACCTTGGGTTGGAAAAATTGTTGGAGGAGTTTGGATTATCCTTTATGGTCGCTCGCAATTCGAACATTCCCACCAGCATTGCACCCCGGATGCTCTACACCCCGGACCCGTCATGAGTTCCGGCGGGCGGAGCGCACCGGTCGAGTGCTACACGGCGACCTCGGGATCGTGGAACACGGCTTCAAGGTTGTGTCCGTCAGGGCCGATCACAAAAGCGGCGTAATAATTCGCGCGGTAGCATAGGCGAATACCGGGCGCGCCATTGTCCTGGGCGCCCGCCGCCAGCGCCGCGCGATAAAAGGCGTCGACTTGCTCGCGGCTCTTGGCGGCAAAAGCCAGGTGCAGATGCGCCGGCTTTTCGTCGGTTTGGAACAGACACAGTGAAAGCGGGCCCTCGCCACAAAGTTCGATACCATATGACGGCTCGCCCTCCGCGACAATCGCTACGCCGAGCGGTTCGAGTGCCTTGGCGTAGAACGCTTTGCTCACGGCCAAGTCGCTAACGCCGAATTTAACGTGGTCGAACATGGATTGTCCTTAAGTGTGTGGATCTGTGCGTACTTGGCATCCGTACAAGGAGCGATTCGAGCGAGAAAGTTCAACTGCATATCCGAATAGGAGTGTATCGCGTATACGCTCGATGGGTCTGATTCCGATATGCACTAGATATGGTGTCAGCCTCCTAAAAAATTGATGGCATGCCAAATTCCCTCACCTCTTGTGCCTATGCGGCAATGCGTCGGATATTTGCTGGAGAATATTGACTGCGAAAGTGCATGAAAGCGTGTTCAGTTTCGCGACCAGCAGACCAGTTGACTATATAATAATTAGGTACGGGAGATCCGCAGTTTGCAGGAGAGTTCATGGTCGAAACATACGAGCAATTGCCTTTCGGCAGCGTAGAATTCGCTGAGAATCCCGAACCTCGTTGTCCTTGTATATTGCTATTGGATGTATCAAGGTCTATGACGGGTCGCCCAATTGAACAGCTTAATGAAGGTCTACGTGTGTTCAGGCGGCAGCTGGCGGAAGACAGTCTTGCGATGAAACGCGTGGAACTGGCAGTAATAACTTTCGGACCTGTAACAGTCGAAACGGACTTTCAATCGGCCTCGAAGTATCAGCCGAGAGAGCTTAAACCTGACGGAGTCACGCCGATCGGTTCAGCTATTGAAAAGGCGATTTTTATGCTGCGCGAGCGGAAAGCCCGGTACAAAACAAACGGCATCTCTTACTACCGCCCTTGGATCTTTATGATTACTGACGGATCCCCAACTGATTATTGGGAGAACGCGAAACGGATGATCAAAGAGGGCGAAGAAAATAAGGAGTTTATGTTCTACGCCGTCGGCGTTGAGTCTGCTGATATGAAAGTGTTGAGCAACCTATCAGTCAGAACCCCGCTTAAACTCAGAGGTCTTGCTTTCAAAGAACTGTTTGCGTGGCTGTCTGCTTCGCTCAGCTCAATCTCACGCTCAAATCCTGGAGACAGCGTGCCGTTGACTAACCCGGTGGCTCCGGAGGGATGGGCTGTCGTAAATTGAATGCGACGAGCTGGACTTGGGTTGCAGCAGCAGCGCGCGGCACGGCACATGCGCGCATGGAGGCCCGCCTCCAGGACGCGTACAAGTGCTGTTTCATAGAAAACAGCGGCAGTCTTTTTGCCATTGTTTCGGATGGTGCAGGCAGTGCCATCAGGGGCGGTGAGGGTGCATCACTGTCGTGCCGAACTTTATCTTCTCTTGTTCGCGCACATTATGCCCACAACCGTTTTGCTCCATCGGATGAAACTATCCATTCGTGGATTGGCATCGTGAGAGCGCGAATAAACGAAGCAGCACTCAGCCGCGGGCTCAAATCACGAGACTTCGCGACGACGATTGTTTGCGCGCTTTCATATGAAGGCGGATCTACGTTCATTCACATTGGCGATGGATGCGCGGTATACAAAGCTGTGAATTCAGAAGAATGGGTTTGCGCAAGTTGGCCGCATCATGGCGAATATGCTTCGACCACGAATTTCATTACTGATCAGCCGGAACCAATTATTCGTATCGCCAGAGTAAATGAGCAAATCGACGTCCTCTGTCTGCTCACCGATGGGCTTGAACGGCTTGCTTTGGAGCTCTCCGCGCAGCGTCCGTACCGGCCGTTCTTCGACGGGTTGCTGCGTCCCCTGACCAATAGCAAAATGGTCGGGCGCGACTCAACTTTGTCTCAGCAGCTCGCTAAATATCTTGACAGCAGTCCTATCAATGCGCGTACCGATGACGATAAAGCTCTCATACTGGCGGTGCGCAAATGATGGAGCTTCTAGTCGGGGGCCAGGCTGTCAGACTCGGACCACGTATTGGAAAGGGCGGCGAGGGCGAAGTCTACAAAGTTGAAGGGCTTGATTGCGCGGCGAAAGTCTATACGCAGAAAGATGACGCAAACAGAGAGCCGAAGATCGCGGCGATGATTCGTTCGCTGTCACAATACAATTCACAATTTGCAGCGTTTCCGTTGGCGATTGCGCACCAAAAAGATGGACGATTCGCTGGTTTTTTGATGAACCTGGTGACCGGACACAAACCGCTCCACGAGCTGTATTCGCCCGCCGCACGGAAAAAGACGTTTCCGCATGCCGATTATCGTTTCCTCGTTAGAGCTGCCATAAGTGTCGCGCGCGCAGTTGCGTCGGTTCATGCCTCGAATTGCGTGATCGGCGACTTAAACCATTCCGGAATTTTGATTTCGGATCGCGCAGACGCAACTCTGATCGACGCAGATAGTTTCCAAATCGTTGATGGCTCGCAACATTATCTGTGCCGAGTCGGGGTGCCTGAATACACGCCGCCAGAATTGCAAGGAAAGAAATTAGGGGAAGTTGTCAGAACTGTCGATCATGATGCGTTCGGGCTAGCGGTCATCATCTTCCAACTGCTCTGTATGGGACGTCATCCATTCTCCGGTGCATACTCGTCTGGAGAGATGCCGATCGAGAGAGCGATTCGAGAACACCGCTTCGTTTACAGTAAAAGGCGCTCGGTGGGAATGTCGCCGCCGCCCGGTTCTGTTGATTTCGGAATGTTTCCGACCGATGTTCGCGAGTCTTTCGAGGCAGCATTTAGCGCGAGTACGAAACGTCCTGCAGCTGAGCACTGGGTGCGTGTACTTACCTCACTCGAGAGTTCGTTGCTGCGCTGTTCTGCTCACGAGTTGCACTTCTTTCCGAATGGTGCCACTGCATGCCCATGGTGCAAAATGGAAAAGCATCACGGCATGGTGCTTTTCCTTCGTCCTCTGATTAATACCGCCGGTTCGACCCCCGTGTTCTTCGATATAAAGGCGGCTTGGGCGGCGATTCAAGCGGTTCCGATCCCGACGCCAAAAGAGCTCGAACCGCAGTTTGTCGACGCTGAAATACCGGAAGTCAGCCATCACATTCTGAATTGGAAAAAGAACCGCAAGTTCAATGCGATATTCATGCTGGCTGCAGCCGCGGTAATTGCGGTCATCTTCCCGAAAGGGTGGTTTATTTGGCTTGGTATCGCGCTTCTAGGAGCCCACAAGTTCACTCACCATTTCCCATATACGAAGCAGTGGCGTCAACGGTACGAGGAAGTACAGACGCAACTGGAGCAACGCAAAGCTGAATGGCGAAAGCACACGGGAGTGGAAGAGCTTTTGAGAATTCGCGCGTCACTAAAGAAGGTAAAGGCTGGTCTCGAACAATTGCCTGAAGAGATGAAAGCTCGTATTAACGACTACATGGAAAATCGGAAGTCGCTGCACCTGCGTGACTACTTGGATCAATTCCAAATTCAAGATGCGAAGATTCACGGCTTTGGCGCTGCAAAAAAGGCGGCGTTGATCTCGTTCGGTATAGAAACCGCTGGTGATGTCACGCTCGAGAAAGTGTTGCAGGTGAACGGTTTTGGACCGGTGAATTCTCAGCCGTTAGTGAAGTGGCGCGAAGAAATTGAATCTCAGTTTGAATACAGCCCTCATCAGAATCGTGTAGACAGTCAGTTCAGGCAAACGATTGAGGCTGACATCGAAGCTAAGGCTAAAGTACTGCGCAACCAACTAAGTAATGGAGCGCGAGTCTTGTCAGACGCAGTTCTAAATTTGAAAAATCGTTCAACGACGCCGGACGAGAAGATGAGCAAATTGCATCGGCAACGAATTCAGCTCGTGGTGGATTTGAGATATTTAAAACAGCGACTGCCGGTCTCGAACACGGCAGGGAGAACTGTGACACCAACGTGTCCGGAATGCAATGCACGTATGATCAGTCGCGTTCTAAACAGTGGTCCGCACGCTGGAAAACGCTTCTGGGCCTGCCGGCGCTATCCAAAATGCAAAGGGGCGCGGAGCGCTTAGGGCAACCCATTCGGAATGAACGGAGGTGTTCAGCAACTTGTCTGCCAGTATTGAACTCGGCTACAATAATCGGTCTATCCTTAAGTCGGCTCATTTTTATGACGAAAATCAACTTCCGCACCGCACAATTTCTCACTGGTGCACCAAGTCTCCAGCAATGTCCTCCGGAAAAAGGGGCTGAGGTCGCCTTCGCGGGGCGGTCAAACGCGGGAAAATCCAGCGCAATAAACGCACTTACACAAAACAAGAGTCTGGCGCGAACCAGTAAAACACCGGGACGCACGCAGTTGATCAACTTTTTTCAGCTGCACAACTCGCCAGCGTTACGGCTTGTAGATTTACCTGGTTACGGCTATGCCAAAGTTTCACAAGAGATGAAAAAAACTTGGCAGAAGTACATCTCTCAGTATCTCAGCGAAAGACAATGCCTGAAAGGGCTAGTTCTTATAATGGATATTCGTCATCCGCTGCAAGAGGTCGACACCATGCTAATCGACTGGGCGGTGGAATCCGAACTGCCTCTGCATGCGTTGCTGACCAAAAGCGATAAACTCTCCCGCGGCGCAGCGCAAAATACTCTGCACAAACTTCATACAGATATTAAAAACGCTGGTGTTGATAATTCCATGACTGTGCAGACCTTTTCTGCGCTAAATGGCGATGGGGTCGACCAGCTTGCCAAACAAGTCGGGCTGTGGCTGCAGTCAGAAAAACAATGATGTCATAACGCTTTTGTACCATCATTTCCTCCGACGTTACTGGCTCTTATCCCTCAGCCTAGCGCCTTTGCGCGCTGATTCCATCCTTCCCATGCCCGGCTCATAAGTCCAGACGCCGCCCCCAGTCCCAACCCGAAGCCATCGAGCGCTTCATGGTGCTTGATACCGGGGGTCCGGCTGGCATGTTGGCAGCGGTATGTGTCTGAATCGATTTCTGAATTCTCGGTGGAGTTTATCGCTGGAAGCTCCCAGGGCGAAACCCTGCTTAAATGCTAGGAATCAGCATGTGCAACGGCAGCGGACCATCAATTCGGTTGTTTCGGTTCGTCCAGCCAGACGATAAATCACAAGCTCCCGTAAACAGCATCCGAAGTCGTGTATGAACATCAGAGAGTAAAAGGACGTGGAAATGAACACAACTCTTCCTGCACCCATAAGTAAGGCAGAAGTTACGCTGCTACAGAAGTTTGAGTCCGACCTCCTCACGCGCGAACAAGCGGCGGCGTATCTCGGTGTCGCCGTACAAACTCTGGCAATATGGAAATCGACCAAAAGATATGATCTCCCTTTTGTAAAGATCGGGCGCTTGTGCAAATACAAACGGTCGGAGCTAGATGCCTTCATCCGCAGAAATTCCGGCGGTCAGACGGCAAGGTGATCAAGGTGCCACGGATCGCTCCGGCTATCAGTCCAGTGTTGGGCTCGCCAGAAATGGCAGCTTGTTACATAATGTCGGTAGATATTCACAACTACCGACGATACGCAACAATGCCGCAAACCCAAGAAGAAAAACTGCTGAAATACATCATGAAGCGGGGAATAGTGCGTCCGCACGAAATCGCGTCTCGCGGATGGGCACGCTCGTATCTGCAAAGGCTGGAATCAAAGGGACTGATAAAACGGATTGGACGGGGCCTCTATACTACTCAGGATGCTGCGGTAACTGAGAAAAGAGGTATTGCTGAGGCTTGCAAGCGCATCCCCAACGCAGTGATTTGCCTGCTCTCCGCTCTCCAGTTCCACAACATCACAACCCAGCTTCCTTTTGAAGTCTGGATTGCGCTCGACATTAAGGCAAGAAAACCATCTTTCGATTTTCCACCTCTGCATGTCGTGCGTTTCTCCGGCAAAGCTCTTTCGCAAGGAATAGAGACTCATGTCGTGGAAGGTGTCAATGTGCGGGTCTACAACGTAGCAAAAACAGTCGCAGACTGCTTTAAGTACAGAAACAAGATTGGCCTTGACGTAGCAATCGAGGCCCTTCGCGAATGCAGGCAAAAAAAACTAGCTACAGTAGATGAGCTGTGGCACTATGCTTCAATCTGCCGGGTAACCAGAGTTATGCAACCATATCTGCAGGCGATCACATGACAAAGCCAAGCTCAAAAAACGTGGCTGAATCAGTGCGTCAAAAACTGTTGAATCTCGCGAAGAAACAGAACACTGAATTTACGCATGTTCTAATACGCTATGCCATCGAACGGCTGCTGTACAGGCTGTCTGTTTCTTAACATGCTAATCGGTTCCTGCTTAAAGGCGCGATGCTCTTGTCGCTCTGGAGCGAACAGCCATATCGCCCGACCATGGACGTTGATTTTCTGGCACGTGGCGATTCTTCCGAAGAATCGATCAAAAAAGCTTTTCAGGACATCATGCAGATTGACTGCCCAGAGGATGGGCTTGAATTTCTGCCCGACAGCCTGCACATCGACACCATCAAAGAAGGACAGCAGTACGAAGGATGGCGTGTAACATTTAGATACCGCCTGGCACAGGCAATGCTGCCGGTGCAAATTGACATCGCATTTGGTGACGCCGTGACTCCGGGTCCGTTGAAACTTGCATATCCAACTCTATTGCAGCTCCCTGCTCCAGTTCTGCTCACGTATCCACGTGAGACTGTGGCAGCCGAAAAATTGGAGGCTATGGTCAAGCTCGGCATAGCGAACAGCCGCATGAAAGACTTCGCAGATCTCGATTTTCTCGCGAGCCAATTTGAATTTGATGGCCCCTTGCTAACTACAGCAATCACTGCAACATTTGCTAGACGCAAGACGGTGATTCAGCTGCGGACGCCAATGTCATTGACGGCAGAGTTTTACGAAAACGCAGACAAGCAGAAACAGTGGAATGGATTCATAAAGAAGAGCAAGCTTGCCGAGCAGGTGCCTGACCTGAAGAGCGTGTGCGAGCGATTGAGTAAATTTCTGGTGCCGCCGTATGAAGCTGCGAGGACTGAAGCACCATTTGCGATGTTGTGGACGCCGCAGCGGGGCTGGCTGTCTACACATAATTAGTCAGCGGCCAAGCAACAAATGACGGTCACACATTCAGCTCACCGCTGGTGATTTCCAATGAGTGTGACTTGGCGATTTATTTGGCAAAGTTTGGCGAATTGTTTGGCAATTCTCAGCTACTGCCAAGGAGCAAGCCCTTCCGCGGCAAATTTATTATATCGTGGCAACCAAAAGGTGTATGGTTTTGGTGAACGCGACTTCGGGGGCAGTAACCGTGTTAATCGTTGATGACGATGTGACTCTTCGCTGGCTGCTCTGCAAGCAACTAGCCTCCATGAAAGCCAATGTTTAAGGGCTTAGGTAGAGTCTTATGAAAAATGTGCGGAAACGCATGGTGGCGTCTTCGGCCATGTTAAAGTTGCCTCGGCGAAAATGCGGAGGAACGATTTATGGTACTACTTGCTAAGAAGACGCGATCGACCATCATTCCGGTAATGCGATACCGGGACGCAAAGAAGGCTATAGATTGGCTCTGTGAATCCTTCGGCTTTGAAAAAGGATTAGTCGTAGCAGGCGAAGGGGATAGCATCACGCATGCTCAGCTTACCTTTGGAAACGGAATGATCATGGTAGGGAGCGCTGCCGAGGGTGGCTTCGACCGGCTTATGAAACAGCCGGAAGATATTGGCGGATGCGAGACTCAAAGCTGCTATATCATCGTGGATGATGCCGATGCGCATTATAAACAGGCGAAAGCAGCGGGAGCACGCATTGAACTTGAAATTAGAGACGAGTATTACGGCGGGCGTGAATATACTTGCCGCGACCTTGAAGGACACGTTTGGAGCTTCGGCACATACGACCCGTGGTCAAAGTAAGGTAAGGGGTTGCGGAATCACTGGCTTCCCCGCAACTGCGTGTCTCTGGCACGTTTGCGTCCAGCCAAGGGGTACCTAATTCCACTATCTCAGGTAGCCCGACCATTATGGTTGGAGCTCTGGTGCATGAGCTTGGGCACCACCTGGATTACATCTGGGGCCCTGGTTTGGTGCTTTTGCCAAGCCAAACGGCATGGAGCAGTTTGATTGCACAATGAGAGAAGTGCGTCCATCCAAATTATCTACTCAGTGCGTGGACAATTTGCCGGGTCGGACAAAACCTCTGCAAGGCGCATCGGTGGCGGGGTCATCTGGCAACAAATCACTTGACGCGCGTGAGGCGTCGGCGCTTGCTTACACTCGCGGGCAGCAAATCGGAACTTTTTGCCATCGATGCCTGGGCTGCTTCCATTGCCTGCTTTAGTGGATCTGATGACAGTCGCGAATATATTTGAGTGGCAGTCGCTGATTTGTGCCCCAGCACCTTGCCAATGATCTGCAGGGACTGGTTGTTCATCGCCATATAGCTCCCCAGCGTTCTGCGCAAATCGTGCATCCGAAGATCTTTGAGTCCGGCGTCCTTCAAAAATTTGCGCCAACCTGCTTTCGGCTCTACAACATGCCCGCTGGCACTGACGCTAGGGAACACCCATTCATCAGATTTTCTGCGCTCATGGCGATCTTCCAAGAGACGCTTAGCTAGCTCGGTCAGCGGTAGCGTTTGCGACTCTTTGTTCTTCGTAATCGGGATGTACCAAAGGTTAAGGTCAAAATCAATTTGATTCGGAGATCGCATTTCGAAAGCCTTTTTGTCTGACTCCTGCAGGTCTCCTTTTTTAGAGCTGGAGTGGAGTTCGCCTTTACTTTTTACTTTCTGTCCAAATCGGAATTCTCATGATTCCTCCATTCCAAAGACCAGCATGAACCAAATACGATACCAAAGCAAGAACTCTGTCGAGCGCTGCAATAGATATCGCTTGGATGCGAAACCCTTATACTTTCGGCCTATGCACTACGCTAAATTTGCCTCATTATCATTGACACAGAGGGAACCGGCAAACCTAGTCGTTTGCGCGCTTCGAGATAGTTAGTCGATCGCGCGAAGTCAGCCGAGCGACATGCCTCAGGTTGTGCCGGACCGCAGACAATTAGCGCAATCTCACAATGCCGATCGTCATGTCGATGCGCGCACTCTGGGCTAGACACTCTGAGTTTAGAGAAGTAACATCATACAGTTGTCTGAATTGCAGTGCTCGACATTGAGCGAAGTAGAAGATCGTTTTACTAAATGGTATCCCAGTAGATCCGGATTTCCATGCGCCATCGAAGCCACCAATTTACGACTGCACCGATTAAACCTCGACGCGATCAAGCTAAAAAGGTTGGAGACAGCCTCGGTGTTCCCACCTCTGCGACGTGATTGTGGGGCAGTCAGATGTGACGGCTCAATCTGTCATCGATGCCGTTCTGTCTTCGGCAACTTCCCTTGATGCAAATGGCTTCTATACCGCCTCGGCAAGTCCGGTCTGAACATCGAGAAAGCCGTGATATTAACCGATCTCACCAACGCGCGTTTTCAGAACGTGTCAGCGCCCATTGACAGGCGCTGCGATCAAGACTAATGATGCTTATATGCTGCTCAAGCATGTCCGCATTGACAACATCTGCGAGCTGGGCGGCTACAATCTCAAGGTCGAGCGCCTCAACAGTCCAGGCGATGACCTCAAATAGATCTCAGTTTGGTGACCTATTGCGCCGTGTCGGCTGGTTGTGCTTTCTGCTCGTTGAGAATTCTGATTATCTCGTCCATTGCCGCCGCAATTTGCTTTTCCTTACCTGTCTGATTTCCATCGTCCGGCACGACGATGTCCGGAGCCACTCCCAGTCCTTCCAGCCTAGTTCCGTCTACCGTGCAGTCTGCGACGGCGAGGTATAAAGCGGTTTTGTCATCGAGCACGTCCAAATGTCCGCCAAGAAATGCCCCGGCCGTGTTGGTGCCGATCAGTTTGGCTCTTTTCGCTCGTTGGAGTGAGAAGGCTAACAGCTCTTTGCCGCTGCGAGATCCGTCGTTAATGAGGGCGACCACGGGCTTGTCATAGTATTCGCGGCTGCCGATGGTTTTGCCATCTCGCCCGATCATCAAGAATTCGGGCGTGTTGAGCGCGTTTCGATAGAAGTATTCGACATCCTCGATTGAGTTTCCACCATAGCCGTCTCGAAGATCGAGAATCAGGGCGTCAGAATTCGCGATGTTGTGAGAGGAGAGGACTTTTTCAAACGCATCATGAGCGTCGCGATTCCCGCACCAGTAGTGAACGTAGCCGATTTTGTAGCCCTGGCGTAACCGAATGCTATTGCTCTTAGTGATTGCGTTAACGTATGCCTGGTAGGCATCATGTCTTTTCGGAGTCAGCGAGACCGAAAAACGCTTCCCTTCGCGTTCGATGGCAATGCTGATAGGTTTACCGGCGTAGCCAGCAAAGCTCTCGACGCCTATCCACGGTCGACCGTTTACAGCAAGAATCTTGTCGCCTACCTGAATTCCCGCACCGGCAGCGGGGCTGTCATCCAGCACGTAGCGCACCTGATCGTGGGCAAATCTCGGCGGGCCCGTTACGAAGCCAGCGTCCACAATCGGCACCAGGAGTTTCTTGTTGAAGCTGCCGAAGAGATCGTGTAAGAAGTAGAAAGTTTCGTCGTTACGAGTCACGAATTCGCAGTGACTCGATTTCAATTCCGCCAAGATGGCATTGATAGACTTGAAGAGATCCGAGAGATTTTTGCTTTGAAGGACCGCTTCACGACCGCGCTTGACCGCGGGTATCCAAGCCGATTGTACTAACTTTTTGCTGTACAGATGTTTTTGAACAAGATCATCAACTTTGTTGAGTATTTTCAGATTGTAGTCGCGGCTCGTGTAATAGTCGGCCGGCAGTGGAGTCGTTGCTGCTCTCTTCAAGGTTTTCCTGGCTGGATCGTTTTCAACCCGTGAGCTCGCACCCGTGCCTGTGGCCGCCGCGCAAAAGAGGCTCGCTGACGCTATCGAAATCATGAAAGCTTTCTGGTTCTGGCGTATCATAACGAGTGTTTGCTCTTCTTCTTACGTGCTCGTTGTTTGACGGCCGGAACGATTCTTGAATCTGATTTGAACAGCAGAAGCTTTTCCATGTGTTCAGAAATGCGTTGTTTTGATTCATTTGTAAGAGGCAAATCGTTCGCATTTTGCCTCCAAGCCTCTCTGAACCTATCAGCAGTTTCGCCAACTGTACTCCGGACTAAATGTTTTGGAATTCCTGCTTTTTCAGCCATGAATAGGAAATCATCCATCTCGATTGCGTACATATGCTTGGTTCTTCCGAGCCTTAGTCCTAGTACTGAATCGTCAATATAGGCAATTGTTGACACAAAATCGTATGCCGGCGCGAGCTCCGGTTTCCGCGGATCTCGATAGATCAAAGACCAATTCTTAAGATGCATATCGGCATTGCCTATTGCAAGGTTGAATACCAATCTTCTTACGAATTCAACCATGCTCCGCTCATCTGTCTCCATCCAAAATACCCGAGCCATGTTGTTGTAACTGAAGCCCTCGTATTTTTCTCTCGGATCGACCCCGAACACCTGTGCGAAATCTTCTATATGAATTCTGCCGCCCGATGCGGTGCGATCGAAACGCTCGATAGCTAGACTATTGGCAAAAGATGGTGTCACTATTGATGGTAGTCCAGCCACGTCCTTGGTAGGGATCAATTTGACTGTCGGTACGTCGATTCCCACGACTTTAGCCAGCTGCATCATCGAAAATTCGTTCTCAGGCAGATTTCCGTATGTTGCTGATGGAAGCTTGACGATCCAATCACCACCAATTCCAGACGTTGGAATTGTTAGTCCACCTTTTGCCTCGAGCAAAGCAGAAAACTTGAGCTGTACGCCCGCCAGTGAAAACTTTAGCGCGTGCTGTGATTGATCTGGATTCCTTTCCGCCTCATGTGCCAAATCATCCAGTAGTGCAGTTTCTTTAGATGGTATTGCAATCACAGCCCCTGAAAGATCTTTGCCGAGAGCAGACAAAAGAAAGAATTCTCTGTCCTTATGGACGCCGTTAGTGCGAGCCAAATATTCGCGCAGATGTCCCTCGGGTAACAGATTCGAAAAGAATTCTGGTAGCCTCATCTTTCTTACGAGCGGTTTTGTTATGACTTCGCCGAGGGCTGATTTGAACGATAGACTAAGAATTGGTCGATTCGGATCTTGTATATAACTGTCGTCCAAGGTGAACACGTTCAGGTCCGGTCCAATTACAGACGTTAGCGTGCCAACCTTTCGCTTGGTGAGGTATATATCAAGGGTGGCATTGGTTGTGTTTGTCATTCTGTTCGCGTCGATGATCTACGCGTTCCGAGTTGCTTTTTGGCTATCTTCCGCTTCTTTCCTTCAGATTGTGTTTCAAGGTCGTCGAATCCTGTCAAAGAATACAGTGGAGTCTCGCTAAGTTCTGCATATCGTTCTGGCTTGCTGAGTAGTCCTTGTATCGCCACCACTTGCTCTTTTGGAACAATCAGAATTTCGTGGCCTAATGTATTGATGAGTTCTTCGAAGGTAGATAGTCGGGTGTCAATTCGTTCGCTTTCGATTCTCGCTATTGAGCTTTGCGGCAGGCCAACTTTATCTGCTAGTTCAGATTGAGTAAGCCCCTGCTTAATGCGAGTCGATTTTAGTCGTCTGATAAGTGATGACATATCACAAACGTTATAACTCCTCATGACCATATCATTTATGATATCACGTATCATAGCATATATGCTATTTATTGTTCCAACGATAGCAAATATGTTATATTCACTCTCGATCGGAGCCATTTTGGACTTGCTAAAGTCCTCAATAAATCATAGCGCAAATGCTATATTGCTCGCCTGAGTATAGCGTGTCTGCTATGACTCACCGAGTGACCCGATTTGAACAAAGCTTATGGGCAGCTGCCTGAACAGCAAACACGAGCTGCAAATTCCATCCTTATTAAAGGTCCCTTTGACGTACGTTCACGTTCGCCTCAATTGCCGAGATCGCAATCTTCTGGTCCTGCTCGGCAATCAGTTGATACCCGATCTTTTTGTAACCCTAGGCGTCGATCGTACATCTTCCAGAGCTTGCCGACGTCGCTGTCAACGTAGTCGTAGATTTGGACTACGGTTTTTCCTTCGTTTCTGCGATGCAACCGGCCGGAGCACTTCTTTTACACCAAAGGGGTTAGGAGTTCGAGTCTCTTACCGCCCAAGACTTTTCAATTTCATACTTTCGTGCCGCGACTTTGCCGCTCCTTTTGGATTTTTTGCGGTCGCAAAACATAGTCTCCTATGGTTACAAGTTGCTCGCCGCACCCTTCGCCGCACCCTTCGCCGCACCCTCATTAATTCTGACTTCCATCATTGAACTTTATCGCCTCCGCGACCGTTAAAGAGAATACGGGGATTTTTTCGCAGGGGGATAAATTATGAATACTTTGGATGCGAAAACGGGACGTAACAACAAGGTTGATATCGCGACACTTGTTCGTGCAGCCTTCTACCATAAATTGGATGACGACGAAATTTTCAATCCCAAACCTGAGACATCATCATTCAATGAGTACAAGGCCAAAGCTAAATGGTTCATCGATATCAAAACAGGAAAAATTGTCTATGTCACCGAAGATGATCTCGAGGCCGCCAGGTCATACGACCCTGATCCCGACGACGATATGGATATGGAACGGTATTACTGCACACTCGGTCCAGCCATAGATATCGCTTACGATCGAGAAGACCGATACAGATTGCTGCCAAAGGCAGATGCAATCGAACAAGAAAGATTTGACCGCGAATTTGTTCAATACATGGAACTCGCCCTGGACGAATTGCGCAAGGCAATTAGATCGTCTAATAGTGAACAGACTTTTCCAGACTGTATCTCGCGGTATTCGCTCACCGAAAGATGGGACGAATTTCGCCAGCGGCAAGTCATAATCCAGTGGTGCCAAGAGAACAAAATTGAGTGGGAAGAAGATCAGCGATAAATCGCACGCACAAAATAAGCAGCTGAAAAGGCATTCCAATGGGATCCGCGTTTCTTTGTCGGCGTACCTGTTCAAGAGCAACGGATAAGCATGGACCCGTCGCCTCATGCGGCGAGCCGTTAGGAAGATGTTAGGACGAAACCCCTTTACAATTGAACATGCTGAACGGGCTGTAGCAGCGACCGGTGTAAGATTTGGTAAATTCCATCCTCTCGGGGTCAAACGCGCTTTATGACGCAGACAAATATGGCCACTGATGCGAAGACAAAGCAGATCAAGTACTTCATCTGGATCCAGGCTTCTCCGGAGGATGTATATGATTTGTTCGCCACTGCAGAAGGGCTCGACAGCTGGTTCTGCACAGGCTCTGTTGTTGACCTGCAACACAAGCAAATTGAATATCGCTGGAAGGACTGGAGTGGCAAGCGAGTCAGTTACAGCACCGGCGGTGCGATTCTCGAGGCAAGCCGACCGCACCGATTTGTCTTTCAGTGGGGGCAACCCCCTTCAACGATCGAGTTCGAATTCACCCCCAAAGATGGTGGCACTTACATGACCGTGCTCGAATATGGCTACGATGAGAGTGACGATAAATCCAAGGCGAATATGATGGAATGTGCCTCCGGCTGGGGTCAGGCTTTGACCATGGCTAAGTTCTATGTGGAATATGGCGCCGTTGCAAAACATCCCTGGCCGTGGAAAGAGTGTAAGAATCCCAAATAAGAGCACAGCGCTGCTTTGGCACCATCTATTTCGCCAGGCTTAGTTTTGGCATCCATTGTGCAGGAAGGAGCCACAGCTTATCCGAGTTTCAGACTGATAATCAGAAGGGCCACGTTAGCAACAATGCCTGCCACGATGAATCGTACGGTGCAGCTCCCGCCATGGCGCTACACCGTAATAATCGATAGCGAAATAACCATGCAATTCTTATTTGATTGTAAAATTACACAGTTGACCGTTAGCTTGACCCATCACCGAGGATGACAGTGATACCGAATGTAGTGCCAACCCTCTGGCGGGTAACTCTTGCCTTGTCAATTGTTTGTTCCTTCCCTTCAGGAGTTGTTGCCAGCGATATCAACGCGCAAAGCGGCACTGTTACGGTCGAATCAACTCCACCGGTCCAACGCAAGAAAGTATTCTTAGCCCTGGGAGGCGGTGGGCTTCGAGGCTTTGCTCATGCTGGCGTTCTGAAAGTTCTAGAACGCGAAAACATTCCTATCGATGGAGTCGTCGGTACTAGCATGGGAGCAATCATCGGCGGACTCTACTGCGCAGGCATAAAGCCGGCAGAAATGGAATTAGAAGGACCCCGCAAATTTGTCAAAGCATTTTTCACTGCTCCTCTTTTACTGCAAGCTATGCAGGCGCCTCTGTTAATAATGACCGGAAAATCGCCGCAGGGGTTGTATACCGGTACGAAGGCAGCCAAGTCCATTAACATCGCAGTCACCGACCAGAATCGCGAAATCAGCAATCTAAAGCTGAAATTTATTGCAGTTGCAACAGACCTACTATCCGGACACACGTACTTGATCGATCATGGCAATCTCGGCAAAGCACTGCAGGCAAGCTCCGCAGTGCCGTTCATCAGACGCCCAGTGTGGTGGGACGGCAAATTGCTCGTAGATGGGGGAGTGGTATGCAACTTGCCGGTCAACGAGGCCCGCGCGCACGGCGGAGATATAATTATCGCCGTCGACATTGATGAAGGTGTGGTGCCAATCCCTGATGCGTTTTTTCGTAAGAAGATTGGAAGCGTGACGAACCGTTCCATCTCGTTGGTCCTTGCAAAGATAGATGGACCACAGGGCGCCGCCGCAGACGTATACATCCACCCAGATACAACTGGCATTGCGTTATTTTCAAAAAGCGATCGCGATGCTAAAAGGGCTATTGCTGCAGGAGAAGAAGCAGCTGTACAGGCGCTGCCGGCAATCAGAGCGAAAATCGCAGCTTCCCAATGAGCTAACAGAAACCGAACTATGACTCCGCAGCTCCTTCCTCTGAGTCGTGAACTTGAATGCTCTCTGTGACTAATAGGCGTCGGTAGTCTCATGGAACGACACTTAAAAAACTCGTTCTACATTTTTTAGCAAATCAGGCTGTAATGCGACTTTGACCAGACCAAAAGCGCCGAGCGATTTACCGCAATCCACTGTCACTAGCTCCCTGACCATACCAGCCTTCGCTACCTTGTAATAAGCGCTAATGTCGGTCACTGCGACCGCAAATGCTAGGTGTGTGTGGTGTTGTGGGGCGCTACAGTAAATCGACCAAGCTTTACGAAACGGCGTCATGAAACTTATAACGATGCCGCTCCTGACCCCAATTGAATTAGTAGATTCACGTCAGATACCTGCGGTTTCTCCTAATGGGGATAAAGATTGGTGCGCGGAATTCAATTCGGCGGACTATTCTGACTTTACTTGTCCGTCAGCGACACTTATTCATGAGGTACCGGCATGGATCCATTCGAAGCAAAAGTCGATCAAAAAACGGGAAATATGACATTCCCTGATGAAGCGGGCTGGTCTAAAAAACTTCCAGCTCACGAACCTGCCGAAATAGAAGCAAGAGCAGCCGCTATGAAAATGGCTGGCTTGGCAATGTTGTACTTCGAGACAAGCCCAAATTCAGCGAAAGCGGTTACCTCGGCAGCAAACAGAATGAAACTCGAGAATGAGATCGAGAAGACGCTCGACGACCCGGCGAAGGCTTTGAAAACAGCTGAGTACCTTGAAAAATTGTATCCAAATCCTAAGACTGATGAACAGCGAATCTATATGTACAACGAAGGCGGCACAGCAAACAGTTATACGTACATTCCTGATCTTGTCGTCAAAATGAATCCAACCGGTGAATTGACTGAGATCTGTTTTGGCAAACAGCCATTCATAACCAAGACCGGTGCTTCTCCTTACACGGCCGTTTGCGCTGAACGCAAGGAGAAGTAGGAAATTCCGCCACTTCCTGACCCACTCAATTCCGGTTGCCTCTATGACATCGAGCACCCTGTCTGCAAAAGAAGCGTGGTCGCGGTCCCTGCTTTCCTTTTTCATCCGCAGTAACCAGCGTCTGATCGCCACGAGCGACCATATTGCTTCTACGATTCCAAACGGCCATGCACCTTGGTCTGACACGTGGACGGTCATTTTTCTCTCGCGCGCATTTCGTCTGGAAGCAATGGCGCTGTCTGGACATTCCTCGGGTTAGCCGATTATCGCTTTGGGTTCCAGGTACTCCTGCAGCCCGAAAATCCCGCCTTCGCGACCGATCCCCGATTGTTTGAACCCACCGAAGGGAGCAAACGGATCGTGACTTACTGTGTTGATCAGAACCCGGCCGGCGGCCAGTTTTCGCGCCACCCGGTTGGCCCTTTCCGGGTCCACCGAGCTTACGTAGGCGGTAAGGCCGAATTCCGTGTCATTGGCGATTTCAATGGCCTCGGCTTCCGTCTTGTACGTCAGTATCGACAAGACCGGTCCGAAGATCTCTTCCTTCGCGATACGCATGTCGCGGGTGACGTTGGCAAACACGGTGGGCTTCACGAAATTCCCACCCTCAAGTCCCTGTGGATGACCTTCCCCGCCGATAACGAGCTCCGCACCTTCCTCGACGCCAGACTTGATGTACTCCTGCACTCGCTTGTACTGCTTTGTGCTGGCCAATGGTCCGAGGGTTACGTCCTTGTCCCTCGGATCGCCCATTTCGATTTTCTCGACGGCCGCCTTGGCCAATCGCTTCACTTCGTCGAGTCGGTCTTCCGGCACGATCAGACGCGAAGCCGCAATGCAGGCCTGCCCGTACGCTGGAGCTCGGGGGGAAGTCGCCCAACATCATCCACGCTGCCAAAACCATATCACAATCGCTTCAAACAGCAGATTCGATGTAGCCAACGCGAACCTAGACTGACAACTCTTTTGTGTGGCTGGTATAGACCGTTATGCCATTGCCATCAGGATCGGTCAACTGGAAATAGTCGTGACCAAAAAGTTGGTCTTGAGCAATTGCATCTACCGACAATCCATTTTCCATTAGAGTCGTCCTATACAGTTCCAGATCGCTCCTGGACTTGCCGTCAATCATCAAGTCGAGTCGTTCGTTAAAAGAAGCGCCGCGCTGGCCAAGATGGCTAGAGCTTAGTGGAGGTGGCAATTCACCATTTTTACTAAAAAACAAAATGTGTGTTCCGCCTCGCAATTCGATGATCGCTAAATCGGGAAATATCCCAAATGGACGCAAGCCCAATTTTGTATAAAACTGATAACTGACATCAATATCATTCACTTGCATGACAAAATGTCCGAAGGCTGCTGCGGGTAGATTCTTGTTCATATTTCTATCAATGCTCTTTGAGTTTTCACGGGTTGCTAAGCGCCTACTTGTCGCTGGTATTATTATCCGTCTGGCTGGACGGATAACTGGAGAATAGCACATGACCCGCAAGAAAACCATTAATCGAGAGTTAGTCCTGGATGCAGCCGAAATCATCCTGATCAAGTCCGGCGTCCAGCATTTCACGATGGAAGCAGTTGCGAAGCGAGCCAAAATCAGCAAAGGCGGTCTACTTTATATTTTCCCTACAAAAGATCAGTTGATCCTCGCCATGCTTGATCGAGAGGTGAGTAGATTTAGTGCGGAGGTGCAGCACAATTCTGAAGTACATTCAGAAGACCCACACGCCACCTTGCTAGGTTACATAGCTGCAGCGCGAAGCGAAGATGTATCAATCGCAAACAAGGCTGCGAGTTTGATGGCTGCGCTGATCCACGCTCCTGCGATGCTTAAGCCTGCGCGCCTCTTTTATTTGAAAATGCTTGGCCAGTTTGATTTGCAGTCAATTGAAGGTCGACGGGGTCGCCTTGCCTACCTTGCCGTCGAGGGCGCATTCTTGCTTAGGGCGCTAGGATTAAAAGCAATGACGGAAGAGGAGTGGCTCGGGATTTTGTCAGACGCCCAAGATATGTACCTTGACGCTAGGGCGCAAGCCGAAATGCCGTCGTAAGTTGTTCGCTGTACCTGTGGTATGGTGCTGCAACCCAGTACCGTTGGCAGCCTCGACGCCAGGGGCCCCTGGGCGTCGTTTATTCAGGCATTGCAGCACAATGCGAACGCTCTATTTGATCTCATCGGGCGGCGGCGGCGCAAAATCGTTGAAGGCTTCTTGCGCTTCTAACAAGCGCTGTAGCTCTTCATCTTTCTAGCGCTGCTTCTCTTTCTCGTCGTGCTTGATGTATTTCAACAGCGTTTTGGGCTTCAATGAACGCGCGTGCTCAGGCACGATGCCCACCGCTCTGAGCCGTTGAGCGGCGTCTTCGTTTGTAGAGAAGAGATCTCTAGCCTCTTTCAGTTTGTCACTGAGATTCTCTGGCAACGGCTGTTTCCTCGTCCGACCAGGACCGCGTTTCGGTATTAAATTTCGCGTTTTGCGATAGTTAGGGCTTGCCAACCTATCGCATTTTGCGATAGTATTGAATTGAAAGGGACTGAGGATGATCATCGAAAACCGCAGAGCTGTCGACAAATTCGTCAATAAGCACGCAGATGCCAGAGTCACGGTTGCCGAATGGCTCGAAAAGGTCGAGGCAGCACAGTGGACCAACCTCGTTGACCTGAAGCGAACCTTCAATAGCGCTGACTACGTCAAAGGCTTGGTCTTTTTCAATGTCGGCGGCAATAACTTTAGAGTCGTGGCCGAGGTCGTTTATACAGAGCAAATCGTTCGCATTGCAAAGGTCGGCACACATGCTGAATATGATGGGTGGAAGCTATGAGCACAGTTCATGCAAGCAAAGAATACCTGGCGCTTATTAAGCGTTTCCCACTGCGTCCAATCCGCGATGAGGAAATGCTCGACCTTGCTTCGGATCTTTTCAGCGAGCTTGTCTTGAAGGCAGAAAGCCGTACTCCTGACGAAAGCGATTATTTGAGCATCCTCGGCAAGCTGATTCGAGAATATGAAGATGCGCACAAAGGTGTGCCACCACGCATGACACCGCAGCGCGCGCTTGAATCGTTGATGGAAGACAATGATCTGAGTCAATCGGAACTGGCAAGACAGCTGGAAGCTCCACAATCAGTTATTTCCGAGTTCCTAGCTGGCAAGCGCGGTTTGAGCAAGACACTTGTACTTAAACTGGCTGACCATTTCAAGGTTTCGCCAGAACTTTTCTTGTCCTCCCAAACGAAACAGTAGAACGGAGCATAATATGTCGAGTGACGATACATCCATTGTCTGCGTGCCACCACGGGTAGCACCGGACGCACAATGACTTGTACATATATAATTACTTGAGAACCGCAGGCATGTCGCCCAGCCAATTCCTCCTGGGAATCACGCCGCAACCTTCTTTATCCGTAATTATGGTTCTTGGAACCACTTCCACGAACTCTCTATCGAAGCTATTCACAAAACCTAAGTATCCGAAGTACACCGTTCGCGTTTTTTCGCCAGGCTGCCCAGGACACATGAGGTTACGATCTTGCGCATGATTATTCTCCGAACCGACACCCCTGACAATGTTCCCTAGAAGCTTGATTCTGACGCCTGTCGGGATCGGCTTAAGGTTAATTGGTGTTTGCAAACAAGGACGAGAGCCGATGATTGGCTCCGCAGGTGTTGCACAGAGCACTTCAGCATTGCTGACTGGGAAGGCGAAGGCGCTACAGCCTATCCGAGTTTCAAACTGACAATCAGAAGGACCACGTTAGCAACAATGCCTGCCAATATCGCCAACCAATTGCGCCCAGTAAGTTGTGTGTCAATGAATCGTTCGCATCCATGGTCGCGATTCATTTTCAGAATGTAGGATTGCACAACCAGGATCGGAATTATGTCTAGATTTCCGAGAAGGTAATACGGATCAGGAAGATTGACCAGAAGAGTGAGACCAAGCCAGAGCAAAAATAGAACTGCTGGCGCAATGGTCGGCGCTGCTCCAATCGACACGCCCAGTTCTCGAATTTCGCGCACCATTGGGTACATGAAGAAGAATGGATAGTCTGCCCTGCGAACAGCGTGAGCTTTGACCTTACGCCGCTGTTTCAGGTATTTCCAATTGCGATACATCCAATATCCCTGGTATACACCAAGGGTCGTCACGGAAAGCATTGTTAGCTTGAACAAACCGACAGGAAATAGAATGCCCTCATTCGTCGAGGGCTTCCAGGTTGTTTGTGATGGGGTCGCTGATGCGTCGGGCATGACAGTCATATTCTAATACAGATCGGGTCTTGACGCGAAATTTGCCTTGCATCGCCCTGTAGGTCGGCTGCGACCCAGCTGGCACATATCCTCATCTTCGACAATAGTGATCTCGCCAGTCCTTTTCGTTTGATTGCCGCATATAAGAATGGGGCACCAATGTCCTCTGTTAAAAGGCAGCCCGCCTGGTTCAACCAAGCATCGGCTTAAGCAGCCGATGGAAGCTTTCGCGTTCCCCACGCGATCTCGGGCATCCCACTACTAAGAGAAGAATGAATACACCACCAACGGTATCTAGTTTTCGGCTTATCGGCCATGGCTGAGCTTGACCATGACCAGGTGAAACGTCGGCGAAAGAAAGTGGCATAATTGAAGTAGTTGACCGTCTCTAACTCGCACAGCTTTCCAAATCTACTGGACCCTAAGCGACCTCAGAACACGGCAACTACGATAACTAACTCTGGTATCACAGCAGGAAACAATTATTTGGATAGCTCCATGACACAAGGAATTAGTCTGTCTGCGAATCCTCAGCTCTTCTGGCTGTTCGCGATAGGTAATTCGCTTGTCGCGTTATCCTTCTTCTCGATTCTTGCCGGCGTTGTGCTCCTATCGGCAAAGCGCCGAGACCTTGTCTTCAACTGGAAGTTCATGCTCTTTGCCGCTTTTCTACTTGCTTGTGGCGCCACACACCTCGTAAAAGTTTGGGCGATGTTGCAAGCCAGATACTGGATAGAAGGCAGCGTTGATGCTGTTGCTGGAGTTCTCTCGGCACTCACTGCTGTCTTGCTGTGGACGCTAATTCCTAAAGTCCTTGCCATTCCACACTTTGGCCAGCTGTTGGCTGCACACGGCTCAATAGACAAGCAGATTAGTCAACGAGAAAAGGCTGAAGAGAAATTTCAAGCGTTACTTGAATCAGCACCAGATGCGATGGTCATAGTCAATCAAGACGGACAGATCAGAATGACAAATTCGCAAGCAGAAAAACTTTTTGGTTACGGGCCCGGGGAGCTTGCGGAAAAAAACGCAGAATCGCTGATTTCGCCACGCTCTCGCAAAGGCCATCAAATGAGCAAAATTGGGGTTTTTGCTTACACCTCTGAGGGCGCTTCAGGTATTGAAGAAGATCTATTTGGACTAGGTAAAGATGGGAAAGAATTCCCCATAGAGATGCGCTTGAGCCCACTGGAGACAGAAGAGGGCGCGCTGATTGCAAGCACCATTCGTGATGTCACAAAGGAGAAGCAATCAGAGCGTAACTTCTCCTTGCAGTACAAAGTAGGAAAAGCTTTAAATGAGTCGCAAACCTTCAAGGACGTTACCAAGAATCTTCTAAAAATCACCGGCGAGGAAATGCACTGGTCTAGCGGTTCTTATTGGGTCGTAGACGAAATCAGCAATGTTTTAAGATGCGTAGATTTTTGGAGTTTACCAAAACACCGCGACACGTCCTTTGCCCAACAAACAAAAAGAATCACTTTCGCTCCGGGAATTGGACTGCCTGGGCGCGTCTGGGCAAACAACGACAGCTTTTGGATAGAAGACGTCAGGAAGGACACTAATTTTCCCCGAGCGTCAGCCGCATGGGAAAGCAGTTTGTGTTCCGGTATCGCATTTCCGATCGCCTCAGGCGACAAGGTTTTCGGCGCGTGTGAGTTCTTTTCCGAAGGGGTGCAAACCGTGGATGAGGAGATGCACAGGACTTTGAACACATTCGGTCGACAAATTGGCCAGTTTGTCGCTCGTCAACAGATGCAATCAGCGTTGCAAGACGCTGAGGAACGCCTTACTATTTTCGCTTCCTCAGTCATCGATTACGCCATCATCATGCTTGACGCAAAAGGACTGATCGTCAGCTGGAACAGCGGAGCACAGCGCATATATGGCTACGATTCCGCTGAAGTTTCTGGAAAACCATTCGCGACACTTTTTTCTAAAGAAGATAGCGAGATCGGCAACTTTCAGGTCGAGCTTGATAAAGCCAAAGATGATGGTCAGTGTAAAGAATTGGGTTGGCGCGTCCGTAAGGATGGGTCTCGTTTTCGTGCGGAGATATTTTTCACAGCATTGAAGGACGAAAAAGGACAACTGCGCGGCTTCGGCACAGTCACACACGACCTCACTTAGCACGTTAAAGACGAGACTGAGCGCGTTGGACCGTGAGCACGGTTGTCTGCGCTGTCACGGGAACAGCACGACATAGTTGTGCTTGAACACCTCTATGGGACGGTTGAATGCTCTATACTAGGCTTTTGCAAAGGTGAGACAGTCGCTGCTATTGTGTGCACGGGCCGAAGTTGCTGGAGGCAGGTTGATCAATCATGGATGATCAGTAACCAAAGTGCCTGTGTTGCATCTGGTGCCTTTTCAATAATAGGTTGGTATGAGCAATACTCTTGGTGAGCCTGGTTTGACTCGAATAAAGATCCTATCGTATTTCTTTCTCATTTCTGGCTTTTGCGCCTTGCTCTATCAGCTCGTTTACCTGCGACTTGCATTTTCGGCTTTCGGCGTGATCACCCCTGTGGTTTCAGTGGTGCTGTCCATTTTTATGCTCGGTCTGGGTATTGGCGGGTGGCTGGGAGGTCGTTGGATTGATGGCTTCCGCCTTAAGACAAGAGTTTCCGCAATTGTCTGGTACGGAGCCACGGAGATATTTATTGGACTGGGAGCGTTTGCGGTTCCCGCTGTCTTCTCCTACGGGCGACACTGCCTTCTAGCAGCCGGGCAAAGTAGCTCGTTTCAGTACTTAGCATGGTCTGGTCTAATTCTGTCAATGTCTCTTTTGCCTTGGACCTTAGCTATGGGAGCAACACTAGTCTTGGGAATGGCATTCTTACGAGAGTATCCCAGTACGGAACATCGCACATTTGGAATACTCTATGTAGCGAACGTTGTCGGCGCGGTCCTCGGCACTGCCGTAACTGCCTTTCTCTTGATTGAGCTACTTGGTTTTCGGCATACCCTTTACCTTGCCGCTGCCCTGAACTTCCTCATCGGTCTTTCAGCTATTTGCTGGGGACTCATGAGACGAACGGAGTTCGCAGAGACTTCTATGCAAATGGCTCCAGCTGTCATCCTTAAGCCAAAGGCAGGTCTTGAATTTTATGGCATTCTGTTCCTGACCGGTTTTGCCACCATGGCTATGGAAGTAGTATGGACTCGGGCCTTTGCTAAGGTGCTCGGTCCATTCGTCTATTCCTTTGCTTCCCTGCTTACAGTCTATTTGATCAGCACAGCCTGCGGTTCCCTCCTGTACAGGGACGATGTATCCAAAGATCGGATAAAGAACAAGGAGCAACTTTTGGCATGGTGTGCCATTTTTGCCTTTTTACCAGTTGTCCTGGCGGATCCACGCTGGCCGATCATGCCAGAGATAGCGGCGCTTTTCTCCATCGCGCCAATTTCTGCGGTCATCGGCTATATGACACCGATGCTGGTCGACGAGCTCTCTCAAGGTGACGAGGCAAGGGCAGGAAAGGCCTATGCCATCAATGTTGCTGGTTGTGTTCTCGGTCCGCTGGTCTCCGGATATCTTCTGCTCCCGACAATCGGCGCACAGCAATCGCTCATCCTGCTGGCAGTTCCTTTTCTCTTAATCAGTCTCTTACGGCTCACTCATTCTAGAAGCAAGAGCAATATAGCCTTCTCATGCTGTTCGGCGCTTCTACTTGTACTTTCATTTTACTGCCGCAGCTGGGAGGATGCATCTTGGATGCCGCAATCTCTGACAGGAAAGAGAGAACCGGTTGTCTGTCGGGATTATGTGGCAACCACCATCGCTTGCGGTGATGGATTAAAAAAGAATTTGCTTGTGAACGGAACTGCAATGACCAGACAGGAGCCATCGGTCAAGATGATGGCGCATCTCCCCCTGGCTTTTCACCGCACGCCACCAAAATCCGCCCTGGTGATTTGCTTCGGCATGGGCACCACATTCCGTTCTGCACTTACTTGGGGCATTCCTGTTACTGCCGTCGACTTGGTTCCTGGTGTGCCAAGGGCGTTCAGTTATTTTTGGACTGACGCTCCGGAGGTAATGAAAAATCCGCATGCGCAAGTGGTTATTGATGATGGCAGGCGTTTTCTAGCGAGAACGGACCAGAAATTCGACATCGTCACCATCGATCCTCCTCAGCCGTTAGCCGCAGCAGGCAGCAGCTTGCTCTACTCAAAGGAGTTTTATCAAGAAGTAAAGCAGCACCTGAACCCGGGCGGCATCGTCCAAGAGTACATGCCGGGAACCGACTATGTGGTGCTCAGCGCCGTCGCTAGATCGTTAGGACAATCTTTCCCACACGTAAGAGTCTACATTTTACTGGGGGGCTGGGGTTATCACATTCTGGCATCAGATGAACCATTCGTGGAACTCAATGCTGATCAGCTGCTAGCAAAAATGCCACCGAAGGCGATAGCAGACTTTGAAGAATTCGTGCCATCCAAAGACAAGCTCGCTGGTCTAAAGCGGGATGTCGAAACAGTTTTAGGTCAGGAAATTAGCCTCTCCGACACGCTTGCGAAGACACCTGATGTTCTCACACTCAGTGATGACCGCCCACTTAATGAATACTGCTTGCTGCGCTCTACAAATGGTCATCTCCGTTCAGATGGCGGAGCGCTATCAACCCTGGGGCGTTGGTGGTTTCTTAAAGATGTCGTACTCTGAGGAACGGCTTGAGGACTGGACATCTTTCCTGAAACCATCTTTCGACGAAGCTTTTCCCTAGATCGTCAAAATAGTTGGTTGCATCATCCCAAATCACCTGGGCAATCGCTGAAGTGCTACCACGGGTAGCACCGGACGCACACTGAGCAGAAGAAAGAGAGCACGATCGCTCGTGCTCTCTTTCTTCAATATCGTTCGTCGTAATTGCTGACTAGAACGGCAATATGCTTACGGTTTTTTTCGGTGTTCGGTTGTTCTTGTAGATCCCCCAGTGTTCTTCTGTCTTATTCCAATCTTTCCAAGGGCAATCAAAAGCTTCGAAATACATGAAGTGGATCGGTTTCGTGGCAAGCTCCTTGAAGTACGTTGCCTGTACATCCTCGTTCATCGGAGTTTGTTCTGTTCGGCCCTCTGGATAATTGGGAGTACTGAAAGTCGGATATCCAACTTCCTTGCAGATTATGGGCTTAGTGCTGATATTCCTCAGCCACGTAAATTTTTCCATTGTGAACTCGACACCTCTATGGGGCTCCCACGCCTTATTCCAAAACGGGTGAATGTTCGGCATCAGAAAATCGCCGCCCTCCAGAAGTGTCTTGTTTGTGTATTTCTCAAACTGTTCGACGGAAGTGACCGGTTTTCCAGTTTGTGATTTGATTGCGTTTTCAACCTGGACAGCTTGGGCAAACGTATAGCGTTTATCGGATTGAGGATTTACTTCCGATTGGTTCGCGCAACCGCCTTCATTGCCGACTGAGACAGCCAACACACATTTGTGTTTAGTGGCGGCTCTAACAGCCGCGACAACCTCTGTGGTTTTGTAGGGATCCCAAACGCCGATGATCAACCTTAAGCCGAGTTTGTCGCATTCCTCGGGAATGATGTTCTCCAGCATGTTGTTATCGCAGCCATAGGTGCTGATCCCGGTAAATCCGCGTTTTTTCAACACGTTCAAATCGGCTGCGATCGACTCTCTGGAAGCTTCTTTTGACCGGTTCGGCGCTGCCTGTGTCGCGACATACGGCACCCAGTGCCCGTTGTCGATTGCATTCGTCAACTCCGAAATGTCGGCGCGGGCAGGAGCCAGTCCTCCAAAAAACACGCCAGCCAGCAATGTCAAGGTCGCTGCCGCTTTGAATCTCGATTCTCGTTTCATAACTAACTCCTCATTGCACGAATCACCGGGGCAAAGCTACACGCCGTTGTTTGCGCCAGATCTGCGAACGTTCCATGGCGCAAATGGAGAGTACTTCGGGGGCGGTGTTTCGTTCACGTCCTCGTCTCGCACTAATGTTTTATCGCGGCGATGCATAATGAAGGCGTAAAGATTCAGATCCAAGATGCAAAAGTCTCGATAAAACCGGCAACGAGCCTGAAATCGCAAATCGAATGTCAGGCTTCGCAATTATAGTAGCATCCATCTTTTGGAATGAAAATTGTTCCTGGGGAGAATAGTTCGCCGTCTTTTATGGCGAATTTTTGAAAATGGCAAACGTGGCGCGAGTTTCATGCCAACTGCAGCACATCCTAATAAGATGGTTACTCTGCAGTCGCGATAGTTTCTAGTTGTAGGCGCTGTCCTGCCAAAGCGCTGTATTCAGCCAACGGCAATGAGTCTGCGTTCCATAGCTCAAGAAACCGTTCGGCCAACAGGGTTTGTTCGGCAAGCAAAGCTTCGGCGATGCGTTCTATACGCCTCTCGTTTTGCACAATGATCTCTTTCGCTCTTTCATAGCATTCCTGAAGAATGCGACGCCACTCAGCGTCTATCTCATCAGCGAGACGCTCACCAAGTTTTGGTTGCTGCCCATTGTCCAGCAGTGTTACGAACATCGGTTCAAGCCTGGACATGCCGAATTGGGTGACCATGAGCCTGGCGATATTCGTAGCTTGCTCAAAATCGTTCGAGGCTCCTGTATCCTTGTATCCAAGAAATACTTCCTGGGCGATTCGTCCGCCCATCGCAGTCATGATACGTGCCAGCAGTTGTTTTTCCGTGTGACCATAACGGTCGTTCTCAGGATGGCTCTGCATGAATCCCAATGATTTTGTGCGTGGTTCGATCGTCACTTTCGTTATCGGATCAGCACCTTGCGGACGCAGGAACTGCTGAACCGCACAATGCCCTGCCTCATGATATGCAGTGTTCCGCTTGTCTTCTTCGGACATCGCGCGCGCTCTAGAGAGTATGGGATCTCCGAACTGAACATAGTCTATGCCGTGGTCGAAATCTTCCACGGTGATCAGTCTTTCAATTTCGAGAGCGACAGACTTGCCTTCGAGTAGCCTCTCCAGACGTTCCGCAGCAGCAATAGCCGCTTCGTTGCATGCTTGCTCAATGTCCGCACCGGAGAATCGCGGCGTGCGAACGGCGAGATCTCGCAGTCGGACCTTCGGAGCAAGTCTCATGTTGCGTGTGTGAATGGAAAACATGTTTTCGCGCCCCATCGTGTCGGGCAAGTCTACTGAGACTTGATAGTCGAAACGACCTGGACGCTTGAGCGCCTCATCCAATGTTTCCGGCATGTTTGTCGCAGCCATGACGATGATACCGCTGCTTGCTTCGAAACCCTGCATGCAAACCAGCAACTGATTCACAGTCTGATCTCTTTCGGAATCTGCACCTGACGTACCTTGTCCGCGCTTCTTTCCGACAGCATCGATTTCATCTATAAAGATTACCGACGGCTTACCGGAATGCTTGCGCGCGACGATTGCCGCATCGAACAGCCGACGGACCCTACGTGCACCAACTCCGACAAACATTTCGCAAAACGTAGCACCATTCACAGCGAAAAAATTCGCGTCGATCTCTCCAGCTAGAGCTCGGGCCAAGAGTGTTTTGCCCGTGCCCGGCGGTCCCACCAACAATATGCCGCGGGGGATTTTAGCGCCAAACTCCTCATACAACATCGGCGATTTGAGCCAGCGCGCGACCCGTTTGAGCTTCGCTACGGCCTCCTCGCATCCGGCGACATCATCAAAAAATATCGGTTCGCTAGCTTCTGGTCCGCTATCTACCGGCTGAAAGTGGTCCATACCAGGCAGCTTTACAATCAATCTGTCAAATGCGCCTCGGCGCCAGAGATAAAATCCAGCGGTGAAAACACAAATCGACAGCAACCACCAGAAAGACCAATGCAGCGAGCTGACTGGTAAATCGATCAATCTACTAAGTAGTGGTTGGCTAAACGCCCCTGCAACGGCGCTAGCAAGCAATACAGATGCTGCAACGACGGGCAGCACAATCAAACTCGGATTTATTTTCTTCAAGTTTACCTCGCCGCAGCTCAGAGTATTCTTAGCCCTCTCCAGTTGAGATCGAGTCTTTACTCAACCCCATGAGGAGGTGCCTAACACCATAGCTGGTGGCTATTGGCAACTTACCCGATTTGCAGTATTTGCTCAGTGATATGTGAAGAATGTTCGTCAACAAATGTAAGAAGAGTAGCACAGCTAGAGGCTGCTTGCTGCTTATCGAATTTACGCGGGATTGCCGTTGTCTGCATTACTGAGACGACAACACTTCAATCGAGCTAGCGAGCTGGCAACTTGTCCAGCTGGCTCTGGATATAGGGAATCTTGTTCTGGGTGAGATTGTCCACACTCGCTTTTAGATCAAATGCCGCAACTAGCGATAAGAGCAGCCCTGTGCCCAATGTGATAGCAGCGAAGATTTGGAATGGTTCCGTCCGCCACACCGAAACGGGTGTCAATTCCCCTGTAGTGGGGCTTTCTTTCATTCTGTATGTTGTATTCATGACAGCTCCTTGTTTGAGCCTCCTTCTTCAAGGGGGCTACAGCTTGAATTAAACGCCAGCCCGTCGTCCTGTGACGACATTGAACAGAAATAGGCAGAGTGCCACTAATAGAAGCATGTGAATCAAACCACCGCCGATATTTGCAACAAGTCCTACCAGCCAAAAGAGAACAAGTAATGAAATAAGCGCGTAAAGCATGTTGTTTCCCTCTGCTACTGCCTGGAATGACTCACCAAATGGTCAATAGTTCCGTTATGAGACGCTTCCAGTCCATTCGTCCGCGAAAAAAGAATGAAAACGATAAGCGCTGCCTGTCCTCCGAGTTCTTAAGCATGCACAATCAGACCGACGCACCATCTATGGTTGCGCCAGCACCGAGCGTTTCGACGACCAAATTCAAAGAGAGCAGACGCGGCTTCTTTCATCATTCGAAGGTGTGAGAGGAAACCACTACAATAACGCCTTGATTCTCATTGGGTTGTTCTTTGCGGTGTTATGGATCGGCGAAACACGTCCGGCAAGCCAGCATAACCCCATTGCGGAACGTCGACAGGGGTAGTTGTGGACGGTCCGCGCCGCCCCTGCAAAGGAACCTTTTAGAGATTGGCCAGTCGTCATCTTGGGTCATCGTTCATCTCAAACTGGAGCAACATCATGCTTTATACAATTATTTCAGTACTCGTTGTTTTATGGCTATTAGGATTTGTTGGACATATCGGCGGCGGTTTGATTCACCTGCTGCTAGTAGTTGCACTTTGCATATTCCTGTTCAATATGTTCACGGGAAGCAGATCAGGAATCTAATTCCTGATTTAGTTCCACCGAAGACTTTGATGAGTCTGCTGGAGGGGTAAATAAGTGTCGCCGACCGGTGCCACTACTTGTAATGGCAGTGAATAGTGCACTCACCTGGACATTTGCCGCCGGTTATGATAACGATGGAAACATAGAGTCGCAAGATGTAAAGCATGGTTCCATGGTGTAGCAACGGGGGACATAATCAGAACCCGGGCGTGATTAACGAAGACCCATGTCGTTTTCCCACCGTCACATTCAGTCTTCGCGGAAATTGTTCTTGCCAGCTCTCGCTTTTCACACAGCTATGTTCATCGCTACGTAGGAAAGCTCATCTACCATCCTCAAAGGCTTCCCTGGACAAAATTACTCAATCCAAATACGGCTACCAAGCAGCAGCCTCAACACAGGAGCCAGCGCCTGCTCATGCACTTTTCACTTTGACCTGTCATCATGAACATAGATAAGGCTAGTTTTCACGGCCATCCAAAGCAATAAAGAGCCCTGCTTGAGCGGGCGTTATTTCTCACCTCGTCTGGTCACCGCACAGACAGTGAAGGTGAAGCGATGGTCGCTTTGATCTTGGCCCTCCTCGAAGAGGACGATAATTCCCGTCAAGTAACGGCTTGCTTGGAAGAGTGTGGTCACCGAGTACTTTTGGTAAACACTTTCGAAAAAGCTCTGGCTCTGCTCCGCACTCAGAAAATCGATCTGATTATCTCTGACGTTCATTTAGAAAATGGCGGCAATGTTTTTAATTTTCTGCGCCTGGTCAAGAAAGGACAATGGACTTGCGAGATCCCTTTTGTTCTATTCAGCTCGCAACCAACGCCATTGGCTAAATACCTCGCTGATGGAATACGCACAGCAGCCAGGCATTTGGGCGCCATCAAATATATCGAGATGGAGACTTTTGATGCAGCCCAATTTCAGAACCGCATCAACAGCTTGCTACCCCCAGAGGAGCAAACTGGCAATGCAGATAGAGACTCAGAATTAGCAGAGAAGGCAGGTGGATAATATGGACGCGAGAATACTACTGACGATGGAGCACCCTGAAGAAACGGAGCTAATAACCGATACCTTGGAGCATGTCGGGCACTGCGTGACTAAGTCTGCGACGTTTCATGCGGCCATGGAGATCCTTAGAAGCGCTGACGTCGACATGATTATCTGCGATGTCCACTTGCAAAATGGTGGCAGCGTTTTTGACTTTTTGCGCTGGACCAAAGGCGATCCGCACATGAAGGCAATCCCCTTTGTTTGCTTTAGCGCCGAGCCTCCTGAAGTTGGCAAATATCTTTCCGACGGAGTACGCACGGCCGCGCGCGCTCTGGGCGCTGCTAAGTACGTTACGATGGAGAACTTTGACGCTCATGCATTTCGGCAAGAAATCGAATGGTTGCTCCCGCTGGATCGCGCCGGTAGCTATTATGCAGAACCATGCAAAAGCGACGGCAACGGCAACGGAAACGGCGATGGAAAAATGCCAGCAGTTGATCCGCTAAAACGTCGACTATAAGGAGTCTTATTATGAAAGTGCTCAAATTCAACAACCATCAGCCAGAGTGTGATTCACCGCTACCTGGGCTTTCTCGAGATCCAAAGCACTATTGCGCATGCAACGGCGAGAACGCCACATAGGGGGTGGAGTGATGAAAATCATAATCAAGTTCAATGAGAAACGAAAAGAAGTCTGGCACGTTGTGGCGCTACCGGAGCTAATCAGTGACATCAAGCACATCTTGTCTATGCAGCTCAAAGAGCTCGTTAACGAGATTGAAGACTGCGAAGATGAAGCTGCCTCCGTTGGCACCGTCCGTGCTGTCCAATTCTTAGATGACTGCTATCTGGTCGCGTAGTGGCATCCTCGCGGGAACTAGGAAATCGTTTCGTCTTGGGAATGTAGTAAATGGTCACAATGTTGCTAGTAGAGCGCGAAAGGCATTTCAAAGCGGCTTGGACAGCTATTCAAGCACTGGTACTAATGACGGTACTTGATCTGACGTCGCTAGATGCGATTGCAAAGAAGGCACCAAGTGGCCAAGCAACCGTGTACTCAGACAAGTACCAAGGTAAGAAGACTGCCTCTGGCGAGCGATACAATAAACGGCTAATGACGGCAGCGAGTTCAACATTGCCACTGGGCTCTAAAATCCTCGTAAGAAACAAGCGTAATGGACATTCAGCTACAGTATTGATAAACGACCGAAAGGCATCAGGCGGCAGCAAGCTAGACTTGAGCAAGGCGGCTGCGAATAAATTAGGGATTACGGGCACTGCTCAAGTCAGCACTAGAGCAGTGAAATGAGACCTTTTCAATAGACAGTCTACTCTGAAGGCTACGTTCCGGAGAAGACGGCTTCTTACCGATTGTGGTCCAGCGAAGCGCGACGACATTTCAGATCTTAACGACATCCGACTGCTGTATGCGAACAGGTCTCCTAATGAAATTCCTGGCGGCTTCTGTTCGGGCTTCAGGATGCACCTGGGCCGACGTGAACACACAGTAGTTGAAGTGTCGGGTGAGGAATCCCCGCAAGACCGGAACAGGTAAGCTGGAAAGTAGGCATCGATGGGACCGGATGCGGTCACTGGATTCATTTCGGCTTGGCAAAACTCATACGGATGATAATGATATGGACGAAATTCTCAATGAAATACACCTTGATGATGCGAAACGTGGGGACCTGGACAAATTCATCCTCACCCAGGGCATCTGGACGATGTCGGAGAAATGGAAGGCAGACTTAGCGGCTCTGGTCGCCAAAGCATCCGAAAATGAGAAGCAGAGACTGGTCGGAAAACTTTCTCAGTTTTTGCAATCAGAACAAATGGGCCAGCGTACGGCTGCCGTGTATGTTCTTGGATTGCTCGAGCATCGAGCTCGAAATCTCGTTCCAGAAATAGTTGAAGCGCGCAAAGGTTGGCAAGACCAGGTCGCCACCGTGCAAACAGATGTTGCTTTAGAGGTCGCTAACGCCTTGCCAAAGATCTGCACTGGCAAGGAGCTATCCTCAGTACTCTTGCCTTTGATACTGAATATCGTCCAACACCGCACATACAAGAACGTCCACACCAACATACTGTCAAAGAATGATGAAAGGGAACTCGCAGAGCTAGCCAAATTTACGACAGACTTCAAATCAGAATTGGTAGAGGCATTGATATCGGTCTTACGGTCTGATTACCTCGCTCACCGAGTTAACGCGGCTTACATGCTCGGACTGCTCGGGCCGGATGCGCGCACCGCAATTCCAGCCATGATCGAGGCCATGAACGGAGCCCTGGGCAACATCGAGTGGAGCGTAGTAGAAGCGCTGCCGAAAATAGGCGCCATTTACGCGCTTCCCGAGTTGATCCGATCGCTCGGACAAGCTCCGACAGAAGGAGCCACCAGTTGGGATTCCAAATTGCAAGATTCGCACATTATCGCTTGTCTTGCGGCCCTTGGTCCGGCTGCCAGCAGCGCCGCACCACGCTTGATGCCTTATCTGGGATCGTATGCCGCCGAGCAAGCACTTACACGCATGGGTTTGGCCGTTGTCCCCGTCATGCTGGAATACGTTCAACGCGAAGACACGCGTCACGCCTGGGTATACAGTAATGCTGCTAAAGTTATCGAAGGTATTGGTCCGCAAGCAATCCAGTTTCTGAATGAGTTATTGCGGTCGAATTCGGTCAAGAATCGCCCAGCCTTGTTGGCTGTCTTCAACAGTCTGCCTGCCAATCTCAACGTCAACCTGACTCCCACAGGCCCAGGGGAAAAGCTTTCAGAAGTTCTGGCGAATGACCGAATATTGGAAGACCATCAGTTCAAAGCTGGAACCAAAATCACGACGCGGAACGACGGCGCTCTCATAGAGGCTAAGCTGAAAGAGGAGACCACGCTGGGTGGTAGCAAATACGGTGCTGGAACCCAACTGACGTTTTCAGGCAATTCGCAAGGCGAGTTAGTTAAAGCAGTAATCGTGGGCGAGCATGACATTCAAGGCGTCCGGCTCAATGCCGGCAACCGACCAATCACCTTAGAGTTCGTCAAATCTCGCCAGCAGTTGCGCCCGTCTCTGAAGTCGGCGACCAGCAGCGGCGCTCCATTGGTGGCAAATGACGTGCCCTTTAAACAAGATACGCCGCTCCTGTTCTATCGGCCAGGACACCTTGGTGCCGGCAACTTACAACATGAAGTTCTGGTCGACGGTCTTTGGTTCGGGCCGCGCCCACAACAGGCGCAACCGGTAGAGGCAGAATCGATCACAGAAGCCGGCATGGCAGTTCGTGTCTCTATGACATTTCCACCGCCCGCTATTGAGCGAGATTACGACATTGGCTTTTACACGACTGGTCGGGTCGCATATGGAACACTGTCCAGACGTCAGCACATCAACGGGTTCCACATCGAAGCTCATTGTCCAGTTTTCCTTTATGCAAATGGGCAACTGTTTGGTGGCACTCTGGTTGAGGAGACAGTGATCGATGGTATCCCCTGCAGTGGCGCCTTCAGATTAGAGCAAAACGGCAAGTTGCTCGCCGGAGTCTTCGCCAATGAGCAGTCTTTTGACGGCATAAGATGCGTCGGCCAATTCAAATTATACGCAGACGGAAAGCTGCTCGGCGGCACTTTGGCAAGCAAGCAAGCGATTGGACCGGTAACTTGCGAAGGACACTTCAGCCTGCATCCAAACGGTATGCCTAACCGGATTTATCTGGGCACAACCGACGAGGAGTTGGGACACCCCTACAATGAGGGGTGGCTGCTGCGATTGAGCGCACAAGGACACGTACTCGGCTACCAGGCCAGCTCGCCCGGCTACTGGAGAAAGGAATCGATCGATTTTGTGGGCGCAGGCTTCTCTGATTTCTTCTCGTATTACGACAAACTGGCAGCCGTTTGCGAAAATGCACAGTGCAGATGCCATCGCTATGATGCCATGCAACCATACACTTTCTCTTCCGAAATTCGCGGGTACATGCAGAAAGGTTGGGCATTGATGAACAAGAATCTTTTTGCAGAAGCCGAAGCGGTTCAGACCAGAGCGCTGGAATTGGCGATCAAGTACAGACACACGTTTGGTGGCGATCAGCTCACAGAACTGTGCATGGACATCGCCAGAAGGCTTGTTTCAGAAGGTCGTCTAGACGATGCCCTGGCTATGCTTGAGCAGGCTCACGACTACTGGCAAGAATACGGCAAGGGACGCCGGAACAATAAAGTACAACAATGCGCGATAGACTTTCGAAAAAGCCAAATCTATTGGCAGCAAAAAGACTTTTCGAAACTCGAATCAGTGCTGACACCTTTGGTTGCATTTTGCCATAGCGCCGAACGTCATGACTCACTTCAATACTATGACTTCTGCGCCGCCGAGAAGATGCTTGGCGATTGCTTTGTCGAGCGGGGTGATTTAGCGCTTGCAGAAGTGCATTACAAAGAGGCTCTTTCCGTAAATCCCTACGAGTATCTTTGCGTGGACGTGATGCGAGCATATCAGGCATTGCTTCTCCGCATGGAACAAAGTGGACGAGCGGCGGACATGGCGGCTCGCATCAAGAATATCGAGCAACAGCCGAGGATGGGTAATTTTTGCGGAATGGGACAAATGCAGGAGCAAAGCTGGCTAAGCTGGCAGCCAACCCTGGACCTTTGATTAGTTTCGCGAATCGATGCCCAATCAGAATCCGTCACCCGACGCCATGTTCGTTTCAGGAATTTGATTCTCTTCAAAAAGGCGAGCGACGAGAGCAGAATCGAGATATGCCCTTACCTCAACGATCATGTCGTCTCTGAACCGGCAAACCCAGCAGTAGCGGTTGTCAAATCTGAGGCCATTCTTCGCTGTGGCACGGGAACGCAATTCAACTACTGCCCAGTCATCACTCGCCAAGGCATGTTCCACATGCAGCTGGGTTCCTTGCGGCAAGACCTTCCCAAGTTTTTCGAAAGTGTGGGCCAGAAAATCCGCTTTGCTGTGGTAGTGACCGGCAAGAGGATGGGTTCCCTCGACGATCCAATCAACGTCGTCTGCAACGTGGGTAAAGAACTTAGCTCCGTCACCAGTTTCAAGGTTCTTGAAAATATCGCGAATCTGGGTCAAGGATACTGACATTTGGATCTCCTATGCTCTGGTGAAAGTTGACGTGCCCAGCAGTATAGAACGGTGCAGGTCTCAGCAGCACTCGCCCAAGCAAAAAAACAACGGAGGCGGTAAAATCCATGCCGACGATTGCATCGGCTGGGACACGTAATTGCGCTCTAGACTCGGAATTTTTCTATCTCGTTCATTAGTCTTAATCGCATTGCTTTGTTTTGCATTAGATCTACCAGGACAAGGCGCGCCATTAATAGGTCTCAGTCTGAACCTGCCCGAAGGGGCTCCTGCAACTGAGCTGGACAATATTTCCCGTGAAGAGCGACTTGCCGGCGTGAACCTATTGTACCTGAGCGCCAAATGGTGCGATCTTGAACCGCGTCCTGGTCAGTACGATCTCAAAAACTTGACTTATGTTGAGCATATCGGCGCCCAGGGTTTCAAGATGCTATTTACGATCCAGACTCTCGATACCAATCATCGCACCCTTCCCCCCGATCTCATGGCGGTGCCGTTTGATTCGCCGGTGATGCAAGCCCGCTTCGATGCATTGCTCAAAGCTATTGCCACCAGGTTGGTATCAGACATACGCTGGGTCTCGTTGGGTAACGAAGTCGATGTTTACCTATCTCAACACGAATCCGAGCTCGAGCCCTACGCAAGGTTCATCGAACATGGGAGAGACGTGTTACGGCTACAACGCCCGCGGCTTGCCGTTGGCGTAACCACGACACATGATGGTGCGCGGGATCACCCAAGCATCGCCGCACGCTTGAATCGCAAGATGGATGTGGTCTGCATGAATTACTATCCCACTGGTGCCGACTGGCACGTGCGCCCTATCGCCAATCTCGATGTAGATTTTGCCCGCATGATTCAAACTGCCGGCACAAAGCCACTTCTACTTCAAGAATTTGGCTGCCCAGCAGATCCGAGCATCAGTTCAGAGGACCTACAAGCATCTTACGTAGACGGCTTGTTTCACCAGCTTAAAAAGTATGGCGATAGGGTCGCCGGCGCAAACTGGTTCCTTTACTGTGATTTCAGCACTGCCTTGCTAAATAAGCTGGTAGGTTACTACCTGGCAGGTTACAACGGCGTCCCCCAGAATAGTTTTCGTGCTTATCTTTCCAGCTTGGGTTTGAAACGCGGCGACGGCACAGCGCGCAAATCATGGGAAATATTTCGTACCAGAACTCGCGCCTGGTCCGCACAGTAGGCTATTTGGAATTTCGGAAGCAACACTGCGACCTATCGGTTCGGCTGAGATTTCTGCTAAGCTCCGGATTCGGTTTTGAAGCGGCAAGCGCTAAGTTCCACTCTGGCTGGTAACCGCCGAGGACTGCGGAAGCGGCTGTGAACGCAAGGAGAGTGCGAGCATCACGGCTGCAACAGCATAGAGAAGAGCGACGAGAAGCAGCATGAAGGAGATACCGCACGCCTGACCGATGGGCACGAAGGCCGCGGCGCCGAGGGCGTTGAAGGCGGAGCTGATGCTCCACATCCAGGAGACCATCCTGCCATGTTCGTCGCGTAGTCTGTTCATTGCAAGCGACACTGGAATACCGGCACCGATTGACGACAGAAACGTTACCGCACCGCAGCCAAGAATCCGCAAGCCCAGATTGTATGGAAGGAGAAGCTTATTGACGGAATGAATACCCAGGTAAAGAGAGCCGAACAGAGCCAGCAGCCCCAAACCGATCAGGAGAAAACTGCGTGGTGTCGGTTGCAAACGCGAGGAGATAAAGGAACCCGTGGCATAGCCTGAAAGAACACAGACAAGAACTACGGAAAGCGCATAGAGCGGACCGCCGACTAGAATACTGAACAGCTGAATCGTGGCAGTCTCGAAGAAGAAAAAGGCGAATCCGCAAAGAGCAAAAAAGAGCATGTACGGCGCCAGGGCGAGCTTCATCCCTCCGTCTTTGTTGACTTTAATCAGTGGCAGAAACACCAGAAGAGCAGCGAATACACTGGCTGTAGCAAGCAAAATTCCCAGGCTGAGTGAGTGCCACGTTGTCGTTTTCTCACAGTTGTAAAAATAAGGTTTGTCGTCACTGACGGGAGTAACATCGTTGGGATACGCGTCAAGCAGCTGCTTCCGTTTCACCGCATCAGCATGAGCGACTGCAAAATAGATCTTCTCTGAAGGGCGCACCTCTTGCTTAGACGCGCGAGGAGATAAGGCATCGAATTTAGCGGTTTTCTCCCCGACGGATGTACCGGCTACCGGCGCGGCAGTGGCAAGAGGATCAAAAAGTAGAATCTGCTCGCTCTCGGCCGTCCACTTGCGCAGTGCCCGCATTTCATCTTCGGTGAACGGCGTCGTTTTTAAAATCGTGTCGTTCCAGTTCACGCCGCCGATTACGACGAGATGTCGCCAGGGTTCAGCTACCTTTTCACGCTCGAGATAGTCAATGTAAGTCATGAACATGCGCAGAGACTGCGCCGGAGGATCAAGGCGCCAGTGCGTCAGAGAAAGAATGCCGCCCGGGCGAAGCAGCCGGGCGAAATCTGCAACAGCATTCGATGTATAGAGGTAGTTCTCAGTCAGCGCCAATCCACCAGTGACGACCGCGGTGTATGTATCGACGCCGCTAGCTTGAATGATGTCGTATTTGTGCGCGGCAGCTGAAGTACTGAAATGTCGCGCTTCCCTGTTGAATAAATTGATGGCAGTATTGCTGTCGCTTGCCAGCCAGGGATAGTAGGCGTGTTCGTCATCGTCGGTTGCACCCCGGAGCAAGTCGTAGGTAGAGGGGTTAATCTCGACCACGTCTAGTGCCGGAACCTTAAAATATTTGGCAATCAGGATATCGATGCCACCACCGCCGCCGATCACCAAAACATGTTTCAATCCATCACCATGAGCCCAGTATGGACTTGCCCAGAGCGAATTGCCCAGATAATGCTGGTCGGATAGGCTTCCGTTTACACGAAATTGGCGGGTATAGGCGCCCCCGTCATTAAGAATGAACCGACAACAGCGGCAGAATGATGTAATTCAAACGATTCTCGTTACTGCTGTAGTAAGCGCGATTACGGCGATCGAAAAAATGAAAGAGGGTGCCGCCCTGGTGGAACACGTTTACCGAATACAGAAGAACCGCCAGCATCGACAGTTCCACCGTCGTCCTGGAAAAGATGCCAAACAGCAGGAAAGCGATAACCGACGGTACAAAAATATAAAGGCAATCGATTTGCCAGCCTAGTAGCCAGCAAAATCTGAAAGTTGGTTTGAGCGGTGTAGCTATGGACTGGGTCATCTAAGGATCCTGAAACCGCTATTAAATGTTATGCCCGCGTTAGATAGACTATTAACTTAAATAAGAAGCTTACCTGGGGCGGAACGGGAAAACTTTAGGGCGAAGAAACGGCTGGCGAATGGGACGCGGACCGAAAAGTGGCAAGGGCGATAGCGTAAAACACACAGCCCAGCCAGAAAGTCGCCGAAATGCCCCATTCCAGCGAGATGCACATCGACAAGACGGAGGCCAGCACCGACGTTGCGCCATTAATTCCCCAGAGCCAGGGCGACAAGGACGGAGAACGCTTCAAAGCGATGCGCATGCCGAGCGGAAAAGCCATGCCCATGAAGAAGCCCATCGGCACGAGCGTCAAAACGGACAGCAGGATGCGGACGACGTTGGACTGCGTAACCGATGCGGTTACTACCGGTGGCGTAACCAAGCCTGAGAGCACAAGAATGACTAAAAGTGCGACTAGCCGCATCAACCCTTTCGATTGCAACTGCTCGTCTCTGATTGCTTGCGTAGTAAAACTCCCCAGTCCGCTCGCCAGCAACAGTGAAAAAAGAACAACCGATAGACCGTAGATGGGATGCCCGAGCATAACGATCAGCCGTTGCATCTGCGACACCTCAATGCACATGAAGCCCAAACCGATCGCAGAAAAGAACAATGTCAGGGACAGATTGTTGATGGCGATGCTTCGTTTAGACGCCGTCAACAGAGGAATGATGATGCACCCGCCGGTCAGAATAATTACGGTCAAAAGGATAACTGCAAGCATGATCACGGCAATCTTGTTGCCATAAACCGCGAGCGCAGTATTTTCACCATCGCTGGCCCAAGTGTGGGGATTGAAGACGTCCTTCATTCTGAGCATGTGAAAGAAATACGGGTTATCGTCAGTTGGTGCGGCCACGTTCAGCGGCAGCGAAGCCAGATACGATTTCAGATCGCCACCGTTGCCGATCGTGCCAAAAGTGACGTCGGCAGCATAGGTCGGTGTCAACAGAATATCGAAATGAAGGGTGTGGCAGATGTTCTCGAATTTTTTCACGTCCTCTTCGGTGTACGCGGTTTTGGACACGAGGATAGTAGAAACGCCCAGATCACTTTCAGCACCATGAGGCAACAAGAGTCTTGCCATAAGAATATGATTTCGCGGTTTGTCGACGCCCATCTGTTCGAGCGCTTCAACGGCCAGATCGGTGATACGGTATGACTCTGCCGGCATGCCGCGGTGATACCAGCGCGATACCGAGAGCACTCCTCGGTCGCTGAGATGCGTCAAGAATACCTTCCAGGATTCAATCGTATAGAGAGAGTTCTCGGTGAAGACGAAGGCCCCGGAGGCGGTAGCTGCCAGCGTGTCGATTACGGAGATTTGGATGATATCGAAGTTGTCGCCGGAACGTGCGATGTAGCTGCGCGCCTCGTCAACGGCGAAGTGTACCTTCGGATTCTTGTCCAGGTGTCCGCTAAAATCACCAAACGTATTATTGAGAGCGGAGAGAATTACGCCGTTAACTTCGACACCAAGAACGGATTTCTGGTCGAACGCCAGGGCGCTCAAGATGTCTCTGCCTGCACCGACTCCGATCACAAGCACTTTCGCTTGATCTCGCATCATATGACCGAGATTGACCATGTCGAATTTGAGATAACCGAGTTTAGCGATGTCTCCATCAAAATGAGAGAGCACCGTTTTGGCGTTGCCGTCGATATGCAGATCCAGACGATTGACCGTCAAATCCGGCTTATAGACTGGACTCATGCTCCATCCGAAGGGAGCCTGCTCTGCCTTCGGATTGCCGTGCACTGTGATACGCGAAAACGAGTTCCACTTCTCAAAAAGCGGCGGAGACTCTCGCTGAAACTTGACCCACTTCATCTGCAATACGGGTATCTGATCAGCGCCAAAAGAAAGCCGAACCAGCCCCATCCCGGCTAGAGCACAGGCCAAAAGGGCAGTGACGGTTCGCAGCATCTTATCTTTCTCGCTGGCGGCGATGAAACAAAAACCAGCGCTCACAGCCATAGCAGCCATAAATATGATTGCGGTAAACGCGTCAACGATATTGAGAAGTGCAATCAGCAACACGCATCCTACTGCCGCTCCCATCAGATCGAAGGCGTACAGCCGACCGACATGCTTTTCGAATCTCGTCAAAAGCAAACTAATGCAGATGCCGGAGAGAACGAACGGTATTGAAACCACCGGATATGTGGCGATCAAGTATGGTATGGCAATCTTGTCACCGGCCCATGCGGAGACCATGTCCGGCAGCCATAGTTCTATTTGCGTGGCTGCGAAAATCGAGAGACCATAAAGCAAGGAAAACAGGGCGAGCTGACGGTAAATCTTGTCAACGGTGAACGTCTGCGGCTTCAAATAAACAATGACTGCGCCGACGGTCATACCGAACATCGCCACGGAAATCGCCATAAAAGCGAAGTGGTACCACATGCTGACGCTGAACACTCTTGTCAGCACCAATTCATACATCAAAGTGACGAGGGCCAAGAGGAAGATGCCCAGGTAAGTGCCGCGTGTGGGAGTGAGGGCGGTGGAACTGTCGGAGCTACTTGTCAAGCTTTTCTCGGAATTATTTGAGCGGTCTGCCCGACGAACGGGCTCAAACCGTTGGTAAGCCACCATTATAAGCAGGTTCGGTGATCTTTCATAATATCAAAAATGATTCGCCCATCTGTAACATCGTCGATAATAGGCGTTTAGTTGGCGATTAGTGGCGTTGCTCATCCGTCGCTTTCTTGTCTTCCAGGATGCGGGTTCCATCGGATGAGACCTTCAGATGACCCACTATTCTGCCCTGGTGAGCTACGGGAACTGCCCAACAAGACTCGGGCTCTCTGAACTCCGCACCGTCGAGCACGCTAATTTGCTGTGGGATATCTTTTAAGCGTGCTTCCACCAGGGAAATGATGTCCGGTTTGCCTTCGCTGAGTCCGTGTAAGCCTTTCGGCAATATACTGCCGTCTTCCGGGCTGAAGTACAAAACAACGACTGCTGACTCATCCAGCATAAGTAAGCCCTTGATCTCGACCTCCCCGTGCGGAGTCCTATGCCGCGGGAAAATCGCATCAGGTTGATGGGTCATTTGATTTTCCATGCCGCGGGAAAATCGCATCAGGTTAATGGGTCATTTGATTTTCCATGCCGCGGGAAAATCGCATCAGGTTAATAGGTCATTTGATTTTCCATGCCGCGGGAAAATCGCATCAGGTTGATGGGTCATTTGATTTTCCATGCCGCCCGATATGCTGGTAAGGCATGTTCCTGGGTTTGCCATTACTAGCCGCTCGCTGGTGTCAGCAGCTCAAGCTCAACACTCGCTGCAGTTTTACTTGTGCAATACTAAAACCTGGAATGTCCTGACGCTGGACAGTTTTGAGCCGAAACATTTGCTGACTTCAGTCCCTGAATGTGTTGAAGACGACAAAGTATTCAGCGATATACGCATCGACGATCAAATTTGGGCGTATGATAAGGAATGCACAGCAACGTACATTCCATTGCATCGATTAGATGAAGGGTTGACCTTGGTGTCAGGAGACCCAAGCACCCTTTTGTTCATCAGGTCGGTCGATGCATTCGCAACAACCATCTATTCCTATCTTAATTGCCGATGACCAGATGATTCTTCGTGCTGGACTGAGGGCAATGCTTGAAGGTTTGTCTGGTGTCACAGTCGTAGGTGAGGCAAGCAACGGACAAGATGCCGTTGATATGGTTAGACAGCTTCGTCCCGCAATCGTCCTTATGGATGTGACGATGCCGATACTCGACGGAATTCGAGCTACGCGCATAATCAAGGAAAACTATTCGGACACGCGAGTGATTATCTTCACGTCCAGCGCTGACGATAACATTTTCTTTGGGGCGCTTTCTGCCGGTGCTGATGGCTACTGCCTAAAGAATGCAAAAACGGATCAGCTCGCTGGTGCAATCAATGCCGTAATGCAAGGTGCAAAATGGCTCGATGCAGGTGTTGCCAACAAACTATTGCACGTCCCACCTTCTATGCCTTCTGGTGAGAAAGCACCCTTTAGCGGCGTACAAAAGCAAATTCTGGAGATGATAAGCGGAGGGCTTGATATTAGCGAGATTGCGCAAAGTCTGAACAGGCAAATCACGGACGTGAAGGTTCAATTGAAGAACATAGCGGAACGTCTCCAATTCCCAGAAGCATTGAATGAATCTGAAGATAGTGCTCTCCTCGAATTGAAAGCTATTCAGCAGTCATCAGCTGGATGCAGTACTCCGTTACGAAAGTCTGAGAACATGGTGGGCGAGACGCTCTCAGGAAAGTATTTGATCGAAGATTGTATTGGCTCTGGTGGCATGAGCGTAGTCTATCGAGCTCGACACATAAACATTGGCAAGATCGTCGCCATAAAAATGTTGCATGGCAACTTAGCGAAGGATGAAACTTCAATCAAACGTCTGCACCGCGAAGCCCGTGCAGCGAGTTCTATAAGCCATCCCAACATTGTCGCCATCCATGATTTCGGGTTTAGCAATGACCGTCAACCGTATTTGGTAATGGACTGTATTGTTGGTGACACCCTAGAGCAAGTTCTGAACAAGCACAAAAAACTGAATGCCAAACTGTGTTTACAGATATCTTTGGATGTTTGCGACGCACTTGCGGCGGTGCACTCGCATAACATTATCCACCGGGATCTAAAACCAAGCAACATCATGCTAGTTGAGGAGAAAGGACAACTAATTTCTAAGCTCTTGGATTTTGGAATTGCCTACATGACAGCCGCAGACCCATCAGAATCCAGACTAACACTTACTGGTGAAGCTTTTGGTTCACCAGGATTCATGAGTCCAGAACAGTGCTCAGGCAAGCCTGTGGATCAGCGCAGCGATTTATATGCGCTGGGATGCATTATGTACGAAATGCTGACAGGGGAATCAGCCTTTGGTAGTGACACGGCATATCACACTTTTTGGCGTCACCTTAACGAACCTCCATCAAGATTGCCCTTTTTGAGTCCGGAGAATCAAGTGCCGGTGGGCCTCGAAGCCGCAGTCTTCAGGCTCCTTACTAAGAATCCTGATAGACGATTCCAAACAGCACAGGAGCTGAAAAGCGAGTTGGAGCTACTGCGTGATTCAGAATACGTTGCAATAACGAACGGAGAGCATAATGACCAATCAATCGCATAAACATTCTAAATTATCACCTGACCTAGCGTCAGCCATCACGTTGCAACAAAGGAGAGAGAGCGCCATGACAGACCGTTCAAAAGAGAATCCCAAACAGGCTACTTTGGAACATCAGGCTAAAAACGCAGATGGTGAAGGATTTTACGAATTCTTGCTTAACGGACTGAGTGACCTCGCCGTATATATGCTTAGCCCCACCGGAGTAATTCAAACCTGGAACAAAGGCGCAAGAACGATCAAGGGGTATGAAGCTGCAGAAGTTGTCGGCAAGAACTTCTCGATGTTCTACACCGAGTCCGACCAGAAAATGAACGTGCCCGGTTCGGAACTTGAAGAGGCATCACAAACAGGCAAGTTCGAAGGGACCGTCTGGCGTATCCGCAAGGATGGCTTAAGAGTGTGGGTCGATATTGTAATCGCTACCTTGAGGGATGAGAACGGCGAGCTCAAAGGCTTTGTAGAAGTAGCGCGTGATGCAACAGATAGAAAGAGAGTTGATGAACTCATAGAGCGCCAGCAAAGGGATTTGATAGAGTTGTCGACTCCTGTGTTGACCCTGTGGCAAGGGATTCTCGCTTTACCAATAGTGGGCACTCTGGATAGCGTACGAAGCCAGGTTGTGACTGAGCGATTGCTTCAAGCGCTTGGTTCCACAGGTTGCACTGTAGCTATTCTTGACATTACTGGTGTTCCAGCGGTTGATACGCAAGTGGCGCAACATCTGATGAAGACAATCGCAGCAGCGCGCCTCATGGGGGCCGAGTGTATCCTTAGCGGTATCAGACCAGAGATTGCACAAACCTTGGTGCATCTCGGCCTGGATCTTTCAAAAATTAAGACCAAGTCGAGCATGGCCAGAGCTCTAGAGGAAGCGATGACAATACTCAGCATGCGTGTAGTTCAGGACGCACAGAAGGCTGCACCTAGAGGCTAATATCAATGAGTTTCGAAAGAATCCCAATTCTTAAGATGGGCGACTTCCTGCTTGTGACCATCCAGGGGGAAATGCACGACACGCTGGCAACAACTCTTCAGCAGGAGTTAACTGCCAAGGTTGCCAGCACCGGCGCCCGCGGTGTACTGTTGGACATTTCTGGACTGGACATGCTGGACTCATTTATGGGTCGCATGGTGAGTACAATAGCCTCAACGACGCGCATGATGGATGCTGAAACAGTTGTGGTAGGTATGCAACCGTCCGTAGCGATTACGCTTGTGGAGATGGGTCTGACACTGCCGGGTGTTTTCACGGCCATGAATGTTGAGCATGGCATGGACTTACTGCGCAGCCGACTTGGTTTCGTTAGAAAGGATAGTAGTGGCTATGATGTTTCAGAATGAGAGTGTATCAATTTCTGCAGAGGCCCACCTCGTAATGGTTCGGCACAGGATACGGTCGTACGCCACAGAAGCGAAGCTGGGACTTGTTGATGTGACTAAGCTGGTCACTGCAGCGAGTGAGCTCGCTCGCAATATGCTTGTTTACGCAGGCGGCGGTAGAGTTTCAATCGAGCATGCGGATGCTGCAGACAGATTAGGGATACGGGTAACGTTTGAGGACCTTGGACCCGGCATAGCGGATATAGATCTGGCTATGACTGACGGATATTCAACAGAACACACGCTCGGTTTAGGGCTACCTGGTGCGCGAAGGCTTGTTGATTCGTTTGAGATAACTTCCCAACTGGGGAAGGGAACGCGAGTTGTTATCGTTAAATGGAAAAGATGATCGGCAATACATATGCTTCATTTCTGGTATCCGATACCAGCCACACTGGCAGTCTGCGCCGAGCCGTTAGAGAGCTCGCTTTAGCAAACGAGCTCCCGGCAGAAGCGGTCAGCCGAGCGGAAATAGTGGCTACAGAACTAGCGACCAATTTGATCAAACATGTTGACACCGGTGGCGAAATACTTCTTGGCTCGGCGGTGGCAGGCGATCACATAAAGGCAGTGGAGATGCTGGCTCTCGACAAAGGGCGGGGTATGGGAAATCCGGATCTGATGCTTACAGACGGCGTATCGACGACGGGTACTCTAGGCGGTGGACTGGGTGCCATCAAACGTTTGTCCGACGAGTTCGATATTCACTCACAAGTCGGACGCGGAACAGCGATTTTCTCCAGAATCTGGACAAGAAAAATTAAACCCAAATGGCAACAAAACGGTGCTGAGATTGCAGGAATCATCGTCCCCTATCCAGGAGAACAGGTCTCTGGTGATCGATGGGCGATACGTAGAGTTGGAGACAAGATAACGATTCTTTTAGCAGACGGGCTTGGCCATGGACAGAAGGCAGCTCTTGCCGCTGAAGAATCTGTGCGAGTCTTTCTAAGTGCGACATCGCTTCGACCCGCCGACCTGCTTCGACAAATGCACGAGGCGTTGCAGCATACTCAGGGTGCAGCAGTGGCCATAGCAGAATTGGACAGTGTGGGAGAAACACTAACGTACTCTGGCCTTGGCAATATATCCGGTCGCCTTTGTCTGTCTGGTGAGGTGCGGGGTTGTGTGTCTATGTCCGGTGGTGTCGGATTTCAATGGAATAAAGCACAGGAATTTACCTATCCATGGACCGAGCAGTCATTATTGCTGATGAACTCAGACGGACTTACTTCTTCTGTAAATCCAATAGGGCTCACAAAACATCACGGTTCCTTGATAGCGGCTATCTTGTATAGGGACTTTCGTCGAAACGCAGACGACACGGTGGTGATTGTAGCAAGAAGCAGACGCAGAAAATGATGCTTACTATTTCAATAGCCCAGATTCATATGATCGAAGAGCAAGACATTGTCCAAGCCCGGCAATGGACAAAGGACATTGCTGGGTTCGCTGGTTTATCGGTACAAGATCAGAGCCGCTTTGTCACGGCTGTCTCAGAAATAATTAGAAACGCCTTTCAATATGGACGCGGTGCTCACGTGGAAATCGGCATTGGCGAAGAGACCGACAAGCAATACGTTGTTGTTGTGGTTCGTGATCAGGGTCCAGGCATAGCGAACATTGAAGAGGTTCTGCAAGGCCGTTACAAATCAAACACAAGCATGGGTAGTGGAATCCTTGCCACCAGAAAGCTGGTAGATCTTTTTTCAATCGAAAGTGATGCGCAAAAAGGAACTGTGGTTTTCTTGGGCAAGGAGATAGATGCGGCGCATGGAAGAATCTCACAGGCCGCGGCTAACGAGTGGAGGGATACTCTGAGTAAAACATGTCGTGTCGATTTGCTTAGAGAGATTCAGGACCAGAACAGACTCCTTTTGCAGACGCTCGAGGAGACACAAAATGCCAGACTTGTTCAGGCACAACAAGTGCTCAATATTGAAGAATTGCATGGTGAACTTGAGCAGACCAACAAGGGCATATTGGCGCTGTACAAAGAACTTGATGACAGTCGGGCGGAGTTACTAAAGAAGACAGAGCTTTTGGAACGACAGGGTCAGGAACTGCAAGCGGCCACTAGGCACAAAAGTGAGTTTCTCGCCAACATGAGTCATGAAATACGAACTCCGATGAACGGAGTGGTTGGAATGACGCAGATTCTCCTGACCAGTGGATTAACCGAAAAACAAGAGCACTATGCTGAGACGATACAAGCAGCTGGTAAATCTCTCCTTTGTGTAATTGACGATATTCTCGACTTCTCCAAAATCGAAGCCGGTAAGCTTGATCTTCAAATTGCCGAGTTCGAGCTCGTAAGACTTGTTGAAGGTGTGGCTGAGCTGCTCGCACCCCAAGCCAAACAGCGCCATCTCTCGCTGCTCACATTTATAGATCCCGAGCTTCCGACAATTTTAGGTGGTGATTCCGGACGGCTACGTCAAATTCTCATGAATCTTGTTGGCAATGCTATCAAGTTCTCAGATCACGGGTCGATTGTAATCAAAACAGCTCTCGAATCGCAAGATGGACTATCCGTCAGAATCAAGTTCTCTGTTGCTGATAACGGCATTGGCATGACACCAGAGGAAATCAACAAGCTTTTTGAGCCATATGTTCAAGCTAGTGGATGCACAACTGAGAAATATGGAGGAACCGGACTGGGTCTCAGTATATCCAAACACCTGATTGAACTCATGGATGGCGAGATCGGCGTAGACAGCAGCAAAGCTCATGGTTCTACTTTCTGGTTCTCCGTACCGCTAAGAATAATCCCATCGTTAGCCATTAAGCATCTTGCTCCTGTCAGCTTAGACGGTTTGCGTGTTCTTATTGTGGACGATGATCCTTCTTCCCGCGAAATCCTCGACTCCTACATGATTTCGTGGCGCATTCACAAGGGAGACGCTGCTAATGCCGAACAAGCGCTGGACCTACTGCGCGCCGCAGCAAAATCTCGGCCATATGATATTGCAATCATCGATCTTGTAATGCCCGAAATGGACGGGTTGAAATTGGGCAAGCTCATTCGAGAGGATGATTCGCTCAGCAGCACCAAGCTAATTTTGAACAGCGCTTTTGGTCAGCCAGACACGGCTGAGAAGGCCATCCACACTTATTTTGATGCTTATCTTTCGAAGCCTCTTAAGCAATCACAGCTTCTTGATGTGCTAACCAGTGTAATGAGTGGTGGGCAGGAGGACAAGACTGAAGGACTGACTGCGGTGGAGTCAAACCTATCCCAACCGTCAGCAAACGTGCCCAAGCGCGAAGAGCTAATTCTTGTAGCCGAGGACCACCCGGTAAATCAAGAAGTAGCTCTCCAACTCTTGAACATTCTCGGCTTCGAGGCTCATGCTGCTGAGAATGGGCATCGGGTACTGGAGTTAATCAATAAAGGTCGTTACAGCTTGATCTTCATGGATTTCCAGATGCCAACAATGGATGGTTTGGAGACAACCCGCAGAATACGCAAACTTGAAACTCGAACCGGAAAGCATGTTCCTATTGTCGCTATGACGGCAAATGCACTAGATGGTAGCAGAGAGACAGGTCTAGAGGCTGGGATGGATGACTACATGTCTAAACCGATAGAACTAGCGCAATTGAGGTCCATCATCGATAAGTGGTTACCGGCAAAGGATCATGGCTCCATGATTACCGCACCACCACCCGCAGTCTCAGTTTCACTCGACACTACCCCACTTAGACTTGAGGCATTAGAGGCTAAAGTAGGTAAAGATGGTGCTATCAAGCTTCTGTCAATTTTCCTATCCAAAGCTCCATCCGATCTAATTAACTTGAAGGAGGCTGTGATCGGCCGTGATGTCGAAAGAGTCCTATTTTCCGTACATGCGCTCCAAAGCGTGTTTGCCTATCTATGTGCGGCTCACTTATCGACTCTGGCAGCAACGCTCCACGACACTGTACGAGCGGAAAACTGGAGTAATGCAGATGCGCTCTTCGAAGATTTCGAGAAGTCTTTCACCCAAGTAGAGCAATTTGTTCGGAGTTCAATTTGTGACTTGGCGAAATAAATTGATTAATGGCGTTGCTCTTCCGTCGCTTTCTTGTCTTCCAGGATGCGGGTTCCATCGGATGAGACCTTCAGATGACCCACTATTCTGCCCTGGTGAGCTACAGGAACTGCCCAGCAAGACTCGG